>JGI24708J26588_10000012_pt1 | contig 111078 bp, 95 predicted proteins | sample BioPla1DNA2_FD_26588 | JGI IMG/M metagenome (IMG submission 26588) | reverse complement strand
CTCCATTCCAAATTACCAAAATAATTTAAATATTGATTTTTAAATAGTTTAACCTAAACTCGAGTAGAACACAATATTAAATTTCTTTTTATTAAGAAACACTTGTATCTAATAGCCTTTTTCGTTAAAATGTATTTGAATAAAGAAAAAAGGAGAGACTAATTACTATGGATAACGTATTATTTGCCTTCGGAATAACCCTGATTGCAGGATTAGCAACAGGAATAGGTAGCTTTCTTGCATTTTTTACTAAGAAAACAAACACAAAATTTTTATCTGTTAGTTTAGGTTTTTCTGCAGGAGTCATGATTTATGTATCCATGGTAGATATTTTTGCAAAAGCAAAGGATTCTCTTGAATTAGTCCTGGGTGAAACTAAAGGCTCGTGGATTACTGTAATTAGCTTTTTTGCAGGAATGCTTTTAATTGGATTAATTGATACTTTCATTCCTTCATCTGAAAATCCCCATGAAATGCATGCAGTTGAAGATATGAATCAAGCTAGTTTAGCAAATAAGGATGACCTATATCGTATGGGTATATTTACAGCTTTAGCTATTGCAATTCATAACTTTCCCGAAGGTCTTGCAACTTTTACTGCCGCTCTTAAAGATCCTTCTCTTGGTATTGCAATTGCAGTAGCTATTGCAATTCATAATATCCCAGAAGGAATAGCTGTATCGGTACCTATTTATTATGCCACAGGAAGCAGAAAAAAAGCCTTTTGTTATTCATTTTTATCAGGACTTTCAGAACCCCTGGGTGCAATCGTAGGATATATTCTCTTATCCACACTATTTAATGATATTACATTTGGAGTAGTTTTTGCTGCCGTAGCAGGAATTATGATATATATTTCTTTAGATGAATTATTACCTGCGGCTGAAAAATACGGGGAACATCATTTATCAATATATGGAGTTGTAGCAGGAATGCTAGTTATGGCTGTAAGTCTATTATTGTTTATTTAAATAAAAATCACCTTTTATCATAGATTATGATAAAAGGTGATTTTGTCTATTTTAACCTACTTACAGTAGAGGGATAACTCTATTTATCCTAAAAACATTTTTAAATCGTCTTCTACATTTGTAATTCCGCCAATTCCAAAGTTTTCTACTAACACTTTAGCAACATTTGGAGAAAGGAATGCGGGAAGTGTCGGACCTAAATGAATATTTTTTACACCTAGATATAATAATGCAAGAAGTACAATTACTGCTTTTTGCTCATACCATGCTATATTGTAGGAAATAGGTAATTCATTTACATCATTTAATTCAAATATTTCTTTTAATTTAAGAGCAATTACTGCAAGAGAATATGAGTCATTACATTGACCTGCATCAAGTACTCTTGGTATTCCTCCAATATCTCCTAATTCTAATTTATTATATCTATATTTTGCACAGCCTGCTGTTAAAATAACTGTATCTTTTGGAAGTGCTTTTGCAAATTCAGTATAATAATCCCTACTCTTCATTCTTCCGTCACAGCCTGCCATTACAAAGAATCGTTTTATTGCTCCTGTCTTTACTGCATCTACTACTTTGTCTGCTAGTGAAAATACTGTATTATGTGCAAATCCTCCTATAATTTCTCCTTTTTCTATTTCAGTTGGAGCAGGACATTTTTTTGCATGCTCAATAATTTCAGAGAAATCTTTTACTTTGCCATCTTTAGCTTCAGGAATATATTTTATTCCATCAAAAGCTACAGAACCAGTTGCATATACTCTATCTTTATAAGAATCTTTTGGAGGTACAAGACAATTTGTAGTCATCAAAATTGGACCATTAAATTTCTCAAATTCTTCGTTTTGCTTCCACCATGCATTTCCGTAATTCCCAACAAAATGGTCGTACTTTTTAAACGCAGGATAATAATTAGCAGGTAACATTTCTCCATGAGTATAAACATCTACTCCTGTTCCTTTTGTTTGCTCTAAAAGTTCTTCCATATCTTTTAAATCATGACCGCTAATTAGTATTGCTGGATTATTTCTTACGCCAATATTAACTTTAGTAATTTCAGGATGTCCATAAGTTGATGTGTTTGCTTCATCAAGAAGAGCCATAACATTTACTCCGTACTTACCTGTTTCTAATGTAAGTGCTACTAAGTCATCTACAGATAAACTGTCATCTAAGGTAGCTGCTAAAGCCTTTTGAAGAAAAGCATGAATTTCATTATTATCATATCCAAGATTTAAAGCATGTTTTCCATAAGCCGCCATACCCTTTAATCCGTATGTAATTAATTCTCTTAAGGATCTTACATCTTCATTTTCTGTAGCTAAAATCCCTACTTTTTCAGCTTTACTATCGTATTCTTCCTTTCTTATAGTAAAGTTTGCTGCATCATGACTAATACTATCAATGTTTCCACCTGCATTAGCTACTGCATTTTTTAGATCTTCACGAACTTCTAAAGCTTTTGTAATTCTTCTAATAAAGTCATTTCTATCAAAGTTAGCATTTGTTATAGTCGCAAACAAGTTTTCCATTATGAATTCGTTTACCTCTTTGCTTTCAAAAGCTACCTTTCGTCCCTCAGTAGTATACATAGAAATACCTTTAAGAACGTAAATTAATAAGTCTTGAAGATTTGCCACATCTCCTGTTTTTCCACATACACCTCTAACTGTACATCCTTGTCCTCTTGCTGTTTCTTGACATTGGTAACAAAACATACTATTTCCCCCTTTATAATAATCATAACTATTCACACAGGTTTACTATGCTTAATTATGATTTAATATTAAACCATTAAAAACATAAAATCCGTGATTTATATCACGGATTGATAAAAATATTACTATTTTTTTTAAATTGCAAATTTATTCACCAACTGTTTTTCTGTAGTTTAATATCTTAGGAGCTTTGGGTGCTCTTATCCTATGGGCAACAGGAAATCCAGAACCAACTAAGGGACTAACATAAAATTTAAAATCATCTGTTACATTGTTTCCTTCCTTATTAATAAAATTATCTGGCATTAACTTTGTCTTACCAGCAATTTCTTCAAGCCTTCTTAATTCATAATTAACAGAATAAAATCCAGTCCTTTGAATTGTGATGGAGCCATCTACATTATACCAAATAGCAAATTGAGCTGCTTTTTCCCCAACTTCTCTTGCTTCATTTTGATCTACATCAGAAACACAGCCAATAAATGAACGTTGTAAATACCCTAAAGTATCTGAACGTACCCTGCTAATCTTTAATTTATCTTTTATGGTTCTAGCCAATAAATCTCCTAAGGCTCCTGTCCCTGAAAGCTGAAGATTTCCATGGGCATCTTTTTCGACGTTTTCCATTAACTTTGTAATAATAGGAATCCCTTTTTCATCTTGAATTCCTTCAGAAACTGCAATCACACAGCGGCCATATTTATAATAAACTTTTCTTACATCAGACAGAAAATTTTCAATATCAAAAGGTCTTTCTGGTAAATAAATAAGATGAGGTCCATCATCAGGATATTTTTGAGCTAAAGCAGCAGCTGCGGTAAGAAAACCTGCATGCCTTCCCATAACAATTCCTATGTACACTCCTGGTAAAGCTCTATTGTCAAGATTTGCCCCTATAAATGCCTGTGCAACAAACCTGGCAGCAGAACCATAACCAGGAGTATGGTCATTTAAAACCAAATCATTATCGATAGTTTTTGGAATATGAATGGCTCTAAATTCATAGTCTGATTTTTTTGCATTTTCATTTACTATACGCACTGTATCTGCAGAATCATTGCCCCCAATATAGAAAAAGTATCTTACATCATGGGCTTTTAATACATCAAAAATTTCCTTACAATAGTTTTCGTCTGGTTTATCCCTTGTTGAAAGCAATGCCGATGAAGGAGTACAAGCTACCTGTTCTAAATTGTTAGTAGTTTCTTGAGTCAAATCAACAAAATCTTCATTAATGATTCCTTCAACTCCATTAACTGCCCCATAAACCTGAGTGACTTGACTAAACTTTCTAGATTCTAATACTACTCCAACAAGTGATTGATTAATGACAGCCGTTGGACCTCCTCCTTGGGCAACAACTACCTTTCCTTCTAATTTCAAAATATTCCCTCCCTGTATTACCATTTATTAGATATTATAACATGTATTGGTATTAAATTCCATTGTATTTTTTAATTATTAAGTTATTTTTCTTAATCATTTAATTAATCTAATGACAATCTTGAGAATTGTTGCTTTAATTTATAAGCTTTATTTTAAACGGAAATTTAGAAAGGAGATTAAATTTAAGAAAAAGATAACATCGTTATTTAAAGTGTTTTTTTAATCTTAAATTTGTTTTTAGCTTGCTCAATCAAAAAAACAGCTGAAAATAGTACTAATACAATTTCAGCTGATAAAGAATTAAACGAAAATTACAAAAACAAATTTAATCAAGAATTTCAGATGAACTATTAAACCATGTCAATAAATAATAAAAATGTTTCATGAAGCATAAAATATATCTGTTTTTAACTTAATTAAAGCTTTATATTATTTTACATAACTAATAGCTTGCCTTCCCATCTGTTTCCATGAAGCATAAAAGTCCTTCATGGAAACTTTTTGATTTGGTTTATCTTTTAAGGGATTGTTTATATAAACATAGTCTTTATCATAACCTGTAACAAGTACCGAATGCTCTTTCATTGTAATACGTATTTTCCCGTTGGGTGTATGCCATTCTTGAAAATAACTATCAGGCAGTTCCTTAAAACTGCCATTAGAAATTACCCATACAGGACTACCTTGATTAAGAAAATATAATATATCTTCCCAATGGCAACCAGTCAAATCTATTACCTTTCCCGGTAGATAGTTATCAGCCAGCTCTTTTATTGGCTTATGATATACTCCATACCCCATTTTATCAAAAGTATATATATCTCCTACAAAACCTACATTAGGATGTCCATAATAAATCTTACCATTTTTCTTTTTATATGGAGTAGGATCCTTTTTTATTTCTTTTGCAAGAGTCATCTTATCAGCTTTAACTCCTGCCGATTGAAGCATCATAGCAAGACTTGTTACTTCACATCCCCTAGCTAATTCAGGCATCTGTGAAATCATTGGTGCATTTAAAATTACACTTTCTTTTAATTGCTTCGTATTTGTCCAAAGCAATTTCTTATCTTTGTAGTAATATATATATGACTTTTCATATTTTTTTGCATGGGCAGAAGCATGGGAAAAAGAATTAAAGACTCCAAGAAATTGTTTTTCTTGATATACTGCAAAAGGATTATTATTATCCCATTTCTTTTGAATGCTGCCAACCTCCAAAACTGAACTTTTAAGATAAAAATTATAATAAGCAAAGAGAGCTAAAATAAGCATTGAAATTCTAGCAAGTTTTTTAATTGATAAATCCTCCATATCTTCAATCCCTTATGGTTTTTAATACATTATACTTTGAAACTTTATATATTATTCTTTTTTATATCTATTTTTTACTGATAATTTATTCTTTGGGCAGATATTGGGCTAATATTCTTCCTATTAATAAATAGCTGCAATAAACATAAATAACAACTCCAAAAAACAATGCGGGAGGATATATGTATATAGCAAGTAGTAATATTCCAAATAATAATATACATATAATTGTAGTTAAAATATGTTTGTTGCCAATGATAAATGCCATTTTAAATGCAGAAGCAATACTAAGATATAATCTAGATAGCAATAAGAATATGTATAAACCAATAATGAGTACCTGCAACAAGATAACACCTTGAATAATAATAAAATAACTGCTCCATTTACCAAATATAATAGCTGCATTAGATATATTTAACCCTGTTACAATGGCCATAATTAGAATAATTGTCCATATTATTGTTGCTTGCTTAAAATTCATTTTAAAGCTCTTCCAAAAATCTTTGAATAAATAACTATCTTCTTTTCTATGCCTTTTTCCTATTACATAAAAAAGAGCAGTTGTAGAAGCTCCCATTGTAATAATAGGAAGACTAAATAAAAGCCATAAAATATTTAAAAAAATCATATCAAAAACAAATGTCGCAATGCGATTAAAGGGTCCATCTAAATCAAAAAATCCTTTTCCCATATCTTTTCCTCCATAAACTAGTCATAAAAAATTTTAAAATATCTATTGCAATCATTGTTAAATAAAATTCATACTTTAATTTATTCTTTCTTGATTAACTAATTCAACCATTCCTTCGCCCTTTTCTTTAAAACATAAATCAGCTTTATATTTTTCACCAGTTTGAGGACGTATAATTTCTAATCCTTTGATTATATTATCCTTTAGTAATTTTTTAATCATATCTCTTGTTATTTTATGCCCATATCTTTCTAAACTGTTTTTCCAAAGGGTGAATTTACAACCTTCCCTCCAGCTACTGCAATAAAATGCCTTGCTATTTTCCATTATGCTACCTTTAGTACACAAAGGACATTTTCCTAGTCCTTTAGCTGTTTTAGAGTTATTGTTTTTCTCTTGACTTTCATTAGGAAAGGATACCTTTAAATTACTTTTTTTAGATTCGTCAACTATATATTTAACATAATCTTTAATGTTTACCATAAAACGATTAGGATCCATCTTATTTTTTGCTATAGAAGTCAAGTCTTTTTCCCACTTGCCTGTTGTTTCTGGAGATTTTAATTGCTCTGGTACAATTTCTATTAACTTTATTCCTTTTTCAGTTGGATTAAGAACTTTACCCTTCCTCTTAACATAACCTACTTCTATTAATCTTTCTATAATAGAAGCTCTTGTTGCCGGAGTTCCAAGCCCACTTTCTTTTAGCTGTTCTTTAAGCTCTTCATCTTCAACAAAACGACCTGCATTCTCCATAGCTGATAAAAGAGTAGCTTCTGTATAAGGCTTGGGTGGAGAAGTCTGTTTCTTTTCTTTTTCTGCTGCCTTTACTATAACTTCGGCATCCTTTTTTACAAGAGGTAATTCAAGATCTTCATCTTTCTTTTTTATGCTATCATTTTTATAAAAAATCATCCAACCTAATTGACGAATAGTTTTTCCTTTTGTAATAAAATTCTCTTTTTCGACTTCTGTTATAATCTTTGTTATTGTATATTCATATCTTGGATAAAAAACGGCAAAAAATCTCTTAACTATTAAACCGTAAATTTTCTTTTCATCTTCAGACAACTTTTCTAATTTAGGTACTGTATCTGTAGGAATAATTGCATGATGGTCAGTTACCTTACTATCGTCCACTATTCTTTTTGTTATAGGAAGCTTGTCTTTTTCAATAATACTCTTAATAAATTTACTATATATGGGTATATTCATTTTTTTAAGAGTACTTTTTATAGTTGGTATCATATCAGAACTTAAATAACGGCTATCAGTTCTAGGATAAGTAATCATTTTTTTCTGTTCATAAAGACTTTGAGCAATTGATAAGGTTTTACTAGCGGAAAAACCAAAATTCTTATTTCCGTCCCTTTGAAGTTCTGTTAAATCATACAAAAGAGGCGGTGCCTGATTTTTTTCTTCTTCAGATATTTCTTTTATTCTTCCTTTTTTGCCTTCTATAAGCTTTACAAGATTGTCCGCCTTTTCTTCATCAAATATCTTTGTTTCATTGTTTTCTAAATCAATCCAGGTCCCATAAAAGTCACCAAAATTTGCTCTAACTTCCCAATAATCTTTAGGGATAAAATTATCAATTTCTTTTTGTCTTTGAACTAAAATACTAAGAGTTGGTGTCTGTACTCTGCCAATAGATAAAAGAACATTATATCTTATTGTATATGCACGACTAGCATTCATTCCAACTAACCAATCAGCTTCAGACCGGCATTTAGCAGAATAATAGAGATTGTTATATTCTTCTCCAGGCCTTATACTTTCAAATCCTTTTTTGATTGCCTCATCCGTCATACTAGAAATCCAAAGTCTTTTAAAAGGTTTTTTGCAAGCTGCCGCTTCATATATATATCTAAAAATAAGTTCCCCTTCTCTACCACTATCCGTAGCAGATATAATATAATCTATATCTTTAGAATTCATTAATTTCTTAATAATATTAAATTGTTTTTTTGTTTTATTAATGGGCTTAATTTTCATCTGACTAGGAATAATGGGCAAATCCTCTAAAGACCATCTTTTATATTTATCATCATATTCTTCTGGTTTAAGCAGTCCAACTAAATGACCTATAGCCCAAGTTACAATATATTTTTCTCCTATAATACAACCGTCAGATTTTTCCTTACAAGATAAAACTCTTGCAATGTCTCTGCCAACAGATGGTTTTTCTGCAATAACTAAAATTTTCCCCATACTCTCTTCCTTTCATAAGACAATTAATATTATTTTAGCATATAATATGACATTTAGTTAATTGTGAAGTTTTTTTAGAAAAAATTCACTCTCGTTTTTTGAATTATAATGTACTAAATGGGAAAGATACATATATATAAATATCTATAAGATAATTTTTGCTATTATTAAATTATAAATTTTGGAGGTAATAAATATGGCTGATGAATCAATGAATAACAGAAGTCGTAATGATGAATCCTTTGGTATTGGTCATGCAATAATTAGATTGATAGCTACATCTATTGTATTAGCAATTACAGCTTTTCTTACTCCAGGATTTTCTATTGATGGTATTTGGGCATTAATTGTTGCTTCAATTGTCATTACATTACTAGATTATTTAATTGAAAAAATCACAGGAATTGACGCTTCTCCCTTTGGAAGAGGTATCGTAGGCTTTATAGTATCTGCTGCAATTATTTACTTCACGCAATATCTTGTAAGTGGATTTGAAGTAAGCTTTTGGGGTGCTATAATAGGTGCTATTGTGATAGGAATAATCAATGCCCTTACACCAGCAAGAGCAATGTAGCCAACAATAAATTAGGGGTGCTATAAGCATCCCTAATTTATTACTGAACTTATTTCTTGATTTATTTTATCAATATCAATAGCTTTTATTTCATCATTATTCATATTATACTTCATCTTCAAAGATAATATTCTATAAAGACTTTCGTCTATTCTGTCTTTTGATATTTCTCCCTTTATTACAGCATCCTTTATACTATTTAATACTGTTATTTCATTATCAACCCCATGACAAACCAAGACTATATCACTACCTGCATTAATTGCTTTTACTGCTACTTGCCCTATTTCATAGTTTTCTGCTATTGCACCCATGGTTAAATCATCTGTAATTACTACACCTTTAAAATCTAATTGATTTCTTAGAATATCTATAATAATTATTTTTGAAAAAGATGCAGGGTTTTGAGAATCTATTTTATTAAATAATATATGTGCAGTCATCACTACATCACAATCATTATTAATAGCTTCAATAAAAGGAATTAATTCAAATTGTTTAATCTCATCCAAATCCTTTTCTATTAAAGGTAAATTTAAATGAGAATCAACCAAAGTATCACCATGCCCTGGGAAATGTTTCACTACTGAAATAATTTCTTCAGATTGCATACCTTTCATCGTTGCTACACCCAACTCTTTAACAATGACTTCATCAGAACCAAATGCTCTTGCTCCAATAACAGGATTATTTGGATTACTATTAATATCCAATACAGGAGCAAAATTCATATTAAAACCAAAGGCTTTTATTTCCTTGGCAATAATTTTTCCTATATTATAAGAAAAATCTTTGTCATTTCTTTCTCCTATACTTTTACTGTTTGGTAAAGCTAATAATTCTGCAGGCATACGACTTACTAATCCACCCTCTTCGTCAACAGAAATAAAAAGAGGTATATTATTTTCATTAGCTTTCTTAAGAGAATTTATTAAATCTAAAAGTTGTGTAGAGTTTTGTACATTTCTTTTAAATAAAATAACTCCTCCTATGTAATAGTCTTTTATCATTTTTTCTGTTAATTCATTTAAAGTGTATCCTTCAAAACCTACAATAACTAATTGTCCTATCTTTTCTTCAAGAGTCATTGTATCTATTTTTTCTTTTATTGGATCAGTTTCTTCTTCAGTATTGTTTTCTTCTGTAGGTCTTATTTCTTCATCATTGTTATTTTCTTCTTGGGGTATCTCTTCTTTAGCTTTATCTATTATGTCTTTATCATAAGAACCTTCATGACTGTAAGAAGAACAACCAAGGCAAAAAGTTAAAATAACAATAATTAATACACCAATTTTTTTATACATTTTATCATTCCTCACCATACTTTAATGCCAATCAATTATATATTATACAGTTTCATATTAAAAAATTAAACAATTAAGCATTTATTATTTAAAAGCATTAAAAAAGACACCGTATATGCACCCAAGACTTAACTTATTTCTTTAATTGCATTTTATACGGTGTCTATAAAATTATTATTAATTTGAAATCATTTTATTAAATGCACTTATAAGTGCCCTTAATGAAGAAGTACTAATATTAGTATTTATACCTGAGCCAAAGAAAGAATTTCCTTTTTCATCTTGAAGATGAATATATGATACTGCTCTAGAGCTAGAACCTTGGTCTAAAGAGTGTTCGTCATAAGACACAATCCTAAAGTCTATAGAGTCTATAGACATGTATTTCTTTATAGCATTACAAAATGCATCTAAAGGACCATTACCAGTACCTTCAATTTCTTCTTCTACATTATCCTTTTTAATAACAGCCCTAACAACAATTGCTTCTTCGTTGCTATCTATCTTATAGCTTACAAGTGCAAAAGGTTCTGTAATATTCATATACTCTTTTATAAAAATGTCATAAATCATTTTGGGAGTAAGTTCTTCTTGCTTCTTGTCAGATTCATTAGTGATAATTATACTAAAATCTTGTTGCATTTTTTTAGGAAGACGGAAGCCAAATTCATTTTCTAAGATGTAGCTTACTCCACCTTTTCCTGATTGACTATTAATACGGATAATCGGATCGTAACTTTTGCCCACATCCATTGGATCAATAGGAAGATAAGGAACTTGCCAATACTTAGGTTTTTCTTTTTTATAAATTTCCATTCCTTTTTTAATAGCATCTTGATGAGAGCCAGAAAAAGCAGTATATACTAATTCGCCTACATAAGGATGTCTTGGGGAAACATCCATTCTTGTGCTTTCTTTATAAATGTTTATAATGGCATTAGCATCACTAAAATCTAATTCGGGGTCAACACCTTGAGAAAACATATTCATTCCTAACGTAATAATATCTACATTCCCTGTTCTTTCTCCATTTCCAAAAAGAGTTCCTTCTACTCTGTCTGCTCCAGCAAGTAAAGCCAGTTCTGCTGCTGCCACAGCAGTCCCTCTGTCATTATGCGGATGAACACTTATTATTATGCTTTCTCTGTTTTTAATATTGTCTATAAAATACTCAATTTCATCTGCATAAACATTAGGAGTAGACATTTCTACCGTAGCAGGTAAATTAATTATAGCTTTATGTTCTTTAGTAGGTTTCCAAACATCAAGAACAGCTTCACATATTTCAATAGCATAATCTAATTCTGTACCTGTAAAGCTTTCTGGAGAATACTCATAAATAATAGTTCCTTTGGGCATTTTATCGGCAAATTCTTTAACAATTTTTGCCCCTTCTACAGCTAAATCAATTATTTCTTTTTTGGTTTTCTTAAAGACAACTCTTCTTTGAAGAACAGATGTAGAATTATATAAATGCACAACTGCTTTTTTAACACCTTCTAAGGCTTCAAAAGTTCTTCTTATTATATGCTCTCTTGCTTGAGTTAACACTTGCACAGTTACATCATCAGGTATTAAATCCTCTTCAATTAATTTTCTTAGAAAAGCAAATTCTGTTTCAGATGCTGCAGGAAATCCTACTTCTATTTCCTTAAATCCCATCTCTACAAGAAAATTAAAGAATTTAATCTTTTGATCTAAGTTCATTGGAATTTCTAATGCTTGGTTTCCATCTCTTAGGTCTACACTACACCAAATAGGTGCTTTTGTTATAGTTCTACTAGGCCACTTTCTGTTTTTTAAATCAACTGTTGGATAAGGCTTATATTTTTTATAATTCATATTAATTCCTCCTTATAATTTTCAATAATAAAACAAATAAAAAAGTCTTTCATCTCCACTAACAGAGACGAAAGACCTAACTTCCGCGGTACCACTCTTTTTCATCCATAAAAAGGACGCAACTCATTAAGAATACTGCAATAATAAAATATATCCTCTAAGTAAATCTTTTTTACCTAAAATAAAAGTTAATCCCTTTAAGTAGCAAGAAAATTATTTATAATAAAAAAATCTTTCACCTCTAAAGAGACGAAAGATGGCAAACCACTCTTTATAAATACACTTTAAGGGATACAAGCTAAGAGAATATACTTATTATTTGCTGATATCCTGTCATGTTAACGGTTGACTGCCGTCTCCGCCTACTAAAGTTCAGCGAGCAACTCCAAGGCGAGTTCAGTTTTCTTCTGATGCTGTTTTACACCAACCAACAGCTCTCTTTAATCATCCAAAAACCTACTACTCCTCTTCATTGTTTTTAATTATTTGAATTGTTTAATACTATATCACGGATATTTATTAAAGTCAATAATAAATTTTAACTTTTAGTAAAAAATTAAATGAATTTAATTTAATCTTAGTATTGCTAACTATAGGCTTATTCATATGAATTTTTCTAAAATGACAAGTTTCTTTTATTAACTTTAAGAATACTATGATATTGTGCTAAATAATAATATTTGCCATGACTAACATTCATTAAAGGGGCGATGACTTTTGGAAGAAATATATATTCCGCTTAATAAAGTAAATGTTGGCCAAACTTGTATCATCAAAGAATTAAAAGTAACAGGCAAACAAAGAAGACGACTACTAGATTTAGGTTTTATTAAAGATACTCAAGTTAAAGTCATAAGAAAAAGTCCTCTTGGTGATCCAACTGCCTATTTAATAAGAAAAAGCCTTGTTGCTTTACGAAAAGAAGAAGCATCTAATGTTTTAGTAGAAATAATTTCAGATTAGGGGGAATTCTATGGGATTAACATGTAAATCTTGTAAAAGAAAAGCTATACTAGATATTTATAATATTGTAAAAGCAAATCCTAATCAAATGCTTGTTGCCTTAGCTGGCAATCCAAACACAGGTAAGAGCACTATTTTTAATGAATTAACAGGCTTAAAGCAGCATACAGGAAATTGGCCAGGAAAAACTGTCACTAATGCAAGGGGCTACTTTAAAAACAAGGACAAAGAGTTCATATTAGTCGATTTGCCAGGTACTTATTCACTCTTTCCTAATTCCGTAGAAGAAGAAGTTGCAAGGGATTTTATTTGCTTTGGAAATCCTGATGTTACTGTTATTGTTGTTGATGCAACTTGCTTAGAAAGAAATCTTAATTTAGTTTTACAAATACTAGAGATTACGGATAATGCAATCTTATGCGTTAATCTTTTAGACGAAGCTAAAAGAAAAAAAATTCAGGTTGATTTAGATCGACTTTCCGTAGAATTAGGAATTCCTGTAGTAGGAACTATAGCAAGAGATAAAAAGGGATTAAAGAATTTAAAAGATGCCATTTATGATGTTTGTGTTAAAAAAATTATACCTCAACCAAAAAAAATCACATATCCAAAAGAAATTGAAGATGAACTGCAAAAACTTATTCCAATGATTACACCTCTAATTACAAATAAAATTAATCCCCGTTGGATAGCTCTTAGAATGTTAGATGGAGATATTAAAATACTTGAAAGGATATCCCAAAATTCCTATTGTAAAGGAGCTTGTAATCATGGTTGATTATTGTCAAATAAATAAATCTGATATTTATAGAGATTATATAGTAACTAGTCTTTATAAGCGTGCAAATGAAATAGAAAAAGCTGTAGTAAGCTATTCCAAAGATAAAAAAGTAAATATTGACGATATAATTGATTTAATTCTTACATCAAAATTAACTGGATTTCCCATCATGCTTTTAATTCTTGCTTTTATTTTTTGGCTAACTATCGCTGGTGCAAATATTCCTTCAAAATTACTTGCTAATATTTTGTTTTCAATTGAAGAAAAATTGTCAGATATTTTTATTTGCTTTAATGCACCCTCTTGGCTTCATGGAATCTTAATTCTAGGAATGTTTCGTACGGCAGTATGGGTAATTTCAGTAATGCTCCCTCCTATGGCTATTTTTTTCCCTTGTTTTACCCTCTTAGAAGATTTAGGCTATCTACCTAGAGTTGCTTTTAATCTAGATAGATTATTTAAAAAATCAGGTGCCCATGGAAAACAATCTTTAACAATGGCAATGGGATTTGGTTGTAATGCAGCAGGCGTTATATCTTGCCGTATTATTGATTCTCCTAGAGAAAGGCTTATAGCAATTCTTACTAATAATTTTGTTCCCTGTAATGGAAGATTTCCTACTTTAATTGCTATATCTACGATATTAATAGGCACAGCATCCCATTCTTTTTTAAATTCTTTTTTAGTTTCTGGACTAGTGATTATTCTTATTTTATTAGGAATAGTCGTAACTTTGCTTGTATCCTTAATAGCTTCTAAAACATTTTTAAAAGGAACCCCTTCTACATTTAGTTTAGAGCTTCCTCCCTTTAGAAAACCTCAAATAGGAAGAATAATAATAAGATCAATATTTGACCGTACTTTATTTGTATTAGGGCGTGCCGTGGCTGTTGCCCTTCCTGCAGGAGCAGTTATTTGGTTGCTTGCTAATATAACCATTGGAGATATAAGTATACTAAAGCATATTGCCAACTTCCTTGATCCTTTTGCTTTAGCAATCGGCTTGGATGGTGTTATAGTTTTAGCTTTTTTCCTTGGCTTACCGGCAAATGAGATAGTGCTTCCCATTATTTTTATGAGCTATTTATCTACAACAACTATGATTGAAATAGAAAGTATTGAACAAATGAGACAATTATTTATTTCTAATGGCTGGACTTCTCTTACATGCTTAAATATAATGTTATTTTCCCTACTTCATTTTCCTTGTGCAACTACTCTATGGACAATAAAAAAAGAAACTCAAAGCATTAAATGGACTTTGGCTTCTTTTATAATTCCCACAGTTGTTGCAATTTTAATATGCTTTATAACTAAATCAATCTTTTCATTATTGTTTTAAAGAAGTAAATGTTAGTTTATTAAAATAATATAATTAAGGTAAAAGTACTTTTTACCTTAATTTTTTATATTTTATTTATATCAAATAAATAATTTTCATTGGCTTTTTTTAAATACTCATCATACTTGTTTTGAATATCTGGATTGTCTTTCATGAAATAGACAAACTTTTCTATAGCTTGTATAGTTGATAAGGATAGATAATGTTCCATAGATTCTGCTTCTTTTTCTATATCAGAATCCGTCTTTAAAACCCTTAAAAAATCTTTTAATAATTGATTCCTTTGAACAAGAAATTTCCCTTCCACAATTCCTTTCTCAGTTAGTTTTATCGGCTCATAAGGCTGATATAGGACATAACCCCTATTGTTTAGTTTATGTAAGGCCTTTACTACCGATGGCAAGGATACATCTAATACTTCTGCAACATCAGATACCCTTATTTCATCAGTTTGCATTGACAATCTATACATTTCCTCCAAATAATCCTGAAGACTTGGTGTTAACATATAACTTAATCTCCAATCATTCTTTATTCACAACAAGTATATTCAAAAAATAATATCTATATGCCTTATTATTTACAAGCTAATCAAAAGCTATTTAGTGTAAATGATATCCAATTTTTAAAGCTGATTGACATTAACTATTCCGAGTATTACAATAGTACTAAAATATCCTGCTATGATAGGAGGACTAGTTATGTCTGATTGTGTTATTATATCTGACAGTTCTTGTGATATACCGGATTCTGTAGTAGAAGAATATAATATAAAGCTTATTCCTTACTATGTATCCTTTGATCAAGAAAATTATTACAAAGAAAGATTTGAATTAAGCATTAAAGATTTTTATGATAGATTAAGAAACGATAAGGTTTTTCCAAAAACATCCCTTCCTTCCGTTGAAGATTATATTAATGCTTTTACTCCTTTTATCAAAGAGGGTAAAGGTATTATTTGTTTTTGTCTTACTAGTAAATTTAGTGGTTCTTATCAATCAGCTATTAATGCTAAAAATATTCTTATTGAAGAATATCCTGATGCCAAAATAGAAGTTATTAATTCGATTCAAGCTACTGGCGGTCAAGGACTTGTAGTATTACAAGCAGCAAAAATGCAAAAAGCAAATTATTCAATGGAAAAAATCGTTGAAAAAATTGAAACTTTAAAAGAAACTGCAAGAATTACTTTCTTTGTAGATACTTTAGAATACCTTGAAAAAGGCGGTCGTATTGGAAAGGTTAGTGCATTAATAGGGGGAGTTCTTAACTTTAAACCTCTTATTGTAGTTAGAAACGGCGAACTAATACCCTATGGAAAAATTCGTGGAAGAAAAAAAGCCTTAAGAAAAATAATTGAAATGGCAGAAGAAATTATTAACGATGACTATTCAAATTATGATTTTTGTATTGCTCAAAGTGACTGTGCAGAAGAAGCTGAATGGCTTCGTGAAATGTTAGAAAAAGAATGGAATATAAAAATAGAGTATCCTTTTTTTGATATAGGAACTACTATTGGAACTAATACAGGCCCAGATGTAATAGGGATATGCTTTATTAAGAAGTTTGATGTTGGAATGTAGAAGGTGGAAGGTAGAGACTAGAAATTAGAGATTGGAAGTTGGAAAGTGCAAGTTGGCTGACAGATTTTAAATAAGGATAATGATTTAAGAAAATAGCAAGGCCAGCTCTTAATTTGAGCTAGCCTTGCTATTTGAGCATATTTTTTTAATTCATTTCTTTATCTTACTTGTAGATTAATTAAAACCAAAATACTCCTATTTCTAAATCTTGGAGCTGACTTATATAGATATTTTTCTTGAAAAAACATAGTATTTATTATATAATAATAATTATTATTTACTATTCTATTATTTTTTGACAGCAAGGAGGAGACAGCAGATGAAATATAAAAATTCTTTTTTATTAATAGAAATAATTCAATTAATATTTTTTTGCTTGACTGTTACTTCTTTTATTAGTCCAAATTATCTTTTACCTTTTATAATTCAATATTTAATTCTTTATACTATATTTATTTTCTTATCTAAAAATAAGGCTTTTATATTATTAATAGGATATATTACCCTACCCCTGTTAGGGTATTTATTTTTTGCCTTTATTAGGGAATGGGATTTATCCATTCAAGTAAAAACTATTTACCAGCATATTATCTCTATTATAAATGCTAGCTTAATATATATGTCGGCCTACAATGTGCAAACACTACAAAAAAAGAATCTAGCTATAACTCATGAGCTTGAAGAACTTAAGCGATATGTCAAAGATTCAAGACTATTAACTAAAAATGAATTTGAACAAAGAAGTAAAATTATTATAACTGGCATAAAAAGGCGAAAAGAAGAAGCCTACAAGCTTTATTTTTCTTTAGAAAAAATTAACCCTAACATTCAAAGTTCACTTTTCGATACATTAAGCTCTTTAGCAGTCGAAAACTTTAGAAAAGAATATGATTTGGTAGGCAAGCTAAATGATTATTCCTTTGTAGTTCTACTACAAAATACTTGTAAAAAAGGAATGAATATTGCATTAAAAAGATATATTTCGGAGCTTGAAAAAAGAATAGATCTAAAGGAGAACAAAATAGTAATTAGAGTTGAGAAAATTGACTTTAAAGAAGAAAGGGAGGATATTTATGAAATCCCTGTTCATAATTAATTCTCTTGTCTTTTCGTCTATTTTATTATACTACTCTATCCTATCAATTTTCGGACTATATTATAGGCTAAAAAATAAAAGTCCAAAGACCTTGGATATCTATCCTAGTGTTGATATTTTAATACCAGCTCATAATGAAGGTAAAGTCATTAAAAACACTTTAGAGGCTATGGTTAAATTAAATTATCCCGGCCCATTAAATATATATGTTTTAAATGATAATTCAAAAGACGAGACAAAAGATATTGCCGAAGCCTTTGATAAAGCCTATAAAAATGTACATCATATACAAGTTCCTAAAGGAGAACCTAAAGGGAAATCTCGAGTGTTAAATTATGGTCTTAGTATCTCTAATTCAAAATATTTTGTAGTCTATGATGCCGACAATCAGCCTGAAATTGAAAGCTTAAAACTATTAGTTGAAACAGCAGAAAGCACACCTAATTCTGCAGGAGCTGTAGGTTATGTAAAAACCATCAATGCTAATAAAAATATACTTACTAGGTTTATTTCTCAGGAATTTCAGGTTTTTCAATTATTAATGCAATGCGGTAGATGGTCTTTATTTAAGACCGGCTCTTTAACTGGAACAAATATGTTAGTTAAGAGATCAATTATTGAAGAAGTTGGAGAATATGATGTTTATGCCATTGCTGAGGATGCAGAATTAACTTTAAGAATTACAACAAAAGGAAAGTTATTGCCAATTGTACCCGAATCTGTGACTTGGGAGCAAGAACCAGAAAAACTAAAGGTATTTATTAAACAAAGAACAAGATGGCTCCAAGGTAACCTTTATTTATTAGAAAAAATGTTTAGTTCCTTTGATTATTATAAAGGCAAGGTTTTAGTTCATACTCTGCAGCAAATCCTTATATATATTATCTTTTTATTTTTCTTACTAACATCTCATGCTTGGTTTATAGCAGGCCTTTTAGGCTTTACTAATTTTTCTATTCAACAACCTTTATTGCTTATTTGGTTTAGCTCATATTTGTTTTATGTAGTACAATTATTTGCTGCTCAAGCTGCTGAAAAGACAATTTCACCATTTAATATTTTCTTGGGCTTTATTGCTTATTTCACCTATTGTCAGCTATTTTTACTCTTATATTTTAGAAGTTTGTTTTTATATATTAAGGCAAAAAGAAATAAACAAATTATCTCTTGGGATAAGACCCTTAGATTTTAAAATAGAGAAGTGTACACTTCTCTATTTTCTTATATTAGTAATTATAAATTAGTACTTTTTATTAAAATCAATCATATTAATGTATTTTCCACATTTTTGCAGATAAGCTTTTAAGTTATGCTCTAAAATAGGGATTGCCCTATTAATATACATATTTGACAAGCCAGAAATATGAGGGGTTATAAATACATTTTCCATTGCCCAAAGAGAACTCTCCTTAGGTAAGGGCTCTATTTCAAAAACGTCTATAGCAGCAGCCTTTATAATATTATTATTTAATGCCTCTATTAAGACTTTTTCATCTACTGTTTTTCCTCTTGCAATATTAATAAAAAAAGCTGTTGCTTTCATACTTTCAAATTGTTCTTTTCCTAACATTTTATAAGTACTTTTTGTCAGTGGAACTGTTTGTACAATATAGTCTCCTTTAGATAAAGCATAATTTAATTCAGAATTTGAATAGATTTCATCAAAATAATCCACATTTCTTCCATTAGTATTAACACCTATGGTTCTCATATCAAATGCCTTTGCTTTTCTTGCAATTTCTTTTCCGATAGTGCCTGTCCCAATAATTGTTATAGCTTTATTGTAAACTTCTTCTAAATCACTTTTTCTTTTCCAAATTTTATTTTTCTGTTGTTCATAAAATTTAAATGCCTCTATGCGATAATTCAAAATAACTGCCATAACGTATTCTGCTATCGGTATTCCATGAATTCCTCTTACATTGGTCAATAATATACCTTTTTCTTTAATCTTGTCTAGGGGAAGTACATCTATTCCTGTAGAGAAACACTGAATCCATTTTAATCTTTCCATCTTTTCAATTAATTTATTAGTCATATCAAAACCATATGTTACAAAAACATCTGCATCATAAAGCTTTTCTTTGGCTTCTTCAATATTATTGTACATATAAATATTTACAGATTTAAAATTATTCTTTAACCTTTTTAAATGTTCTTCACCAAAACTAAGAGAAGTTACTAAATTCATAATTGCATTCCCCCAAAATATCTTTCAAAGATTACTATTTTATAATTGATTATAATGGATAATTTCTACTATGTCTAATTCCTTTTTTGCTCTTTAATGGGTTTTGTAGAAAATGCATATAATATGGCAATCAATACAAATGCTTCTGATATAATAAAGGGTTGAAAGGTATTTATCCTCTTAAATAAGATAGTTAAACCATCAATCATTAGCAATAAATAACTTAATAAAAACAATAAATATTGACTTCTTGGAAATTTAAAACTATAGTATCTAAATCCCAATGTAGACAGTGTAATTACTATTATTACAAAAATCCCTTGATAAATACTTACAAAGATATTCCAAGGAAATAATAAGCGAAAGCCATAACCTATTCCAGGTTTAATAATTATTTCTAAAGGCTGCAAATAAAGCAAATATAAATAAAAAATTAGAAAAGGCGACAATAATATAAGCAAGCTTATTTCACTTATCTTTTCCCTAAAACGGGGAATGGTATACCACAATGCCAAAATTGAAGGAATAGTAATTCCTATCATAGAACCATAATAAAAATATACAAAGTATTTTAATATGCTTGTTTGGATATCAAGAGTAAAAATAAATAACGAAACATATCTTAAACCTGTAACTATAAATAATAAGAAACATACAATACGGATACTAATTATGGAATTGTTCTTGATTTGAACAATATTAAGAAACACTAAAAATATTATCGAAATAATAATAAATGAATATACTCCCATAATCCCCCTCCTCTTCTATATTATTTTATGTCTGTACAAAACAGTCCATGCAAGAGAAAATAAAAACGGTTACTATTAGATAAAATAGTAACCGTTTTAATCTATTAACTTCTATTTAACTAAACCATTTTTATTATCGAAATATCTTCTTCTTTAGATAAATCTAAAAAGTCTTTTCCAACATTAATTACAGGTTTTTGAATACAATGAGGAGGAATATATACAATGTTTCCGATTTCACCATTATTAAGTAATACCTTACTTCCTGTATAATAACTAGATAACCTAGAGGTTAGTATATTAACAATACTAACATCCAAATTATTCTTAGAAATAGTTATAAATTCATTAAATGCATCAAAAGGAGTTAAAGCTTTTCTATAAGGCCTGTTTGAAGTCATAGCATCATATACATCTGCAACAGAAACAATTTTTGAATATATGCTTAAATCCTGTCCGCCTACACCTAAAGGATAACCTGATTTATCTTCTCTTTCATGATGCATAAGAATTACTTCTTTAATTTCTTCACCTAAGTGTTTATCTGTTTTCACCATTTCATAGCCATAAATGGCATGCCTTTTTATTTCGTCAAATTCTTCATTTGTCAACTTTTCTTTTTTATTTAATAATTCGATAGGAATTTTTACTTTGCCTAAGTCATGTAATAAAGCAGCTTGAATAGCTATTTTAATATCATCTTTGGGAAGCTTTAGATAACCGGCTATTAGGGCTGAATAAAATGCAACATTTATACAATGAAAATATGTATAATCATCTTTATCATTTATTTTTTTAAGATAGGTCATTACATATTCAGGACTTTCCCACGATACTATTACGTCATCAGTTATTTTATTTAAAATATTATAGTCTATCTTTTTCCCTCTTATTATTTCATTCATTAAATGTTTTATTTTATCAATATTGGCTTCAAATCTTTCTTCAAAAGAATCGTAATTTAAAAAAGTCTTTTCTCTATTTCTATCAAAAATATAAATGTATTCTATGCCAAATTCTTTAAGCTTTTGAATAATATAGTCATTAACAACAGAGCCTCTGGGCAATATTAATGAACCATAAGGACTCACAACATCTTCGAAAACTATATCTAATTCAACACATTTAGATATATGAATCTTTCTTTTCATTTGTTCCACTCCATAATAAAGCTAATATTTCAATTACTAAACCAACCTTTAATATTTTACTGCTATTTAAATAATTATAACAAAACTAATACACTTTGTCAATATTTGTCATGTCTTTTGCCATCGTGACAGTATTGGTAGAAAAATGTCGCGAAGCTGCATAAAAAAGCTACCATATATTAATAGTAGCTTTTCTTAGTATTATAGTTGATATTTAACTAACAAAAACTTTTTGATATTAATTATTATTACTTTCTAACTTATGAAGATAGCTTACCGCTTCTAAAGCAGCAACAGCTCCTTCTCCTACTGCTTTTGTCACCTGGAAAGGCTTCCCCGTACAATCTCCTGCTGCAAAAACTCCTGGAAAATTTGTTTCTAGGCGACGATTTACCTTAATAGTTTTATCTTCAATTTCTAAACCTTTAATAAGCTCGGTAACTGGAATAGTTTCTTTAATTAAGAAAACTCCATCAACAGTTAATTCCCTATCATCGATTTTAATTCCTGAAACAAAAGGATCTCCAAAAATTTCTTTTGGCTTACCATTAATTATTTCAACATCAGAGTGAACATGCTTTACTTCTTTATAAGTGGGTAAAAAATACACTTTATCACAAATTTCCTGCAAGAAATTAACATCTTCTTCTGCTTCTTCAATTTCTCCTATTACAATCGTTGTCTTACCCCTATATAAGGGTCCATCGCAAGTTCCGCAATAGCTAACTCCTTTGCCTAAAAGCTCCTTTTCACCAGGTATATACTTGGCTTTAGGAATACCAGTAGCAATAATAACAGTTTTTGCCTCAAAAAATTCATTTTCTGCATTTAAAGTATAATAATCTCCCATGGGGTAAACTTCCAATACTCTTCCTTCATGAAATTCTACTCCCAAATCTTGTGCATGTTTTAAAAACTTATTCATCATTTCAGGACCACTAACATTAGGTAAGCCTAAATAATTATCGACTTTTTCAGCTTTATATAAATAACTGCTTTTAGGATCTCTTCCAAATACAATTACTTTCTTATTCCTAATAACACCATTAATAGCTGCCGAAAGCCCGGCAGGACCTGCACCAATAATCGCTATATCCAGCATATTGACCTCCTATTCTGCCCTCTAAAAGCCTCTTTTAAAAACAACAATTAATGTTTTTAATATTATTGCACATATATCATATTATTGCAATATTATATCATACTATATTGTATTTTTTTTCTTACTCTTATGTGCACCTTATTTAAAACTTTTAGAAAGTTCTCCCCCTATTGCAGGGATTATAGCAAATAATAATGCAATAATCAAACTATTAAATGATAAGGGCAAGGTACTAAATACTAATTGAAGTGCAGGAATATAGACTATAGCAAAAAGTAATGCTAAAGAACCTAGTACACTTAAATTTAAATATTTATTAGAGAATATCCTCATTTTAAATATCATCTTATTATCTGAACGAGCTGAATATGCTCTTAATAATTCTCCTACTACTAAAGTAATAAAACAATATGTTCTTGCAATTGCTAGAGAATTTTCACCTGGAAAACGGTTAAGAGCATAATAAAAAGATAATAAAGCTGCCGATGCTAAGAAAACACTTTGAATACCAACGGCAATAGCCATTTTTTTATTGATAATTGCTTCTTTTGGATCCCTTGGTGGTTGATCCATTATGCCATCTTCCTTAGGCTCTACTCCTAATGCAAAAGCAGGAAAAGCATCCGTAATAAGATTAATTAATAATAAATGTATAGGAAGAAGAGGCACTTCAAAACCTAATATCATTGCAACGAATATAAGAAGTAGCTCTCCTATATTACATGATAATAAAAAACCTACAAACTTTCTTATATTAGAAAAAATAGTTCTTCCTTCTTCTACAGCATCAACAATACTAGCAAAATTATCGTCTGTAAGAATCATATCTGCCGCTTCTTTTGCTACATCCGTACCTGTAATTCCCATGGCTATTCCTATATCTGCTTGTTTTAATGCTGGAGCATCATTAACCCCGTCTCCTGTCATAGCAGCAATTTCACCATTATCTTTTATAGCTTTTACTATCCTAACCTTATGCTCTGGAGAAACTCTGGAAAAAACATTTACATATTTAACTTTTTCTCTTAGTTCTTCATCATTTAATGCATCTATCTCTTTTCCATCAATTGCTTCTTCATCTTTTTCAATAATACCCAAAGCTTTACCTATAGCAGCCCCTGTTGTTTTATGGTCACCTGTAATCATAACTACTCTAATGCCTGCTTTTTTACAAACAGATACTGCTTTTTTAGCTTCCTCTCTTGGTGGGTCAATCATACCTACAAGACNTAAGAAAATTAAATCATTTTCTTCTTTTGTATCCTTATTTACTTTCTCTGGCATTTTAAAGGATATAGCAAGAACTCTTAAAGCTTCTTTGGCAAAGTCATTATTTTTCTCTGCAATAACCTTTTTATGTTCATCAGTAATTTCTACGGCCTCACCATTTAAATAGATATACTTACATTTACTTAAAACTATATCCGGAGCACCTTTTGTAAACATTATAATATCATCATTTTGTTGGTGATAAGTGGTCATAAGTTTTCTATCAGAATCAAAAGGTATTTCTCCAATACGGGGCATTTCTTTTAATAAAGTTTCTTTTAAATAACCACCTTTAGCTCCCAATACAACCAAAGCACCTTCAGTAGGATCTCCAATAATATCATTTTCACCTTTCTTAATTAAAGAGTCATTACAAAGCACTCCGCCCTTAAGAAGCATTTCTAAAGAAGGCGAAGTATTAATTTGGGAGTTGTCATTATTTTTTATTTCTCCTTCTGTTGTATAACCTCTTCCAGATACATCCCAGAGATGTTCCCCATCAAATACTTTAACAACTGTCATCTTATTTTGAGTAAGAGTTCCTGTTTTATCAGAACAAATTACTGTAGTACTACCTAAAGTTTCAACTGCTCCTAAAGTCTTCATAATTGCATTTCTTTTAATCATTTTTTGCATCCCTAATGCTAAAACTACAGTTACTACTGTAGGAAGTCCTTCAGGAATTGCCGCAACAGCCAAGCTTACAGAAGTCATAAAAATAGTTAATATTTCCTGACCTCTTATTAAGCCTAAGATAAAGATAATAGAACATATAGCTAAACATACAATTCCTAAAAGTTTACCTAATTGGTTCAATTTCTTTTGAAGGGGAGTCTGCTCTTCTCCTACGGATTCAAGCATTGTGGCTACCTTCCCAATTTCCGTATTCATTCCTGTTCCTACGACTATACCCTTTCCTCTTCCATATGTAACAACAGTACTCATAAAAGCAGAGTTAACTCTATCACCAATACCTGCATCCTTATCAACAATCTCATCTGCAAATTTTTCAACAGGTACTGATTCTCCTGTTAAAGCTGCTTCTTCAATCTTTAAATTAACACTCTCAATTAATCTAAGGTCTGCAGGAATATAATCCCCTGCTTCTAATAAAACTATATCCCCTGGTACTAAATCAGAAGAAGGTATCTTTTCAAGGTTAGCTTCTCTTAAAACCTTAGCTTGAGGGGCTGCCATATTTTTTAATGCCTTTAATGCATTACTAGCACGATTTTCTTGAAAAACCCCTAAAACTGCATTAAGAATAACAATAGCCAATATAATTACTGCATCTTTTACTTCTCCTACTAAAATAGATATGGCACTTGCAGCAATTAAAATTAATATTAAAAAGTCTTTAAATTGATCAAAAAACATTTGAAGAATTCCTCTAGTCTCTTTTTCTTTTAGTTGATTTTCCCCAAATTCTTTTATTCGCTTATCTGCTTCTTCTTTAGTTAGTCCATTATCAACATCACTTTTTAACTCTTTGACAACATTTTCAATACTTTGATTAAAAAAACTCTCCATCTCTTTCCTCCTAATAAGTATAAATTTTCTATAAAAAATATAAATTTAGTATATTAACACACTGAAAAGATTATACTAAATTTTTATGAATTAATAAATCACTTTTTATTATTTGATAAAATTTCTTAAAAAATACTAACTAATTTGAAAATCTTGCGGATAATGCGGTATAATGTAATAAAAAGAGGAGAGGGGAATAAATATGACCGCAAAAAAGGAATATTATAAACAAAACGCAAAAAAAATAATAACTTCTCTAGCAAAAAGACACATGGTAGGATACTACTGTGAATCTAAAGAAGAAGCATTAAAAAAAGCACTAGAAATAATGAATAAAGGTGCTACCATCTCCTGGGGAGGATCTCAAACTTTAAGAGAAATTGGGATTCTAAAAGAATTAAAAAACCATAACTATATACTTTTAGATAGAGAGACTGCTAAAAGTCAGGAAGAATTAGAAAAAATCTATCATCAAAGCTTTTCTGCAGATTATTATTTAATGAGTACTAATGCAATCACCATCAATGGAAAGTTGATTAATATGGACGGCAGGGGGAATAGAATTGCTGCTTTAATATACGGGCCTAAAAATGTTATTGTTTTTGCAGGCATGAATAAAGTAGTTCCCAATGTAGAGGCCGGTATTGAAAGAATAAAAGCTCTTGCAGCACCTATGAATGCAATCAGACTTCAAACAAAAACACCTTGTAATATATCAGGTTATTGTCAAGATTGTAATTCTACAAATTCCATTTGTTCCAATCTATTAATTACCCGTTTATCAAAAACCCCTAACCGCATTAAAGTCATCTTAATTGGTGAAGAATTAGGATATTAAATATAATTAAAGTGTAACCCTTATTTTGATTTGATACTTTTAAAGTATACAGTCTAACCATTGTTAGACTGTATACTTTAAAATAAATTCCATCTAATGAATAATATTATATTTTTCTTGAATTCCATGCAAGTTATTATAATATAAATTATTGTGTCAAAACTACATTTTTTATCTCTTCTAAAAGCTTAGGATTTACTTTTTTTAAATTTATTAAATTCATATCTTTATCTACAGGCACATGAACTGTTTTCCCCTTAGCAAGAAGCTTATTATCTTTTTCCCTTATAACATCATATAAAAAAGTAAACTTCATCCCTTTGATTTCTTTTATGCATGACTTAATGATAATATTATCAGCATATTTTGCACCTTCCTTATAGATGCATCCACTTTCTATAAGAGGAAACATTATTCCACTTTCTTCTATCCTATCATAAGGAAGCCCGATAGCTTCAAAAAAGTCTGTTCTTGCAACTTCAAACCAAACATAATAATTTGAATGATGGACAACACCCATTTGATCCGTTTCAACATAGCGTACCTTTAGCTTTGTTTCATGAATATACATAATTTCCTCCATTCTTAATCAAAATATATAAGAAAAAGTAGGAAACATGTTCCTACTTTAGTACAATGGATATTTTGAAACTAAGGCTGCTACAAGCTCTCTTGCTTTTTCTTTATTGTTTTCAAAATCTGTTAAGGTCATATAAATAATATCTGCAATTGCCTGCATGTCTTCTTCCTTCATGCCTCTTGAAGTCACTGCTGGAGTTCCTAATCGGATTCCACTAGTTACAAAAGGACTTTGTGGATCAAAAGGAATTGTATTTTTATTACAAGTCACTCCTACTTCATCTAATCTAGCTTCTGCTTCTTTTCCAGTTAAATCAAGATTTCTTAAATCAACCATCATAAGATGATTATCTGTTCCACCAGATACTAATTTAAAGCCTTTTTCCATTAATGCTTCTGATAATGCTTTGGCATTTTTAATTATTTGTTTTTGATATGCTTTAAAATCTTCAGTTAGTGCTTCTTTAAAGCTTACTGCTTTTGCAGCTATAACATGCATTAATGGGCCACCTTGAATACCAGGGAAAATTGCTTTATCAATAGCTTTTGCAAATTCTTCTTTACAAAGAATTAAGCCCCCTCTTGGACCTTTTAAAGTCTTATGAGTTGTTGTTGTAACAAAATGGGCATAAGGAACAGGATTTGGATGAAGGCCTGCTGCAACCAAACCTGCAATATGAGCCATATCTACCATCAGATAAGCTCCTACTTCATCAGCAATTTCTCTAAACTTTGCAAAATCTATAGTCCTTGGATAAGCACTAGCTCCAGCAACAATTAGCTTTGGTTTATGCTCCTTTGCTAATTCCTTCAGTGCATCATAATCTATATAACCAGTATTTTCATCAACTCCATAAGCTACTATATTGTAATGCTTACCTGACATATTAACTGGACTACCGTGAGTTAAATGTCCTCCATGGGAAAGATTCATTCCCATAACTGTATCTCCAGGATTTAATACTGCAAAAAATACAGCCATATTTGCTTGTGCTCCTGAATGAGCTTGTACATTGGCATGCTCAGCACCAAAAAGCTCTTTAGCTCTTTCAATTGCTAATTTTTCAACAATATCAACGTATTCACAGCCACCATAATATCTTTTAGCAGGATATCCTTCAGCATATTTGTTAGTAAGGGGTGAACCCATTGCTGCCATAACTGCTTTTGAAACAAAGTTTTCAGAAGCAATTAGCTCAATATTATTATTTTGTCTGCCTATTTCTTTTTCTATAGCTTGTGCTATCTCTAGATCTACTTTTTGTATTTCTTCAAATGAGTACATTGTATATATTACCTCCCAAGTATTATACTAGAAGCGACTGTGCCGCACTCCTATTTTACATGAAAATTATAGCATAATAAGAAAAAAAATTAAATGCTTTTTAATAGTATAATATTTTTAAATATATTTTAATCTTGAAATAAGCTAATATATGAATTAATATATTACTATACAATTTTTTCTAACATTCAACAAAGCAAACTAATTTGTCTTGAACTAAAAGCTTTCTAGATATTGGATTAGTTTTATGCTATAAATATGAATATATTGTACAAAGTACCTCTATAGGTACTTTTTCTATATCTCTATATCATAAAGGAGTTTGCTTATGAATTTCAAATTATTATTAAAATTTGCCATGCAAGCAGGAGAAATAATGCTTAGAAGTGGTGCTGAAACTTATCGTGTTGAAGATACTATCATGCGGATTCTTTCTGTTTATGATCTGGAGATAATTGAAGTCTTTGTTACCCCTACAGGAATCATTACAACTATTGATGACCAAAAAATAGAAATGACTACTAAGTTAAAAAGAATTAAAAGCCGCTCCATCCGCTTAGATAAAGTTGCATTAGTAAACGATTTATCTAGAAAATACGTAGAAGGACAAATATCTCTTAAGGATGCTATAGAAGAACTTAAAATAATTGATAAAACACCTCCCTATCATCCTCTTATTATCATTAGTGCAACAAGCTTTACTTCTGCATTTTTTACTATAGTTTTTGGAGGTAATTTAAGAGATTGCCTTATATCTTTAAGTATTGGAATTATTTTAGGAATCATACAGCGTTTATTTATAAATCTACAAGTATCCCGTTTTTTAACAGATATCATTTGTGGTTTTTTAATTGGTTTTTCTGCTCTTTTACTTACTACAATAATTCCTTTAACGAATCTTGATTATATAATAATTGGTTCAATTATACCCTTAGTTCCTGGTGTTGCAATTACTAATGCTATAAGAGATACCATAGAAGGTAACTTATTATCAGGAATATCCAGGGGAATAGAGGCATTATTTATAGCTATATCCATAGCAACCGGGGTAGGTATAATACTAAAATTATGGTTTCACTTTTAATATTAACTAATATTAACCTTATCGATAAATGGAGGTAAATATGATTTTACAAATTATTAGTGCTTTTTTTGCAACCTTTTTCTTTGCAGTCCTTTTTAATGTTTCAAAAAAAGAACTTATCTATTGTGGCTTAGTAGGAGCTATAGGATGGTTAATATATCTTTTTATATTTAAATTAAGCAATTCCATTATTTTTTCAAACTTTATAAGTGCTCTTAGTATTAGCATAATGTCAAGGATACTAGCAAAACTAAGAAAAATGCCTATCTCAATTTTTCTGATACCAGGGATTATTCCCCTTGTGCCTGGAACAGGTATGTATAAAACAATGTATGCTATGCTTAATCAAAATTTTGAAGAAGCTGCATTTTATGGTGCTCAAAGCCTTCAAATAGCCGGAGTCATTGCGATAGCTATTATCTTTATAGCCTCCTTTGACACCTTATCTCACAAAAGGACAGAATAAGCAATAATTTGTCACATTTGCTTGTATAGGCCATATATTGTACTATATAAGACAATCTAATTATGAGCTGACAAGGGGGTGAATAATTGCTTATCATAGTCCTTATATTGTATTAATAACCTACTTAGCTATGATAATTTTTACAAAATACAGGCTTGCTATAGCTGTTTTAGGATTATCCATTGTACTAATATACGGTTCTATAACTGGCAATTTTAAATTAGACAGTATCTTAAAAGAATTCCCCACAGAAATAATTATCCTTATTTTTGTATTATCTCTCTTTACAAAAAACTTTGAAAATCTAGGAGTCTTTGATTGTATAAAAAAATGGATGATTAATGTTTCCAAGGGGAAAAAACTTGTCGGTCTTTCAATTTTGATTTTTACAATTTATTTTTTATCACTATTTATGAATAACTTAACCGTTATTTTGTTGTTTGCTTTCATTTGTATAGAATTAGCAATACATTTTAAAATATCAATTATCCCTATTTTGGTATCCGCCATTATTGCATCTAATATAGGAGGAGCAGCATTACCTTGGGCAGACACACCAGCTGTAATTTTAACACTTTATACTGATTTCACCCTTTTAGATTTTATGTCAAAACTATTTATTCCCTGCTTTTTTTATATTCTTATATTAATTGTTTATACTTATTTCTTCTCTAATAAAATATACAAAGCTACTATAGATACTAAAAAATCAAATATATCTTTTGATCAATCATTAATAAAGCCTATCCCTCCTCCACCTCCACATAAGAAAAAATTGCCCCATTTACAACCTAAAGACAAAAAGCCTCTTCCTCATAAAAATAAAAAAATACACCCTTTATCAAAAAATGAAGCTAATCTTGAAAATAAAAAATCAAAAAATGACTTTATTCTTTCCATTATTTTATTCTTATTATTAATCATAGGAGTATCCATAGCACCTTTTGTTAATTTGTCTATTGCTTATATTGTCATGTTTTGTGGCTCCATCCTTTTACTTATCAATAAAAAAACGCCTGAAGATGTCATAAATACCCTTACAATCTTGGATTCTATTACATTTATTGCTGCATTATTTTTAATTAGTGCGGTTTTGGAAGCTACAGGCACATTAACTATTGCCATAGATTATATTTTATCTTTTACAGGAACTAATAGTTATTTAATTGTAATCATTATATTAATATCAGCTTTTTTTATCGCTACTTTTCTTTCTGCTGGACCTGCAGCAGCAACTCTATTACCAATATGTACGGATTTGTCCCCTCTTGTTGGAGATAAAATAATTTATGCATCCTTAGCATTAGGGATACTTGCAGGAAGCAGTATGCTACCCTGGTCTGCTACAGGGGGGCCTATATTATTAGCAGAAACAAGCAGATTTTTAAAACAAGGAAAAATAACTGAAGACTATAAAGGAGAAATTAACAGCATTTTTAATCTAAAAAAATATATATCCTTTTCTATTCCATTTTCTACAATCATCCTTTTTCTTAGTGGAATAATTTTATGCAGCTATATATACCTACTATAATTATAAAATATATTAAAGGATAAAAAAGTATCACTTTTGGTCTTAATTGAATACTCTAATATGGAGAGGCTATATAAAATCTGGAATAGACGAGGGGGTAATTAAATGGCAAAGATAAATTATACTTATAGACCAGCAGATAAAAAAAAGAAAAAAATAAATAATTATTCTGAAGTCTATCAATATGCAAAGGAAGAATTTATTGAGGATAAATTGGCAGAAAATCCTATAGACAAAAAAACAAGTAAAGAAACTGTTGAAGAAGAAATATCAGTAGAAGAGCATATATCTACTGAGGACATTGTTGTTGAGGATATCATTGAGGAAAAAAAACTACAGCTTGATTCAATAAATGATAATAAAGGAGGATTAAATATGGGTCAAGGAAGTTATCAAGAATTAATTGAAAATCAAGTTATTTTTGCTCTTCCACCAAAGGATGGTGTTATTGAAATTGCAAATGTAAAAAGAACCGTAGAAATCAGCAAAGTAGATATCATCACTGATAACGCTATTGTAAAAGGTTTTCTTCATACGTCCGTTTTATATAATACAGTTCCAAGAAGAGAAGGACATTCTTTGAAAAAAGACGATTGCTGTGATAAAGATAATAGAAATGAAAAAGATAGCAGAGGAGATAGAGATAGGGATAAAAGCAAAGACAAAGACAAAGAAATTTGCGATTCTTTAGATAAGAAATTCGTTGTAGATGGTGTTGTACGCCATTCAAACAGCTGGATTCCCTTTGAATTCCTCATTTCTATTCCAGGGGCTAAAAAAGGCGATAAATATAAAATTGAATATGCCGGAGTAGCTCAAGATGCATTTGTTCAAACTATAATTTATGATGACGAAGATTGTAGGGTATTTGGTCCTCAAAATAAACCCTTTATTAAAGGATTTAAAGAAAAAGATACTGTTAAAGTTACCATAACTGTATATTAAAAATAAGGGTGAAAACACCCTTATTTTATTTCTAATTCATAACCTGTAGAAAAGGCCTTTTTATTAAGTTCAATTGTTTTAGGAGGTACTGTCCTTTCAATTGCTTCTTCCCAATCAGTTTTTTCAAGGCCTAAATGTTTTGATAATATTCCAAGCAACACCGTATTTAGTACCTTAATATTTCCTAATTCTTTAGCTATATTAAGAGCATCTACGATATAAGTCTTTTTGCAAGTTACCTTAATTCTTTCAATAATGTCTTCTGGGTATTGGGCAGCTCCTGTAATAACAGGCATAGGATTTATTTCTTGATTATTTACTATAGCTATGCCATCTTCTTTTAAATAATGAATCCAACGAAGGGCCTCTAATTTTTCAAAAGCTAAAAGTATATCACAAGTTCCTTCTTCAACTAAAGGAGAATAAACTTTATCTCCATATCTTACATGAGTGACAACACTACCCCCTCTTTGAGCCATCCCATGTACCTCAGACATTTTAACATCGTAACCTTTTTTAACTGCTACATCACCAATTATTCTACTGGTTAATAAGGTCCCTTGACCTCCAACACCAACTATAAGTATATTTTTTGTTTCCATTCTACTCACCGTCCTTTACAATGGCATTCACTCTACATACTTTTGGACATAAGCCGCATCCATTACAAAGAGCATCATTAATGACTACTTTTCCATCTTGTTTTTCAATAGCAGGACAACCTAATCTTAAGCATGCACCACATAATACACAAGCATCTGTAATTTTGTAGGGTGCTTTCTTTTCTTTTATTAATAAAGCACAAGGTCTACTTGCGATAATTACTGAAGGTTCATCTTTGTTAGTTTCTTCTTTTAGTACAGCCTCTACTTCTTTTAAATCAAAAGGATCCACTACCCTTACATTTTTTATTCCTATTGCTTTTGCTAATTCCACTAAGTTTAAGACTGGCGCAGCTTCTCCCTTAATGGTTTTACCTGTTGCAGGGTTATCCTGATGGCCTGTCATCCCAGTTGTTGAATTATCTAAAATAACAACTGTAGACATACCTTTATTATATACTATATCAATTAAACCAGTTATGCCTGAATGAATAAATGTTGAATCTCCAATAACTCCTACCCAGTTCTTAGAAAAGTCCCTACCTCTTGCTTTTTCAATTCCATGTACCATACCTACACTAGCTCCCATACAAACGCATGTATCAATACCAGCTAATGGCTCAAGAGCTCCTAATGTATAACAACCAATATCACCTGTTGCATTAAGTTTTAATTTCTTCATAACATAATATATTCCTCTGTGAGGACATCCAGGGCATAATACAGGAGGACGTCCTGGTAGTGCTTCTGGATTTTTAGTTTGAATTTCTTTATTAGCAATTGCAGATAATATTTTCTTTACTGATAATTCTCCTTGAACAGAAAATATTTCTTTACCTATAGCAGAAATACCATTAGCTTTTACTTGCTCTTCAATAACCGCTTCTAATTCTTCTACAATATATAAAGTTTCTACCTTATCTGCAAACTCTTTAATTAATTTCATAGGAAGAGGATGTACCATTCCAAGTTTTAAAACAGAAGCATTTGGAAGAGCTTCTTTTACATATTGATAGGCAATACCGCTGGTGATTATTCCAATCTTTGTATCATTCCATTCAATTCTATTTATTTCTAAACTATTAGCATCTTCAGCTAGTTGATTCATTCTATTTTCAACCACAATATGTCTTTTAATTGCCATACCAGGCATCATAACATTCTTTTGAATGTTTTTTTCATAAGGCTTTAATTCTATTTCTTCTCTTTCTCCAATCTCTACTATACTTTGAGCATGAGAAACACGGGTTGTCATACGTACAAAAACAGGTGTGTCGTACTTTTCACTAAGATTAAAAGCTAATTTCATATAATCTTTAGCTTCTTGGCTATCAGCAGGCTCTAACATAGGAACATGGGCTGCCCTTGCATAACAACGGCTATCTTGTTCATTTTGAGAACTATGCATTCCTGGGTCATCTGCTACTAAAACAACCAAACCTCCATTTACTCCTGTATATGAAACAGTAAATAGTGGGTCAGCAGCTACGTTTAAGCCTACATGTTTCATAGTTACCATAGCTCTTGCTCCTGCCATAGAAGCACCTATAGCTACTTCCATAGCTACTTTTTCATTTGGAGACCATTCTGCATATACTTCATCATATTTAGCAATAAATTCAGTTATTTCTGTACTAGGAGTTCCAGGATAAGCAGCAGCTACTTTAATTCCTGCTTCATACGCACCTCTTGCCACCCCTTCATTTCCTAAAATTAATTTTTTCATATAATCCCTCCATCATATTGTCATTAGCTTGTCAACAAATTCAACAAGTATTAGATTTTATTCAAAAGATTCCTTTATATAATTAATATAAAAATTATTATGAATATATGAGAGTGTATAGATAGCACTTATGATATAATATCACTTTTTTCGACTGATAATCAATAGAAATAGTTAGTTTTTATAAACAAAAGTATTTTCTTTTAGAAATGATGGAATAGTTTTCAAAAAAATAATCATAATAAGAAAAAGATAATGATATTATGAATTAAATTTAGGAGGATGTTATGGAAAAGTTAAAATATTCAAAAATAAATAAGTTTATCACTCTCCTATTGATTTTCATGTTAAATAATTCCATGATTTATGGGCAAATAAAAGAAGCTGATTCATCAATTAATAACTATAAAGACTCAAGATTAGCAATAGTAACTGAAAATGGCATAAATATTAGGCAATGTCCTGATACCTATGCCAAAATCCTTGGTAAAGTTAATCAATTAGATGTCATTGTAGTCACTGGTAAATATAATGACTGGTATAGAATTAATTACAAAAATCAAAATGCCTGGATATATTCAAAGTATGTTGAAGGCTTTAATCTTCACCTTTTACCTGAAATAATTCCAGTGACAAGTGAAGATTTATTTAGAAGGCAAATTGTAGATTATGCTAAAAAATTCATAGGGACTCCTTATAAATACGGAGGCACTTCCTTAAATACAGGAGTCGACTGTTCAGGATTTACCCAAGCAGTAATGAAACATTTTGATATTAGTTTAAATAGAAGCTCAAAAGATCAAACGAAAAATGGCACTCCTGTAAGTAAAGAAGAACTCAACCCTTCTGACTTGGTCTTTTTCGATACTTCTGGCACTAATAGCGGAAAAGTATCTCATGTCGGCTTATATATCGGTAACAATAGATTTATCCATGCTACCATTTCAAAAGGCGTAAAAATAGATAACTTATCACAGCCCTATTATAATCGTAGTTATGTCATGGGGGCATCGGTAATTAATAAAGAATAAGTTAGGAAATTTTCCTAACTTATTTTTTTGTTTTAGCTGTTATTATAAATAAATTTTTCGTCAGTTTGTGACATTTTTCGTAACACTTAATAAGACAACTTCATATTATATATTAGAACAAAATCTTTGAAAAGGGGGGGTAAAATGAATAAGTCACAAGGACTTCAATTTACTATGGGAAAACTTTTAAATTTTGATTTTGACGTCTTAAAACCCAACACTACTAATAGCACAGACCCAACAGTCCCCATCATTATAACCGAAGCTAATACTCCTACAATACTATCTAAAATCACAGTAAACATTGCTGATAATTCCAATGTATGGCTGTATGCAACTGCAGCTTTTAATGTAAGAGGAGCTGACCTTCCTGTCTCTGTTATATTTAAAATATGGCGGGGACATCCAAGTAAAGGAGATCTGGTATTTAGCACTGCTGATGCTGGTCAAGGAAATGAAGAAGTTGGTACTTTCCGTAATAGCAGTTTTACATCAATTGATATGACTTGTAATACAAGCTGTTCTAGAATCACTTACTATCTTACTGCTGAAAGCACTAAAGATACTCAAATGATATTTATTGGTCCAATTACCTTTATAGGAGCTAATCTATAAGTATTAATTAATGAAAGGAGGATATTGTATGTCTTCAGCATTTCAATTCACTTTCGACAAAGTCACTGGCTTTGAATACGATACCCTAAACCCCAATACTTCCAACAGTACTGACCCTAGAGTTCCTATTCCTCTTGATAATACAACAGGAGAAGTAACTTTATCTACAATTACAATTCCTGTTAATAGTAAAAAATCTTTTATTTGGTTAAGTGCTACTATAGGTTTTAGGGTAAATGGTCCTGTCGCTTCAGGTGCTCCAGCTGCTATGACATTTAAGATATGGAAAGGAAGCCCCGGCACTGGTAGTTTAGTTTATAGTACTACAGACAGCGGTCAAGGTGGTGCAGGAGATCCTACTTTTCGTATCAGTAATTTAAATCATGTCGATAAAGAAAAAAAATCTTGCCCTGCTTTGATAAGCTATAGCTTAACCGTAGAAGCTTTTGATATCGAAAGCATTGATATTATTGGTCCCATTACCTTTACAGCTGTTGAAATTATTGATGAAGAGTAAAAAGAAAGGAGATTTTTAAATGGCTAATCCCTTAAGAATCCGTTTTGGAAAACTTATTCACTTTATTTTTGATATATTAAGACCCAATATAACAAATAGTACAGATCCACGAGTTCCTATAATGTTAGCACCAAATAGTGAACCCGTCACTTTATCTTGTATAAGAGTTCCTCTTTCTAAAGAACGTCCTTATGTTTGGCTAAATGCAACTGTAGGAAGCTTTTCGCTTGATTCACTTGACCCATCTAATTTACTCTTTTCTATTTGGAGAGGGCAGCCCAATACAGGAGAGCTTATATTTAGTACTGCTGACAGCGGCCAAGGTACTGAAACCACCCGAACATCTACCTTTAGTCATGTAGATAAACCCCAAAAAAGATTTTGTTCTAAAATCATTTACTGCCTGACAGTGCAAGCTATTGACAATATTAGCAATATTAATATTATAGGGCCTGTAACTTTCACTGGAACTGCTATAAAAAAATAAGTGGGAAATCTTCCCACTTATTTTAATTATTCTACCCCACAACAGTCTTCACAATAAACTACAGTCAATAAGCCTTCGTCTATGGTTCCACCTTCAAATGTAGCTGTTACAGTAGCTTCCTGAGGACCTACACATAGTGGTTTAACTAAGTTAGTTTCAAAATTAGCTCCTTGTGTTTGCAGATAAAACCTCTGACAGAAAATATTTTCTGTTCCATTATTTATTGTTACAAGTATAGAATCAAAATTAGCTTCAGCGCTGCCTGATGTATAGATATTTGTTATGCAAGAATTTGCTGGTATGCTAGCAGAAATAGATGCATCTCCTTCTTCAGCCGATACACAAACGGAATTTGTCACACATAAACAAAGTTTTTGTTGATTAATCAACTCATCTAACTTTCTAATAATGCAGCAGCAACATGAATTTAATGTCTTTTGAATTCCATTAATAGCATTGGGAATTAAATATTTTTTATCGTCGCAACAATCTTTTCCTCTACGTTCTCTAGAATTACTCAAAATAATACCCCCTTATTTTTGCAAATTCATAATTAATATCATAGATTTTATGCTTCTTAGTTATTGATTTTAGTCATCATCATAATCATCTCTGTCAGAACCACGTCTACCACATCTACCATCATTTTTTTGAGGTGGGTTAAAAATGTCAAAAGGAAATTCCATATTATCAAATATATAGCATGGGTCTACAGAAGCTATTTCATCACATTCCTCTGGCTCACAAAAACCATTGGATTCAACTAATAAATTAACTAGTCTATATAATTTTATTATTGTAAATAGTCCTATAGTAAGATTAATATCTCCTATTACTTCGTCGCCACAATCACAAGTTAAGCCGTCATTTGCATCTATTTGTGCATCCAAAAGCATTGATTTTGCTTCTACTAATACATAAGGAGCTGCTTCTAGTACATGGGATTCAGGAGCAAATAAATTACTAGATATAGCAATATCTGAACCTTCACTTCCGTACAATTTTACTGTCTTCTTAAATGCTGTTCCAGCAGCTATAGCTTCTTTTTCAACACCATCACATGTAACTGTAATAGGACTGCCTTCTCCATCTAGGAAACTAAGTTTAAACTTAAAAATATACTTTAAATGTACAAAATAATAGTCAGGATTAAACACATCTTGTTTCCTATCTGTTTCAATTTTTAAAATCTTAAAGTCCTTTATAGCTATGTCAACTGTCCCTGCTGGTAAATTAATAATTGAACCTTTTCCTGAAGCAATGATTTGGTCTCCTACTACACATTCTTCACATTCTAAAGAGAATACTCTATCAAGCATTTCAGGTGTCAAACAATCCTGTTGTCTACATTGGTCATATACCTTTAAGGCAATAATACATTCGTCATCGCGTCTACCCATATTATTTCCCCCTTAATTCTGTTTTTAATTAATTGATTTTTATGTTTTTACTCAATACCATAATATGATTTGATAAAAAAAATGTGCCATTTTGAAGAAAATTTCAAGGAGTAAAAGAACTATATAAAACTAAGATAAAAATACACTTCTCAAATTTGAGAAGTGTATTTTTATCTATCATTTTTTATATAATTATACTCTTTTCTTGCCACATTCTTCAGCGGGGGTTGGATCTTCTACATCTTTAAATCCATGTTTTATTGATTTTGGCTTACAACAAAGTTCAAGAGGTTGAATACTTTGTTCAAGAAGATCTCCTTCAACGAAGTCAAGACATGCATTTTCAGCCTCAATATCCACAGGAATGCATTTAGGTGGAACACAAAGTCCTTTATGAGGAATACGATATTGTACAAAGTAAATTGATTTGAGATAAATTGTTAATCCTATAGCAGCTGATAAAGAATCAACATCAAGATTAACTACTTTAGCTAAAGCTTGAGCAACAATACCTTGACGAAGTGCATTATTACCTTCACAACCATCTTCAACAAAGCCTAAGAAGCTAATAATAGGAGTACAATCTTTGTCTAATTTATATGATACTCCATAAGGTGCATAAACATCTACCGAAACTGAAACTGGATTTGCATCATTATCAAAATAAGGATCATCTTCATCCCCAGGTAAATATCTAATGGTGAAACATTCTTCATCAATTACTCTACAATCCCTGTCAATTAATTTAGCTGCAAAAGTAACATCAATTTCTGAAAGGGTTACCCTTACACAATTAGGTCTTCTAATTAATGTTTCAACATTAGAACCATCTTCATTACAGAAATTAAAATCGATGTCTATAACTTTAAGCTCGATACCTTGAACATCATCTCTTTCAAAATCTACATCACAAAATATTTTATCTAAATTATCTACCACTCTGCAAAGGTTAATTCCACATTCATCAAATACAACCGGCGCAGCTACAGTTAATAACTTAGGCTCTCCTAATGGCGGGCAAACACATGCATCGTCTGCAGGATTTATAATTTCGTCTGGTCTGCATACCGGACATTCTCCTGCTGTAGGTCTTTGAAAAAATCTTCCTCTTACTTGATTATTATTACAACATGCCATAAATAACTCCCTCCTTAAATATTTAAATTCAATAATATAGTATGTGAAAATTGTCGACTGTGTTACTAAACATAAAAAATAATTTCTTGAATATACATAATATGATAAAAACTTATTGAGGAGGTTTATTATGGCTTGTTTTTTAACATATCCTGATAGCAGCTTAATGATGGTTAATTATAGTCCAAGAAAAGGATTATACTATCAAATATTTGTGGATGACCAGGCTTCCCGCCCTAATTTATTAGTTACTAACGGAAGTTATGAATACACTGCCTTCTTAGATGAAAAAATTAACTTACACGTTATTGCAAAGAATGATAGAAATCAAATTGTACATCTTCAAAAGTTATCAAATAAAATAGAAAAAGAAACAATATTAGATGATCATACTAATGAATTTAATATCAGCGATATATACGGATTATCATTAAAAAATCAAGTCCACTTGCTTTACTATGCTAATAATCCTTCTACAAAAAATGTAGAATTAATCTACCAACTGCTAAAAAAGCCCTTTTCAACACCAATTCCCTTAGGAGAAGTTACTAACAGAGAAGTAAACTTTGATTGTGTTAAATGTGAAGATAAAATTTTACTTTCCATGATTAGTAAAGAAGATGACAATTATATAATCAATATCAAGTCTTTTAATCCCAGTGAAGAAAACTGGATCAGCTTATATACTCCCGAAACATCAAAATTCCCTATAAAATATTGTAAAATCCTTATGGATAAATCAGGCACTTGCCACCTTATCTATATTCAGGAACAATATGGCCAATATCAATTGATATATAAAAATAATAAAAAAGGCTGGTCTAATAATCATCTTATATATTCCTGCGGTTACCCTATCAAGCCTGTTATATTAATATATCATGATGCATTGTGGATTAATTGGAGTGAAAATGGTGTTTTTAAGTCTCTTTTATCTACTGACATGGGAAATAGCTTTTCTGAAGCAATCAACAACTCTATACAAGATTCCAGTATATCAATACACTATTACGAAAATAATCAGCCCGATAAAAACCTTATTTGTAATCAACTTTACGGAAATATTAATTATACTCCTAAATTTGTACTTCTTCACAGCTTAGACATGGACGGTATCCATCCCCAATTAAAAGTTAATACAGAATTAAAATTATATCTTGACAACATAAAGAATGAATTAAAAATTTCTGTATCAAAAAGCAAATTAGAAGAAGAAAATTTTCAGCTTAAAAATGAATTAGAAAAGTTGACAAGCATGCAAATGAATATAACAAATCAGTATAATGAATTAGCAGAGCTTGCTAAGAAAATTCAAGAAGAAGGTAAAAAATGGCGTAATCTATATAAAGAAGCAAAATCTGAAATAGAATTTCATAAAAAAAGAATTAAACAATTAGAAAAAATGTTAGAAACAAATACAAAAATCGAAAACAAAAATACAGATGAAAGCAATTATGAAAATAATAATGAAAATGATAATGATAAAGAAGAGAGTTAAATAGTATTTTTTTCTTATATACATCATATATATTAATTAGAACGNACTTGTTCCAGCTCTAATTAATATATATTTTTTTAATATGATTTTTAATACAAGCTTAAGATATTAACTATTAATTTTAGCCACAAAAAGGCAGAATGGAGGATTATTCCATGACAAAAGAAAGAGTAAATTACCATATAATAAAGCAAAGCAAAGGTAATATATGGGCTTTCTTCTATGACCATGCAGAGGGAATATGCTATATGACATATAATAATGACAACTGGTCAAAAAAAGAACTAATTTATAGCAATGGCACCAAAAATTTTTCCGTATATCTAGACAAACAGGATAATATTTACCTTTATTGCCAAGATACATCTGGAAATATATTGTTGTATCAATATGAATCAAATAAATGGAAGTCTCAAGTATTGCTATATAGTAAAAATGGCTTTATAGATTCTCTTAGTTTTGATGCTATTATAGAAGGAGATAATTTTTATTTGTTTTATAACCTAAAAGATCCAAATAGTGACAGACATGCCTTAGTAGAGCAAAAAGCTATAGGCGGAAAACATTGGGAAACCCCTGCTCTCATTGATTATATTTATCCTCTGGATAAGAAACCCTTCTCAGTTTACAAAGACAATAACGGAGATATCTTCCTTTGTTATCAAAAATATAGCGAAAGCTATAATCTAGGATATAAGAGATATTCTAATTCAACTAATAAATGGAGTGATTTTTATCCTTTTGATAAGAGTAATTTTTCCTATACTGATGAATCCATTCTAATAAATAATAATGAAATTTTTAATCTCTACATAAAAAAAGAAGCTCATTATTCTAGCCTCTACTTCAAAGCAAAAAGTACAAATCAATGGGAAGAAACAAAAAAACTTTTTGAAAAAACCGATATAAGCTCTTGCTCCTTATTTATGATAGATGATCATATTTGGGCAGCTTGGATATGTCAAGATAAACTATTTAGCTGTTATTCAACAGATGGGGGAAATAGTTTTTCTGAAGCTTCTATTCATCTTATTGAAGAACCAAAATTAGTAATTAAGGCTCATTATCAAACTAATTTCGCAGAGGAAGAAAAACGCTTGTTAACAAATGCAATTTATATACTTTCAGAACCTCAAATAAAATTTCTTATACTACCAGAAATTTTTCCTGCAATAAATGGCAGCTCTCTTCAAATAGATAATACTTTTGTTCCTGCTACTGAAAAAGTTGATAATTATTTAAATGAAATTAAAAATCATCTTAATCAGCTTCACGAAGAAATATATATTTGTAAAAAACAGTTGCGAGAAAAAGAAAACCAAATAAATCAATTAAAATATTCTCTGAAAGTTAAAAATAAAGATATTTCTAAAACAGCTTTTGATTTCCGTAAAATAAACGAACTGCAAAAAAAAGAATTATCAGTCTTAAAAGAACGCAATAAAAAGTTAGAAGAAGAACTTATTAAGAAAAATGAAAGCATTAAACAGCTAGAAGAAAAAATTATTGCCCAAAGAAAAGGGATGAATATATTAAAAAAAGAATTGGAAACAAGAAAAGCTCCTCTTATTATTACAACTGACATCGATAATAAAAAAGCTAAAAATAACAAGTCTTCTATCTTTAAAAAAATATTTAACTTTGAAGAAGAAGATATTTAAAAATAAAAGCCCTTCTATATTCATTTAATAAATGATAGGAGGGCTTTTATTTTAATCTTTTACTATTTCTACAGCTGCTGGATGATAATTTTGACTTTTCCATCTTTCTTCCTTAGATTTAATCCATATATATGATATACTCATAAAAATAAGGCCTGATAATACGCCTATAGGTTCTTGTAAAGATTCGTATCCAAATTTAGAAAAAGCATAATAACCTAAAAAAAACCCTGTAAATAATAAAATTAAGGGTAATCCATACATAATAAAAGTTGCCTTAAGAAAATCAGAAGAAGCTAAATCTATCACAACTTTATCGCCAATTTTAGCGTTACATAAGTTTTTTGCCTCTAAAATCATTTCTTCACTTTTATGTCCATGACTACAAGCCCCACATTTTTGACAGGCTTCATTTCTAGTCATACTTACTATTGCAATATTATTTTTTATATTAATTACTTTCCCTACTTCTCCTTTTTTTCTATATTTCATAAAACTAAACCACCTTTTACCATCATAGTGTAATCAAATCCTTAATAACCTCACCTGCAATAATTAGTCCTGCAACAGAAGGAACAAAAGAAATACTTCCTGGAATTTGCCTTTTCTCAAGACAAGTTCTGTCTTTATTACTACAAATACAGCCTTCTCTGCATGTAGTCACTTCTTCTTCTCTTGGTTTAATNGGAGTTTCTTTTGAATAAACAACTTTTAAAGACTCTACGCCACGTCTTTTTAATTCTCTTCTCATTACTTTTGCCAAAGGACATATAGAAGTATTATAAATATCATCAACTTCAAATTTAGTAGGATCAAGTTTATTACCGGCCCCCAAACAAGTAATAATAGGAATATTTCTTTTCTTGGCCTGTAGCACAAGCTCAATTTTACCAGTTACCGTATCAATAGCATCTACAATATAATTACAATCATTATCAATAATATCATCTGAGCTTTCAGGAAGAAAAAATGTCTGATGTACTTTTACTTCAGCTTTTGGATTTATTTCTAATATTCGTTCTTTCATTACTTCTACTTTGGCTTTACCTACTGTTTTTCTTGTAGCATGTAATTGACGGTTGATATTGGTTAAACATACCAANTCATCATCTACAAGAATAAACTTTCCAATACCAGACCGAACCAAGCCTTCTACAACAAAGCTTCCAACTCCTCCAACACCAAATACAGCAACTTTACTTTTATATAATTTCTCCATTGCTTCTTTTCCTAATAATAATTCAGTTCTTGAATACGCATGTAGCATAACATCTCTCCTTCAGATGTTAATTGTACAATCTGAAAGTATTTTTGTCAATTATACTTTTCAAAGATTATGTTGTATTACTGTTTTTTGCTATTACTTACAACAATAAGCAAACCAACAATGATTAAAGTAACAGGAATTAATTTAGGTCCTAGTCCAAATATAAATCCAACAGATACACCTGCAAAAATCAAAAATCCTAATCCTAAAAGTATTCCACCTGGAATCAAAGGCCACTTTCCTGTCTTATGCCTTCCAAAAATATATATTGATAAAAAAGCTGCACCCAAACTTCCAAAGAAAACTGTTGGTATCATAATACCCCGTGTTAATCCGCTGACTACCAAAAAGATAAATATACCAAACCATATTAAAATTGACCCAGGAATTAAAAAGCCAATGTTATTTTTAGAGTAATACAAAATGAAAAAAATTATTCCTGGCATTATAAAAATCATAGGTGCAATAAATGTGCCAGTATTAAAATATAGACTAGGGAAAATACCTAAAACACCAAAAAAGCCTATAATCATTCCCACAACAAGAGCCCAAGGCTTTTTCTTAGTATAATATAATAGTAAAAGTGCTGTTGCTACGAATAAGGCAAATAAATTATCTTTTCTAATAAAAGGTATATTAATCCATTCACTAATAAAGGCAAACAAGCCAATAACAACGATAATAATGCCTATTAGCACCTGATTTTTCCTGTTACTCATATTCTTCCCTCCCAGATCTCCTTTATGAACCAGTAACAATATAATTTTAACTTCTTATTATTTAGAAATACTATGTAATTATATATACTCATTTTTCTTAAGAAAGTCTGTTTTAATTGTCATTTAAAAATTCTTCGCATAAGCGAAGAATTTTTATTCTTTATTTTCATCTATCTTTAAGCCTAATTCCTCTAACTGCTTTTTAGTAACCATTCCTGGTGCATCAGTCATTGGGCAAGAAGCATCCTTTACTTTTGGGAAAGCTATTACATCTCTTATACTGTCTTCTTTAGTCATTAACATAATCATTCTATCAAAACCATATGCCAAGCCCCCATGAGGAGGTACTCCGTATTTAAATGCATTAAGTAAAAAGCCAAAATTTTCATAAGCTGCCTCTTTAGTAAAACCTAAAGCAGAAAACATTTTTTCTTGAATGTCTTTTTGATATATCCTGATACTTCCTCCACCTAATTCTACTCCATTAAGGCAAATATCGTAAGCTTTTGCCCTTACCTTACCAGGGTCTGTAGTTAATAATTTTATATCTTCATCCATAGGCATAGTGAAAGGATGATGCTTTGCCACATATCTTTCTTCTTCTTCATCCCATTCCAATAATGGGAATTCGGTTACCCATACAAAAGAATAATCATCTTTACTAGTTAAGTCTAAACGCTTAGCTATCTCAAGTCTAAGGTTTCCAAGGGCATCATATACAATAGAGTTTTTATCAGCACAAAAAAGGAGAAGGTCTCCATTTTGCCCATCCATAGCTTTTATAATTTCTTGGCTGATATCTTCAGATATAAACTTTGTAAAACTTGATTTTATAGTACCGTCTTCACCAATTGCTAACCAAGCAATTCCTTTAGCACCATAAGTCTTTCCAACCTCCACTAAAGCATCTATTTGCTTTCTTGAAAAAGTTCCACAAGTTTTTGCATTAATNCCCCGCACACTTCCTCCATTTTCGATTGCCCCTTCAAAAACTTTAAATCCACAATTTTTAACAATATCTGAAATATCTACAAGCTCAAGTCCAAAACGTATATCAGGTTTATCACTACCAAACCTATCCATAGCTTCTTGATATGTTAACCTTGGAATAGGAAGGGAAATATCAATGTCAAGAGCATCCTTAAATACTTTTTGTAATAGTCTTTCATTAACATCAATAACATCATCAACGTCAACAAAGGATAATTCCATATCAATTTGAGTAAATTCTGGCTGTCTGTCTGCTCTTAAATCTTCATCTCTAAAACATTTTACTATCTGAAAATATCTATCAAAACCTGAAACCATCAATAATTGTTTAAAAGTTTGAGGTGATTGAGGTAGAGCATAAAAGCTTCCCTTATGAATACGGCTAGGAACAAGATAATCTCTTGCACCTTCTGGAGTACTTCTTGCCAACATAGGTGTTTCTATTTCTATAAAACCTTCTGAATCAAGAAAACTCCTTAGAGATTGCGCTACTTTATGGCGAAGCAATAAGTTTCTTTGAAGGTCTGGCCTTCTTAGGTCTAAATAGCGGTATTTAAGTCTTAAATCTTCTTTTACATTAGTTTCTTCTTCAATTGCAAAGGGGGGAGTTTCTGCTTCTGAAAGAATTCTTAGCTCATTTGCTATAACTTCTACATATCCAGTTTTCATATTAGGATTAATACTTTCTCTTTTACGAACCTGCCCTCTTACCCCTATTACAAATTCACTTCTTAGGCTTTCAACTTTACTGAAATCTTTATTATCTAAATCTTTTTCATCAAAAACAATTTGTAAAATCCCACTTCTATCTCTTAAATCTATAAATATTAAACTACCTAGATTTCTTCTTTTTTGTACCCATCCCATTACTACAATTTCTTCTCCAATAAGCTGTTCATCAACTTCAGTACAATAATGAGTCCTTTTTAAGCCAAGCATTGATTCTCCCATAAATAATCCTCCATTCATTCTTTAGAATAATTTAAAGTATAGATTTCATGGTATTAACTAAATCTAAGAAAGAAACTTCAATTTCCTCTTTAGTATTCATATTTTTTAGAAGGGCTTTTCCTTTATTAATCTCATCTTCACCTATAATCATAGAATATCTTGCACCTATTTTATCAGCATACTTCATTTGAGCCTTAACACTTCTGTTAAAATGATCTCCTTCAGCAATTATTCCTGCTTGTCTAAGTTTATATATTAAACTATGAGCTTTAAGAATAGCAGCATCTCCTATAGAACCAATAAAAATATCCTTATATTGGGCATATTCTTTTTTGCCATTTTCCGCTTCAGCTACCATCATAAGTCTTTCTAAGCCAACTGCAAAACCTACAGCAGCTGTAGCCTGGCCACCTAGTTCTTCAACTAGATTATTGTATCTGCCACCACCACATATTGTACCTTGGGCTCCTATATCTGTAGAAATAAATTCAAATACTGTCTTGGTATAATAGTCAAGTCCTCTTACAATTCCTGTATCTACAATATAAGAGATTCCCATTTCATCTAAGAGAGCCTTAACCTGCTCAAAATGAGACCTGCATTCATCTCCTAATACATCCAAAACTGTTGGTGCATTAGAAACGATAACAGAACAACTTTCATTTTTACAATCTAATATTCTAAGAGGATTTCTTTCAAATCTGTCTCTGCATGTTTCACAAAGATTATTTAAATTATCTTTTAGATATTCTTTTAATTTTTCGTTATATTTTTTTCTACATTCAGGTCCACCTAAACTGTTAATATGAAGTTTTACTTTAGTTATTCCCATACGTTTTAATAGTTCAAAAGCAACAGTTATAACTTCTACATCAGCAGTAGGCGAATCGGAACCTAATAGTTCAATTCCAAACTGATGAAATTGTCTCATTCTTCCTGCCTGAGGCTTTTCATACCTAAAAGCAGGAGTAATATAATATAGTCTAGTAGGCTGAATACCAGCATACATTTTTTGCTCAATATAAGACCTAACTGCTCCAGCAGTTCCTTCTGGTTTTAAAGTAATATTTCTTCCTTTTTTATCTTGGAAACTATACATTTCTTTTTGTACTATATCTGTTGTTTCTCCTACTCCTCTTTGAAAAAGCTCAGTATGCTCAAAAATAGGAGTCCTGATTTCTCCATAAGAAAAATCTCTACATAAATCCCTTATTATATTCTCCATTTCTAACCATGCATTCATTTCATCGCCAAATAAGTCTTTTGTCCCTCGGGGAGCTTTTGTAAGCATATAGTTACCTCCTTATATTCAATAAACAAATAAATACTCCGTTCATTTTATATTTTATTTTAACTTATTTTCTAATCAAAAAAAAATCCTTTTATAAAAAAAAATCCATCCATGACAATAAACTTGTCAGGGACGAAAAATATTCCGCGGTGCCACCCTGNTTGAATGAAATTCCACTTTTAGTCATATAACGGCAACCACCCGTACAATCCTACTTAGGTATAGGTATTCAGATTGTCACAGTAAGGATGTCCTTCGAATATAACATCTTTAAAAAGCTCACAGCCAAGGCTTTTCTCTCTGAGAAAGACAATTATATTCTACTCTTCCTTATAACGCTTTTACTTTATTTATAATTAAGATTTTAGTCATAATGTATAATAATGTCAAGCCCTTTTAATATCATTCATATTGTAATAAACTTTCTTTCCTTAATATCATTTCATCTATTCTTTTAATATATTCATATACATTTTTAACATTGGGAATACGCTCTATCCTATTTGTATCCTTGTACACTAACTTAGTAATAGCTCCTGCTCCTAAGGCAATAATGCTTTCTTTTTCTTCCATTATTTGAATGTTATAGATGGATTCCTTGCCAACTTTTGAATAGCCTACATTTTCAAAATTACCAAGCATATTTTTTTGCCTATATAAATAATATGGCTTCATTCCCATACTTATAGCAGCTTGATAAGTGATATCTAACATCTTTTCAACCTTATCTTCATCTATAAGAGAGTATTCCTCTAAGCTTTCACTAAGTCTTGAAGCCCTTTTAATAGCCATGGTATGGACTGTTAAACTATCAGGAGACAGTTTTTTTATTTCACTCATGCTATAAGATACATTCTTTGTATCTTCACCAGGCAGTCCTAAAATTATATCCATATTAATATTATCAAAGCCTGCTTCCCTAGCCATATAAAAGGCTTCAATAATTTCTTCTTTACTGTGCTTTCTGCCTATCCTTACTAAAGTATCATTATCCATTGTTTGTGGATTAATAGAAATCCTATCTACATTATATTGCTTTAAAAGATTTAACTTTTCTCTAGTGATAGTATCTGGTCTTCCAGCTTCAACAGTAAATTCATCTAATTCTTCAATAAAAAAAGACTTATTAATTTGAATTAATAATCTTTCAAGTTGATTTAAATTCAAAGATGTAGGGGTTCCTCCACCTATATACAGACTTCTTATATATTTATCCTTTAAATATTCTTTACTAAATAATATTTCCTTTTCTAAAGCATCTAAATAATCTTCCACTAGATTTTGACGGTTATCTATAGCATAAGAAGTAAAAGAACAGTATAAACATTTACTAGGACAAAAAGGAATTCCTATATAAAGGCTTATTTCATTATCCTTATTTTTATCTAATATTTCTTTTTCTTTTTTTGCAACTTCTATCATAAGATTAGCCTTGTCTTCTCTTATATAATAAAAATTTATTAGTTGCTTTTTTATTTCTTCTTCATTAAGTTTTTCTTCCATCAGCTCATGTACGATTTTTGTAGGTCTAATACCAGTTAAAAATCCCCAAGGCATTTCTTTTTTTGTAACTTCTACTAAAGCTTTATATAAAACAGAAGCCAATTTTTGCTTTTGTAGCTTGGGGTCTTTAGGAGATTTTTCTTCTTTATATACTATCAAATTATTATTATCATATATTTCAGCTCTGCAAGTATTATCTTTTAGAATACTTATGATATAAACATCTTTAAGATATTTATCATATAGCCTTATAATGTTTTCTATTTGGTAAGTATTTTGATGGCCAACTAATTTAAACTCAGTCATATTTATTCATCCCAACTGTTTGCACTTAAATAAATATTATTTTGTTTTTCATATCCAATAGTCGTTGGCTCTCCATGACCAGGATAAACCACAACATTATCTGGAAGACTTAAAAGTTTTTCTTTAATTGAAGAAACAAGAAGACTCATATCTCCCCTGGGGAAATCGGTCCTTCCAATAGAAGCTTTAAATAAATTGTCTCCAGAAAATAAAACTCCCTTATTTTCTTCATAATAATTAACTCCATCCAAAGTATGACCAGGGGTATGAATAACCTTAAAAGATAAATCCCCAGCTTTAATGATTTCTCCGTCTTTTATTGTATCGTCTGCATTTTTAACAAAAGCCTTGTTAAAGAAGGCCTTTGAAAGATTAAGATAAGAATCAGTTAGATACTCCAAGCCTTCTTCGTGAATAAGAACTTTTGCTCCTGTAAATTCTTTTACTTTATCCAAGGCACCAATATGATCAAAATGGCCGTGAGTTATTAATATATACTCTATATCTAAATCTTCACTTTTTAAGGCGGAAATTATTGTATCTGCTTCAGCACCAGGATCTATGACAACTCCTTTTTTTGACTTTTTATCTCCACAAATATAGCAATTAACACCAATTACTCCTACACAAACAGTCTTTAATATCATACTGGCCTCCTAAGTCGTTACTCTAATGATATCGTTTATTCCAACTATACTTTTAATCTTTCTGATGATAGTTTCTAATTGCTGTACGCCACTTATTTCCATAGTAATATTAATAATTGATTCATTATTTTTAGTTGTTCTGGCATTAAGGGCCTTAACAGGTATCTTCTCTTCAGTTAAAACTCTTGATATGTCAACAATCATGCCCATTCTATCTTCACCAATAACTCTAATTTCTGTCTGATAAGTAAGGTTCTTTATCTCTTTTTCAACAATTAGCCATTCTGCATCTATCAAACGTTCTTTTTCTTCTTCACTGACATTTAATATATTAATACAATCAGTTCTATGGATAGATACTCCTCTTCCTCTTGTAATAAAGCCTATAATTTCATCTCCAGGCACAGGGTTACAACATTTTGAAAAACGTACAGCTACATCCCCCACACCTTCAATAACGACACCGCTTTTAGATTTTTTAACTGGTTTTTTGCTTTCTTCTTGAATTGATAAAATATCTTCTTCTGTTAAATTTTTCCTGTTCTCTTTTTTATATTCTTCGTATAATCTATGAATAACTTGCCCTTCTTTTATTCCTCCATGACCAACAGCAGCACAAACAGCTTCCCAATCCTGAAAACCATACTTTCTTAAAACTTTTTCTATCCATTCTGGTTTTAATAAGTCGTTTAAATTTAACCCGCGTTTTTTTGCATCTTTCTCCAGCATCTCTTTACCGCGGTTAATATTTTCTTGTTTATATTGTTTCTTAAACCACTGGTTAATTTTACTTTTAGCTTGGGAGCTCTTTACATTTTTAAGCCAATCTCTACTAGGACCTCTGGAGTTTTGAGAAGTTAATATTTCAATTCTATCACCATTTTTAATTTGATAATCAAAGGTAACTATCTTACCGTTAACCTTAGCACCAACCATTTTATTGCCAACTGCACTATGAATAGAATAAGCAAAATCTATAGGTGTCGAACCATAAGGAAGACTAATTACATCTCCTTTAGGAGTAAATGCATATACTTGGTCATTAAATATGTCTAAGTCCATTTTTAAGGCATCAAGAAATTCTTTATTGTCAGACATTTCTCTTTGCCATTCTAATATTTGTCTAAGCCATGCTAATTTTTCTTCAGTTTTATCTTGATATTTATCTTTAACTTTAGTTCCTTTTTTACCTTCCTTATATCTCCAGTGAGCTGCTATACCGTACTCAGCTACCTTATGCATTTCGATTGTTCTAATCTGTACCTCAAAGGGTTCTCCCTCTGGACCAATAAGACTTGTATGAAGAGATTGGTACATATTAGGCTTTGGCATAGCTATATAATCTTTAAATCTTCCGGGTATAGGTTTATACATCTCATGAACAATACCTAAGACCCCATAACAATCTTTAACAGACTCTACAATTGCACGAATTGCAAACAAATCAAAAATTTGATCTAAAGTTACATTTTTACCAACCATCTTTTTATAAATACTGAAGAAATGTTTAGGTCTTCCTTCTACTGTTGCTTTTATTCCTGTTTCATTTAATTTTTCTTTAACTTCTTTAATAATTCTCTCTACATACTCAACCCGTTCAATTCTTCGTTTTGCAATTTTTTCTACTAAGTCATAATAAACTTCAGGTTCAAGATATCTTAAAGCTAAATCATCAAGCTCTACTTTTATCTTTGAAATCCCTAATCTATGAGCTAAAGGTGCATATATATGAAGAGTTTCATTAGCTTTTTCTTTTTGTTTTTCTGGGGACATAAAACGAAGGGTTCTCATATTATGAAGTCTGTCTGCCAATTTAATTAAAATAACCCTAATATCCTGTGCCATAGCTAAAAACATTTTTCTATAATTTTCTGCTTGTATTTCTTCTTTTTGCAACTCTTTATTACTAGTAGAAAAATTAATCTTACCTAATTTAGTTACTCCGTCAACAAGGCGTGCTATTTCATCTCCAAAAAGACTTGCTAATTCTTCAAAAGTATATTCGGTATCTTCGAGAATATCATGAAGTATTCCTGCAGTTATTGATTCTATATCTAATTCTAATTCAGCCAAAATTACAGCTACTTCTAAAGGGTGAATCACATAAGGTTCCCCTGACTTTCGCTGTTGACCTTTATGAGCTTCCTTAGCAAAATGGTAAGCTTTTTCAACTAATGAGAAATCATTAGAGGGGTGATATGACTCAAGAATAGATATTAACTTTTGATAAATCATTTGGTCAGACATACTTTTCCCCCATTCAAAAATAGAAATAATCATCTTTTATAAGCATTTCTTTTTATTATATTCATTATCTTTAAGAATTGCAAGATTGTCACAAAAGTCCCCAGTTACAAGAAATTTAACCTTAACATACCTTACTATATATTAAACTGATTAAAAGGATATTGGTTAGGCTTTTCTTCATAAGTACACAATTTATTGGTCTTTGGATGAAAAAACGACAAACTATATGCCCATAATGCAATCTGAGTCCAGTGCTTTCTTTTTATAAACTCAGGATTGTATTTATTGTCTCCCCAGATAGGCATATCCCCAAAAGAAAGTTGAACACGGATTTGATGATGCCTACCTGTTTTAAGAATAATCTTTAAAAGACTTAAAATACCTTCGTCTTCTATTTTAATGCTTTCTATACACTCATATTCAAGAATGGCTTCCTTAGCTCCTCTAGTCCCTTTTGGAACTACTTTTGATAAATTACTTTTTTGATTTTTTAATAAATAATCCACAAGTTCACCTTGTGGTTTAATGGGTTTTCCACATACTACAGCTAAATATTCTTTTTTAAACTGTTTGTTTTGTATTTGTTCTGATAATTTTGCATTAGCTAACTTGGTTTTGGCAAATACCATAAGCCCTCCTACAGGCCTGTCTAATCTATGAACAAGTCCTATATAAGGACTTCTTGCAGAGGGGTACTTTTCCTTTAAATAATCTTTTAAATAACTTAGCATATCCTTATCTCCTGTTTTATCTGGCTGAGAAGGAATCTTTGGAGCTTTGCTGGCTACAATTAGATGAGCATCTTCGTATATTATATTTATATCCATTGTTTAACCTCTTTCTATAAAGCTATTAAAAATCAGCTTTTATTGATAAAAGACACTTTCTTAAATAAGAAAGTGTCTTTTATCAGTATTTAATTATAGATTCTACATTATATCCTTTTAAGACTTCTCTTCCCTTTAAAGCTTTCAATTCAATAAGATATATAAGTTTAATTATTTCGCCTCCAGCTTCCTCTACTAAATCTACAATAGCTTTAGAAGTTCCACCTGTAGCAAGTAAGTCGTCTACAACCACTATCTTTTGACCAGGTTTAATAGCATCTATATGCATTTCAACAATTGCCGTACCATATTCTAATGCATATTCTTTTTGAATAGTATTATAAGGCAGCTTACCTTTTTTTCTAACAGGTATAAAGCCTTTATTTAAATTATAAGCTAGAGGAACTCCAAAAATAAAACCTCGTGATTCTGGTCCTACAATAAGGTCAAAATCAATATCTTTAAAACAGTCTTGCATCTGATTTATTGCAGCCTTTAATCCTTCACTATCTTGTAATACGGGTGTGATATCCCTAAATAAAACACCTTCCTCTGGAAAATCTGGTATAGTTCTTATCAGTGTTTTTAAATCCATCTTACTTCCCCCTCTGTTTTTCTCTTATTGATTTTCAATAAAATAATGATTTAATTTCCTTATCCTTTGAAGTATTTTTGAATCCTCTAAAGATGTTTTTTTATTAGAAATAATGTTAAAAAACACTTTTTCATCTTCATATTTGTATTGAATTAAGCCTAATTCCATAAAAATATCTAGTAACAAGAGTATTTTAAAAACATTCGTATTTACAGATTTACTAGATTCTTTTATAAGGCTAGCCATTGCTATTGATTTTTGCTTTAAACTGCTTAACATGGCAAGGTACCTATAAAGTACAACAAAATCCTTACGTTCAGGTATATATAGACTAGCATCTTTATTACTATTATTTATTGTTTTTTTAAGCTTTAAAAATTTTTCTTTCTTATCCTCTTCTACAACAAAGCTCTTGTTTATCCATAAGGAATCATAGAGCACGATAGTTTTGTATTTAGAAAAATTAACTTTATCCATTATAGGATTGACTAAAATTTCAATTTTACTGTTTAAATCATATTTATTAGTATAACAAATTTTAGACTCATTGTTAAACATAATTTTTATATTGTCAAAATCTCTAATCAGTCTTAATAAGCTATCTAAACTTTGAACCAGTATAAGACTATCTTCTAGATTTTGAATTTCATCTAAAGAAATCTTCTTCAAACTCTGATAATCTAAAAGAGTAGCTTCATCATCTAAGCTTAAAAACAAATTATATAAAGAAATGAAATAATTATATTTTAATTCATCTTCCAAACTGCTTTTTAAATCTTTAATTATTAACTGGGCTTTAATATTATTATTCCACTTATTGATATCAAGAGAACCTGCTGCAATTATTTCCTGTCCCTGTAACAGCTTATCATAATATTCACCAAGTCCAAAGCCTATGGCATCTAAGCTCTTATGTGAATTTTCAAGAATAATCTTTAAATGCTGCTTTTCTTTTCCTAAAAGGGAAAAACTATTTACTTTAGCTTCCAAAGAAAAGATAGGCTGAGGATTACCTACTCCAAAGGGTTCCATCTTCTTAAGCTGTGAAATAAGTTCTAAAGATACTTCTGAAACATCGATATTATCCTCCAAATATAGTTTAGGAATCAAGGTTTCTTCATCCATTTTATTACTTGCATATTCATTAATAAAAATTCTAAAATCTTTAATATTTTCAATAGCTATTGTTAGACCAGCAGCCATTTCATGACCACCAAACTTAGTTAAAAATTGACTACTCTCACAAAGAGCTTCAAATATATTAAATCCTTCAACACTTCTAGCAGAACCTTTGGCTATACCATCTTCTATAGTCAATAAAATAGTAGGCCTATAATATTTTTCAACTATTTTTGAGGCAACAATTCCTATTACCCCTTGATGCCATCCTTCCCCTGCTATAACTATAACTTTCGTATTCTTAATATCAAATTCTTTTTCAATAAGACTTATAGCTTCATTAAATATTTCTTGCTCCATAGCCTGTCTGTTTTTATTTTCCTCATTTAATTCATCTGCTATCATTTTTGCCTTTTCTTTATCATTAGTAATTAATAATTCTATTCCTCTTTTAGCATCTCCAATTCTTCCTGAAGCATTGAGCCTTGGTCCTAAGGCAAAACCAATTAAGCCCGTAGTTACAGGTCCACCTTTATAACCTGATACTTTTAAAAGAGCATCAAGACCTATATTTTGAGTATTAGGAATATCTTCAAAACCTTTCTTAACCAATATACGATTCTCATCAATTAAAGGCACGATGTCAGCTACTGTTCCTANAGACACTATGTCCATATACTTACATATACTGTTTTCATTATTAAGTTTTTTAGCTAAAGCTTGAATAAGCTTAAAGCTAACCCCAACTCCTGCTAACAATTTAAAAGGATAACTACAATCTTCTTGTTTGGGGTCAATGACTGCATAAGCTTGTGGGACTTCAGCTTGACATTCATGATGATCAGTAATAATAACATCCATGCCTAATTCTTTTGCCAGGGCAACTTCATTAACAGCAGTAATACCAGTGTCCACTGTAATAATTAAATCCGTACCTTTATCTTTTATTTTATTAATTGCTTCAAGATTTAAACCATAACCCTCTTCCATGCGGTTAGGTATATAATAATCTACAATAGCACCATTTTCTTTTAAAAACAAAAAAAGAATAGATGTACTAGTAATTCCATCTACATCATAATCCCCATAAATAATTATTTTTTCCTTGTTTTCTAATGCTGACAAAATCCTGTTAACTGCCTTATCCATATCTTTTAATAAAAAAGGATTATATAATCTAGAATAATCAGGATTTAAAAATGAAATCATATCATTAATATTATCAATACCCCTATTTCTTAAAACTTTAACCGTTATTGGCAGTAAGTCTGTCTTTTCTAATTCATTTACACTATCAGAATACTGCCCTTTATTTATCCATAAATTTTTAGATTGAATCATGTCTACCACCATTCTAATTAGCTTTTCTAGTATAAAAATATTATAAAATAGAGCTAAAAAAAAGTCTATCTAAAAGACTATTAAAAATATCATAATTCGTTTTTAATGTACCAAAATTAAAAGGTATGTGCTATAATAATATAGCAATATTATATAGGAGTGTTAATATGTCAGAAAAATTTCAAGTTGGACAGATTGTAGAAGGCACGGTAAACAGTATCAAACCTTTTGGGGCATTTATTACTTTAGATGAATCAACTCAAGGTTTAGTACACATTTCTCAAATAAGTCAAGGTTTCCTAAAAGATATCAATGAGGCTGTTTCAGTAGGAGATAAGGTTAAAGTTAAAATCTTATCTATAGATGATAACACAAAAAAGATATCTCTTTCCATGAAAGATGCCTTTGAAAAAACACCTTCTGATACTACTGTTAATAGTGCTCAAGCTTCTTCCAACAAAGATCGCTTAGAAGATATGCTAAAGGATTTTCTAAAGGTTTCTAATGAAAAACAAGCGGCTTTAAATAAAAGAAACAACCGCTAAAAAAACCTTCGGCTCTTTATGAGTCGAAGGTTTTTTACACTTAATTTTTAACAGTTTTTGTAGATTTGCTATTTAACATATACCATACAGGACTTGCAATAAAGATTGAAGAATACGTTCCTGCTATTAATCCTATAATAAGAGGTAGGGAAAATTCCTTAATAGAAGGTACTCCTAAAAAGTATAAAACTGTAATTGTAAGTAATGTAGTTACTGTAGTATTAATTGAACGAGTGATAGACTGATTAACGCTTTTGTTAACCAATTCTTCTTTATCTCGTTTTTTTACACTTTTTCTGTTTTCTCTTATTCTATCAAATATTACAATGGTATTATTAATTGAATAACCTAAAATTGTTAATATAACAGCTATAAATGAATTGTTAACTGGGATTCGTAAAATTGAATATACCGCAATAACAACAAGTACATCATGTATTAAAGGAACTACTGCACTAAGACCTAACTTCCAATCTTTAAACCTAAAGGTAATATAAATAAGCATTAGAATAGATGCTAAAAACAATGCTTGTAGTGCTTTAACTTGCATCTCTGTACCAATAGTAGCTGATACATCTTCAGAGTTTAATAAATCTTTACTTTCATCTAATTGATACTTTTCCTTAAGAGCATTAAATAATTCTCTTTTTGTTTTAGTATCTATTGATTTTGTTTTAATTGCTACTGCCTGATTATCAACTCTTGTGATTTGAGGGCTATCATCTCCAGTAATATCCACAACAATTGGTTTTATATCATTATTAATATCAAACTCTTGTCCAATATTTATTTCCATTACAGTTCCGCCAATAAATTCAACATCAAAATCTAAAATTCCCCTGCCCATTGAAGCATTAATAGGCATAGCTATAATTCCAGCTAAAATGATAATGATTGAAATAGCAAAAGTTACTTTTCTACTTCCTACAATATCCATAATTTAGGCCTCCTTATTTGCACAGTAAAGTTTTGGATTTTTTAGGCCAATGTTTACAAACTGTTTCACAATTATCTTTGTAACAACTAAAGCAGTAAACATTGAAACAACAATCCCTATTGCTAAAGTTTGTGCGAAACTTTTAATAAGCCCTGTTCCAAGCCAATATAAAATCGCTGCTGCAATTAATGTAGTAATATTTCCATCAAAAATAGCTGAAAAAGCCTTATTAAATCCAGCATCTACAGATGCCCTAAGAGTTTTTCCGCTATTTAGTTCTTCTTTAATACGCTCAAATATTATAACGTTTGCATCTACTGCCATACCTACGGAAAGAATAATACCTGCTACCCCTGGAAGAGTTAAAGTAGCTTCGATAGCACTTAAAACAATTACTACCACACCACAATAGAATAATAATGCAAGATCTGCTGCCAAACCAGATACTCTATAAATAATTAACATAAATAATAAAACAAGTATAATACCTATTAAACCAGCTTTCAAACTGGTGTTAAGTGCATCCGCACCTAGTTTTGCACCAACACTTTTACTTTGAAGAACATTTAATTTAAAAGGGAGTGCACCAGCTTTTATTCTAGCAGCTAATTCATCTGCTTCCTCTATACTAAAATTTCCGTCAATAAATGCACTTCCTTGAGTAATAACATTCTCTACTCTAGGAGCACTAATTATTGTCTCATCTAATGCAATCATTATAACTTGATTAATATATTTTGATGTAGCTTCTGCAAAAGCATCTCTACCTTTATCATTAAATTCTAATACAACAACTGCTTTTGAAAGCCCTGTATTATCAGTAATAATGTCTCTTCTAGCATCTTTTACTTCATTTCCTGTTAAAACAATTTCTCCTTCAGGACTAATAAATTGAAGAAATGCTGTTGAACCAATATCTTCAATTGCCTTTTCAGGGTCTTCAACTCCTGGTATATCTACTCTAAGTCTTTTTTCCCCTTCAATAGCAACTTCAGCTTCTGTATAATTACCCCTGTCTAATCTACCTTGGATTAATTCTTTTGCTGCTGCCATTTCTTCTTTGGTAGGCTTATCTTTATCAGCTTCATAAACAATATTAACACCGCCTGCCAAATCCAAGCCTAATCTTATATTTTCAGCTCCTAAGAAATTATTTTCTCCAATTCCATTAAAGGCTGTAAATACCATAAAGCCGGTAATAGCTAGCACTAATAACAATATCAACCCGCTTTTAACCTTCATTTGTTCTTATCTCCCTTCATAGTAAATACACAAAGTTAATTATATGCTTTATCTAAAAAAAGGTCAATATTTTTACATACTTTATTATATTTAAAATCAATTTATTTACATTATATACAAAATATTTTGTATATAAAAATAATTATTAAAATATCAGAAACCTGATAATTTAGCTTGTAAATATAGGGCACATTCAACCCTTTTCTTCTCTAATTCACAACCAATTTTATAAGGTATATGTATATCTTTATGAAATTGATATGCATTAGCAGCACAACCACCACTGCAATAAAATTTTACCCAACAAGAGCGGCATTCTTCTTTAGCATAAACATTACAGTCTTGAAATTGCTTTTGAAGACCTTCATTTTTAATTCCTTCAAATACTGTCCCCATTTTAAATTCTTCAAGACCAACAAATTGATGACAAGGATATAAATCTCCTTCTGGAGTAACAGCCAGATACTCAGAGCCAGAACCACAGCCTGCTAGTCTTTTTGCAACACAAGGTCCTTGAGAAAGATCTATCATAAAATGAAAGAAATTAAAATCTTGTCCTTTTTCTTTCCTTTTTATTAACTCTTTTGATAAATCTTCATATTGCTTAAATAAAACTGGTAGATCTTCTTCTTGTAAAGCATATGACGTCTCCTTAGGTGCTACCACAGGTTCTACAGATATTTGTTTAAATCCTAAGTCTGCTAAATGAATAACATCTTGAGCAAAATCAAGGTTTTCTCTTGTAAAAGTTCCTCTTACATAATAGTTTTTATGCTTTCTGCTTTCAGCCATTTTCTTTATTTTAGGCAGAATAATATCATAACTTCCCGTATTGTTTTTGGTATATCTCATTTTATCATGTATTTCTTTCCTACCGTCGATACTTAATACAACATTGTGCATATTATTATTAATATAATCTTGAATTTCATCGTCTAGTAAGAGTCCGTTGGTAGTTATGGTAAAGCGAAAATTCTTATTCTTTTCCTTTTCAATGCTTCTTGCATAGTCCACTATTTCCTTTACGACATCAAAATTCATTAAAGGTTCCCCACCAAAAAAGTCAATCTCTAAGTTGCGGCGGTTACCAGAAGCTTCAATTAAAAAGTCAATTGCTTTTATACCTACTTCCTTACTCATTAAAGAACGGCTACCCCTATACTCTCCCTCACCTGCAAAACAATACTTGCACTTTAAGTTGCAATCATGGGCAATATGAAGACATAAAGCCTTAACTACAGGCCCTCGCATTTTAAATTGAGATAAATAATCAAGATATACATCCTCTGTAAATAATAAGCCTTCATTCTCTAGAGTTTCGATTTCTTCAATTGCTTCATCTATTTGTTCTAATTCGTATTTTCCCTTAAACAGCTCTTTTAGTTCATCTTTTGATTTTTCTTTATAGTAATCAATTAAATCATATACTATATCATCCACAACATGAACTGCTCCGCTATATATATCTAAAACAATATTAACTCCATCCATGGAATACTTATGAATCATTTTATTCACTCCAATAATTAAAATATACAATTAAATTATTTCATTGAAAAAGCAGTAGCATAATGCCACTGCCAAAAATTAATTATTTTCACAAGATTGATTTGCCACTGTACATGATGTTTTACAAGCAGATTGACAAGATGTTTGGCATTCTCCACAGCCGCCTTTTGCCATGCTTTTCTTTAATGTATCCGCATTTAAAGTCTTTACATGCTTCATAAAATATGCCTCCTTTAAATTATAGATAAGCCGGAAAATACTATGTATTATAAGTTTAAACTTATTAGCTTACCTATTATAACATATTTTATTATCCTTGAAAAGAATTTAATTATTTTTTCGTGTTAATCCCAATCATGCCTCCAAGTGCCCCGCTCCCTATAGAAATAAGCAATAGAGTAATAGTCCTGCTTGTTATCATTAAATTCTTTGTAATTGCACTCCCAATTAGAATCAATATAATTGCGTAAACTATACCAGAATTCATTCCCCAAAACCATCCACGGGATTTTGCTCCTTTTGCAGTATCATATCCCGCTATAAAAGTTGAAATTATTGTTGTAACTATAGCAATAAGTGAAATACTAGTTTCAGGCAGGGGAGTATAGGTTAGTAATAAAGCAGCAACGATAAAGATAATAACAGTAATCATATAAGCTATTAGATTAGCTTTAAAGATTTCTGTAAGCCTTAACTCTCTTTCATTTTTCGTCGTTTGCACCGCTTTATAATTATTTTTTGACATCTTTTCCTCCATTCCATTCTTGAAACTATAATCATACCATAAGCAATAATTTATCTTTGTACTATTGTACGATTAATAATTATCATTTATGATAAAATATAGATAGTTTTTTGAAAGGTGGTTATTAGATGAAATATATCGACCTCCATGTTCATTCCGCCTCATCTGACGGAACATTGTCTCCTAGGGAACTAGTTTTATATGCAAAGCAAAAAAATCTTGCTGCTTTTGCTTTAACAGACCATGATGTGGTTGATGGTATAGAAGAAGCTGTTGATGAAGGTTTAAAACAGGGCATTGAAGTTGTTCCCGGAATTGAATTGGCCGCAAGGTACAAGGATCGTGAAATTCATATCCTAGGTTTTTTTATTGATTATAAAGATCCTCACTTTTTAGAAAACCTTGCATGGATACAAAATGAAAGAAAAAGAAGAAATAAAAAAATGCTCGAAAAATTAAATTCCATAGGCTTTGATATTACTATAGAAGAATTAAAAAAGAGTGCTGGAAAAGACTTAATTTCAAGAGCCCACTTTGGAAAAGTTATACAAGAAAAAGGATATGCCAATAGCGTAACCGAAGCTTTTAAATTGTATCTATCTCCAGGTAAAGATGCTTATGTTCAAAGAGAAGTTTATACACCAAAAGAATGTATTAATTTTATTCATGAAGCCAAAGGCTTAGCTGTTTTAGCTCATCCTACCTTATATGATTTAACCCAAAAAGAATTAAAAGATTTAATTAATATGTTAAAAGATGAAGGCCTGGACGGCTTAGAAGCAATTTATTCTCTCTTTACAAAAGAAGAAGAATATAAAATGCGTTCATTGGCAAACCGTTATAATCTTTTTATAACTGGAGGCAGTGATTTTCATGGAAAGAACAAAAGACAAATTGATATGGGAGTAGGAAGAGGAAATCTTAAAGTTCCTTATGAATTGCTAGAAGAAATGAAAAAAAGAATTTAAAAATCCAAGTGAATACACTTGGATTTTTATTATGCATCTTATTCTGCTTGATTATCTTTAATCTCGTCTTTTATTTCATTTTCATCTTTTTTTGCTTTGTTTCTCTTTGTTTTGAATTTTTTCACTTTATCCTTTATATCTGTATCTTCTTTTATTTTGCTTTCTTTTATCTTATCTTCTGTTTCTTCTTTTTTAGCAGTCATATAAGGCTCTTTTATAGCTGCTATATAGTTTTTTTGAAGAGGTACCCTAACACCCTTATTAAGACCAAATTCAACAATACATAAATCATTAACAGTATCTACTACTTTTCCATATATACCGCCTGTTGTTAAAACAGTATCTCCTACCTTAACACTATTTTGCATATCTATAATTTCTTTTTCTCTCTTTTTTTGAGGTCTTATAATAAAGAACCACATTATAAGTATAACTACAGCAAAATATACTAATGTACTGGTCACTCCTAAAGATGCTGCATCACTAGCTGCTGTATCTGCTAATATTAAAAATTGATTCATTTTTATTCCTCCTCTTTTTCATTAAATCCTTCTAATTTTGACTTTTTATATTGGGCAAAATTATTATTATCTAATGCTTCTCGAATTTCTTCCATCATTGTATTAAAAAAATATAAATTGTGAATAACACAAAGACGCATGCCAAGCATTTCTTTAGCTTTTAATAAGTGCCGTATATAAGCCCTACTGTAATTTTTACAAGTAGAACAACTGCAGCTTTCATCAATTGGTCTTAAATCCAATTCATATTTTGCATTAAATAGATTTAATTTGCCTCTGTTAGTATAAACGTGACCATGCCGGCCGTTTCTTGCTGGTAAAACACAATCAAAAAAATCTACTCCTCTTTCGACGGATTCCAAAATATTTTCTGGAGTACCAACCCCCATCAAATATGTAGGTTTATCTTGTGGCAAATAAGGAACTACCTCATCTAAAATATAATACATCTCCTCATGACTTTCCCCTACTGCCAAACCTCCTATAGCATAACCGTCCAATTCAAGCTCCGAAATCTCTTTTGCATGTTCAATTCTGATATCCTTATAAATTCCACCTTGATTAATAGCAAATAGCATTTGTTTTTTATTAATTGTAGTGTCTAATTGATTAAGTCTACTAAGCTCTTCTTTACATCTTTTAAGCCACCTGGTAGTACGAGACACAGATGCAATCATATAATCCTTATCACAAGGATAAGGAGGACATTCGTCAAAAGCCATAGCTATAGTTGAAGCAAGATTAGATTGAATCTGCATGCTTTCTTCTGGACCCATAAAAATCTTTCTACCATCAATATGAGAAGAAAAATAAACTCCTTCTTCTTTTATAGTTCTTAAAGAAGTAAGGGAAAACACTTGAAAGCCTCCGGAATCCGTAAGTATAGGCCTATCCCAAACCATAAACTCATGTAAACCGCCTAACTCTTTAATTACTTTATCCCCTGGTCTAAGATGAAGATGATATGTATTAGAAAGAGCTACTTGGCACTTAACTTCTTTTAAATCAATTGTTGAAAGAGCTCCTTTAATAGCAGCTACTGTTGCTACATTCATAAAAACAGGAGTTTGAATAACTCCATGAGCTGTATGAAACTCTCCTCTTTTAGCTCTGCCTTCTACTTTTAATAATTTATACATATATCTTCTTCCTTTTTACAATGATGTTTAACACGCTAAGCTCTCTAATACACAGCTATATAACAGTGTACAGTGAAAGTGATATTTTTTCAAGGGGAAATTATAATTGAATAAAATTTTTTATTAGCTTGTCAAAGGTCTAAATCAATGATAAAATTTAAAAAATTCCCAACGAAAGGAGACATTTCATGGCTGGTTCCATCTTCGGTAAACATTTTCAAATATCTACATGGGGAGAATCCCATGGCAGTGCATTAGGTGTTGTCATTGACGGCTGTCCTGCTGGCATTGAAATTAGCAAAGAAGACATCCAAAAAGATTTAGATAGACGCAGACCAGGCAAATCTCCTTTTTCTTCCCCAAGGAAAGAAAAAGATGAAGTAGAAATTTTATCTGGTGTATTTGAAGGTAAAACAACAGGAACTCCAATTTCTTTAATTGTTTATAATACAAACCAAAGATCTTATGACTACTCAGAGATATCAAAATTATACAGGCCTGGACATGCCGACTTTACTTATGACCAAAAATATGGCTTTAGGGATTATCGGGGAGGAGGCCGTTCTTCAGGCCGTGAAACAACTGCAAGAGTTGCTGCTGGAGCAATTGCAAAAAAAATACTAAAAGAATTTAATGTAGATATAACTGCCTATACTTTAAGTATTGGGCCTATTGAAATTGATAAATCCAAGTTTGACAAAAAAGAAATCCTTAATAATTACTTGGCTATGCCAGATAAGGATGCTGCTCAAGCTGCAGCGGACTATCTTCAAAAGCAAATGGAAAAAGAAGATTCTTCTGGAGGTATTATTGAATGTGTTGTAACAGGACTTCCTAGCGGAGTTGGAGAGCCTGTTTTTGAAAAATTAGATGCCATGCTTGCTAAAGGCATTTTCTCCATTGGTGCAGTAAAAGGTCTAGAATTTGGCATTGGATTTGAAGCCGCCAAAAAAACAGGCTGGGAAAATAATGATTTCTTTAGATATGACGAAGAAGGAAAAATAACTAAACTCACTAATCATGCTGGCGGAATTTCTGGTGGCATAAGTGACGGCTTCCCTATTGTATTTAGAACTGCAATAAAACCAACACCATCTATTCATAGAATGCAGCAAACAATAAACAAAAATGGACAAAATGTAGATATTCAAGTTGAAGGCCGCCACGATCCAATTATAGTACCTCGAGCAGTCATTGTAGTTGAAGCTATGACTGCACTTACATTAGTAGATTACTTATTCCAAAGAATTTTTTCAAGAATCGATTTAATTAAAAAAGCTCTTCAATAATTAATTAACCTGTAGAGTATTCTACAGGTTAATTTAATCAATTATAATAGAAGCATTGCTAGTTTTCACTTCAATATTGACTTTTGTATTATAATCTTCATAATTACTAGTCTTACCTATTAATTCCTTGCTATTCGAATTATTCTCTGTAATAAAATTCTCTAAGTCATAATTTATGGCTGAATTACTTGTCTTCCCATTAATTTTATAGCCAACTTTATTAGTTTTTGGCAAATCTATTTGTATGCTGCCATTAGAAGTTTTAAATATATAATCATATTCTTTGTTTTCTTTAAAATCTTTTATTTTAGAATTTATAGCTCCATTAGAAGTTTTTACTTCTACTTTATCTCCTAGGAAATCTGTTAATTCTACTTTTCCATTAGAAGTTTCAACGAATAAATTTTCTCCAGTCCACTGGTCAATATATACACTAGCATTAGAAGTTTCAATTATTGTTTCTAAAATATTTAAATCCTCTAATTCTATTCTTCCATTACTAGAAGACAAACTGATTGATGATAACTTATCATAGGGAATCTCTGCTTCTAAGGATAAACCAGATATCTTGCTTTTTTCATAATCTAAGCTAGCAACTTCTCCATCTTTTTTAAATTTAAATTCTATATCATTTTTTTTCAAAAAAAGTCTGCCCTTATAACTAATATTAAGCTTGATATTATCACCATCATAACCCTTTACTTTAATAGAACCATTACTGGCTTTCAAAGACAAGCTGCTGCAATCATTAATATTTTCTTCTAAATATATAGTTTTGTTTGTAATAAAAGAAAAAAAGCCTGTAAAATTAAAGTTGCTTAATAATAATAAAGCTATTATTACGATAAGAATGGCATTTTTATTTTTCCTAGGCTTGTTAGGAAAAAATTCTTCACTAAGATTAGCATTAGAATCTGGTGACGAACCGTTATCTGGTATATTAATACTGTTTCCGTTATCATTTGCTATTAATTCATTGTTGTTATACCCTTCATTCATATATATCCTCCTCATACGGCCATTCATAAAAAGATACGAGGAATGTTATAAAAAGTTTAATTATTATTAACTATTTTATAAACATTGCATCACCAAAACTAAAAAATCTATACTGCATCTTTACGGCCATTTTATATGCCTTTAATATATTATCCTTACCAGCTAAGGCAGATACCAGCATAATTAACGTTGATTCAGGCAAATGAAAATTAGTAATTAACGCATCTACAAGCTTAAATTTATAACCCGGATAAATAAAAATGTCAGTCCAGCCACTTTTAGGATGCACTATTCCAAATTCGTCTGTACAAGATTCTAAAGTTCTACAGCTGGTGGTGCCAACAGCAATTACTCTTCCACCCTTTTCTTTTGTCTTATTTATTTTGTCTGCTTCTTCTTTATCAATCCAAAAATATTCAGAATGCATCTTATGCTCTAAGATATTTTCAACTTTAACAGGCCTAAAAGTCCCTAGTCCTACATGTAAAGTAATACTTGCAACTTCAATATTGTTTTTTTTAATCTTTTCAAGTAACTCATCTGTAAAATGAAGTCCTGCTGTAGGTGCTGCCGCAGACCCCCTATGTTTTGCATAAACAGTCTGATATCTGTTTTTATCTTTAAGCTGATGAGTAATATAGGGTGGTAAAGGCATTTCACCTAAGCTATCAAGTACCTCTTCGAAAATACCCTTATATATTAAATGCACAATACGTTTTCCATCATCAATAATTTCTTCAACTTCTGCCTTTAGTTCACCATTTCCAAATACAATGACATCCCCAGGGCGAGCTTTTTTCCCTGGTTTTACTAAAGCTTCCCACCTATCATTATCCATCCTTGTAAGTAAGAGCAGTTCAACCTTTGCCCCCGTATTATTCTTAGCCCCTATTAATCTTGCAGGAATAACCTTTGTATTATTAATTACTAGACAATCACCAGGCTTTAAATAAGATAAAATATTCCTAAAATAATCATGCTCCATTTGTCCTGTATTTTTGTCCAATACCAAAAGTCTTGAAGCAGTTCTATCTTCTAAAGGATCTTGAGCAATTAATTCTTTAGGTAATTCATAATAAAATTCGTGTAGATTCATAACAATAGTACTCCATTCTAAGTTCAATAAATGTTTATATTATTCCTAAATATAAAAGTGTTTTAAAACAATACTTAAAAGTTACTAATTACACTATACAAACCTAATACCGCATACCGAACACATCTTATCATCTTGTTTTACTTCTTCATTCCCACAATAAAGACATTGATAAAAACCATCTACAGTTTCTATTCTACATCTTCTTCTTCTCATAAAATATTTCTTAAGATATTTTTCATGGTTATAGCTTAACTTCATTAGCAATGCAAAAAATAATGTAATAAGCACACCCAATATCATTGTTCCATATATAAAATGTGTAAAATTCTCTTCTTTATCCACTAATTTAGCAAATATTTGATTTATAACTGGAAATACTACAAAAAAAAGCCACAATCCTATCATTTTAGGGATAAACCAAATATCATCCTTATCCATTCGACTCCCCCCTAGAATTTATTTACTTTATAATAATACTAAAAATTCCCACTCTTATCAATGTAATAGTGATAAAAAATTAAAAAATAAACCCGGTAGACTCATTAATTTAGTAACTACCGGATTTATTATACATACTTTAGTCATTTATTACAATTATATTCATTAATTTTATAAGTTTATTTCCTAGATTATGTTATTTAACTAAAAATCTTCTAGATCTATAGTCGTAATTTAAATATAGTTTTCTTTTGGGAAATTAATTGCTAGTATTAGCAGCTTCATTTTTTATAAAATATACTCCTTCCTCCTGATTTGACAAAAGCATAGGCTGAATTTTACCCCAGTCTGTTATTAGTTCTCCTGAATTATTAATAATAAAACTTAATAAAATATCTCCTTTTTCATATGGCTCATAAAGATTATCTGGCAAATATTTATCAAAAGCTAAAGATACATACATTTCAGTCTGTATAAGCCTTGCTTGCAACCTTTGCATTGTTTGAAATCCGTCAATATATATATTTGCGTAGTGTTTATCTCCTTCTTTAAAAATAGTAATATTATAAAACATCATTTGATTAGGAGGAGAGAATTCTTCAAAAGAATATTCCCCAATCCAATTGTCAAAATTATACATTTCGCCAACTATTTCTTCACCAGATTGACCAGTTACAGTTAATTCCTTAAAAATCGAGTCATCTTCTTCAATATCAGGAGAAGAATCATCAACTTTTTCTTCTTCTAACTCATTATTTATATTTAATTTATCAAAAATATTTTCATCAATTTCTTTATTAATATCAATTTCTTCTATTAAATTATCATCAGATATTTTTGTTTCTCCTGTTCCCATAGTTGGATCCAAATCCTCTAATCCCCTCGATGTGATATGACAGCCAGATACTAGAAAACAAGCAAATGTTAAAAATATTATAATAGAAATACCTTTTTTAGTAATAATCATTTCATCTTCCTAACTAAAATCTATTATTATCTTATTTGTGCTCCATTAAAATAATGAGCTAATATTTGTTTATAATTAAATCCTGATTCTGCCATTCCTTTCGCTCCCCATTGGCTCATTCCAACTCCATGTCCTCTTCCTCTTCCTACAAATACAAAATCTCCGCTAACAGAATCTGAGTTGCTAAAAGATAGAATTTCTTGTCCATTTTTACCTTCTACTTTTATTGATAAATTATCATAAGATAAATTAGTGATATTTCCATCTGCCCCCAAAATATAAACTTGATTTAAAGATAAGCTTGAACTTATACTATTATTTCCTCCGATTATTGAAAAGGAGCTGTTATTAGTGGTTCCATCCTTAACAATGTGGAATTTCCTGCTTTCTAAAGAAGCGCCATTTGTCTTGAAGAAAGTACGAATACTTTCTTTGGTTAATTTTTCTGAGCCATTTGTACCTATAATGGTTAATTCCATTACCCTGCCTCCAGTGGTATAACTATCGACTTGAATATCTAAAACTCTACCTATGTCTTTTCCATTATTTCTTAATAGAGTTTCTACATCTTGCCTGCTAAAAGTTTTTGTCCACATGTGAGGACTTTGCTCATAATAATCCTCTACAGCCTTTAAATATGGAAGTGCTGTAACCCAAACATTTTCTGAATTTTCAGTGTATCCACCGCTGCTAGCAAAATAAAAAGTATTAGCCAATTCATTATTATAATAAAGGAACTCTCCTCTTGTCTCATCTATAGCCCAATTAGTTCTATCTGTCTCATTTCCATAGCCCTTATAAACTTGACAATGCTCACCATCACACAAGTCATATCCTCCTGAAACATGCTTTCCCATACAATTTATAGCATAATTTCTAGCTACAATGGCTTGTGCTTTTAATGCTTCCAAATCCCATGATGATGGCATTTCAGAAGGTACAACACCATAAAGGTATTCTTCAAATGGAACTACATTGACTGCTGTAATTCCTTTTCCACCATATCTTACAAACTCCATTCTTCCTCTGTATTGTCTGTCTCCTAAATTTATGATAGCTTGAGAAGAATTATCTATACCATAAAATTGAGGATATGCTTCTTCTCCTTCAAACACAGCGACTACCGTTCCATTTTGATTTTTTAAAGCAATACGAGATGTTTTTGGCTCTTTTATTACAAAATTCATGCCAGTCTTTCTTCTTAAATCAGCAGCTACTGCTTCTGCTTCATTATAAGAATTAAATCCTCCTTGATATAAAAACCATTTTGATAAATATGCACTTGCTGGAAAAGTATAAACACCCGAAGCCTCTAATTGTTTAGACAAAGAAAGTGCTTCTTCATAACTATCAAAAGGTTGATTACAAGCAACAAAATGTGAATATGAAGGAACCATATAAAAACCATTAGCTGATTTAAAAATTGCTTCAGGTATAAAGCCACCCTTCATGTTATATCCCATCAAAATTTCATTATTACTTATACTTACTTTATCTGTATTTTTATATTTATACTCCAATCCAACCCTTATTTCATAAGGTGTCTCAGCAGCTATTGCTAAATTAGAAAAGGACAAAAGACAAAAAAACATAAAAGATAAGAGCATAGTGAATCTCGCATATTGTTTCATAATAATCCCCCTCTTATGATTATAAATATAAGCACAGCAGTAAGTAATACTAAGTAAACTCATAATCATTATATAGGAAAATATTACAAAAATCTATATGCTTTTTAAAAGAGACAAAAAAAAAGGAGCTTTGTGCTCCTTTTCGTTAAATTTTGCCGAATAATAATCTTGATACATAAAAGTTAAATTTCCCAATACTAGCTTTAGTCTTTTTAATTAAATTAGTATAAAAAGAATACATTATTTTTATTTCTTCTTTACTTAAATGATTAGGACTATATCTTGCTTTTAAGAATAAGTATGTAATTTCTTTATCATTAAATACTTTATTGACCCTTTGAGAGTACAACAAGGGAGTTTCAAAGTCTTTAATAGGATATCCTAGATATTTAGCTATTTTCAAATATTCTTCATATATCAGTATTGCAGATTCTTTTCCATCACCGTGAATCATCTTCCTTATTTTCAAGCGGACTTTAATAAAATTAATTAAAATAATCATTAATAAAATTATTAAAATGGTCGCAAATAGGATGCTAGGCTTAAAGCTTATTCTTCCTCCATAGGCTATCATTTCATCATTGTCAACATCCATATTTTCAGTTGTATCTACAAGATTTTGATAATAATCTTGATAAAAAGGCATCATATTTTGAAAATCCCCTTGTCCTTCCTCATACTCTCTATGATAAGGAGGGGTTGGTTCAAAATTAAGCCAGCCTATACCTTCAAAATAAACTTCTGTCCATGCATGAGCCTGCTCATTAGTAACCATGTATTCGTTTTTACCTTCCCATGTATCACTGGTTAAACAATAACCTTCCACATATCTTGCAGGAATTCCCAGGCTTCTAACAAGAATTGTCATTGCTGTAGCATAATATGTACAGTAACCTTGCTTTGAATCAAATAAAAAATAGTCTACAAAATCTCTTCCCTCAGGCACATCTCCCGGATTATAAGTATAGTGAAAATCTGTCATAAAGTATTTTTCTATAGCCTTTACCTTGTCATAATCAGTTTCTTGATCCTTTGTAATCTCATATGCCAGCTCCTTTACTCTTTCAGGAAGAGTGTCTGGAAGACTTAAATACTGTTCATTAATTCTTTCTGAGTGTTTAATAAGATTGTCGAGCAATTCTTTTCTGGATTCATCTCTTTCTTTACTGCCCTTTATAACATTGTCATAATTATCCTTATATATGTTCTTTTTGCTCTTTCTAACTAACTCAATAAATTCTTCTTGATTTCTTTTAGGCAGGTAAAACTTTGCCGAATAACTATATCCTTTACCTTTTGCTTCATCAAAAAATAAGCCTGATCTATTATCCTGGACTCCATAAGAATCTCTATCATTGTCTAAATTTAATTGATAAAAATTTTGGGGTACAAATATTGATTTTGTGATGATGTTCTGAAATTCTATATCTAACTCGTAATCATAAAAATAGATGTTAAAATCAGCATCCTCACCAATTAATTCCTTAATTCCAACCATAGATTCAAATGAATCAAGGTAAATACTATCTATTTTGTGATTATTAAAAACATAATTAATCCAAGCTAGCTCATCATCACTATAATGCTCATATATATCTGAATTAATCCAAGAATCACCCGTATACGTATCTTTAGTAATTGCCTTTAAATATACTTTTTTAGGTGAGTGTACTTTTAAGACTAAAATATCGTTGGGGGTTAAATTACCTCCAAGTCTGCTGCTATCTTCACCGAAACAAGCAGAAATTACAGAAAACTCATCTGATTCATAATAATAATTAGATTTGGCTGTAAATTTATTAACTGTATTTCTTACCCATTGTAATCTGATTACGTGGCTTTTAGAATAATTATAAGAAAAAATAAAAACTACCGAACTTATTATTGCTCCCCATAACATAAACCATAAATAATCGACCGAATGTTCACTTTCAATAGGTTTCCCATATCTATAATATCTATATCTAAAAAAATATAATAAACATGAAAACAAAAATAAATAGATTGTCCAACGAATTACAAGATAATCTTTATACCATAAGTATAAGAAATATCCACTTCCGATTAATGTTATCAAAAGAAAATGCCATTTCTTTTTTGTAAATAAATACACCCCAAGACATATGCCCATACAAACTAATATACTTAGTATCTTAGCATAAGTCCAATTTACTGAAATACTATTATAATTATATTCATATAGCCATATAAGTAGCTTATAAAACTTAATTAACATTTTTTCTGCTTGATTTGTCGCAATAATATATATTATCCATGCTGCCAAAGAAGTTAACGATATTATTAAACTAATTAAAAAACTCTTTTTATTAATAAATATAATTGAATATATAAGCAGTATTGTGACTAATGCTTGAATTATTACAAGGGCTTGAGGACTAAAGCCTAAATCTGTGAGGCCCATAAAAGCAAAGGAAAAACTTATAAGAAGCATTAAAAAAAAGTCAATTAAAAAATTAATTATTTTCCCCCTAATCATAGACTACACCCCAAAATCTGTTTAATGTCATCACTAATGTTTACTTTAAACACCTTAACCCCTACTTCTTTCAAACCTTCGATTATCTTATTTTCTTCTTCTCTATTCCCTGCTCCAATTTCTTCTGGGGATATATAAATAAGAGTCATATCATAACCTGCACAAGCAGTTTCATATATCTGATTATATAAACCATAATCTAGATTAATAGTGAATACTATCATATTCGTTTTTTCAATTTCATTGTTTAAATATGCATTAATCACATCACTTATGCTAACAGTTTGATTAAACCTTATTTTTCTCATTAAATCATAAAAAATATCAAAATCCAAAGTGTTTTTTCCTTCTATTTTTTTAATTCCCTCATCGTAATAAACTAATTTAACAGGAATCCAGTTTCTAAGACAATAATTAATAACAGCAACAATACATTCAATAGCTTGGTCTTCAATGATAAGATTCTTTTCTTCTCCAAAATAATTCTCTTTTAAGTCTAAAAAAAGAACCACAAAAAGCTGAGCAGTATTATCATAATTTTTAACCATCAATTCATTTCTTTTAGCCGTTGCTTTCCAGTGAATTTTCCGAAGTGTATCACCATAGCTATATTTTCTTATGTCTGAAATATTTGACATATCCTCTCTATTGCTTCTTACAATAGTATCTGATTCAGAGATAAAAGATGTATTCAAATTAAAATGATTAAGAAAGCTAATTCTTGGATAAACCTTTATTCCCCTAGGTTCTCTTATAAAACAAAAAAAAGAAAACAAACCTAAGAAATCTCTAATCTCAATATAATCTATCCCTACTGTATAGTCTCCTCTATACTTACACTCCCACTGACAATCAAAAGTTTTATGGCTAAAAGGATTAAGAGCAAATTCTATCGCCTTTGTTTGTCTGCCAAATATATAGTCCATCCCGTAAAAAACTACTCTTATAAAAGGATATACAAGAAAAAATTCATTATGGATGCTAAAGCTAAGATTAATTATTTCACCCTTAATTAAGTTCTTCTTATCTATGCTTTGAGTATACTTAATTAATAAACAAAGGATTCCACCGTAAATAAAGGATGCAATAACTAAAAAAAGGGGAATATAGAAAAAAATCGAAGGGATTTCTCCCCGATAAAAATAAATAAATGCTAATATTATAGGAAAAATAATATAATACCGAGCTTTAGTTCTTATCACCCTATCACGTCCTCCCCCTCATCCAAAACAATAAAAAATCTATTTTATTATAGGCACCCTCACTTTGTTTTGAATGATTGATTCAATAATTTCCTTTGGAGAAACATTTCTTAATTTTGCTTCCTGCTTAATTATTAATCTATGAGATAAAACAGGAATAGACATCTTAATTACGTCATCTGGTATTACATAATCCCGTCCATTATAAAAGGCCCATCCTTGAGCTGCCTTAAATAATGACAAAGAACCCCTAGGACTAGCCCCTAATATTAAATCAGGATGCTTTCTGGTTTCATTTACAATGCTAACAATATAAGACACAATTAAAGAATCTACATAAACTTCCCTTACTTGTTCCTGGATTTCTAAAATTTCATTACAGTCTACTACAGCTTCTAAATCCTCTAAGGGACTCTTTTTCTGAAAGTTCTTCAAGATTCTTTCTTCTTCATAACTTGTAGGATAACCAACACTAAATTTCATAAAAAATCTATCTAATTCTGCCTCAGGCAATGGATATGTACCTAAATATTCTACAGGATTTTGTGTTGCCATTACCATAAAGGGCTTTGGCAAAGGATAAGTTACACCATCAACTGTTACTTGATTTTCTTCCATCACTTCTAGTAAACTCGCTTGAGTTTTTGGAGATGTTCTATTAATTTCATCAGCCAAAACAATTTGGCTTATAATTGCACCAGCTTTAAACTCAAATTCACCTGTCTTTTGATTATAAATAGAAAAACCCGTAATATCCGATGGGAGAACATCTGGAGTAAATTGGATTCTTTTAAAAGAAGCATTAAGGCTTTTTGCTAATGAAGAAACAAGACTTGTTTTTCCTACTCCTGGCACATCTTCTATTAATACATGCCCATTACAAATTAACGCAATAATACTTAATTCAATTACATCTCTTTTTCCAACAATTACTTTTTCGACATTTTCAATAATTTTTTCTAATATTTCTTGACTATTATTCATCTTATCCTCCATTCGCTTTTCCCATAGACTGATTTATAATGGGTATTTTCAATATTATATTTTTTCATACAAGTAAATTATATCAAAAGATTTTACCTTTGGAAACATAATGTAAATATTAATACAAAAAGTGTACTTTATTGTACTTTTAATTTTTGATTAGTTGACTTGTTTATAGTAATATTGTATAATTTTACCATTATCTTTGATGTTTACATAGGCAAAATGACAAATTCAATTAAAAGAACAAAGGATATTATATTCCCTATTTGAATTTTTTTACATTTATGGTATAATTCATAACTGTGATAATCTTTTATAGTATTTTTGCATATAAATTGTACTTAAAAAAACAAAAATGACTAAGGAGAAAGGAGATTTGTTGTGAAAGATACTATTAGTGTATTAGTAGCTGACGATAATAAAGAGTTTTGCGAAATTCTTGAAGACTACTTCAAAAAGCAAAGTGATATGGAGGTGGTTGGAGTAGCAAAAGACGGAGTGGAAGCCTACGATATGATAATCGAAAAAGTTCCTGATGTTGTAATTTTAGATACAATTATGCCACGTTTAGACGGATTGGGTGTATTAGAAAAGCTCAATTCTTCATCAAATATAAAAAAAATACCAGTTTGTATTATGTTATCTGCAGTAAATCAAGATAAAGTAACACAAAAAGCAATGCGTCTAGGTGCTGAATACTATATTGCAAAGCCTTTTGATATGGAAACCCTGATGCTAAGAATAAGGCAACTTACGGATCTTACCCCTGTAAGTTCTGCAAATATAACTACAGCCAATAATATCGAACCAGGCTATATAAATCAAATACCTTCTCCTCATCAACTTGAAAGTGAAGTCACATACATCCTTAGAGAAATTGGTGTACCTGCCAATATAAGAGGATATCACTATTTGCGTCATGCAATTACTATGGCAGTAAATAACTTAGATATACTAAACAGTATCACCAAAGAACTTTATCCTTCCATAGCTAAAAAATTTAACACCACTTCTAGCCGCGTAGAAAGAGCTATCCGGCACGCAATAGAAGTGGCCTGCAACCGGGGCAGTGTTGAAACAATGCATAAATTGTTTAGCTATACCATTAATAATAACAAAGGAAAACCTACTAACAGTGAATTTATAGCATTAATTGCTGACAGGTTAAGACTAAATTTAAAAATTGGATAATAAATATCCCTAAGGAATCCCTTAGGGACATTTATTTAATAATCATTTTTCATATTTTTAGATTAGGAGGGGTTTTGTGGATAAAAACAGAGCTATAAAGCATGTTTTCCCTGGAGGTAATACAACAAAGGGTTTTATGTCTTTTTATGACAATATATTATCTCAAGCAGAAGCAAATAAAATACTAATCATTAAAGGAGGACCAGGGGTTGGAAAATCTTATTTTATGAAAAAAATAGGGGATAAATTTTTAGATTTAGGATATAAACTTGAATACCATCACTGCTCTTCTGATAACAATTCTCTAGATGCCATAGTGATTGTCCCCTTAAAAGTAGCCATCCTTGATGGTACAGCTCCCCATGTAGTAGACCCAATTACTCCTGGTGCAGTAGATGAAATCTTAAACCTTGGAAACTATTGGAATGAGGAAGGCATTAAAATACATAAAGAAGAAATTATAAAAACAAACAAAGAAGTTGGCAGAATATTTAATAAAGCATATAACTACTTAAAAGCTGCCTATCAAATTTATGAAGCTTGGACTAATACTGAAAAATTAGCTTTTAATAAAGGCAAAGCAAATCTTCTTTCTGATAAATTAATAAAAGAGCTTTTCGAAAAGTATCCTGTCTCAAATAAACCAGGTAAAGCTAGGCATCTTTTTGGAACTGCAATAACACCTGCTGGCTTGACAGAGTACCTTCATACTATTATAGCTGATAGCAAAAAAATATATATAATCAAAGACTCTCCAGGAGCTTCTGCTAAGGAATTAATGAATAAAATATCTGATGAAGCCCTTATGCGGGGACTATATATAGAATGCTATCATTCTCCAATTGATGTTTACAAAATTGAAGATATTATTATTCCTAAACTAGATTGTGCCATTAGCGTTGTTAATGACTATCATAAAGCAAAAGTAATTCCTACTAATATTATTGATTTGACTGCTTGTCTAGATGACTCAATAATAAAAAGCCTAAAAGAAGAAACTATCAAAGATAAAATTCTTTTTGAAGACCTTATGCAAAAAGCAATTTTAATCATCCAAAATGCAAAAAGGTTCCATGACAAACTGGAAAGTTATTATATGCCTAATATGGACTTTGAAAAAATAAATGAACTTATGGAAACTACAAGTCAAAAAATCTTAGAGATTTCTAAAGATTAGATAAATAAAATAGGGATATGAGCTTATTAAGCAACAGTCTAATTAAAATTAGATTGTTTGCTAATAAGAAAGAGTTCATATCCCTACTTTTTTCGATAATTCTTACTATTGAAATAAATGTAAATATGTGGTAAACTTCTTCAAGGAATTAAATGGAAAGGGGTATTTAAATGACTAAGTATACTAAACTTAAAGCTGATTCAAATTCACAAACATTTCTTTACCTATTGGAAAAACCAGCAGAAAAAAAATATCTGATTTTTAAAAAGGCGGTTTATCCAGATAAAAAAAATATTTATTTATTTTTTAAGGATCTTCAAATTGCAGAAAGTCGGTTTAATCAATTGATTTCATAGATGAAAGACATATTTTATATCTTCTTTCATATATATAAATTGTAACTAATATATGAAGGAGGCTTTTTATGTCTTCCACCAAAATAGTTGTTTTGCAGCTAAAAGAAATAATTTATACATCCATATTTGCAATTATTGGTTTTATATTATTGATGTTTCTTATCTTTCAATTTATTCCTAAGAATAAAGAAAGTGCACAAATCTATGAATCAGGAGTTTATACTGCTCCTGTTTCACTAGATTATGCAAACTTTAATGTCTGTGTTGTAATCGAAGACAATAAAATTGCATCTGTTGAACTAGCGGACTTTGATGAAAACATGGCTCTTTTTTATCCACTTGTGGAGCCAACCATGGCACACTTAAATAAAGAAATCGTTAAAAAACAAAGCCTTGATGTTAATTCTCCAGATGAAGCAAACGAAACAGCAAATATTCTTCTTGATGGACTAAAAAAAGCTTTAACTAGTAATGATTAATTCCATTTTTCCCAGTATTCTTTTTCTTCTCCTGTATCAACAGCAGCTAGATACATGTCTACGATTCTAAATATTTCAGATTCATCTTCTAAAAGATAATATTTTTTTCCGTCTTCCTCTTCAATATTTTTAGTAACACTTTTAGCTTCATTTACTAAAGATAAAAACTTATTTTCCCATTCGCGGGCTTTTTCTTCTCCAAGTTCTTCATAGCCAATTATTTCTGATTTAATTTCTTCAACAAAATCTTCTAACGGTATTTTTAGCATAAAAATTCCTCCCAGAAATTATAATAATATTATTTTACATCTTTTATTATTATATTCCAAAAAAGCTTTGTTCTTCTTCTAGCTCTTCTTGACATGTTTTATAAACTCATATAATAAGGCATATAAAAATTAATATTTTATCAAATAAAATGGTAATATATCTAAACATTTAATCCATAGATATATTACCATATTTGTATCATATTCACTACTATCTAATTAATTAATTAGCATTTTTTTCATTTCCTTTATATAGTTAAATATATGTGAAATACAATCATCGCCATGTTCTGCAATCATTTGTACTATTGCACTTCCAACAATTATTCCATCTGATATTTTTGCCATTTGAGCTGCTTGTTCGGGAGTGGACAAGCCAAAACCAATAGCACAAGGAATATCTTTTTCTTCCTTAACTAAACTTATCATTTCTTCTACTTCATTGCTTATTGACTTTCTAACTCCTGTAACTCCCAAGGAAGATACACAGTAAATAAAGCCTTCGGCTTCCTTTGCTATCATTCTTATTCTTTCTTTTGATGTAGGTGCAATCATAGAAATCATTGTAACATTATAGTCCCTGCAAAATGGCAAAAGTTCTTCTCTTTCTTCAAAGGGTATATCAGGAACTATTACTCCAGCTACCCCTACTTCTTGGCATCTTTTCATAAACTTTTTTGTACCATAAGTAAAAATTGGATTTGCATAAGTCATTATAACTATAGGTACATCACAAGTTTTTCTTATTTCTTCTATCCCATCAAATATTATATCTGTTGTTATTCCTCTTGAAAGAGCACGGATATGAGCCTCTTCTATTACTGGCCCTTCGGCAACAGGGTCAGAAAAAGGAATGCCTAGCTCAATAATATCTGCTCCAGCATTAGCCATTTCTATAACTAAATTTATGGTTGTTTCCATAGAAGGATCACCAGCAGTGATAAAAGGAATAAAAGCCTTACCTTTATTAAATACTTTTTCTATATTACTCATATACTTTAACCCCCTTATAACGTGCTATTGCTGCAACATCTTTGTCGCCTCTTCCAGAAAGACATATTACAATTATCTTATCCTTATCCATAGTGGGAGCTATTTTTCTTGCATAAGCAACTGCGTGAGAGCTTTCAATTGCTGGTATAATTCCTTCAACTTTTGAAAGATATTCAAAAGCATCTACTGCTTCATCATCAGTAACTGGCACATACTCTGCCCTATTAATATCTTTTAGATAAGAGTGTTCTGGTCCTATTCCTGGATAATCAAGACCAGCAGAAATCGAATATACTGGAGCAATTTGACCATACTCATCTTGACAAAAATAAGACTTCATTCCATGAAATATTCCTACTGTTCCTTTTGTTATGGTAGCTGCGTGTTTATCTGTATCTACACCATGACCAGCAGCTTCACAACCAATAAGACGTACTTCCTTATCTTCTATAAAATCATAAAACATACCTATTGCATTACTTCCTCCACCTACACAAGCCATAACCAAATCAGGAAGTCTTCCTTCCTTTTCTAATATTTGTTTTTTAACTTCTTTACTTATTACACTTTGAAAATCTCTCACTATTGTAGGAAAAGGATGAGGTCCTACTGCAGAACCAAGTACATAATGAGTATCTGTAATTCTTCTTGTCCATTCTCTCATAGTTTCATTTACTGCATCTTTTAATGTTTGAGTTCCTGATGTAACAGCATGAACTTTAGCTCCTAATAGTTCCATACGAAAAACATTTAGAGCTTGACGCTTAGTATCCTCTTTTCCCATAAATATTTCACATTCCATTCCCATAAGAGCAGCGGCAGTTGCTGTAGCTACTCCATGTTGACCTGCTCCTGTCTCTGCAATGACCCTGCTTTTTCCCATGCGTTTAGCTAAAAGCACTTGCCCCAATACATTATTTAATTTATGAGAACCTGTATGATTGAGATCTTCCCTCTTTAAATATATTTTTGCCCCGCCCAAATCTTTAGTCATTTTTTCCGCATAGTAAAGACGTGAAGGACGTCCAGCATAATTGTTTAACAAATCATTTAATTCATTAACAAAATCAGGATCATTTTTATAACGTTTATATGTTTCTTCAAGTTCAATAAGTGCATTCATTAAGGTTTCAGGGACAAATTGTCCTCCGTAATCACCAAATCTTGACTTTGACATTTTCATTCTCCTTTTGCAAATTTATAATATATTAAATTAAAAAAAGCTTTTATCCCTTAAGGGACAAAAGCTTATGCTTCTGCGGTACCACCCAAATTGGTTATAAAATAACCCTCTCTACATGTATACTAGATTATATACACCCTTCTGATAACGGTCAGGTCTCCCGTAAGCTCCTACTAATAATTTCGGGCTTCCCTCACAAGTCCATTCAAAATAATACATGTAATCGCATTCCCACCAAACAGCGACTCTCTAAATACAGTAATTATTTCTACTACTCTTGCTCATAGGTTTAGTTATTATATTAATAAAACCTTTATTCCTTATATTTAAGCTTGATAATATCACTATAAATTTATTTTGTCAATAAAATAATTTTAATTATAATCTTATTTCTAGCAAATATTATATGCATTTACTTTTAAATATTTCATTATTGTTATATAATTTATAATAATCAAAAATAATTAAAGGAGGCTCTTTATGAGTATATATTCTTTATCAAGTTTTATCCAAAATTATTCTCAAAAACCTGATGTAATTGAACCTTTTCAACTAGAAAGTGATCATATGCTTAAGGTAGATTTAAATGGCGATGTTTGGATAAAAACCGGAACTATGATTGCTTATAAAGGAGTTATAAAGTTTTCAAGGGAAAAAATGTTTGAACATGGTTTGGGTAAGGCTATTAAAAAGTCCTTTACTGGAGAAGGTGCTAGTCTTACTAAAGCTCAAGGAAGGGGGGAATTATTCCTTGCCGATAATGGAAAAAGAATATCCATCATTAATTTAGCTTCAAATTCTATTACTGTAAATGGTAATGATATATTAGCATTTAGCCCTTCTATAAATTGGGATATAAAACTCATTAATAGTCTTTCAGGTATAATGGCTGGCGGACTTTTTAACATGAAATTAGGTGGTAGTGGTTATGTAGCTATTACAACTTATTATAAACCACTTATTTTAATGGTTACTCCAGACAAACCCATTGCAACAGACCCAAATGCTACAGTTGCTTGGTCTTCTAACCTTACACCAGAATTAAAAACAGATATAAGCTTAAGAACATTTTTGGGACGCGGTAGTGGAGAATCACTACAAATGCTCTTTAGAGGTCAGGGCTTTGTAGTTGTTCAACCCTATGAAGAAATAACTTTCCAAGCTAACTAAAAATGCTTAAATACATTTTATCAATATTTATATCTAACAGTCACTAACAAATAATTATTATAACCACTTATTTTAATGGTTACTGTATAAAGAACTTAATGACTTTTTATATAATAAAAATGCCCGGAACCCCGGGCAACTTTTAATTGTTATAATATAAATCTTGTGAAGCATATTCAGGATCACATGTAATTTCAATACCTAACTTTCTTAATGTTTGTTCATCATTTCTATTTAGTATTGCAGTAGAATGTGCCTGACAGCCATTTAATAAGGGTAATTTATCCATAGCCACTTGTGCTACTGGATTTGTAGCTGCACATATGCTAAGAGCTATAAGGATCTCCTCACAGTTTAATGCAGGATTAGAACTCTTTAGCATATTATTCTTTAAATTTTTTATTGGTTCTAAAATCACTGGTGAAATTAAAAGTATCTCATCCGATATTTTCGCTAAATACTTTACAGCATTCAAAATAACTGCTGCAGTGGCATCCATTAATTTTGAGCTTTTCCCCGTCAATATTTTCCCATCTGGAAGTTCTATTGCAACTGCAGTACAAATATCAGCTTTACTAGCATTTTCTTTTAATCTTGCCGCACGTTCTCTGGCTGGTATAACAACTTTCCTATCTTCTTCTTTAAGCTTAAGTTCTTCCATAATAAGTTTTACTCTTTCAAAAGTCTCTTTGTCCACATAACCTTTCTTATATTCACAACCAGTTTTAAAATATCTTCTTATTATTTCTTGCTCAGATGCTTCTTTTATAACTTCGTCATCAATAATTCCAAAACCTATTCTATTTACCCCCATATCTGTGGGAGATTTAAAAACAGATTCTTCACCTGTTATCTTTTCAATAATTCTTTTAAGTAAAGGAAAGGTTTCTATATCCCTGTTGTAATTGACTGCAATCTCAGAATATGCATCAAAATGAAAAGAGTCTATCATATTTACATCTCTAAGATCTGCTGTTGCAGCCTCATAAGCAATATTTAAGGGATGCTTTAAAGGAATATTCCAAACAGGAAAGGTCTCAAATTTAGAATAACCTGCTACCCTTCCTCTTTTATATTCGTGATACAATTGGCTAAGGCAAGTAGCTAATTTACCGCTTCCTGGTCCAGGAGCAGTTACTACAACTATAGGTCTTGTGGTTTCAATATATGGATTTTGACCATAACCTTCATCACTTACAATAGTATCTAAATCTGTGGGATAACCTTTAGTTTCTTTATGTATGTATACTTTTATACCTCTTCGTTCCAGTTTGTTAATAAACACCTTAGCTGTTGGCTGTTCATCATACCTGGTAATAACTACACTATTAACAAGTAATTCATTATTTCTTAAATCATCTATTAATCTTAAAGTTTCCATATCATATGTAATGCCAAAATCTCCTCTGATTTTATTTCTTTCGATGTCTCCAGCATATACACAAATAATAACTTCTATTTTATCCTTAAGTCTGTTAAGGAGTTTGATTTTTCCATTTTCATCAAAACCCGGCAATACTCTTTTCGCATGTAAATCATACATCAATTTACCGCCAAATTCTAAGTAAAGCTTGTCATAGTTATTTACTCTTTCTAAAATATATCTAGTTTGTTCTTCTAAGTACTTTTTCTGATCAAAACCTATTTTCATGTTCTTTCCCCACTTTTTAGTATATTCTCCAAGCATAAAAAAGCTGGTTTACAATGCTTAATTATTACATAGTTTTAGTATAAAGTAAATATATTATTATTTATAAGTTAGAATAATATTATGTTAACTAATCAAGTTCAAATATCAACTAAAAAACTAAACTACCTTTGTCATCCCATTTGGAATATAGCTTGCAATTAGGCCTTAGTATAAGATATTTTAATGATTCTTTTACTTCCTTACTCATGCAATCTTCATCTAATACAGTTGACATTCCGTCAACTGACCACTTTACAGCACCAAACTCAAGTCTTTCTAGCTTTTTTCCATTGTTTAATATATAATTTCTTATCTCATCAATTAACTCGTCCTTTGCTTTATGTTCCTCAATCCATCTGTCTTGTGGAGTATCGGAATTGGAACTGTATAAAACTCTAAAGGTTATTTGATCTGCATTAAATACTTCCTTGCAATATTTAAAAATTTGAGCAACAGTCCACTCATTAAATTCATCGGTTAAATTAATAGAAATTCTTAAATTAAAATCATATTTCTTTACACTCTTACAAAATTCAATCAAGTCTACTTTATTATTATTACTTGTACCATTATACTCTCTATTTTGTTCATTATCGAAAGAAGATACCGAAAGACTAAGAGTGCTCACTCCCACATGATTTCTTAAAAATCTTAAATAAGGCTCATCAATCATGACCCCGGTTGTCTGCATTTCTATCCATCTAAAAGGCTTACTTAAATTACTATTCATCGTTCCAAATCTCTGCAAAAAAGCCCTGTTTTGTTGAGGTTCTGAATTGCCTGTTAACATAACCGTATTACAGCCATTATCCCTGGCAAATTCTAATCTTCTTATATAATCTTTTTCATAAAGATCATAGAAAGGTAAATTTTCATCCATCATATTTTTGTAGTCATCATTCCTCATACGAGATACACAAAACTTGCATCTATTTATACATCCCTTATTAGGAACACAAACTGATAAAGACTGAATCCGCATTCCTACCCCTCCATTATTAAAAACTACTTATTAACTATTCTATACAAATAAAAAACATGTTGCAAATAAAAAAATGTGTTTATTATTATTAAGACGATTTTTAGCACAAAATATGCCTTGCAATCCTTATAAAAAGATTATATAATACATCATAACAGATTAATAATGGTACACAGCGTTGATAAAAGCTACGATTTGTTTGTTTCTTAAGAGAGCTGGTGGTTGGTGAAAACCAGTGAAACAATAAATCTTTCCACTTTTGGAGCTGCTGGTGAAAGCCAGATGGTTAGTATCCTTTATCCTACTATAAAGTGGTCGGTTATATTTAAAACCGGCAATTTGGGTGGCAACACGGTCCTTTCGTCCCAATCTTCTGGGTTGAAAGGCTTTTTTATTGTATATTATTATAATGTTAATTGATTATTTCAAGGAGTGATTATGATGTTGGATTTAAAATTCATAAGAGAAAATCCTGAGATTGTAAAAGAAAATATTAAAAAGAAATTTCAAGATCATAAACTTGAACTTGTAGACGAAGTTATAAAATTGGATCTTGAAAGAAGGACTACACAACAAGAAGCCGACGATTTAAGAGCAAATAGAAAAAAAATTTCTAAACAAATTGGCGGCTTAATGGCTCAAGGCAAAAAAGAAGAAGCCGAAGAATTAAAAAATCAAGTTACTTCCAATGCTGAACGTTTAACAGAATTAGAAAAAAAGGAAAATGAACTATCAGAAAAAATTAACAAAATTTTAATGGTAATTCCCAATATTATTGATTCAAGCGTTCCTATTGGTAAAGATGATAATGAAAATGTTGAACTCCAAAAATATGGAGATCCTGTTGTCCCTAATTTTGAAATTCCATATCACGTAGATATTATGGAAAGTTTATCTGGAATTGATCTTGATAGTGCCAGAAGAGTTTCTGGTAATGGTTTTTATTATTTAACAGGTGATATTGCAAGACTTCATTCTGCAGTACTTACCTATGCCAGAGATTTTATGATAGATAAAGGTTTTACTTATTGTATACCCCCATTTATGATTCGTAGTAATGTAGTTACAGGAGTTATGAGCTTTGAAGAAATGGAAGCTATGATGTATAAAATTGAAGGCGAAGATTTATTCTTAATTGGAACCAGCGAACACTCCATGATAGGTAGATACATCGATACAATTATAGAAGAAGAAACTCTTCCTCATACTTTAACCAGTTACTCTCCTTGTTTTAGAAAAGAAAAAGGAGCCCACGGTATTGAAGAAAGAGGAGTATATAGGATTCACCAATTTGAAAAACAAGAAATGGTTGTTATTTGTAAGCCTGAAGACAGTATGATGTGGTTTGAAAAATTATGGCAATATACTGTAGAGATATTTAGAAACTTAGATATCCCTGTAAGAACCTTAGAGTGCTGTTCTGGTGACTTAGCAGATTTAAAAGTTAAATCCATTGACGTAGAAGCCTGGTCACCAAGACAACAAAAATACTTTGAAGTAGGAAGCTGTTCTAATCTAGGAGATGCTCAAGCTCGCCGCCTAAAAATAAGAGTTGTTGGTGAAGGCGGTAAATACTTTGCTCACACATTAAACAATACAGTAATTGCTTCTCCAAGAATGTTGATAGCTTTCTTAGAAAATAATTTAAATGAAGATGGTTCAATAAATATTCCTAAAGTATTGCAAGCCTACATGGGCAATAAAACAAAACTAATACCAAGCAAATAAAAAAATCCGCATAATTGCGGATTTTTTTATTAGTTACTTTATTAATGATAATTCTAAACTACATACTTCTTGTCCTGTAAGCTCTTTGCTTCTTTTATCTGGTTGACTTGTTCCAACATATATTATTACTTTATCACCATCAAATATCCTATTTCCATCATTATCAACAACTTTTAAATTTTCTGCCTTAACATCTAAAGTAACTATCCTTTTTTCAGCTTTATTCAACTTTATTCTTTTAAAAGCGCATAGCTTATGATTTAACACCTCATATTCAGTTCCTTTTACTTTTGCATAGACCTGGATAACCTCTTCAAGCTCCCAGTTTGATTGATTTTCTATTTCTACTGATATTTTTATGCTATCGCTCTCTCTTATTTGATTTTTATCTACTTTAACATTGGAAAGTTGAACTTTTCCATAGGTAAGTCCATAACCAAATGGATAAAGGGGCTCTTCTTCAATATATCTATAAGTTCTATTTTTCATAGAATAATCTGTAAAGTCAGGTAACTTATTTTTCTTGCTATAAAAAGTGATTGGAAGTTTTCCAGATGGAGAATAATCACCAAATAATAATTCCGCTACTGCCTGTCCTCCATGAGCTCCAGGATACCATGTTTGTAAAATAGCACTGCAGTTTTCATGGGCATAGTCAATAGCCATAGCACTACCTGTGCTTAAAAGCAAGATAACTGGTTTACCAACCTTTACTATTTCTTCTAAAAGGTTCTGCTGCAATCCTGGTAAATTTAAATCTGGCTTATCTCCTGCAGCATAACTATTGCCAGTATCTCCTTCTTCTCCCTCTAAATCTGCATCTAATCCTAAACATAAAATAATCAAATCTGATAAACTAGCAATAGCTTTTGCTTCACTTATTCTATCATTTGGAAGCGCCAAAGGCTCTACTCTATCTTTAAATAAGTGGCAACCTTCTGAGTAAAGTACTCGTGTTTCTTCAGATACGCTATTTTGTATGCCTTCTAAAAGTGTTATATATTTTGAAGCTGTACCACAGTAGTTTGCTTTAAGTATTTCACGACTATTGGCATTAGGTCCTATAACAGCAATAGTCTTAAGTTTATTTCTATCAAGGGGCAATATACCATCATTTTTTAAGAGAACTACTGATTTTCTAGCAGCCTCAACTGCAAGCTCATGATGCTCTTTGCAATCATTTACTAAATAAGAAATATTATCATACTCACACTCATCAAACATACCTAGCTTAATTCTTGTTGTCATCAAACGCTCACAGCTTCTTGTAATCTCTTCTTCAGTTACAAGTCCCTCTTTGTGAGCTTGTAAAACATGAAGATAAGTATTTCCACAGTTAAGGTCGCATCCATTTTTTAATGCTAGAGCAGCTGACTGGGCTGGTGTCTTTGCTACCATATAATTCGTATGAAAGTCTCTAATTGCCCAACAATCCGATACTACATGCCCTTTAAATCCCCACTTTTCTCTTAAAATATCTATAAGTAGAGTTTTACTTCCACAGCAAGGTTCTCCCCGTACTGCGTTATAGGCTCCCATTACTGATTCCACATTGGCTTCTTTAACTAATGCCTCAAAAGCAGGTAAATAGGTTTCCCATAAATCTTTATCCGATACTTCTGCATTAAAGTTATGTCTTTCTCCTTCTGGTCCACTATGCACTGCAAAATGTTTTGCACAAGCCGAAGTTTTTAAATATTCCCCTTCTCCTTGTAAACCTTTTACAAAAGCAACACCAAGGCGGGATGTCAAATAGGGATCTTCTCCATAGGTTTCATGACCTCTACCCCATCTAGGATCTCTAAAGATATTAATATTGGGGCTCCAAAGAGTAATTCCCTTATAAATATCTCTATCTTCATTTTCTCTTTGCATGTTGTATTTTGCTCTAGCTTCTGTAGCAATAACATCCGCAATTTTCTTTAAGAATTCATCGTCAAACATAGCAGCAAGAGCAATAGCTTGAGGAAATACAGTTGCAGTCCCTCCTCTGGCTACTCCATGCAATCCTTCATTCCACCAGTTATAAAACGGGATATTAAGCCTTTTTATTGCTGGTGCATCATACTTTAGCTGAGAAGCTTTTTCTTCTAAAGTCATGTGACTTACTAAATCTTTAGCTCTCTCTTCTGCTGGTAAATTCTTGTCTAAATATTTTGGGGTGATTGCCATTTTGATTCTCCTTTTATCATTAATAATTAATTCTTAATGTATTTACTTTAGTTTTTATCCTTTAAGAGCTCCTACTACAAGACTGTCTTGTACTTTTTTACTCATGAAAATATAAACAATTAGCGTTGGAATCGTTGCTACAACTAAGCCTGCTCCAATTGCTCCCCAATCTATTGTATATTGTCCTGCTAGGGATTGAATTCCTACTGTAAGAGTCTTATATCTTGTATCACTAATAAAAACTACAGCAAACATTAATTCATTCCATGCCTGAAGGAAGGTAAATATAGATACCGTCGCAACTGCTGGTTTCATCAGCGGAGCAATTATTCTAAAAAACACACCATATATGGAACAACCATCTAAGCAAGCTGATTCTTCAAGCTCTCTAGGTATTGAAGATATAAATCCTGTAAAAATCATAACTGCCATTGGAATAGCAAAAGCAACATATGGTAAAATAAGTGCTATATATGAGTTAACTAGCTTCATACTTCTTAACATAATAAATACAGGTAATAATGCTGAATGTATAGGTACAGTAAGCCCTAACATATAAAAAGCATTCATTGGCCTTTTTAACTTAAAATTCATCCTTGTTAAGGCATAGGATGCCATAAGAGATACAACTATTGTAATTAGGATAGTTGCTCCTGTCACTATAATGCTATTAAAAAAATATAAACCTACCTTACCTGTTACAAGTGCTTTCTCGTAATTTTGCCACATCCATTCTTTAGGAAGCCCCAAAGCATTTCCACCAAAAATTTCACTATTGCTCTTTAGGGAAAAGGTAAATAGCCAATAGATTGGAAATATTTGAATTGCTGCCCAGATAAATAATAAGCTATACACTATCCCTGATGTTCCAATTTTTTTAACTTTATCTAACTCCTTTTTACTCTTTCCCATTATACCACCTCATCTGTTTTGAACATTTTTCCTATAAGCCAATACAAAAGAAAGCACTCAATAATAACAAATATAGCCATTGCACTTCCATATCCATATTTATTACTCTTAAATATAGTCTCTACCATAAGTGTACTTGTAACTTCACTTGCCCTTGCTGGGCCTCCACGGGTAAGTACGTATACTAAGTCAAATACTTTTAGAGAACCTACTACTGCAAAAGTTAAAGAAACCTTAAGTATAGGCCTTAATAGTGGTATTGTAATATATCTTGAAGTCTTTAACCAGGATGCTCCATCTATTTTGGCTGCTTCAAATACATCAGCTGAAATGGACTTAATTCCAGCATACATAAGTAGCATATGATAACCAATATATTGCCATAATACCGGTACTACACTTGCTCCTAATGCAGTTTCCTTGCTTCCAAGCCATTCTTTAGCCAGATTACCTAAGCCTACTGCTCTAAGGAATAAATTCAAAACACCATATTCTGGGTGATATATTTTCATCCAAAGTTGACCTATAACAACAGTAGAAATAATAACTGGAATAAAAAATACAGTTACAAAAAATCTTTCAAATTTAACGCCTTTAGATATCACAAGTGCTAATAATAAAGAAAATGGAAGTTGTATAAACACAGAAGATACTGCAAATATCAATGAATTTTTAACTGACATCAAAAACGCTTTATCACTAAATAAATCAATATAATTTTTAAGTCCGATAAATTCACCTTTCCCAAATCCGTCCCACTTAAGCAAACTATAGTAAGATGACATTATAATTGGAACAATAATAATCAATGTCAATATCACAAATGAAGGAAAGAGGAAAAATATTATTGCTTTCTTATTTGACCATACCTTTTCCAATGTTTTTCTCCTCCTCAAATAATAAGTTTAGAAGCAATTTTACAGCTTTCATATTTTAAAGGATAGTAATAAGTCTTAGACTAAACTGATATAAAACGACCACTTTGAATTTAAAGTGGTCGTACTTTATAGAATTGTATTATTCAATCATTTATTCATACATACTTTGTAATTTGTCAATAAATTCTTCTGGAGTAATTGAACCTAAGAATAATTCTTGAAGTGAATTTAAGTAAATTTGTGTATCTTCACCTTCAAGTAAAGTATCCCACCATAAAGTAAATCCTGTAGCTTCGCTTGTAAGTTTTGCAAGCTCAACTGTTACTGGATTAATATTAGATTCGTCTACTTCAACCTTCCATGCTGGTAAATATGCTCCTGCAAGATAAGTTTCACGTGCCATGTTTTCACAGAAGTATTGTTGGAATAAAGTTGCTGCTTCTTTATGTTTAGTATTTGCATTAACCATGATACAGTCAACTGCTCCACCTGTGAAATCATTTTTACCGCCTTTACCATCTGCAAATACAGGGAAACCAACAACAGTTACTTTATCTTTAATCTTAGAATCATCTCTGTATACTGTACCAGCTGTCCAGCTTCCGTTAAAGAGCATTGGTATTTTACCTTCTAAGAAAGGAATGTCAGATTCGTCTTTTGAAAGTCCAGCTGCTCCTTCTGGGAATGCTCCAAGTTCAACAAGCTCAGCAAATTTTTCTGCTGCATTTAAGAACTCAGGATCTTTAAAGCTTCCTTGTTTTAAAAGTGTACTTGTTACTTTATCGCCACCTGCAGACTTTAATGCCATAGCATCAAAATACATTGCTATTGTCCATATGTCTTTTCCTGAAACAGTCATTGGTGTAACGCCTTTTGCTTTAAATGCTTTTACTACTTCTACTAATTCATCATATGTTTCTGGAATTTCTAAATTATGTTCTTCGAAAAGTTCTTTATTACAGAAAAGTGCTCCACAAGAAAGTCCAAATGTTAAACCATAAACTTTACCATCATATGTTACGTTTGTTAATGCACCATTTACCATTCTAGATTTAGTTGCATCATCTAAATAATCATCAATTGCAAGAACTCTTCCTGAATCAATAAATGGTTTTGAGAAGCCACCGCCCCAAGATGAAAATATATCTGGAAGTTCATTTGCAGCAGCTGATGCTTTAATCTTAGTTTTGTAAGCTTCATTTTCTGTTGTATCTTCTTTTATCTTTATATGAGGATATTCTTTTTGGAAATCAGCGATAACTTTTTTAACTGCTCCATAAGATGCGTCAGTTTCTGCTCCCCAAATATGCCAAAAAGTAAGCTCAACTTCTTCTTGAGGAGTATCAGTTTCAGAAACTTGTGGAGTTTGAGTATCTCCTTGTGGTTCTACATTATTTCCACTATTTCCTCCTGAACAACCTATGCTACTAATGATCATGGTTAAGCCCAAAATAGCACAAAGCAACTTGGATGCCTTAAACTTCATATAATCATCTCCTTTTTTTATTCTTGTCACTATTATTTTATTGTTGTTTTTCCACAAAATCAAGGTACGATATTGACTTATTTTATGCACATTTTTTACTTTTTATTCTTTTTATATGTTAATAATTATCAACTATGCTATAATTACAATAAATATAATTCTATGATATAATTAAAACAAGCATAATACTAATCATACATTGTTGAGAAATTTCTGATGAATTTAGGTGTAACTATGTTAACTAATAATAAATTTATTTCAACACTCAAATACAAATTTATGAATTTTCCTATCAAATATAAAATCATTACTATATTTATGTTCTTTTTAGTTATTTATTTTTTTACAACAACTATTTTGTATAAGCAAATACTTAATCAAGAAAAAGAAAAGCAACTTAATGTAAGTTCAAGTCAATCCATTCACCTTATGAAATCAAATATAGAATCCAATATAGAAAATATAAACAACATATCTAAACTCATAATATCAAATAACGATGTACGTGCTTATTTAAATAATGAAGATAATGCCCTTAACTATAGAAGATCTATACAGCAAATATTTTCCCAACTTTTTGTTACCTTCCCTTTTATTGATTCAATCTATTTATATCGCTTTAATGGAACGTATGTAAGTGTTTCGAAATCAGTAACCTTTTGCATAAATGATGATATTTACTCTTCTAACTGGTATAATGACGTAATTAATCTTAAAGGAAGGTATCTTATTAATATTAATGCTGGGGGTAATTTAGTTCCAAACACGGGAAAAAACAACGTATCAATGATTCGTGTTGTTTATGATTTTGATAAGCTCGTTCCAATAGGCATATTAATTATTAATATTACTGAAGATTTCTTCTCACCTATAATTGAAGAAACCAAACAAAAATATAATACTTCTTTTATTCTTCTTGATGATAATGAAAATCCTATAATTATTGGTAATAAAAAAGACCCTATTATCTCCTCTCTTAAAGAAGAATATAAGCATGGTATTATCGAAACTATAGATGGCGTTGAATATTATGTACTTTCTTCATCACTTGATGACTATAATTGGAAACTTGTAAGCTATACACCCATTGAAACTATCAATCAAAATATTAACCCATTTAACTCTTTTTTAATATTACTTATTAGCGTCACGGTTATTGTTTATCTTATAGCTTCTCTTTTTACAGCTCATTATGTGACTCAGCCTATAAGCAAACTTATTACAGCTATGCAAGGAGTTAAAAAAGGGCATTTTAAACCTGTGACAATTTTAACTGGACAAGATGAAATTGGTGAACTTAAAGATACCTATAATTTAATGATAGAAGAAATTGAGAAAATGATTATTAAAGAAGTGTCTACTGAAAAGCAAAAGCGAAAGCTTGCACTTAGTATATTAAACGAGCAAATAAAGCCTCATTTTTTATATAATACCTTAGACAGCATTTCTTATTTAGCTCTTTCTCATAACAATAAAGAAGTTTACGATGCGATTCATGCACTAGGCCAGTTTTACAAAGAAAGCCTTAATAAAGGTAATGCTATGACTACCTTTGAAGCAGAAATTACAATGATTAAAAACTATCTTACTCTACAAAAACTAAGATATCACACATTAATTAACGACACTTATCAGCTAGAAGAAGAAACTCTTAAAATTCCTATTCTTAAAAATACACTACAACCACTTGTAGAAAATTGTATATACCACGGAATTAAACCTAGTGGTGAACCTGGAAATATTAATATTTCTTCAAGATTAGAAAATAACAGGCTATATATATACATTGAAGATGATGGTCTGGGAATGACAAAAGAGACATTGCTTAGCTTACAAACAGATTCCATTGATGATAATATTAAAAGTTTTGGCTTAAGGGGCACCATTGCACGTCTTAGAATCCATTATGGAGTAGATGATATCTATGAAGTAAAAAGTGAACGCTTTAAAGGTACCCAAATTATTTTAAAGCTACCAGTTCAGGAGGTAACTTATGAATCAAAATCTTCTTAAAGTACTTATTGTAGATGATGAGCAAAACACTAGGAAGCTCTTAAGATTATGTATTGATTGGGAGTCTCTTGGTATGTCTATCATTGGTGATGCAGATTCTGGTATAGAGGCTCTAGATATCATGCAAGAAACTAAGCCAGATATTGTATTAACTGATATTGAAATGCCATATATGGATGGCTTAATGCTTAGCAAACAGATTAAGTCTCAATTTATTGATGTTTATATTGTAATACTTACTGCTCATGAACAATTTTCATATGCCCAACAAGCAATCACTATAGGTGTTTCTGATTTTATTTTAAAACCTATTAATGCAGAAGTTATTACAAATACGTTAATAAAATTAAGAGATAAAATTATCAAACAAAGAGAAAAACTAACTAAGCTTGAAACTTCCTATGAGTATATTAAAAGTAACAGCTCTCAGCTAAAAAACCAATACTTAAATGCTTTAATTACTGGAGATAGTGCAACTATAGAACTTATAAATAAACTTGATATAGAAAAAACGATTCCAACTACTTTAACTAATCAGATACAAATTGCAGTCATTAATATTATATTTGATACCTATTATAATAATAAGCAATCAAGACAAAGTATTACCCAAAACTGTATTAACTATATTGAAGAATCATTTTCTGATAATGGAAGCCTTTATGTTTTTAATGACCCAGATGATTATATTGTAATTTTATCTGACGATACTACTATCAATTTACCAAAACTTTGCGAACAAATTGTTAACTATTTTAAGATGAGTCTTAATATGGCTGTTTACTGTGGTATTGGAGCCATAATATCTTCTATTAATCATATACCATTTTCATATCAGGAAGCTAAAAATGCATTAAAACTATGCTACATTTTAGATGAGCCTGTTATTTACAATCATAACTTAGATACCCCAAAAGCAACAGATTATATGCCTACTAAAGATAATCCCCTTGAATATCTTATTCTACTTGTAAAGTCAGCTTTATCCACTCAGTCCACAGAATTAGCTGTTAATTTACTTCACGAATCTCTTGAAAAAGGACTCACTGATATAAATGATATAAGACATTTTGCTATTGACTTGCTCACTCAAGTTACAAATGCTCTTAGGCAAGTTGGAGTCCCAAACTCAGAACTTCAATCAAATGAAATATATTATTCTGAAATTATTAACATGCATATATACGCAGATATAGAAAAATACGTGACCAATGTTATTTCTGATCTGTGTGATAAAATGTCTGTCATCAATAATGACAAACAAAATAATACTGTTTTACAAGTCATTCATCATCTTGAAAACAACTTTTCAGACACAACATTATCTTTAACTGGATTAGCTAATCAATTTTATATTAATCCAAGTTACTTAAGCAGAATATTTAAGCAGTTTACTAATAGTTCATTTACTGATTATCTTTTAGAGCTTAGAATAAAAAAAGCAATTGAATTTCTTCATTTAGGTAATTATAAAGCATATCAACTTGCTCAAATGGTTGGCATTCCTGATCCTAATTATTTTACTAAATGCTTTAAAAAAGTAACAGGACTAAGTTTAAAGGAATATAAAAACAAAAATAATCTTATATAAACACAAATAAGCTAGAAGAATAAACTTCTAGCTTATTTATGTTTTAATTAATAAAATATTTAAAATACAAATTTCTATATAGAACTTTATATTACCTTAAATTCTTGAATGGTGTGATTAAGCATCTCTACAGAACGAGCTAATTTATCTGATAGATCATATAAGTTTTCAACAACTGTTTTTTGTTCCTCACTAATCATATTTGCTTCTTGTGTGCAGGCTGCAAACTCTTCTGAAACAGTTGCAATATTGCCTATCTTATTAGTGGTTTCTTCCCTTAAACCTTCCATCTGTCGCATCTTCAAGTTAATTTCTTCAATATCAACACTCATATTCTTTAGATTATTAATAACATATGCAAATGCTTCCTGAGCCTTTTTTACACATAGTTCTTGTTTATTAAAAATATCATCTGATTCTTCTACTAACCGAACAACGTCTGATGTCTTATCTTTAATAATTTCTAATGTTCTTCTTACATTAGCAGTTGATGCTTTTGATTGCTCTGCTAAACGCCTAACTTCTTGTGCTACAACAGCAAAACCTTTTCCAACTTCTCCTGCCCTCGCCGCTTCAATAGCTGCATTAAGAGCTAATAGGTCTGTTTGCTCGCTAATACTATCAACTAACATTATAATATCTTCAATTGTATTATTTAATGCACTAAGTTCTAATATCCTGTCATTAATTACATGAGAGAAATTAATAGAAGAACTTACAGAAGAATTGAGCAAGTCCATACTTTCTGTAGCATTTTCTATTATTTCTTCTGCTCCTTTGTTTTTATTAAATATAAGCTGTGTTCTTTCTAACACATTTTGTATACTATCAGATAAATTAGACATAACATAGGCACCTTGAGTTGCATCTTCTGCTTGTTGTCTTGTTCCTTCTGCAATCTCTTCCATAGATATGGAAAGCTGCTGAAAGGTTGTCGCAGAATGTTCAGTTGAAGTACGTAGTATCTTACTGCTATCTAGGATTACGCTGATAACTTCTTTGTTTTTCTTAATTAAATTCGAAATATTTCTTATCATATTATTGAAACTTTTACAAAGCATTCCTATTTCATCATTAGTTTTTTCTTCTATATAAACAGTAAGGTCTCCTTGCTCTGCTTGTTTCATAAGCTTCATTAATTTTATGACAGGATTTAAAAATCCACGAGATACTAATATACCTATAATAATAGAAAGCAATGCTGTTATAGCTACAAGAGAAATAACTAAAATCAACGCAGTATTTAACTGACTTGTTAATGATACTTGGGGAATTTCAGTAATTAACAGCCATCCATTTGAAAGTGTAGTATAAGTAATAAGTTTTCCTGAAGCAGTTGTAAAACCAAAATCTACTTGAGGGTCTATCACATTCTGTATNTATTCATCTAAAGTTGTTTTATTTTCATCATCATTAAAGAGCAAATTTCCTTTGCTATCTGTTATGTATACATTAGAGTTTTCTAATAGCTCAATTTCTGTTAGCAAATTTCTTACCTCATCTGGTTTTATTATTGCTACAACATTGGCTACGGTTTCATTTTTACTATTATTAGCTGAACGTATTAATAAAATATTTCCATCTGTCTCTTCTAAATCAGTTTTCCAGTAACAAGCATCTTTAGCCAATTCATAATCATATGAATTTAATATTTCACGAGATAGTTCAGTAATAGTTCCAAATACAGTTTTATCATTAAATACAATAGATATATTTCCAATGCTACTATCCATAGTATGTAAATAAATCATTTGTTCTTCTATTCTTTTAGTTGCTTTTACCTTTTCTACTAGATCATTTGAAAAATACTGATCTAAAAATCGTTGTTGCATTATGTCTACCACAACTAATTTAGAAATACTATTTTCCTTCTCTTTAATAAATGAATTTAGATTTAATGCTGTTTGTTTCACAAGCTCAGAAGAAAGCTGTTGACTGGTTGTATATAATGCTTTTTTAGAAACTGAAAAAGATATAGCACTAACAATAAATAATGGTATTAGCGCAAACAATGCTAGAATGATAATTAGTTTAATCTTTATCGAGATAGTAATTGGTTTTTTGTTTTGTCCCTTATTTGCCCCTTTAAGTTCAATATTATTGGAATTATTAAATAAAAAAGAAAACTTTTCTCTAAAAAAGGTACTATCCTTCTTTTTATTTTTTTCTCCCATAACTGCCTCCAAGTACAATATTTTATCAATACAACTTTATCAATATTATATATTATTTCTTATATTCTGACATCCGTTGCTATAAAAAATTCTAATTATTTATATGCATATGATATAATAATTAGATTTTTAAATATTAAGCTATTATAATTTTGCCAAATCTAATGCCTACTCTTTCTCATAAAATACATCTTGATGCACTTAAATTTATAATATAAGCCATCAAGATGTATTCTTATATAGAATTATTTCTATAAAATGGATAGTTCCTGATAAAGATTCTTTAATTGAGAGTATCCTTTTTTAAAGATAGAATAGTACTTATCGTATACTTTCGCATCATCTGTTAAGGGTTTAACTGTCTTAGTAACCTTAATTAGTTCACTACATGCTGCTTCCACCGATGGAAATTGACCACATCCCACCATCGCTAAGATAGCAGCTCCATAAGCAGGTCCTTCTGAAGCTTCAACAATGTGTAATTCTTGATTAAAGACAGATGCTAGAATTTGAGCCCAAAGCTCATTTCTAATGCCCCCTCCAGTTATGCGAATTTCATTAATAGGGATTTGCATATCTTTAACTATTTCGAGTGAATCTCTAAGTCCATAACTTACACCTTCTAAGATAGCACGCGTCATATGTCCTCTTGTATGGATAGGTTTTAAACCAATAAATACTCCTGTTGCATTAACATCTGCATGAGGTGTTCTTTCTCCTGTTAAGTAAGGAAGGAATATAAGCCCCTCACTTCCTGCAGGAATCTTTGCTGCTTCATCTGTAAGTATCTTATATACTTTGTCAGTTTCAATGTCTTTATTAACTTCTTCAGCCCACCATTGCAAACAGTATGCTGCTGAAAGCATAACCCCCATTTGAGTAAAGCCTCCATTTGCATGATTAAATGAATGGAGTCTATTTTGTTTGTCAACTTCATATTTTGCCGATGAAGCAAAAACAACACCTGATGTGCCTAAAGCCACGCTAACAATTCCATCAGATACAGTTCCTGTTCCAACAGCACCAACTGCTTGATCGCCACCTCCTCCAATTATTTTTACATTTTCATTTAAGCCTAGTTCTTTTGCTATCTCTGTTTTAATAACACCTGTTAGTTCATAACATTCATAAACCTCTGGAAGCCAACTTGGCTGAATATTTAAAATTTCAAGCATTTCTTTAGACCATGCTTTATTCTTAACATCAAAAAATAGTGTTCCTGATGCATCAGCTACATCAATCTTATAATCTCCTGTTAATTTATATCTTATATAATCTTTAGGAAGAAGGATATGGGCAATTTTACTAAATATTTCTGGCTCATTTTCTTTAACCCACAACACCTTAGGTCCAGTAAAACCTGACAAGGCAATATTGCCAGTATATTGTGATAGTTTTTCTCTGCCAATAACATTATTTAAATAATCACACTGCTTTTGTGTTCTTCCATCATTCCATAAAATTGCGGGTCTTAGTACATCCCCATTTTCATCTAAAAGGACTAACCCATGCATTTGTCCACTAAAACTAATTCCTTTTATCTGCTCACCAATAGTTTTGTTTTTCTCTATAATCCTTTTTATAGCATCCTTTGTTCCTTCCCACCAATCCTCTGGGTTTTGTTCGCTCCATAATGGTTTTGGATAGCTAATAGGATATTTACTTGAAGCACTATCAATAATTGTACCTTTTTCATCTACTACGATAACTTTTACTGAACTAGTCCCCAAATCTATTCCCAAATACATGCTTATTTACCCCCTAATATTTCCTTTAAATTAGTTATATTAGCCTACTAATATTATTAAATTGTATCTTAAACTTTGTTTTATACTATGAAAATTATAGTTATTGATAAAAAGCGACAAGTATGTAGAGTACTGTCGCTATAATAATGCTTATTTACTTACTAAAAATATATTGGTTAAGAATACTTTCTAGCATTTCTTGACGTCCTGATTTTACTTTAACTTGATCATTTTCTAATGCATATTTTTCTAGGGCTTCAAAATCTACATTTCCTGAAACAATTTCTTTACCAATTCCTTCTTTAAATGAACTGTAACGTTCATCTAAAAATTTCTCAAGTACGCCATCTTCTATAAGCTTAAGAGCAACTTTAAATCCTTTTGCAAATGTATCCATTCCAGCAATATAGCTTAAGAAAATATCTTCTGGTTCAAAAGAAGCTCTTCTTGGTTTAGCATCAAAGTTAAGTCCTCCCTTATGGAGACCTCCATTTTTAATAACTTCATACATTACCAGTGTCGTATCATAAATATTAGTTGGGAATTGGTCTGTATCCCATCCTAGATTTGGATCACCTATGTTTGCATCAATGCTTCCTAATGCATCATTAATACGTGCTAAATGAATCTCATGTTGGAATGTGTGTCCTGCTAGAGTTGCATGGTTTGCTTCAATATTTAACTTAAATTCTTTTTCTAAACCATATTTTCTTAAAAATCCAAGTACTGTAGCTGCATCAGTATCATATTGATGTTTTGTAGGCTCTTTTGGCTTAGGCTCAATTAAAAGTTCTCCTGTAAAACCTATTTTTTTCTTATAGTCAACTGCCATCTTTAAGAAGCGTGCAAAGTTTTCTTCTTCTAATTTCATATCTGTATTAAGAAGTGTCTCATATCCTTCACGGCCACCCCAAAATACATAGTTTTCTCCACCAAGTCTTTTTGTAACATCCATAGCCTTTTTAACTTGTGCTGCAGCATATGCAAAAACATCTGCTTCGCATGATGTAGCTGCTCCATGCATAAAGCGTGGATGTTTAAACAAACATGCTGTTCCCCACAATAATTTCTTTCCAGTTTCTTGCATACGTTTTTCAATGTAATCTACAACTTCATCTAACATTGCATTAGTCTCGGCTAATGTCTTACCTTCAGGTGAAATATCCCTATCATGGAAAGCAAAATAATCAATATTTAACTTTTCCATAATTTCAAAGCAAGCATCTACCTTTGCTTTAGCAAGCTCTATAGGATCTGTTATGTCAGACCAAGCTCTTTGCATTGTAGCATCGCCAAATGGGTCACCACCTGTTCCACACAAAGTATGCCAATAAGAAAGTGTAAATCTAAGGTGTTCTTTCATTGTCTTTCCGTTAATCACTTCATCTGGATTGTAATACTTAAATGAAAAAGGATTAGTCGATAAGGGGCCTTCATAATTAATTTTGCTTATGTTTTCAAAATATTGTTTCATAACACCTTTCCTCCTATTATTGTTTTATATTATTATTATAATCTCATATAATTAACTTTTCAATTACTTTTTAAATATTTTTTAAAAGTATTTTTAAATATACTTTAATAATGTTGTATAAAATATTTTATGTTAATTGCGTAATATCTTCTAAACCTCTAAGGGCAGCTCCAAATTTTGATGCCTTGTAACCTAGTACTGAAAACTCTATTTTTCTATCTGTTTTTAACATACCACAAGCATATTCTGTCATTATTTCTTTCAAAAATCCTTCTATCTTTTCTTGATACTCACTCATTTTCCCGCCAATAATTACACAATCTGGGTCAAATATTAAAAATGCATTATTAATAAGAACGGCTAAGTATTCTAAGTACTCTTTAATAACTAACCTTTGCTCTAAAATACTTTCATCATATATTTCAAATAATTCATCAAGATTATTAACCTTCTGAGTGCTTACTGCGTTAAAACTTTCAATAAGACTTTTAATTGAAAGATAAGCTTCAACACAGCCTCTATTCCCACAGTTACATAATTTACCGTCTTTTGTTACAACCATATGACCGATTTCTCCAGCTGCTTCACTAGTTCCTATATAATATTTTTTATCAAGTATTATACCTGCTCCTATGCCTTCTTTTATGGAAATATAAATAGAATTCAAATATTCTTTAGATACCCCAATAATACTTTCTGCAAATGCTGCCAGTCTTGCTTCATTACCTACATAAATTTCAATGCCTAATTCTTTTCTTAAATTTTCTAAACTTAAGTTAGAAATATTAATATTAGGACCCTTTTTTAATAGTAGTTTTTCCTCCTCTACAAATCCTGGATATGAAATACTAATACTTATTATATTTTCACGTTTAAGATTATTTTTATCTAATAAGATTTTTACGATATTTTTGAGATCTTCACAAAGTCCCTTTTTTGTATGCTCCATCCTTTCTTCTGTGACCATCTCTAATTTTAAATTCATAAGGCAATAATAAATTGAATGTTCTTGAATATCAATACCTATACTAAAATATCGATTATAATTTATATCTATAAGTATTGGTTTTCGTCCATACTCAACATCTGCAACACCTATTTCTTCTATTACACCTTCCTCTAATAAACGATTAACATTTGTTGTAACTGTTGGTATACTAATATTCATTTTGTCTGCTAAATCATATTTTGTCATAGAACCATTTTCTCTTAGCATTCCTAATATTATTCGTTCGTGATTATTTCTTTTTTTACTTTTTAACATATTTTGTCTCACCTGCTTCTAATCTATCTTAAATCTAATAACTACTTTTTTATTATAGAAATTCTTATAGAAAAATCAAAAATAATGATGTGGATTTTCTCAATTTTGATTCTATCAAAAATATTCCGATTTCACAATGATTATTAAAACTAATTATTGTATTATTATATCACTTTTTTAATTGGCCATCCAAAATATCTGTAGAATTCTCAAATAAAAATCGGCATAGTCAGTAATACATACCAAACTATACCGATATTTACCCTAGATTAAAAATCCCCAAAACACTGCTTTAAAATTATATTTTTTATCTACTTTTTAAAGGAATATATTCTTTTCTTTCTGCTACACTCTTAAATGCTGGACGAACTATTTTACCTGCATTAACTAATTCCTCAACTCGGTGAGCACACCATCCTACTACCCTTGATACTGCAAAAAGAGGTGTAAACAATTCTCCTGGAATTCCCAACATATTATAAACTAAGCCAGAATAATAATCTACATTAGCACAAACTCCTTTGTACATTTTACGTTCCTTAGCAATAATTTCTGGTGCCAGCTTTTCAACTCTTTCATATAAATTAAACTCTTTTTCATAACCTTTTTCTTTTGCTAATTGTTGTGCATATCCTTTTAAAATTTCAGATCTGGGATCAGAAATCGAATAAACAGCATGTCCAATACCATAAATTAAACCAGAACGGTCAAAAGCTTCTTTTCTTAAAATCTTAAGAAGATAATCTTTAATTTCATCCTCATCTTCCCAATCTTTAAGAGTTGCTTTTATATTTTTAAACATTTGTCTTACTTTGATATTTGCTCCTCCATGTCTAGGCCCCTTTAAGGAAGCGATTGCAGCTGAAATGGCAGAATATGTATCAGTTCCTGTTGAAGTAACCACATGAGTAGTAAAAGTAGAATTATTCCCTCCTCCATGCTCTGCATGAAGCACTAATAACAAATCTAATATTGTTGCTTCTAGCTTTGTATACTTAGAATCTGGACGAAGCATATGCAAAATATTTTCTGCAATGCTTAATCCTTCTTTTGGACTGTGAAGTACTAAGCTTTGATTTAAATATTTATGAACATAAGCCTGATATCCATATACTGCTATCAAAGGTACCTTTGCAATTAACTCAAGACTTTGTCTTATTACATTTTCAATAGAAATATCATCCGGATTGTCATCATAATTATATAATGTTAATACTCCTCTTGCTAAAGTATTCATAATATCTCTACTAGGTATTTCTAAAATGGTATTTCTTACAAAAGCATCATCCATTACCTGAGAGTCTGCCAGATATTCTTTAAACTCTTTTAAAATACCTTCATTAGGTAATACCCCACACAATAATAAATATGCAACTTCTTCAAAACCAAATCTATCTTCTCTTAAAAAACCTGTTGTCAAATCATAAATATCTATACCACGATATATTAATCGCCCAGGAACAGGAATTAATTCATTTTCATCAAGCACATAAGCATGTACTTCTCCAACCTCAGTTAGACCTGCTAAGACTCCTTTTCCACTAATATCACGAAGACCTCTTTTAACTTCATACTTAGTATATAATTCTGGATTAATATAGTTACTATCTTTTGCGTGTGTGCTTAATTTCCTAATAAATACTTCTTTTTCCTTGTTCAATCCTTTAACATAACTTGCCATATTATCGCCTCCTTTTTTTAATCTATTGAGCTATATAATATCATGACAGAAATTATAATAGCAAGTTTATTTTTATATAATCTAAAATTATTTAAATAAGAAAAAATATCCCATGATTATAAGGCCTAAAACAATCCTATACCAACCAAAAGCTTTAAAATCATTCTTTTTAATATATCCTAATAAAAACTTAATAGCTATTACTGATACTATAAATGCTACAATCATTCCAGTTAATAATAAAGCAACTTCCATGCCTGTAAAATTAAAACCAAATTTTATAAGTTTTAATGCACTAGCACCAAACATTACTGGAATAGATAAGAAAAATGAATATTCCGCTGCTATATAACGGGATGTGCCAAGAATAATCCCTCCAAGAATTGTAGCTCCAGAGCGAGAAGTTCCGGGAATCAAAGCAAGTACTTGGAATAAACCAATTGAAAATGCTGTCCCATAGCTTAAACTATTAAAATCATTAACTTTAGGCTTTTTATCCTTATTTTTGTTTTCAATAATAATAAATAAAATTCCATATAAAACTAACATAATAGCAACTGTTATATAATTATAAAAATGTTCATCAAGCCAATCTTCAAATAACACACCAATAACAGCAGCAGGAATTACTCCAACTACTACCTTATACCAAATAGACATAGTTTCTTTCTTTTCTTGTTTCGTCTTTTTAGTTGAAAAAGGATTTAGTTTTTGAAAATATAATAATACAACAGCTAATATAGCTCCTAATTGAATTACTACTAAAAACATTTCTTTAAATTCAGCAGTAGCCTTAAGATTTATAAACTCATCAACTAAAATCATATGCCCAGTGCTACTTATAGGTAGCCATTCCGTAATTCCTTCAACAATCCCTAAAATAATTACTTTTATCAATTCTATAAACATATTTATCCTCCCACTTTTAGACAATTAATAAACTAATAATAATCAAATAAAATAGCTATCAAAATATCTATTCATTAATATTTAATAGAATATCACTCACTAATTAATAATTCAAGAGACTTTTCAATAAAACATATTCTCGCTAAAATAAAATCTTATAATTCCCCATTTGTTTATTAAAATAAAATACTTTAACAATACTATTTTAATAAAAATATGCTCAAATTAAATTATATATTACTAATCTAATTAAGAAAATTTCTTTTGTTCACCTTTAATAAAAGGCTTAAATTCCAATTTCAAACTATCATTGATATTTTTTAAATCTAAAGTTAATTCTTGACTAATTTAAAATATACTATATAATCAAAATAGAAATAAAATTAGGAGTGATTCTATGAGTTGTAAGAAAAAACTTATCTCGCTATTATCCTTAATGATTATCGCAACCTTTATGTTGTCTGCTTGCGACCCTGATAAAATGCAATTATACATAAATGCTAAAGCTGGAGATAAATATCATTATAACGTTACTATGAAACAAATTTCTAAAACAAGTGTTAGTGAATACGAAACTAGTATTAGTCAAAAAGTTGCTTTTGATTTTTCTATTCGTGTTGATGATGTCAAATCCAATGGCGACTTAGACTTAACTTACACATATGACAGAATTAGGCTTAAAATGGATCTTGACGACTTGGAATACTACTTTGATTCCGACTCTAACAATTACGATGATATTGGTGAGCTATACGAAAATATTGTTGGTAAGCAGTTTAATATAAGGATGACCAAATCTGGTAAAATAAAAGAAGTAAAAGGATTGGATGAATTCCTTGGTTCATTAACAGGTCCGCTTAAAGCTAATGGAAATGAAGATATTTTCGGTCTAGACTTTTTAAATCAATTAGAAAACACCCTCTTAGAAGGCTTTGGTGAAAATACTATTAAAAATGACATAGGTCAATTAACAAATTATTTGCCTGATAAAAAAGTAAATGTAGGAGACACTTGGACCGTTAAAGAAAAAATTGATCAATTAAATATGAAAATAGAAACTGAAACAACTTATAGTTTTGATAGACTTGAAAATGGAATTGCTTATATTAGTGTTACTGGTACTTATAAAACTAAAGACCCTTTATCAGCTAGTAATAACGGACTTAAAATGAATACTTATATGGAAGGAAACATAGAAGGAAACATTCAAGCAAATACTGAAAATGGATTTATTGTTAATGGTGAAATGCGTCAAAATATAAAAGGTCATATGAAATTTGAAGGTATTGACATAGACCTAAGTGCTCTAGGATTAGATATGGGAAATTTAGAATTCCCTATTGAATCAACTTCAGTTATAACATTTTCTTCAGAAAAAGTTAATTAAAATAAAATATTCATTTACATTTATAGTATATCTATGATATACTATAGACAGGAAGTAGGTATTATTACTTCCTGTCTTTTATACCCTATTCACTTATTACAGATTTATCAAGTAGTTTGATATTCGGTAGTATGTTTTGAAGTTAGGGTTTTTTATTTTTTAAAGTTTTTTGTGTAAACTAGATTTAGCCTTTTTGTTTTTGTATCGCTTCCAAAACAATAGTTAATGTTAGTATTATCTTTTATTTTTGGTATTTGATAGAAACATTTTTTAGTCTTACAAGATAGCTATCTTTGAAAGGAATGAAACAAATTAGTTGGTCTTTGGTTTAAAGGTGAATAGGGTATAAACAGCCGGTTAGTCAGTATTATTAGCTAACCGGCTTTATTGTGTCCATTTTTCAATATAAAATCATAGATATTGGTTCTTTTTAAATAGTAAACATTGATAAAGTATCCTTTAGATTATCTACAACCTTTGTTAATTCTTCTGCTAAAACTGCCAGCTGCTCAGCTGAACTAGTTTGTTCTTGGCTTGTTGCAGTTACTTCTTCTATAGATGCTGCAGATTCTTCTATTATTGCTGCTATATGCTCCGTAGCTTCAATGGTTTGACTTTTCTGGTCTTCAATTTCCACTATATTTTTATTTATATCCTCAATTTGTTCAATTATTCTCTTAATTAATAATGCCATTTCCTTAAAAGCTTCTTGAGCTTTTAAAACAATAGCTTTTTCTTCATCAAAAATCTTATCAGAATCTTTTACTGTTGAGACAGCACTGTCAGTTTTATCCCTAATATTTGATATAATTTTTTTAATCATTTCTGTAGAATCTTTAGTTTCAATAGATAGTTTTCTTATTTCTTCTGCTACTACAGAAAATCCTTTACCTGCTTCTCCTGCTCTTGCCGCTTCTATAGCTGCATTTAATGCTAGCAGATTTGTTTGTTCACTAATTGATTCGATAACTTGTACCACTTGGATTACTTCTTTTGTCTCTTCACTAAGGGCATCAATCTTTTCACTAATAATATTTGATGATTCTATAACAATTTTTGTCTTATCATTTAACTGAACTATAGTGTTATTAAGATAGTCTCTTGATCTTTCTATTTCTTGAATAGTATCCATAATATCATTAATTCTATTTATCGAAAGATTAATATTATTTGCTAGCTTCTCCATTAATATGTTTGTATTATCTGCTTGTTTTGCTTGCTCACTTGAACCTTGTGCAATCTCGTTAACTGCACTGGCTACCTGAGCTGCTGCCTGGGCAGACTGGCTTGAAGTGTTTCTTATTATACTTGCATTTTGTTCTACCTCATTTACAACATCCTCTGTTTTTACAATTAGATTTCTAACATTTTCAATCATTCTATTAAAACTATAAGATAATTTACCAATTTCATTGTTTGATTTAATAGAGGCACTTACTGTTAAATCCCCTTGTTCCACTTTCCCCATTAATTTCATGAGGCTTTTTAACTGCCTTGAGATATCTATAGAAATAATCATACCAGCCAAGACAGCAATTATAATACAAATGCTAACAATGATTATGATTCCATTTTTAACCACTTTCATTTCACTCATTAAAGAATCTTTTGATTCCTTAGAAATAATCTTCCATCCATTTCTAATTGTACCATAACTTATTAAATAATCATCTTCATTAATATTGCCTACTAATACGTCCTTAATTACTTCATCTACAAATTCTTCGGTTAACTCCGAACCAATCATTTCCCTGTCAATATGAGATATTACTTTCTTATTATCATTAATAATACTAATATCCATAGTACCTTCTGTATTTACTTCCCCTAATAATAAGTTGAATTCTTCAGTATTAATAGAAATAACTATAAGCCCAATATCTTTAAAACTTCTGTGACTTTTTAATGATCTTATTAAAAAAACATAATCATATGATTCATTTAATCCACTTAACCATATAGGTTTACCGTTGGACTCTATAGATAATTCTTTATATCGACTTTTAAAATTTTCTATATTTTCTTTGTTTTTTCCTGTGATATTAGATAGTGAACTAAATATATCACCATTTTCTTTAATAATAGTGATTGAATTAACTGCATCATTAGCTAAGGCAATAGAAAACAACTGGCTTTCTACTTCTTTATTAGTATTTGTTTCATCTAGAATATCTTTAAAAGTATCTTTCTCGATTGATTTTAATAAGTTATCATCTGATACAATTAAACTTGAAACACTTTCTATTTCATTAAGTTTTGAATTAAAGTTAATTACTAACTGCTCAATCATCTTTTTCGAATAAAATCCTACTTTGTTATTGATTGTTTTTTCAGCATTAAGATATGAAAATACATTTGAAAACAATAAAGGTATAATAATCAATAATAGAAAAGAAAGAATTAACTTTTGACCAATAGTAAAATTTTTTAAAAGCTTGTAATCTCTTTTCTTTTTGTTGCTATTGATTTTTCTTGTAAGCTTGAGTCTTACTTTTTTCTTGTGCATAAAATCCCCCCGCATTAAATGTTATATACATTATATACGAAATTTAGTTTGAATTCTATACCTTTGATATTCATATAATAAAAAAATTATAAATAATATTCATAATGCCTTCTACAAAAAAGACCGTATACCAAAAAAATGATATACGGTCCTTTTGTCTTTTTTATTTAGAAAACTTTTTTCTTAAAGTTACAAATCCAAATAACAATATAATAATTAATATTATTATTATAACTACCATACTATAGGCATCAATATAAGAAACTGCTGTTTCCCATGTATCCCCTGCAAATCTTCCTAAGTAAACAAGAACTATATTCCAAATAAATGTTCCTACTAAGGTTAATACCATAAAAGAGCCTAATTCCATTTTTGCCATTCCAGCAGGTATAGAAATTAAGCTGCGGACAATGGGAACAAATCTACAAAGAAAAACTGCTTTTGACCCATGTTTACCAAACCAGCTTTCTGCTTTTTTAACGTCCTCTTTTTTAAGGTGAAGCATTTTTCCTAGCCTGCTATCAAATAATCTTTCTAATTTATCTGCATTAAGAAGTCGTCCAAGGGAATATAAAATTATTGAACCAATTATAGAGCCTATTGTAGCAGCAATGATTACTCCCCAAATATTCATTGTGCTGTACTTTGTCATAAAACCTCCAAAAGTTAAAATAATTTCAGAAGGTATAGGGGGAAAAATATTTTCTATAGCTATAAGCAAACAAACTCCTATATATCCATAATTATTAATAACTTCAATAATAAAACTCTCCATATAGTCCTCCATTAAAAAATCTTTAAGCAATATATTTATCTATTATTAATATATTAGTATTTCAAATGTTTATTTATTCCTTGATTAAGAAGAATTTCGCATAGTTATATCATAATCGAAAACAACTAAAGAGTAAACCTTAAAAAATAAATCCACCTGCTAACAGGTGGACTTTGTTTATAATTATTTTATATATCTATTCCTAAAAAATATTTAACTAGTATACCTACAACAAATGAAAGAGCTGCTACGGATAAACTAATACCCGCCATCTCAAAAAATCTCTTTTTAAAGGGCAAATCTTTTGCAACTGATATATAATATGTAAAGGCAAATATAATAAGCACAACTATTATCAACATACTAATTAAGGCATAAAGATACTGATCACTTGGTAATAAAAGATATGGCAACACCAATAAAATTACTGCAAAAATATACATTATTCCCGTGTAAAGAGCTGATTTTTTGGCATTTTGATTTCCTTCGGAACGGGCAGACAAATATTCTGATGATGCCATAGATAAAGTAGCAGAAATACCTGTAATTAATCCTGAAAGGGCTACTAGTCTATTATCTTGTAAAGCAAAACTTAAGCCTGCTAAAGTTCCTGTTAGTTCTACCAGAGCATCATTTAATCCCAATACCATTGAGCCTACATATTGTAATCTTTCTTCNTCTAACAAACTAATTAAGGCTTGTTCATGTCTTTGCTCATCCTCATAAACTTTTTGAGCTTCTGGCACTTCTTCTGCTAGTTGCGAATACATACCTTGTGCATCTTCTTCGCCTTTTTCCATAATTTTTATTACAAAAGTATAACCTAAGATAATATTTAGTAATAAATAGAAATACACTTTGATTTTTTGAGGTCTCAACTTTTTATTGGTATATTTAAACCATATTTCACTATGAGCACCCTCTTCGTCTCCTATTCTTTTTAGTATTTTTTTCTCTGAATCTTTCTTAACTCTTTTTGATAAATTATAATAAATAGCTTGTTCAGTAACTTCATTTTGTTGAAGCTTAAGAATAATCTTTTTTGTTTCATTAGATATATTTTGTTTTCCCATGAATACCCTCCTTACTTTAATATCTTTTATTTGTTTTCTTTATCATGACTAATCCCAATCTTTACATACATCAATCCAAGCCGAATAATTTGAAAATCTTTCAAGCTCTTCTATTGT
>JGI24708J26588_10000011_pt1 | contig 111534 bp, 115 predicted proteins | sample BioPla1DNA2_FD_26588 | JGI IMG/M metagenome (IMG submission 26588) | reverse complement strand
ATTGAATTAAAAGAGTTTATTAGATAAAATATTATTATATATGGTTAATTAATATTGAAATAAATAAGGAAGTGGCTTATGTTTACTAATTTTTTACAAAATATTTACCCGCTTTTTATAGAAGAAGACTTTGAATTATTATCAGAAGATGAAGAGTTTAATATTTTTTCAGAAGATATTGATATGATTAGATTTGCTAAAAGAGAAAATACTATGTTCTATATTGTTAATGTATGGAACATGGAAAAAGTAGATTTAGATAGTTTTACATTTAGAAATAATGCCTATAAAAGAAAACTTAAACAGGTTTTTAAGCAACTTAATTGCAGTTATTTAATAGTACTCAATTTATTAGTAACAGAGGGAGAAATACCACTAATTAAGCCAGAAGAGTTTCAAACTAATAAGGAAATTTATACCGTATCATGGATATTAGATTTACAGTATAATAAAATAATAGTACCCAAAAAAGAAATTGATGATGTTCTTAATATAAGAGAGATCATTTACAAGGTTTTTCGTATTATTAATCCTTCTATTGATTCTCAAGAAAATAAGCAATGGAAAGAAAAGAATGGAAGGAAAAAAAGATTCTTTTTAAGACAAAGAACTAATAATACAATATTAACATTTGGTTTTATTATAATTAATGTAATAATATGGCTGTTAATGGAGTTAAATGGCGGTTCAGAAAATATTAATACATTACTATTATTTGGAGCCAATGAAGCCTTTTTAATATTAGGAAGAAATCAATACTGGAGGTTAATTACATCTATATTTTTACATATAGGTATTAGTCATTTGCTATACAATAATTTTGCTCTTTACATTTTTGGAAGCAGAATAGAAAAATATTATGGTAAGATAGGATTTTTAATTATATATTTTATTTCTGGTATTATTGGAAGCATAACTAGCATATTTTTTAGTGATTCTGTTTCTGCTGGAGCTTCAGGTGCTATTTATGGATTAATGGGTTCCTTATTAATGATTTCATTTAAAACCAAAAAACAAATTGATGGATTAAACGCTTTTACAGTCTTAATTATGATTATGGTTGGAATAGGACTAGGTTTTGTAATGCCTCTAATAGATAATGCTGCCCATTTAGGAGGCTTATTAGCAGGAATTATTTCAGGAAGGATTGTTCTTCAAAGGATTAATAAAAGAGAGTACTAATTTTGAATTTCTTACAAATAAAACTTGACGCGATCATTCTAGAGTTATAATATATATAGTATAGATATAGACTCTGCGTTTTGAAAAAATATCAAAACATCTCGGGGTGGTAATATGCTTAAACTTTTTTATGTGTGCTTTTATATTGGAATCATTTATACTGCTGCTAGTTTTATTCTTGGCTATATTTTTGATTTCATGGGATTGGATGGGGACATTGGTTTTGATGGAGATTTTTTTGGCTATGGGATTTCTCCTTTAAAACCTGTTGTAATAGCAGCATTTCTTACTGTATTTGGGGGAGTGGGTATAATTGCTCACAAAAACAATTTTAATAACAAGCTTAGTTTAATTATTGCACTAGCTTTTGCCATAACTATTTCATTTTTAATATTCCGCTTTGTTTTAGTCCCCCTATATAGAATTCAAAGCAAGGAGGTGGTGGGACAAAAAGAATTAATTGGTCATATTGCAAGAGTTGTATTGCCAATTAGAGATGGGGAATGCGGAAAAATTATTTATACTATAAATGACAATACATATTCTGCTCCGGCAAAGTCCGAGAATCAAGAAACGATTGAAAAGGGAGAGGAAGTAGTAATCGTAAATATTGAGAACAATGTTTACTATGTAAAAACACTATAAGGAGGGTTTATATGGAGTCAGCTTTAATGATAGCAGTTATTATTGTTGGAGTCATAATTTTTCTGATGCTTTGTGTTACAACTATGTGGAAAAAGGTTCCACAAGATAAAGCGTTAGTAATTACTGGTCTTAAGAAAAGGGTAATATCTGGGGGCGGAGGCTTTGTTATACCTCTGTTAGAAAGAACCGATATTATTTCCTTAGAAAATATGAAAATTGTTGTTAAAACTGAAGGTGCTTTAACAGAGCAAGGAGTAGATATTATTGCTGACGGAGTTGCTGTTATTAAGGTAAAATCCGATAGAGAATCTATTTTGGCGGCTGTTGAGCAATTTAATACAGGTTCCGAAAAAACAACCATTAGTTTTATAAAAGACACTGCTAACGACGTTTTAGAAGGTAAGTTAAGAGAGATTATTTCTAAAATGACTGTTGAAGAAATATATAAGGATAGAGAAAAATTTGCATCCCAAGTTCAAGAAGTTGCTGCTGTTGACCTAGCAGAAATGGGATTAGAAATAAAGGCTTTTACTATTAGAGATATTTCTGATAAAAATGGCTATCTCGAAGCTTTAGGTAAAAAACGTATTGCTGAAGTAAAAAGAGATGCAAATATTGCAGAGGCAGAAGCAAATAAAGAAACAAAAATAAAAACTGCTGAAGCTGCCCGATATGGTGAAGAAGCAAGATTAAAAGCAGAAACTCAAATAGCAGAAGTAGCTAAAGAAAAAGAGCTAAAGGTTCAAGCTTTTAGAAAAGAACAAGAAACTGAAAAGGCTAAAGCTGACTTAGCATATGAAATTGAGACTAGTAAGATTCAACAAGATGTTGAAAGAGAAAAAATGCAAATTCAAATTGTTAAAAAAGAAAAAGAAATTGAATTAGCAGAACAAGAAGCACTTAGAAAAGAAAAAGAATTGGAAGCAACAATTATTAAACAAGCTGATGCTGAGAAATATCGTGAAGAAAAACGTGCAGATGCATCAAGATATCAAGAAATCCAAGAAGCTATGGCACAGGCAGAAGCTATTAAGGCTATGGGTGCAGCTAAGGCAGAAGCTAATCGTTTAGAAGGTATGACTGAAGTTGAAATTATTCGTGAAAAAGGTAAGGCTGAAGCGGAAGCAATGCTTAAAAAGGCAGAGGCATATAAATTATATAATGATGCTGCAGTAACTGAGATGATTATAGATAAGATTCCTGAAATTGCAAGAGCTATTGCAGAACCTCTTTCAAAAGTTGAAAAAATCGTTATTGTTGATTCTGGTAGTGGTGAAGGCAAAGGTGCTTCTAAAATAACAGGTTATGTAACAGATATTATTTCAAGTTTACCTGAAACAGTAGAAGCTTTAACTGGAGTTGACTTAAAAGATATAATAAATAATAAAGAAGTTATTAAAAGATTAGTAGATAACAAGCCTGTAGTACAAGAAGAATTAAAAACTGAAGAATTAATAGATGAATAATAAAAAGGTAAAAGAAAAAATCACTTTTGATTTTTTCTTTTATCTTTTTATTATTTAGGTTAAAATAAAAATTATAGTTTAGGATCTAGGAGGAAGTTTATGAATGCAGAAATATTAACAGTAGGTACAGAATTATTGTTAGGTAATATTTTAAATACCAATGCACAATATATTGCGAAAAGATTGGCGGATATGGGAATAGGAGTATATTATCAATCTGTTATTGGAGATAATCCAGAACGTTTATTTAAAGCCTTTGAATTAGGCTTTAAAAGGGCAGATATAGTCATTGCTACGGGAGGTTTAGGACCTACCAAAGATGATTTAACAAAAGAAATTGCTGCTAAAGTCACAGGAAAAGAACTCATTTTAGATGATAAAGCTTTAGAAATGATAGAAAAACATTTTGAAAGTTTGTCAAGAATAATGACTGAAAACAATAAGAAACAAGCATATCTCCCTAAAGGAGCAAAAATTTTTTATAATTATAAAGGTACCGCTCCTGGTTGTGCTATTGAAACCGGAGAAAAAATAATAATTCTTCTTCCAGGTCCCCCCAGGGAAATGATAGACATGTTTGAAAGAAGTGTTATTCCTTATTTATCTCAATTTCAAGATGGAGTCCTTTCATCGAAGATTTTAAAGGTTTGTGGAGTTGGCGAGAGTAAAGTAGAAGAACTTTTAGGAGATTTACTAGACAGTCAGACAAATCCTACAATAGCCCTTTATGCAAAATTAGGAGAAGTAAGCATTCGGATCACTGCTAAAGCTAAAACTGAAGAAGAAGCTAATCTTTTAATTCATCCTATTGAAGATAAGATAAGGGAAATTCTTGGAGATAATATTTATGGAGAAGGAAATCAATCTTTAGAAGATGTTGTAGCAGATTTATTAATAAAGCATGGTAAAACAATATCTGTAGCAGAATCATGCACAGGTGGTTTGCTTGCAGCCAGATTGATTAATTATCCTGGTATATCTTCTGTTTTTAAAGAAGGGCTTGTTGCTTATAGTAATGAAGCAAAAATGAAAAGATTAAAAGTTAACGAATTAACTTTAAACAAATATGGAGCAGTAAGCAAAGAAACAGCAGTTGAAATGGCAAGAGGAATAGCTGTTACTGCTGGAACGGATATAGGTATTTCAACAACAGGAATTGCAGGACCTGGAGGTGGAAGTAGTGAAAAACCAGTAGGTCTTGTATATGCTGGTCTTTTTATTGAAGGAGAACTTTATTCAATAAAGCTTAATTTTAAAGGAGATAGACAAGAAATAAGAGAAAGAACAGTGATGTCAGTTTTAGACTGGTTTAGAAGGTATCTTATAAAAACTAATTCATAGGATTATTAATGATTTTTATATTGACTAATTAAAAGATATAAGATAAAATAAGAACATAAGTTCGACTGTTTAACTAGCTTGATTTTGGATATTATTCTAATAACAACTAAAAATTTGATGAAAGGTGGTGTTCCCGGAAGATGAAAATCATCGAACGGGATTGATATGTCAGTAGAAAGACAAAAGGCCTTGGATGCGGCAATAAGCCAAATACAAAAGCAATTTGGTAAAGGTTCAATAATGAAACTTGGTGACAACATAGATAATGATATATCTACGATATCTACCGGCTCATTAAGTCTGGATTTAGCTTTGGGGGTAGGAGGAATTCCAAAGGGAAGGATTGTAGAAATATATGGACCAGAATCTTCAGGGAAAACTACAGTTGCCCTTCATATGATAGCACAAACACAGAAAGCAGGAGGAATTGCAGCATTTATTGATGCAGAGCATGCTCTAGATCCTTCTTATGCGGAAAAATTAGGTGTTAACATTAATGACTTATATATTTCCCAACCAGATTATGGTGAGCAAGCTTTAGAGATTGCTGAAACCATGGTTCGTTCAGGAGCAATTGATATTGTAATTGTAGACTCAGTTGCGGCATTGGTTCCCAAAGCAGAAATTGAAGGAGAAATGGGAGATAGTCACATGGGTTTACAAGCTAGATTAATGTCCCAAGCTCTTAGAAAACTAACCGGTATTGTTAATAAATCTAAATGTATTGTAGTCTTTATTAATCAACTTCGGGAAAAAGTTGGTGTTGTATTTGGGAATCCAGAAACTACAACTGGAGGCCGTGCTCTTAAATTTTATTCTTCTATTAGATTAGATGTAAGGAAAGTTGATACTTTAAAACAAAACAGTGACTTTATTGGAAACCGTACAAGAGTAAAGGTAGTTAAAAATAAAGTTGCTCCTCCTTTTAAGCAAGCAGAATTTGACATTATGTATGGGGAAGGTATTTCAAGAGAAGGAGATATATTGGATTTGGCAGTAGAAGAAGATATTATTAATAAAAGCGGTGCATGGTATTCATATCAAGGAAACCGCTTAGGCCAAGGAAGAGAAAATGCTAAAGATTATTTAAGAGAAAATCCGCTTTTATGTGATGAGATTGAAAATATGATTAGAAATAAATATGGTCTTCCTTTAATCTCTATAGATTCTAATAAAAAGAATGCAGCTAAGGATTCTGCAGATAATAAAGATAATGAATAGCACAAAGTCTCTTTTTATAGAAGATATTTTTTTATAAAGGATAAAATTTAATTAATTTTATTAAAAAGATATTTCCTTTTTGAGGTGAATTTAATGGATGATTATCAGGAAGAAGATTTTATAAAAGCCAAGGATGAGGCTTTTAGGTTCTTAGCTTATAGGATGAGAACGAAAAAAGAATTAAAAGATAAGTTGATTTCTAAAGGATATCACGAGGATACAATTAATTCTGTGATAAAATTATTGGAAAGCTATAAATATATTGATGATGAAGCCTTTGCATATGCTTTTGTCAGGGATTCAATTAAGTTAAAATTTAGAGGTAAAAACAAATTAATATATGATTTAAGAACTAAGGGAATAAGCCAAGAAATTATCGATAAAATTATTAATAATGAAGATTTAAATGAAATTGAAAATATAAAAATACTTATAAATAAGAAAATCGGAGAAAAGAAAATAGTAAATTTGGACTATAAAGAAAAGGATAAATTATATAAATTTTTAATAAGAAGAGGCTTTTCCTATGAAATAATTCAAAAAGTATTAGCAAATAATGAGGATTTTATCGAATAAATCATAATTATATGGATATAATGTTCATTACTAGTACTTGACATAATTTTTAAAAAGTAATACAATCATTATGTTATACTTATACAATTTGAACTATGAAAACTGAATAAAGGAGGTGTTACCAATTGATGCATTTTTAATTGCAATACTTATAATAATTACTGCGATTATTGTTGGAGTTATTGCCTTTGCTATGGGTGTTTCTTATAGAAAACGTATTGCAGAAGCAAAAATTGGTTCTGCCGAAGAAAGAGCTAGTAAAATTATTGATGACGCAATTACTGCTTCAGAAGCAAAGAAACGCGAGATTATGCTAGAAGCAAAAGAAGAAACGTTGAAGGCAAAAAACGAACTCGATCAGGAGATACGGGAGCGCCGAGGAGAGCTACAGCGTTTAGAAAGACGAATTATTCAAAAAGAAGAAGCAGTAGATAGGAAAGCTGAAGCTATTGAGAAAAAAGAAGAAGCTCTCGTCGAAAAAGTGGAAGAATTAGATAAATTAAAAGAAAAAGTTGCTGCTCTCCAACAAAAAGAAATACAGGAATTAGAAAAAATTTCTGGACTCACCTCCGAAGAAGCAAAAGAATATTTATTAAAGACTATTGAAAGTGAAGTAAGGCTGGAATCAGCAATGTTAATCAAAGACATTGAAAATAAAGCAAAAATGGAAGCTGATAAAAAGGCACGAGAAATTATTACAAATGCTATCCAAAAATGTGCTGCCGATCATGTTGCAGACACAACAGTATCTGTTGTACCTTTACCTAATGATGAGATGAAAGGGCGTATAATCGGACGTGAAGGAAGAAATATCAGGACATTAGAAACCCTTACAGGAATTGATTTAATTATTGACGATACTCCTGAAGCTGTTATATTATCAGCTTTTGATCCTATTCGAAGAGAAGTTGCAAGAATTGCTTTGGAAAAGTTAATTCTTGATGGTAGAATTCATCCTGCAAGGATTGAAGAAATGGTTGATAAAGCTAAAAAAGAAGTTGAAACAATGATTAGGGAAGAAGGAGAAGCTGCTACATTTGAAACAGGAGTGCACGGCCTTCATCCAGAACTTGTCCGCTTATTAGGTAAATTGAAATTTAGAACAAGCTATGGTCAAAATGTTTTAAAACATTCTATAGAAGTAGCTCACTTATGCGGATTGATTGCAGGTGAATTAGGCTTAGATGTCCGCTTAGCAAAACGAGCAGGCTTATTACATGATATAGGAAAAGCAGCTGATAAAGAAATGGAAGGTTCACATATAAGCATTGGAGTAGAATTGTGTAAAAAATATCGTGAATCCAGTGTTATACTTAATGCTATTGAAGCTCATCATGGTGATGTAGAGCCAGAAAGTCTGATTGCAGTTATTGTTCAAGCAGCAGACACAATTTCAGCAGCAAGACCGGGAGCGAGAAGAGAAACGTTGGAATCCTACATTAAACGTTTGCAGAAATTAGAAGAAATTGCTGATGCCTTTGATGGAGTAGAAAAATCTTTTGCTATTCAAGCAGGTAGAGAATTAAGAATTATGGTTATACCAGAAGAAACTGATGATGCACAAATGGTATTGTTATCTAGAGAAATTGCTAAGAGAATTGAAAATGAGTTGGAATATCCAGGTCAAATTAAAGTACATCTTATCAGGGAAACTAGAGCAATAGAATATGCCAAATAAAAAGCGTAATGTAAATTACGCTTTTTTTTATACTAATTTTATATAAATATTTAATAAAAATATGTTAAATTTATAATATATATCCAATTTTTTTAAAAAATATATTTTTAAGAAGGTATTTAAAAAAATAAGGAGAATATATTAAAGTAGTTAATTTTATCTTAAAAAGGGGGTCATAAAAATGGAAATATTAAAAGTTGCTTCAAAATCGAATCCTAATGCTGTTGCTGGAGCTTTAGCCAATACTGTTCGCGAGAAAAGTGGGGCTGAGTTACAAGCAATAGGAGCGGGTGCTCTAAATCAAGCACTAAAAGCAGTGATTATTGCACGAGGATATGTAGCACCCTCAGGAATTGATTTAATCTGTATTCCGGCATTTACGGATATAGAGATTAATGGTGAAGAAAGAACGGCAATTAAATTAATAATACAAGCCCGTTAAGGTTAGTATTAGTATTTATTATTTAAGCGTGCAAGAATGCACGCTTTTCTTTGTTTATTGCATTTCTGGTTCAAAGCTCATACAATCTGTTTCGTGTTTTGTTTTAGCATTACTAACATGTTCTCCTACTATAATACCTTCTAAAGTACAGTATTTTACTTTATCATTATACTTGCAAGATTTAACACTACATTGAATAATTTGTTGATTTGGGCGTGACATATAATCAACTCCTTTATTATAATAAATATATTTGAAGCAATATCATTATTTGCAAAGTGAAAGTTTTTTATTCTAGCAATTTTGGAGGTCTATATGTTTATATTTGATGGACATTGCGATACAATTACAAGTTCGATGAATAAAAATGAAAATTTAAAAGAAAATAATTGTCAACTAGATTTAAAAAGATTATCTCAGTTTTCTTCACCAGTTCAATTTTTTGCAATTTGTTTGCATCCTAAAAAAGCTTCTAATCCCCTTAATGATATATTAAATGCCATAAATTATTTTTATAAAGAAATTGATAAAAATAAGGAATTAATTAGTTGTGCCATTTCATATAAAGATATAGAGACTAATATGAAGCAAAATAAAACAAGTGGGATATTGACTTTGGAAGGGGCAGAAGTATTAGAAGAGGGCTTAGAAATCCTAGATACCTTATATAAGATGGGTATAAGAAGTATAGGATTAACATGGAATTATAAAAATGCCCTTGGATATGGTGCAATGGAAAAAGAAAAAAAAGGTCTGACCGATTATGGCAAAGCTGTTATTAAGGAAATGAATAATTTAGGGATTCTAGTAGATGTATCTCATTTATCTTATACGGGATTTTGGGATGTAGAAAAAATTGTATCAAAGCCTTTTATAGCTAGTCATTCCAACGTAAAAAATATTTGTAATCATCCAAGAAATTTATCAGACTCCCAAATTAAAGCTATAGCAAATTCAGGAGGAGTAGTTGGCATTAACAGTTATCCTTTATTTCTTAATGAATCAGGGAAAGCTACCATAGAAGATTTTTTATTACATATAGATTATGTTGTGAATTTAGTTGGAATTGATTATGTAGGTTTAGGATGTGACTTTGACGGTATAGATTTTTATACTGAAGGCTTGGAAGATGTATCCGCCATTAAAAAACTCAATTCTTATTTAGAAAAGGAATATGGAGAGACAGGAGCTAAAAAGATACTGGGTTTGAACTTTTTAAGAGTTGCTAAAGAAATCTTAAATAAATAAAAAAGAATATTATAAATTATTTTCTTGCAAATGTCTGAAAAATATATTACAATATTGAAGAAATAAATATATGGATGGTGAAACATATGAATCTTTCAAATAAAGCAAAAAACATAAAACCTTCTTCAACTTTAGCCGTTACTGCTAAAGCTAAAAAAATGAAAGCCGAAGGAATAAATGTTGTAGGTTTTGGTGCTGGAGAACCAGACTTTGATACTCCAGATCACATTAAAGCAGCTGCAATTAAAGCTATTGAAGATGGCTTTACAAAATATACTCCTGCTTCTGGTACGGAGGAACTTAAAAAAGCAATATGTGATAAATTCAAAAATGAAAATGGTTTAGACTATTTGCCAAATCAAATTGTAATTTCTAATGGTGCAAAACATTCATTAACCAATGTTTTTGTGGCTATTTTAAACTCAGGAGATGAAGTGATTATTCCTGGTCCTTTTTGGCTTAGCTATCCTGAAATGGTTAGGCTTGCTGATGGAATTCCTGTAATAGTAAATGCAAAAAAAGAAAGCAATTATAAAATTACTGTTAATGAATTAGAAGGAGCTTTGACAAACAAGACCAAAGCTATTATAATTAATAGCCCAAGCAATCCAACAGGAGTAATATATTCTAAAGATGAGTTAAAAGAAATAGCTGATTTTGCAGTAAAACATGATTTATATGTTATTTCTGATGAAATATACGAAAAATTAATTTATGATGGTAACAAACATATAAGCATAGCTTCACTTAATGATGAAATATATAAAAATACTATAATTATCAATGGGGTTTCAAAAAGTTTTGCAATGACAGGATGGAGAATAGGTTATCTAGCTGCACCGCCAGAAATTGCAAAAGCAATTTCAAACATACAAAGTCATGCTACTTCAAATCCTAACTCTATTGCTCAAAAGGCAACTTTGGCAGCACTAACAGGACCTCAGGATTGTGTAGAACTTATGCGTAAAGAGTTTGAAAAAAGAAGAAATTACATGATGGAAAGATTAAATAAGATGCCTTCTTTTTCAATTGTTAAACCTCAAGGAGCTTTTTATGTTTTTGTTGATATCTCTCAAGTTATTGGGAAACAATTTGAAGGGAAAATCATAGAAAATGCAGATGACTTTTCAGATATTTTATTAGAAAATGAAAAGGTTGCTGTAGTTTCATGTACGGATTTTGGATATCCTCATTGTATGAGACTATCCTATGCAATTTCCTTAGAAAATATTGAAACAGGTTTAGATAGAATTGAAAATTTTATAAGCAAATTAAGCTAGTTTATCTATAATTAGAATATTTATAACAAATTAAACGAAATGAAATAAAAAACCTCTTGTAAATGAATTAACTTTTATAAAAGATTCATAACTACAAGAGGTTTTTATTATTATATTATTTCTTATTCTTCACCAGCATCTGTTAGAACTTCTTTAATTCCTTTAACTGAAGCCAGCATATTCACTGCCTCGGAAGGAAGAATTAACTTACTAGATTTTCCTTGAGCGATTTTTTCAAGAGCTTCCATAGAGCGGATAGCAAGCACAGATTCATCTGGCTGACTTTCTTTCATAGCAAGGAGCATTCTTTTCATTCCTTCTGCTTTTGCAGTTTGGATACTAAGTATAGCTCGTGCTTGACCTTCAGCCCTTAAAATTTGAGATTGTTTATCCCCTTCAGCCCGGCGGATATTGGCTTCCTTTTCTGCTTCAGCTTTTAATATAGCAGCTTCCTTTTGTCCTTCAGCACGGAGAATTGCAGCACCTTTTTCACCTTCAGCTCGAAGAATAGATTCTCTTCTTTCACGTTCTGCACGCATCTGTTTTTCCATGGCATCTTGAATATCTCTTGGTGGGTTAATATTTTTTAATTCTACACGGTTAACCTTAATACCCCATTTATCTGTTGCTTCATCTAATATGATACGAAGCTTTGAGTTTATTAAATCTCTTGAAGTAAGAGTTTCGTCTAAATCTAATTCACCAATAATATTACGTAGAGTTGTAGCAGTAAGATATTCAATAGCAGCAATAGGATTAGCTATTTCATAAACATAGAAAATTGGGTCTGTAACCTTAAAGTATACTATTGTATCAATTTGCATAGTAACATTATCTTTGGTGATTACTGGTTGTGGTGGAAAGTCAATTACTCTTTCTCTTAAATCAACAATAGCTTTCATTTTATCAATAAAGGGAACTAAAATATTTACTCCCGTTTCTGCTTTTTTATGAAAACTACCTAGACGTTCAACAATTCCTACAGTGGATTGTCTGATAATTCTTATGCTTGAAAAAGCGATAATAATGATAAAGGAAAATAATAACACAAAAGCAAATATTGCCATATTTAAATCCTCCTTATTAATTTTTTATAAGATTATTCAAGGGTGACATCTTTTTCTACAAGCACTTTCACACCTTGAACATTTATTACAATTACTTTAGAATCTACAGGAATAATTGTATTGCTTTCAGATAGTGCTGACCAAAATTCCCCATTTACATAAATTTGGCCAGTTCCTTTTGAATTATTAATTTCTTCCGTAACAATTCCTTGGGAATTAATAAGCTTATCTACATTAGTTTTGTATTTTGGTTTATTATGGATAAATTTTCCTGTGATTTTCCTGGTAGAAAAAAGTAAAATGCACGATATCACTAAGAAAATTAAGAATTGCAAAGCTATGTTTGGTATAATTAGAGATATTAGCATTGCAGCTAAAGCACCCACAGAAAACCAAATTATGAAGAAGCTACTATTTGTTAGTTCAATTATTGCAAAAATAATGGCAGCAACAAGCCAAATAATCCAAAAATGATCCATAGATTCACCCCCTTAACTTGTGTAGCATAGAGCAACACTCTATAATTAATTATAGTTTATACTGAGTTTTTTGTCAATGTAATATTATTATTTTTTATGATATAATATTTTGAGGATTACATATTAACTTTATTATTGAGGAGGTTATTAATGAATAAAATAGGATTTATAGGTGTAGGTAATATGGGTTATGCCATGATAAAAGGTTTACTCTCATATAAAAACAAAGAAGAAATACTCTTTAATGATAAGTCGGAAGAAAGAGTTAAATGGCTTAATAACAATTTAGATATAAAAGCAATTAATAGTAATAAAGAATTGGTAAATAGTACAAAATATATAGTGCTAGCAATTAAACCTCAAGACTATTTTTTAGTACTAAAAGATATTAAAGATGTTATTAGTAATGAACATATTTTAATTAGTATTGCACCAGGGATTAGTATTGCAAATATAAAAAATATCATAGGAGAAGATACAAGGATTATTCGAGCAATGCCAAATACACCAGCATTAGTTGGAGAAGGCATGAGTGTAATTAGCTTTTCCAATGATTCATTTACAAGAATTGAGAGAGATGAAATATTTAAGATATTTTATTCTTTTGGGGAAGTAGAAGAAATAGAAGAAAGACTTATGAATTCGGTAGTGCCTATTTCTGGCAGTTCACCAGCATATGTATTTATGATGATAGAAGCTATGGCAGATAGTGGGGTTTTAGCAGGTCTGCCAAGAAAACTTTCATATAAATTAGCTGCCCAAGCTGTACTAGGATCAGCAAAAATGATATTAGAAACCCAAGATCATCCTGCAAAATTAAAGGATGCGGTATGTTCTCCTGGAGGAACAACTATAGAAGCTGTTGCTGTTTTAGAAAAATTGGCTTTTAGAAGTAGTATCATTGAAGCAATGAAGGCATGTTTGGATAAAACTAATCAAATGAACCAATAAGGAGAATTTATATGGAAATATTTGAAATATATACTGATGGTGCTTGTAGCAATAATCAAAGCGAGGGACTGCAAGCTGGAGGTTGGGCTGCTGTTTTTGTTAACGGCAAGGCTATATCTGGTGGTGACAGGGCAACTACAAACAATAGGATGGAAATGAAAGCAGTGATTGAAGCATTAAAGAATACGCCGCCAGGTTCTTATGTTAAAATTTATTCTGATTCAGCTTATATTATTAATTGTTTTAACCAAAAATGGATTGATAAATGGGAGAAAAACGGATGGCTTACATCAAATAAAAAGCCTGTAGAAAATAAAGACTATTGGGTAGAAATCCGCCAATTAGAAAAAGAAAGAAAGGTAGAATGGATAAAGGTAAAAGGCCATTCTGGCAATCCATGGAATGAAAAAGCTGATAAATTAGCCGTAGCTTCTATTCCTATGGTCGATAAAAAAAATGATAATGATGAAGTTAGCAGGAAAACAAAAATATATTTGTCAGAGGATGAAAAAAAAGATTTAATTAATTTTTTGGAAGAAAACAAAAGTTTTATTTCTAAATCTCTTAATGATTTATTATTAAGGCTAAAAGAATAACAGATCATGGAGTTTTTTAAAAAATACTTATTAACGGGGAGTATATATGATTCACATAAAGGAAGGTTTAGTGGTTAAAATTTTAAAAAATCATGATAATGCAGTAGAAGTCCTTGTTAATATCAATGAAAAAAACTATAAGGCCATTGCATATCCTCTTATTACAGGGAAAGTATCTTTGGGGGACAGTGTAATATTAAATACTACAGCAGTTGATTTAAATTTGGGAACTGGGGGATATCATTTTGTTATTTTTAATAAATCCTATAATACAATTAGTCCTTACACTAATGGACATATTATGAAATTAAAATATACTCCTATGCAAATAAAAAATTTAACAGTGGAAGAACAGTATCCAGAAATTATTGATTCTTTTGAGTCATTAAATGGGATGCCTATAATAACCGGAACTATCCACAGTATGCTTCCAGCAGTAGCAGCAGTAATTAAGAGCATAATGAATAATTGCAAAATCGCTTATATAATGACCGATGGAGGAGCCTTACCTATAGGATTTAGTCATACAGTTAGAGATCTTAAGAAAAAAGCTATTATTGATTGTACTATAACTTGTGGTAATGCCTTTGGAGGAGATTTCGAGACCTTAAACTTATATACGGCTTTAATTGCTGCAAAAAAAATTGCAAAAGCCGATGCAATTATTATAATAATGGGACCAGGTCATGCAGGAACTGGCACAAAATATGGCTTTACAGGAATGGAAATTGCTAATAATGCCCATGTTATATCTTCGTTAGGGGGAGTCCCTATATGCATTCCTAGAGTCAGTTTTGCAGATAAAAGAAAGCGACATTATGGTATAAGCCACCATTATTTGACAGCTATAGCATTTCATTGTCTGGTTTCTTGTGAAATAGCTTTTCCTCTTTTTTCGGAAAGCAAAAAAAATTATATTATGAATCAATATAAGAAAGTAAATCTTGATAAAAAACATAGAATTCATTTTTTAGAAGAAGATACGTTGTCAATTATGAAGAAAAATCAATTATATATAAAAACTATGGGCAGAACAATGGATGAAGACCCTTATTTTTTTAAAACAGCAGGAGCCTGTGCTGTTTTGTTAACAAAATTACTTTCTTAATATTTTTTGTTTATCCTCAATATATTCCTTTATCGTATTGTAGTGGTTTTGGAGTTCTGTCAAAAAGATTATTATATCATTAATTTTTCCTATACAAGTTAATTGATTGCCTATAATAATTGTTTTCATTTTAATACCACCTTTTAATATAGTTTTAAAATATATATATAGTTTATTCTTAATAGATATAATTAATTCATTAAAAAATTTTATTAAAAGCAAAATATAATTGAAAATAAGTCTGGAGGTTTAAAATGGGTTTAGAATATCGAACGATTTCAAGAGAAGAAATATTTAAAGGAAAGATTCTTACTTTAGTAAAAGATAAAGTTTTATTGCCCAATAATAATGAAGCTGAAAGGGAAATAATTCTTCACAAGGGGGCTGCCGCAATTGTTCCAGTAGATGATGAAGGTAGGATAATATTTGTGCGTCAATACCGTCATCCAATAGGAGAAGAATTATTAGAAATACCAGCAGGTTTATTGGAAGAAGGCGAAGAACCGTTGGAATCAGCAAAACGTGAATTAGAAGAAGAAACAGGTTATAAGTCTTCAAAAATACGCTTTATTTGTAAAATGATTAGCTCTGCAGGCTTTTGTAATGAAATAGTACATATTTATTTAGCGACTGAACTAAAAAAGGGAAAACAAAATCTAGATGAAGATGAATTTATTAGTCTTGAAAGATATACATTTGAAGAAGCAGTAGAAATGATATTTGATGGAAGGATAAAAGATAGTAAAACTATAGCAGGAATACTAGGAGCTAAACAGCTTTTAGAAAGCCATTAATATAATATTGTACAAGCAGTTCTATTATTTTATTAGTTTTCATATATTATTAGAGACTATTACTGAAAGGAAGAGAAGTGTGAAAACTAATAAAAGAACTGTTTCAAAAAAAGAAAGCTTATATGGTATAAGTATTTTTTCATTTTTGCTTGGAATAATTATAGGAACTATATTTGCTAATTATATCGGTAACATTCAAAATGATGAGTTAATACAATATTTGAATCATTTTTTTATTAGTTTTAATACAAAAGCTATTTCTCATCCAACTTTATTAAAGCACTCTCTTTTTAGTCACGGTAAAAACTTTATTCTTATATGGGTATTGGGATTTGGTATATTAGGTATTCCTTTTATTCTTATAAATATTTTTTTAAAAGGTTTTTCCTATGGTTTCACTTCTGCATTTTTGTTTATTCATTATGGTTGGAATGGCTTATTATTTAGCTTTTTGTCTTTTTTGCCTCAAAGCTTGATATTGGTACCAGGAATAATTATGATTTCAGCTGCCAGTATGAATTTTGCATTTTCAAATTACAAAAATAAGAGTTATTTTAAAGAAAAAAAAGAAAAATGGATGGAGTATACTTTGGTCTTATTAGTTGGGTTAGTAATTGTTATAAGCATAAGTGTTGTTGAGACATTTATCTCTCCTTTTTTGATAAATATTATTATTAAGAATATGACTAGTTAAAGTGTTTAATTATATATGGACATATTTGTACAGGTTTTTTTGAAAAATTATCGACTTTTTATGCGAAATATTTTATAATTGAATTGTGCCTTAAGATGCTAAAGAATTTTTTTTGGATTTTTACTTTTTTCTATTAACTTATATTTTACTTATAATTGATGTTTAAATAGAAATACAAAGGAGAACGTAAAATGGAAGAGTTCGTTGAAAAATATGCGAAGTATTTAAGTGATATAAAAGGCGCATCAGAAAATACGATTCTTTCCTATCAAAGAGATTTAAAGCAATTTATTTCATTTCTCAATAAGGTAGGAATAAAAGAGATTAAAAAGGTGAACAGAACGAATATTGTCGCATATTTGTTGGAGTTGCAGAAAAAAGGAAGGGCACCATCAACTATTTCGCGAAACATTGCTTCCATTCGTTCGTTTTTTCAGTTTTTACTAAAAATACATATTATTGACGAAGATCCTACTATAAACATAGATTCTCCCAAGCAAGAAAAAAAGCTCCCTGAAGTATTGACAATAGAAGAGGTTGACCTTTTGCTCAGTCAGCCCAATGAAAGAGATCTTAAAGGTATCAGGGATAAGGCAATGCTTGAGCTCTTATATGCTACAGGTATTAGGGTTTCCGAATTAATAACATTACAAAAAAGTGATGTTAATTTGACTTTAGAATATATAAAATGCACTGATCAAGATTTAAAAGAAAGAATTATTCCCTTAGGAGCATCAGCTCTTAAATCTTTAAGAAATTATATTGATAAAGCACGATTTGCAATGATAAGAGATTCCAATGAAAAAGCACTATTTGTAAATTGTAGTGGGACTCCTATGACAAGGCAGGGTTTTTGGAAACTTATTAAAGTATATGCTAAAAAAGCAAAAATAAATAAAACAATTACCCCACATATGTTAAGGCATTCTTTTGCAGCTCATATGGTAGCCAATGGAGCTGATTTACAATCTGTTCAAGAAATGCTTGGTCATTCGGATATTTCAACGACGCAAGTTTATGCACAATTAAATAAAAATAAGCTTAAAGAAGTTTATTTGAGAACGCACCCAAGGGCTTAAAATGCCCTTTTTTCTATTTATTTAAATGCAAATATGTATTAAATGAAATATAATAATTATTTTTTAATCAAATAAATGAGTATTAATTATCAATTGCTTGTATAATAGTTATAGATTTATTATTTATATAGAAAAGGTGATAAATATATGATAAAAAGAGTTATTTGGATTATATTAGATAGTGTAGGCATGGGTGCAATGCCTGATGCAGATAAATATGGAGATGCAGGTAGTAATACAATTGCTAATGTTTACAAAAAAGTTGGAGGACTTCATATTCCCAACTTAATTAATTTAGGTTTGGGAAATATCGAAGGAATGAAAGAAGTAGCTAAAATTGATAATCCTGTAGGCTGTTATGCAAGACTGGCTGAGAAATCTAATGGAAAAGATACCATAACAGGTCACTGGGAAATGGGAGGGATTATTACAGAAAATCCTTTTCCGACTTATCCAAATGGCTTCCCCGAAGAAGTAATAGAGGCTTTTGAAAAGAAAACAGGACTTAAAGCTATGGGAAATAAAGTAGCTTCTGGAACTGAAATAATAGATGAATTAGGTGAGGAGCATATAAAAACAGGAAATCCTATAGTTTATACATCTGCAGATAGTGTGTTCCAAATTGCAGCCCATGAAGAAATAATTCCAATTGAAAGACTATATGAAATATGTTCCATATCAAGAAAGATTCTTTCAGGAGAACACAAAGTTGCAAGAGTGATAGCAAGACCCTTTATTGGAGATAAAAAAGGTTCTTTTACAAGGACTTCTAATAGGAGAGATTATGCAGTAAAGCCTCCACATGATACTATATTGGATAAAGTTAAAGAAAAAAACTTAGATGTTATTGCCATTGGAAAAATTAGCGATATCTTTTGTGGACAAGGAGTTACAGAAGCACTTCATACAAAAGATAATATGGATGGCATTAATAAAACCATAGAATTTATAAAAAGAGATAATAAAGGATTAATATTTACAAATTTAGTAGACTTTGATGCAAAATGGGGTCATAGAAATAACTATGAAGCTTATGGTAAAGGCTTGGAAGACTTTGATAGAAGACTTATAGATATTATAAATGCCATGAATGAAGAAGATGTATTAATTATCAATGCAGACCATGGATGCGATCCGACTTTTCCTGGTACTGACCATACAAGAGAATATGTACCTTTTTTAGCATATGGTGAAAAGTTGAAGAAAAATGTAGATTTAAAAACTAGGGAATCTTTTGCAGATATTGGTCAAACAATAGGAGAATTGCTGGGAACTGAAAAAATTAAAAATGGCAAAAGCTTTGCAAAAGATATTATCTTATAAAAAATAAATAATAATAATGATTTACTTTAGTATAATAATATCTATATGAAATAATTATTATGGATAAAAAGAAGGTGTAATAATGAGAATGTACGATTTAATTATGAAAAAAAGAAATTGCGGCATCTTGAGCAAAGAAGAAATAAATTTTATAGTCAAAGGTTATGTGGAAGGTATTATTCCAGATTATCAAGTCTCTGCATTTTTAATGGCCGTATATTTTAAAGGAATGAATAAAGAAGAGACATCAAATCTTACTGGGGCTTTTATTAATTCAGGTGACATAATTGATTTATCTCCTATTAAAGGAATTAAAGTAGATAAACATTCTACAGGAGGAGTAGGAGATAAAATCAGTCTAATCGTCATTCCTCTTGTTGCATCTTTAGGGATCCCTATTGCAAAAATGAGCGGTAGAGGTTTGGGACATACAGGGGGAACTATTGATAAATTGGAATCTATAAAGGGTTTTAAGACTCAAATGGATATAAATGAATTTATAAACAATGTCAATACTTATAAGATGGCTATTGTAGGACAAACAGCTAATTTAACTCCAGCAGACAAGAAAATTTATGCCCTAAGAGATGTTACAGCTACTGTTGATAGTATACCTCTTATAGCTAGTTCCATTATGAGTAAAAAAATTGCTTCAGGTTCTGATGCCATAGTATTAGATGTAAAAGTAGGCTCGGGAGCTTTTATGAAAAACTTAGATGAGGCGAAAGAATTAGCACAAACTATGGTAGACATTGGTAAGACGTTAAAACGTAAGGTGGTTGCTGTTATTACAAATATGGATCAACCCTTAGGCCATGAAGTAGGAAATGCTAATGAAGTAAAAGAAGCCATAGAAGTATTAAAAAACAATGGAGCTGAAGATGAGAGAGTTGTAGCCTTAACAATTGCTTCCTATATGGCTGTTTTAGGCGGAGCTTATAAAGATTTTGATGAAGCTTTTGTTAATTTAGAAAGAAAAATTGAAAGTGGTGAAGCAATAGATAAGTTGAAAGAATTTATTAGAATCCAAGGTGGAGATGAAGAAATTGTAGACAATCCAGATAAACTTCCACAAGCTAAATATCATATAGAAATAAAAGCTCAATCTTCTGGTTATGTTAATGAAATCAATGCAGAAAAAATAGGAAATGCTGCTATGCTTTTAGGAGCAGGTAGAAAGACTAAAGAAGATCTTATAGACTATGGTGCAGGTATAAGTTTGGTTAAAAAAATTGGAGACAGTATAAAAACAGGAGATGTAATTGCTATTCTTCATACAGATAAAAAAGAAAACCAAGTTGCTAAGATATTAGTCGATGACGCTTACAAAATTTCAAAGAATCAGCCGACAAAATTAAAATATGTTTATGATGTGATTATGTAAAATCGGAAAGTATTGCATATATTGCTTTCAAGTGCATATTTTATCAAAAATGGTCTAATATAATATTAGACAAAAAATTGCACTAGGAGGCATATCTATGTGGAAAAAGAGACTATCAATAATTATAGTTTTCATATTATGTTTAAATATTATTTCTTATGACTTTATTAAAGGAGAAGAAGTAACTAAGGAAATAGCTTTAGATATAGAATCTCCTTCAGCAGTTCTTATGGAAGCAAAATCTGGGAAAGTATTATTTGAAAAAAATATGAATGAAAAACGCTTTCCTGCCAGTACTACAAAGATAATGACCCTTCTTTTAATTTATGAAGCTGTTGAAAAAGGGCAAATCTCTTGGGAAGATAAGGTGGTTGTTAGTGAACACGCTGCTGGTATGGGCGGCTCTCAAGTTTTTTTGGAACAAAATGAAGAACAGACAGTATTAACCATGACAAAATGTATTGCTGTTGCCTCTGCTAATGATGCTTCTGTTGCTATGGCTGAGCATATTGCAGGTAGCGAAGAAGAATTTGTTAAAATGATGAATGAAAAAGCAAAACAATTAGGCATGAAAAATACAAACTTCGTAAATTCAAGTGGCTTACATGACGATGCCCATGTTACTTCAGCATATGATATTGCACTGATGTCTAGGGAGCTTATAACTAGGTACCCTGAAGTTCATAAATTAACAACCATCTGGCAAGATAATATTATTCATAAAACAAGAAGAGGGGAAGAAGAATTTGGCCTTACCAATACTAATAATTTATTTAAATGGTATCAGGGGGCTAATGGCCTTAAGACAGGATTTACTCCAGAGTCTATGTATTGTTTGTCAGGAACAGCCGAAAGAGATGGGCTAAGTTTGATATCAGTCGTTATGGGATCAAAAAGCAAACAAACAAGAAATTCAGAAGTAGCAAAAATGTTAAATTACGGCTTTGCTAATTTTACAATTATTAAGGGAGATCCTGCAGGAAAAGTTGTAGGGACTGTTGAAGTAGCCAAAGGAAATCCTAAAACCGTAGATTGCATTATCAAAAAAGATATTCAACTCTTAGTAAGTAAAAAACTTGCCAATGAAAAAATAGAGTCAAAAATAGAACTCCCCGAATATATTCAAGCTCCAATTACAAAAGATATGAAACTAGGAGAAATAATATATTTCTTTAAAGGTAAAGAAGTTGGTCGTTCTGATATAGTTGCAGCTGACAATGTTAAGAAGGCAAGCTTTAAGGAAATGTTAAATTCTTTATTAAAACGTTGGTATTAATAATAACTAAGCACCTAAGAAAGATATGTCTTTGTCAATTAGACGGACAGATATCTAAATTAGGTGCTTAAATTCTATTGAACTTTTAATTTTTTATGTTTACAATGTAAATAGATTTTTTATCCTTTATAGATATGTGATGATAAATGATAATATACTAATATTTAAAATTAAGATTTTGAGGAGGATAAAATGTGGAAAATCCGCTAATATCATTATTAATAAAAGTCCCTGGAATAGTTTTGGGGATTACTTTTCATGAATTTGCCCATGGTGCAGTTGCTTATTTATTAGGTGATAGTACCCCAAAAAAAGAAGGGAGATTAACCCTCAATCCACTTTCTCATGTTGATATTGTAGGGCTCATAATGCTTTTTTTCATGAATTTTGGTTGGGCTAAACCTGTACATACTAATCCTTCAAACTTTAAAAATAGAAAGCTTGCAACAACTTTAGTAGCTTTAGCAGGTTCTGTTGCAAATATTCTTATAGCAGTTTTTTTAACTGCTTTACTTAGAATCTTGTTTCTTGTAAATCTTGATTTAAATAGCTATTATTTAGTTTATGATATTATTCATTATGGTGTAATGATTAATATTGTATTAGGAATTTTTAACTTATTGCCCATACCTCCTTTGGATGGTTCAAAAATATTATTTAATTTCATTCCTCCAAGAAGCTATTTTAAGATAATAAGATATGAATACATATTGCAAATAGTATTATTGCTATTATTATTTACAGGAATAATACCTAGCCTTATTAATCCTTTGGTAGATTATTCTATGAAGTTTTTATATAGTTTATTTCAATTGATATGAGGGTTCTTTTAAAATATCAATACTAAATACGAAATGAGGTAGTTTTTTTGAGCATAACAGTAAAGTTAGAAGTTTTTGAAGGACCTTTTGAATTACTATTTCATCTTATTGAAAAAAATAAAATTAATATTTATGATATACCTATATCTTTGATAACTAATCAATATTTTGAATATATTAACTCAGTAGAATATAGAGATATGGAAAATATGAGTGAGTTTTTGGTTATGGCAGCTACCTTATTAGAAATAAAATCTAAGATGCTGCTTCCTTCTCCTAAACAAGGAGATGAAGAAGAAACAGACCCAAGACAAGAACTAGTAACTAAACTTTTAGAATATAAAAAGATGAAGCATTTTTCACGAGAATTAAAAGAAAGGCAGGAGGAAGCACGAAGGGTATTTTTTAAAGAATCAAATTTACCAGAGCAAATTAGAAATTCTTTGCTTGAAAATGAAGAATTTGATATAAGTGAAGTTTTGGATGGGATTAGCCTTCAGCAAATTTTTTCTGTTTTCCAAGACTTATTAAAAAGAAAAGAAAGTAAAACAGATACTATAAGAAGTGGTTTTAAATCTGTTCAAAGAGATATCTATAATGTGGAAGATAAAATTACCTATATACAAGACTTATTAGTTTTATATCCTGTTATTTCTTTTAAAGAATTGTTTTATGATAATAGCAGTAGGATGGAAATAGTAGTAACTTTCTTAGCTATACTAGAATTAATACGACATAAAAAAATTAAGATTAAACAGGAATGCCCGTTTGAAGATATCCTGATTACAAGTTATGATAGGGTGGATGTTGATGAAACTGGAGCAAAATGAAGCAGTGATAGAAGCAATTTTATTTATATCAGGGGAAGCTATTAGTATAAACAAGCTTGCTGGTATAATCGAGGAAGATGTTAAAAAAACAAAAGAAATAGTTGAATTTCTAATGAGAAAATATGAAGAGGAATCAAGGGGAATTCGCATCATTGAAATAAATGATGCATATCAAATGTGTACAAGCCCTGAACTTTTTGACTATATAAAAGAATTTTATAAGAATCCAAAGAAATTTAGTATGACGCAGGCAGCTTTAGAAACATTGGCCATTATTGCATACAGGCAGCCTGTAACAAGAGCTCATATTGAAGAAATAAGAGGAGTAAATAGTGATCATATCATCAATAAATTAATCGAATATAATTTGGTTTGTGAGCTAGGAAGAATGGATGCTCCTGGGAAACCCATATTATTTGGGACAACAGAGGATTTTTTGAGATATTTCGGTTTTAAGAGTATAGAAGAGCTTCCTCAGCTTGAAGAAGAGCTTTTAAAACAAATGGAAAATGAAGTGCATGATGAAGTAACGCAAATTGGACTTTTTGATGACCAAGAGAAATGAAATTCTCTTGGTCATTTTTTTGAATTATTTTTTATCGATAAGGAGAAAATATAAGAATAAAAGATTTTATAGAATTGATATTAAAAAAGATATTTATAAAAGATTTTACAAGCAGGTGAAGTCTTGAAGCTTATACTCTATTATGATAATAAGGCTGAAAAACATAGTCTTTATTTAACTGCATATTTGTTAAATCATTTTAAAATATTAAAGTTAGATTTGATAGACTTTTTTTATCAATTATTAGAAAAAGCTTTAGTGGAAGATGATAACAATGCGATTATTACAAAATCATACATAAACTACAGTAAAGCAGCAAAAATTATATGGTGTATATTAAAAAAATCAAAAAAGNATATCCATATTTCTTTCATAGATATAAAAGTTGAACTAGCTAATGAAGATCCAGCTTTAACTGCTATATTATTTGGGATATTAAACGTTTTAATTTCAATTTTAATTATCCTTATGGATGAAAAAATTAATATAGATAATTATAAGATTACCATAGTGCCAAATTTTAATTATAAAAAAACAAATATAAGTTTATTAAGCACAATAAAGATAAATTCTATTTTTTTTATCTTAAGCTATATTCGTATAAAGAGGAGGCTAAAATATGATGACTAATTCTAATCAACATCCCATTGAATCTTTACTGAGAGCAGCAATGGAAAATATAAAAGAAATGATATCTGTTAATACTGTTGTCGGAAATCCTGTTGAAAATTCAGAAGGAACAATTATTATGCCTATTACTAAAGCTAGTTTTGGATTTGCAGCAGGAGGAGCTGAGTATGGAAAAATTAATAAAGGAAGCAGCTTGGATGATAATAGTAAGGACAATTCAAAAAGATATCCTTTTGGTGGAGGAAGTGGGGCTGGTATAAGTATTCAGCCTGTTGCTTTTATGGTAATGGAAAAAAATAGCGTTCAAATAATGCATATACATCATAATTTTGGTACAATTTCTAAGATTTTAGAGGAAGGGCCTAGTTTTTTAACTAAGCTTGAAAGTTGTTTAAACTTAAGAACTAAGAAAAAAACTAAATCAGAAGAAGGATCTAAAGAAAAAAGTGGGAAAGTTACTACTAAGCTTATAGAAATTGAAGAAAGTTAAAACTTTATCAAGATTTATCAAAAGACTATTTTTTGAAAAGGAGATTGAGATGAAGAAAAAACATCTTTTAATAATAGTCATAATGAGTTTAATCTTTAACATATATCCTTTTGAGGTATATGGAAATATCAACAAAGAGCCTAATGTTGAGGCTAAATCTGCAATTTTAATGGATGCTAGTACAGGCAGAGTTTTATGGGAGAAAAATGCCCATGAGCCTTTAGCAATGGCAAGTACTACTAAAATTATGACTTGTATTTTAGCCTTAGAAAAGGGAAATCTTATGGATGAAGTTATAGTAAGTAAAAGAGCAGCAAGTGCTCCTAGGGTTAAATTATATTTAAAAGAAGGAGAAAAACAATGTTTAGGTGATCTACTATATGCCCTAATGCTTCAATCTTCTAATGATGTGGCTGTAGCTATTGCAGAACATATAAGTGGTTCAGTTGAGACTTTTTGTGAGGAAATGACTAAAAAAGCCAAGGAATTAGGAGCAAAAAACACAGTTTTTAAAACACCTAATGGATTAGATGCCCAAGGTCATCAGTCAACAGCTTACGATTTAGCTGTGATTACAAGATATGCTATGAAAAATCCTAAGTTTGTAAAAATTATTAATACAAAACACATTACAATTCCTCAAAAAGGCAATTATAAGTCTTATGATTTAAAAAATACAAACCGTTTTTTATACGAATTTCCTGGAGCTAACGGAGTAAAAACAGGTTATACAGGAAAGGCAGGATATTGCTTTGTAGGAGCAGTTAAGCAAGAAGACATGCAGCTTATTTCGGTAGTGTTGGCTAGTGGTTGGGGGCCTAGGGGAAAAGAGCAAAAATGGGTTGATACCAAAAGGATAATGAAATACGGCTTTGATAATTATAAGCTAGAGACTCTTTTAGAAAAGAATAAATTATTAAAAACAATTCCTGTAGAAAAAGCAAAAGAAACAGAAGTTTCTTTGTATACTGATAAAAGTATTATATATGCCATAAAGGAGGAAGAAAAATCTAAAATAAGAATAGAACTAAAAGTTCCTAATTTAGTAGAAGCACCTATAGAAAAAGGTGAAAAATTAGGTGAAGCTAAAGTTTTTGTTGGAGATGAATTATCTGGCTCTGTAAATTTGCTTGCTGATAGAAGCATTGAGCGTCATGATTTTCCTAGTTGTTTTAAAAAAGTATTAAATAATTGGTTGAAAGTCATTAATTAAGGTATAATAATTCATAATAAAGATGAAAGGATATCCTTTCATCTTTATTATGAATTGCAAATTTTTATTATACAATATAGATTATAAAAAATAATATCTTGCTGTATAATTATAGTTAAGATTCTTAAGAACTAGGAATTTGATTTTTAAGAGGGAGATTTTATGGAAATGCGTCTTCAAAAATTTTTAGCAAAGGCAGGCATAGCTTCAAGAAGAAAAGCTGAAGAATACATATTGGATGGAAAAATAAAAGTAAATGGTCAGCTTATTACCGAATTAGGAACTAAAATTAATCTAGATAAAGATTTGGTTTATTATAATGATAAAATAGTAGAGCTAATACCTGAAAAAGTTTATATTTTATTAAATAAACCAGAAAAATATGTTACAACTGTTAAGGATCAGTTTAACAGACCTACAGTAATGGACTTATTGCCCCCTTCCTTAAAGGGTGTACATCCAGTGGGAAGACTTGATTATAATACTTCAGGACTACTTCTTCTTACCAATGATGGGGATTTTACTTATAAGATTACTCATCCTAAGCACAGTATTAAAAAGATTTATATAGCTAAAGTAAGAGGAATTCCAAAAGAAACTTCTTTAGAAAAATTAAGAAAAGGATTAGTTATAGACAATTATAAAACGGCTCCTGCTAAAGCTAAAATTTTAAGGAAGTTAAAAAATGATGCAGTTATTGAAATAACAATTTATGAGGGCAGAAACAGACAGGTAAGAAAAATGTGTGAAGCCATAGGACATCCTGTTATTTCTCTAAAAAGAATAGCTATAGGAAATATTTTTTTAGCTAATTTGCCTCTTGGAAAATATAGAAATTTAACAAAAGAAGAAGTCGATTATTTTATGAAACTTTAATGTTAAAAGGTTAATTGTAGCTGTAAAATTCTTAGCAAGATTTTTATTTTTAAGTAGGTGATAGCTTGTTTATAAAATTAAAATTAACAGATATGGTTCATGAGATACTAAAGACAAAAATTAAAGAAGGAGATATAGTAGTTGATGCTACTGTAGGAAATGGCTATGACACCGTATTTTTAGCTAAAGTTGTTGGAAAAACTGGAAGAGTTATTGGATTTGATATTCAAGAAAAGGCTCTTAATAATACTAAAGATAAACTAATTAGAGAGAATTTGGAGGGAAGAGTAATTTTAATTCATGATTCTCACAGTAATATTGACAAATATATAAAAGAACCTATTAACGGAGCTATGTTTAATTTAGGTTATTTACCCCAAGGGGATGAAAAGATAATTACCAAAGCTGAGACTAGTTTAGAAGCTTTAAGAAAAACATCTTCCTTATTATTACCAGGAGGATTTATTACCATAATAAGCTATTGGGGACATGAAGGAGGTATTGAAGAAAAAGAATCTGTTGAAGAGTTTTTATCCAATTTAGATACAAAAAAGTTTATAACTGCTAAGTATAATTATCTTAATAGGGAGGGTTGTCCACCAATTGTTTATTTTCTGCAAAGAATGTAAATTCTCTATTTTTTTATATTATATTTATTTATTATAAATCACTTGCACCGTCTATTAGAATAATGTAGAATGAATCTTGGTGATTGTTGAGTTTTTGACAGAGTCTATAGTTTATTATTAATAAATGGAGGGTTATAAATGAGTACATTATCAAAAGTAAATGAACTCAATGCACTTCGCTCAACTATAGTTAAGGGCGGAGGAGAAGCTGAAATAAAAAAGCTTCATGACGAAGGCAGATTATTTGCAAGAGAACGCATTGAAAAATTTCTTGATGAAAATAGTTTCGTAGAAATGGGTTTGTTTGTCAAACACCGAAACACAGATTTTAACATGAGCCAAAAAGAAACCCCGGCAGATGGAGTGGTTACCGGTTATGGTACCGTAGAAGGACGTTTAGTCTATGTATATAGTCAGGATTCAACAGTCCTTGGTGGTTCTGTAGGAGAAATGCACGCACAAAAAATTATTAATCTTTATCAGCAGGCATTAAAAATGGGTGCTCCTATCATTGCCTTTTTAGATTCCTCAGGCCTTAGACTTCAAGAAAGTGTCGACGCTTTAAATGGTTATGGCGGCTTATTTGTAAAACAATCTATGGCTTCTGGAGTTATTCCTCAAATTTCTGTAGTAATGGGCGATTGTATTGGAGGAGCAGCTTTTAATACTGGTCTTTCAGATTTTACTTTTATGGTTTCAAAAAAGGCAAGATTATTTGTAAATAGTCCCAATACAATAGAAGGGCTAGAAAGTAAAAATGCAAGCTTTGAAACAATTGGAAGTGCAAAGATACATAGTGAAAAAAGCGGAGTAGTGCATTTCCAATATGATGACGAAGAAGAATGTATAAAAAATGTAAGAAAACTACTTACTTATCTTCCTTCAAATAATTTAGAAGAATCCCCTTTCAGTAATGTAACAGATGACTTAAATCGTGTAGATTCTGTATTAAATTCTATTGTTCCTGATGATTTAAACACTCCTTTTGATATTAAAACAATTATTTGTTCCTTAGCGGACGAAAGAGAATTCATGGAAGTTAAAGCTGAATATGCTAAAAGTCTTGTTACAGGATTTGTACGTCTTAATGGTACAACTGTTGGAATATTAGCCAACCAATCCTTGGAAAATGACGGCTTATTGGATATAGATTCAAGTAAAAAGGGTGCAGAGTTTATTAACTTCTGTGATGCTTTTAATATTCCTATAGTATCAATAACCGACGTTGGTGGATTTAGGGCTTCTGTAGAAGAAGAACAAAAAGGAATAGTAAAAGATGCAAGCAAATTGATTTATGCCTTTGCTAATGCAACAGTTCCTAAAATTAATATCATTGTAAGAAAAGCTTTTGGAACTGCATATATAGCAATGAATAGCAAGCATATAGGAGCAGATATTGTTTTTGCATGGCCTACTGCTCAAATATCAGTAATGAATCCTGAAGGGGCTGTTAATATTATGTATGCTGAAGAGTTAAAGACTTCTTCAGACCCTGCAGCTTTAAGAGCAGAAAAAATTAAGGAGTTTTCGTCTATGCAATCAAGTCCTTATACTATTGCATCAAGAGGATATATCGATGATATTATAGAGCCAGCTGCTACAAGAAAACGTGTAATTGCTACATTAGAAATGCTTTACACAAAAAGAGAAGAAAGACCTGTTAAAAAGCACGGTACAGTATAGAGTAAAGTTAGCTGACTTTAATGGGTGAATGGAGGTTAATATGGGAGAAATTATTCATGGATTGATAGTAACAGTCATTGGCATGGGTATAACATTTCTTGTTTTGATAATTTTATCATATGTTTTAGATTTATTTCGTATTCTTGCAGAAGGCCCTTCAAAAAAAGAAGATGATTTGGCCGAGCATGTAGAAGAAATAAATCCAATAATAGAAGATTCTAATGTAGAAGATACAAGTTCTGGAGATGATTTGGAATTAGTTGCAGCTATAACTGCGGCAATAGCTGCAAGTATGGATACTACAGCTGACAGATTAGTGGTTCGTTCTTTTAGAAGAATAGGAACTAAAACATCTAAATGGAATAATTTACTTTATTAATGAATAATAGAGGAGGAAATAAAAATGAGAAGATTTCAAGTTACTGTAAATGGTAATATATATGAAGTAGAAGTAGAAGAATTGCAAGGAGGACAAGCAGCTGCATCAGTTGCTTCAACACCAGTTGCAGCTCCTGCGCCAGCAGCTCCTGCACCAAAAGCTGAAACAGCAAAGCCTGCTCCACAACAAGTTACTGGAGGAGCCCAAGGAGAACACAAAGTTAATTCTCCTATGCCTGGGACTATTTTAGATATTGTAGTTAATATTGGAGATAGCGTTAAAGAAGGAGATCCTATTGCAATTTTAGAAGCTATGAAAATGGAAAACGAAATAGTAGCAACAGCTAGTGGTAAAATTGCTTCAATTAATGTTTCCAAAGGTGCTTCAGTAAATACAGGAGATTTAATAGCAACAATAAGCTAGAATCCTGACCATCATTTGAAAAGGAGGGAGTAAGGCAAATGAGTTTTATAAATATATTGATGGAAACCCTGAAAGATTTAATGGTAACCAGTGGTTTTGCAGGGTTAACCTTTAGTCATGTGCTTATGATTGGTATTTCACTGATACTTATGTATCTTGCAATAGAAAAGGAATATGAACCTTTATTGCTTTTACCTATTTCTTTTGGAATGCTCCTTACAAATCTTCCCTTAGCAGGATTAATGGCAGAACCTGCCAATGGTGAAGTGGGAGGGATTCTTTATTACTTATATCAAGGTGTAAAATTAGGTATTTTCCCACCACTTATTTTCTTAGGAGTGGGAGCTATGACGGACTTTGGTCCTTTAATTGCTAACCCTAGAAGTATATTATTAGGTGCAGCAGCTCAATTTGGTATATTTTTTGCATTTCTAGGGGCATTAGGATTAAAATATATTGTTCCCTTTATTAACTTTACCGGTGCTGAAGCTGCAAGTATTGGAATAATTGGAGGGGCTGACGGTCCTACAGCAATTTACTTAACATCTAAACTTGCACCTCATTTATTAGGACCTATTGCAGTAGCGGCTTATTCTTATATGGCCTTAGTTCCAATTATTCAGCCTCCTATTATGAGGGCTCTTACAACTAAGGAAGAAAGAATGGTAAAGATGGAACAGTTAAGACCTGTTTCAAAAACTGAAAAAATATTATTCCCAATTATTGTAACAATTTTAGTTTCATTAATATTACCATCAGCAGCACCTCTTGTAGGAATGCTTATGCTTGGTAATTTGTTTAGAGAAAGTGGTGTTGTAGGTAAATTAGTTGATACAGCTTCCAATGCCTTAATGTATATTATTACAATTTTCTTAGGGACAACTGTTGGAGCAACAGCTAGTGCAGAAAACTTTTTAAATCCTAAGACTTTAGGTATTATTGCTCTAGGTCTTGTAGCCTTTTCTATAGGTACAGCAGCAGGAGTATTATTTGGAAAAATAATGTATAAGACTTCTGGTGGAAAGGTTAATCCTCTAATTGGTTCTGCAGGTGTGTCAGCAGTACCAATGGCTGCAAGGGTTTCACAAAAAGTAGGTAAAGAAGAAAATCCTACGAATTTCTTACTAATGCATGCTATGGGACCTAATGTGGCAGGGGTTATAGGTTCTGCTGTTGCAGCAGGTGTACTATTATCAATTTTTGGTTCATAATCCGTATTATATAATATGTACTTTTACGAAATAGGAGGTAGAAGAATGGAGGAAAAAATAAAAGCTCGGCCAGTAAAGATTACTGATACTACTTTTCGTGATGCTCACCAATCTTTGATAGCAACAAGAATGACAACAGAAGATATGCTTCCTATAGCTGAAAAAATGGATAAAGTAGGATTTTATTCTATGGAAGTATGGGGAGGAGCAACTTTTGATTCTTGTTTACGTTTCTTAAAAGAAGATCCCTGGGAGCGTCTTAGAAAATTAAGAGCAACAATTAAAAATACAAAACTTCAAATGTTACTAAGAGGGCAAAACTTACTAGGATATCGTCATTATGCCGATGATGTTGTAGAATATTTTGTTCAAAAAAGTATAGCTAATGGTATAGATATTATTAGAATATTTGATGCTTTAAATGATACAAGAAATTTAGAAACTGCAATAAAAGCAGCAAATAAAGAAAAAGGTCATGTTCAAGTTGCAATTTCTTATACATTAAGTGAAGTTCATACTTTAGAATACTACGTAAAATTAGCAAAACAATTAGAAAATATGGGTGCACATTCATTTTGTATTAAGGATATGGCAGGTTTATTAGTACCTTATGCTGCTTATGAATTAGTTTCTGCTTTAAAGAATGCTATAAGTATTCCAATTCAACTTCATGGTCACTATACTAGTGGAGTTGTGGCAATGTCATATTTAAAAGGCGTTGAAGCAGGGGCTGATGTTATTGATACAGCTATGTCTCCTTTTGCAATGGGAACTGCTCAACCAGCTACTGAAGTTATGGTAGAGACCTTTAGAGGAACTCCTTATGACAGTGGTTTAGATCAAGAATTATTAGCTGAGATAGCAGATTATTTCAGACCTCTTCGTGAAAAGGCAATGGAAGAAGGTTTGTTAAATCCTAAAGTTTTAGGTGTAGATATAAAAACTCTTTTATATCAAGTGCCTGGCGGAATGTTGTCTAATTTAGTATCTCAGTTAAAAAGCCAAAATGCTGAAGAACGTTTCTACGAAGTTCTTCAGGAAATACCAAGGGTTAGGGCAGATTTTGGATATCCTCCTTTGGTAACTCCATCTAGTCAGATTGTAGGAACTCAAGCTGTTTTAAATGTATTAATGAATGAACGCTACAAAATGATTACTAAAGAATCTAAAGCTCTTGTTAGAGGTGAATACGGAAGAACTCCTGTTCCGATTTCAGAGGAAATTATAAAGAAGGTTATAGGAGACGAAAAACCAATTACTTGTAGGCCAGCAGATTTATTAGAGCCTGAATTGGATAAAATTGAAGCTGAAATGAAACAATATAAAGAACAAGATGAAGACGTATTATCTTATGCACTATTCCCTCAAGTTGCTGAAGAATTCTTTAAATACCGTCAAGCTCAAAAGACAAAGGTTGACGTTAGTTTAGCAGATACAAAAAATAAAGTTTATCCAGTATAAATTTCAATAATGTATTTAGCTAAAAATTGAATTTAACTAATTTTTGTAAAGTGTGCATTTTTGCACACTTTTTTTTAATATTGTTTGTAAAAAAGCAATTTTTATATATAATAATGATATGATGTAAGCTTTAAGGCTGAATTCAATAGGATGAAAATTTAGAAATGTGAGGGACTAATATGTATAATACAAATGATTTAATTCAACGGATTCACAAGAGCTTACCCAAGTTAAGCAAAGGGCAAAAGCTTATTGCAAATTATATTTTAAATCACTATGAAAAAGCAGTTTTTTTAACTGCAGCAAAATTAGGTTCTGTTGTAGGAGTAAGTGAATCTACAGTTGTACGTTTTGCAAATGAGTTAGGCTATGATGGTTATCCTAAACTTCAAAGAGCTTTGGAAGAATTAGTAAAAAATAGGCTCACTTCAGTACAGAGAATGGAAGTAGCATATGACCGTTTAGATCAAAAAAGTGTTTTAAAATATGTTTTACAATCTGATGCTGACAAGATAAAGCATACCTTAGAAGAAATTGATGAAGTTTCCTTTGATAATTCAGTCAATGCAATTTTAAATGCTCGGAAGATATATATTTTAGGAGTTAGAAGCTCAGCTGCCCTTGCAAGCTTTCTTGGCTTTTATTTTAATCTTTTATTTGACAATGTAAAATTAATACATACAAATAGTGTAAGTGAAATGTTTGAACAAATTCATAAAATGAATTCAGAAGACGTGGTAATTGGCATTAGTTTTCCCAGGTATTCGAAAAGAACTATAAAAGCAATGGAATTTGCTAAATCTCAAAAAGCTACGGTAATAGCTATTACTGACAGTCCTTTATCCCCTTTGATTCGTTATGCTGATTATAGCCTTCTTGCTAGAAGTGATATGGCATCTTTTGTAGATTCTTTAGTAGCACCTATGAGTGTTCTTAATGCATTAATCGTTGCAATAAGTTTAAAGAAAAAGGATGAAATATCAGAGTCCTTAAGTAATTTAGAAAAAATTTGGACCGAATATCAAGTATATGATAATGAAGACGGCGATTTAAATTTAAGCTATTCATTAAATAAAAAACAAGGTGGTTAGTATGCTTAAATTATATTTAGTAAGACATGGGGAGACAGCATGGAATATAGATAATAAATATCAGGGTATCACAGATATCCCTTTAAATGAAATAGGAATTAAGCAAGCTCAAGCTATTGCAAGAAGGATGAAAGCTTTTAAAATAGATAAGATTTACTCATCAGATTTATCAAGAGCTTATGAGACAGGAAAATTAATATCAAGAGAGAAAAATATTAATATAGAAAAAATGCCTGGATTAAGAGAAATCAGCTTTGGTGAATGGGAAGGCTATACAATCTCTGAATTAGAGGAACTCTATGGAGAAAACTATAAAAGATTCTTTTTAGAGCCTCATAAGTATAATTTTCCTGGAGAAGGCAGTATGGAGGCAGTTCAAAAAAGGATAAGAAAAGCTATCGGGGAAATAGAAAAAAAACATCCTAAGGGAGATATAGTTATAGTATCTCATGGAGGAGTTTTAAAGATATTAATTATGACATTATTAGAAATTGATTTATCTTTTTTTAAAAGTTTTTGGTTGGGCAATACTTCCTTATCTATTATTGAGAAAAAAGATAATGGAAAATGGATATTGAGTCTACTTAATGACAGAAGTCATCTAGAAGAAGTATATTTTAAACAATAGTAATAATTAATAATAAATAACTAGGAGTAATTATTATGGCTATATGTGCAATTAGAGGTGCAATTACAATCGACAAAAATACAAAAGAAGATATTCTTGAAAATACAAGCATTTTATTAAAAGAAATAATAAGTAAAAATAATATTAATATTGATGATATTATTTCTATAACCTTTACTGCAACTGAAGATATAGATGCGGCATATCCGGCTGTAGCTGCTAGAAGTTTAAATATTACAAAAGCTGCCTTATTATGTTTTCAAGAAATGAAAGTGGTTGGTAGCTTAAAAATGTGTATTAGAGTCATGCTTTTGGTTGAAACTAATAAGACTCAGGAGCAAATGAATCATGTATATTTAAAAGATGCAGTTGTATTAAGACCGGATTTATTAAATTAACATTTTAGGAGGTTGTTATGGGACATTTTGCTATTGCTATTGATGGGCCAGCAGGAGCTGGTAAAAGTACTATTGCAAAATTGGTTGCTAAAAAATTAAATATTATATATGTTGATACTGGTGCTATGTATAGAGCTGTTGCTTTATATTGTATCGAAAATTCTATTGATTATAATAGTAAAGAAGAAGTTAAAAAAGTTTTAGACAATATTGATATTAAGATAACCCATAAAGATAACAACCAGAGGATTATATTAAATAACAAAGATGTAACAGATTTAATCAGAAGTACAGAAGTATCTAAAGGTTCTTCAGCAGTTGCAACAATCTATGCTGTACGCATAAAAATGGTCGAAATACAAAGAAATATAGCAAAAAATAATTCTGTTGTAATGGATGGCAGAGACATTGGAACTTATGTATTACCTAATGCAAAGATTAAAGTTTTTTTGACTGCAAGTGTAGATGAGCGGGCAAAAAGAAGACATAAGGAATTAATAGAAAAAGGAATAAAATGCGACTTTGAGCAAATAAAAAAGGATATTGAAGAAAGAGACAAAAATGATTCTACAAGAGAGTTCGCTCCCTTAAAAAAAGCTGATGATGCTGTTGAAATTGACACTACAAAACTTAATATAGAAGAAGTTGTGGAGAAGATTATTGAATTATTATGAATTTATATGACGGATAATAGATTATTTAGAGTTGAATAATTTATTGTCTAATGATAAAATTGGTATAGTCGTAGAAGCATAGCTTCTGCTTGTAAATAATAAGGAGGTTATTATTACAATGAACGATTTAGAAAATCATAATAATGAAAGTTTTGAGGATTTACTTAATGAATCTTTTGTTACATTAAGAAGTGGTGAAATTGTTAAGGGTACTGTAATTAATGTAACTGATACAGAGGTAATGGTTAATCTTGGATATAAATCCGATGGTATTATTTCTAAAGCCGAATTTTCTAATGATCCTAATATAAGTTTAAAGGATGCAGTTAAGATTGGTGAAGAAATAGAAGTATATATAATAAGAGTTAATGACAACGAAGGTATTATTGAATTATCCAAGAAAAAAGTGGACCTTCAAAATGGATGGGATGTTATCCAAAAGGCATATGAAGAAGAAAAAGTAATAACAGGAAAAGTAATAGAAGCTGTAAAAGGTGGTATTATTGCTATTAATAATGAAGTTAGGATATTTATACCTGCGTCTTTATTAGGTTCTCGTTATATTCAAGATTTAAACCAATTCTTAGGAAAAAACATTGATTTTAAAATAGTTGAATTTGATAAGAGAAGAAGAAAGGTTATTGGAGATCGTAAACAAGTTGTTGTAGAGGAACGTAAGAACAAACGTGAGGAAATATTTAGCAATTTAGAAATAGGAGATACAGTTACTGGCAAAGTAAGTAATATAACTGGTTTTGGAGCTTTTATAGATTTAGGTGGTGTAGATGGCTTAGTTCACAGTTCTGAATTATCATGGAAAAGAATTAATAAGCCTTCTGACATTCTTAAGATTGGTCAGGAAGTTGAAGCCAGAGTAATTCAAATTGACAAAGAAAATGAAAAAATTTCTCTTTCAATGAAGAGAGAAGAAGATAATCCTTGGAAAAACATTGAAGAAAAATATCCTATTGGCTCAATTGTAAAAGGGAAAGTTGTAAGAATGGTTCCTTTTGGAGCTTTTGTTGAGCTTGAAGAAGGCTTAGATGCTTTGATTCATATTTCTCAGATTGCTAATAAACATGTAGCTAATGCTGAAGATGAACTTAAACTTGGAGAGATTGTTGAAGCTAAGGTAATAGAAATAGATGAAAATCAAAAGAAAATAAGTTTAAGTATTAAACAAATTGATAAAGAAAATGAGCTTCCTAAAGAATAAATGCGGCTGTAGCCGCATTTATTAGCTTATCATAATTTGAGGGAGGTATAAGATGGTTATTACATATGAAGACTTTAAAAAAGAAATATATAGTTTGTCGGGAATTGACCTTAACTCTTATAAGGAACGGCAAATGAAAAGACGCATAGATGCATTAATTAAAAAGAATAATTTTAATGATTATCATTCATATGTTATAGCTTTAAAAACTAATAATGATTTGTATAATGAATTTATTAATTACCTTACCATCAATGTATCTCAGTTTTTTAGGAATCCTTCACAATGGGAAGTCTTAGAAAAAGAAATAATTCCATATTTATTAAAATCCACTTCTAATTTAAAAGTATGGAGTGCTGCATGCTCCACTGGTGATGAACCTTATTCTTTAGTTATGTTATTATCAAAATTTATCCCCCTTTCAAAAATAAAAATTATAGCTACAGATATTGATAAAGAAGCTATTGAAAAAGCAAAAATGGGTATTTATAGTGAAAAAAGTTTAGAAGGAATGCCACAGGAATTTTTTACGAAATATTTCAAAGCCGTAGGGAATTCTTATCAAATTTCCGAAGAGATAAAAAATTGCGTCATATTTCAACATCATAACTTATTAAAAGATGCTTATCCTCAAAATTGTGATTTAATCGTATGCAGAAATGTATTAATTTATTTTACAGAAGAAGCAAAAACCAATATATATAAAAAGTTTAATGCATCATTAAAAACAGATGGAGTTTTATTTGTAGGAAGTACTGAACAAATTATTATGGCTCATAAGTATGCTTTTACTCCTATTAGATCATTTTTTTATAAAAAAGTATCAAACATATAATTGTAGAAGCTTTTATATTTTCTAATAAGTTGGAGTGAGATAATGACTTTTATTATTATTTCAATGATTATTTGGGGAAGCATTGGTATATTTGTTAGATTACTTGAGCTTCCTTCAGTTGAAATTGCATTTTTAAGGGCACTAATTGCCTCTTTTTTTCTTTTGTCTTATTCATTTATTTTTAAAGTAGTTGATATTAAAAGAATTAAAAAAAATATAATTTTATTAGTTATTGCTGGTATTGCTGTTGGTCTTAATTGGATTATGCTTTTTCAATCTTACAGGTATACCAGTATTGCTAATGCTACAATTAGTTATTACTTTGCCCCTATAATTGTATTATTTCTTTCTCCGATTATATTAAAGGAAAAGATGACCTTATTAAAGTTTTTTTCTATTCTAACATCTATGACAGGTTTGTTTGTTATTATGTATTATTCTGCTGACAATATGGAAAGAGCTTCTAATAATTTTTTAGGTATATTATTTGGCCTTTTTTCTGCAGTATTGTATGCATTAATTATACTAGTTACAAAAAAATGAAGGATATATCAGCATTAGAAATATGCTTAGTAGAAATGATTGTTGCGACTTTGGTTTTATTACCTTTTGTTATACATAATAATCAACTCCATATAAAAAATATTCAAACAGGAATAATTATATTAATATTAGGGATTGTACATACAGGACTTGCTTACATATTATATTTTACGGGGATAAGAAAAGTTAAGGCACAAAACGCAGCCTTACTTAGTTATATAGATCCTCTTTGTGCAATCCTATTTAGCATGATAATACTCGGAGAAATTCCTAATAAAGCACAAAAGATAGGAGCATTATTAATCTTTTCTTCTTCTTTAATAACTGAAATCAAAAATAAAAAAGTCCCAAACTAAGGTTATAACCTTAGTTTGGGACTTTTATTAATGATCTTTGTGGTCATGATTACAACTACAAGCTTTATCAAAGAATCCATAGTAATCCATTATTTTTCCTATATTATCTAAAATAAGAGCTTTGTTTTTATCAGAAGAAGTCATTTCAACGGCATTTATTAAGTAATTCATAAATTCTCCTTTATCCATTGCAAGAGGGATAACTCCTAAAAAGTTTTGCATCCGTGCTTTTCTTAATTGATTATTCATAGTTTTAAGTTCATTATCTATATAATTAACTAGTTTTCTTATTTGGCTTTTAATATTATCAGTTGCAGCTAAATCATTCTTAGTTCTATTATAGTAACTAATTACATAATCTAAATTACTATTAAGACAAGCTAATACAATTTGATAGTTTTCTAATCTATTAACGATTATTTCGTTATTGTCAAAGTTTGCATCTTCTTCTTCATATATTTTAATTATTTCATTATTTATTTTTACCAATTTATTTTGAAGGATTTCAATGTGTTTATCTATTAAATCTGGTAAAGTCTCTATAAGAAGTTCTTTTTCTTGAGATTCTATTTCTTCACTAAAAATTGAAGATATTGAAAGGTAAAAATCTTTATATGCTACATGGCTATTAAAAAGACTCTCTAGACTAACATTTTTTTGCATTAAAAGTACGGCTGTATAATTAAAGATATCATACAATGAAAATAGTAAATTACCAATATTTAATAAGTTATCGTTTACAGATTCAATTTCTTTCCAAAGGCTTTTTATTTCATCTATGCTAAGTTTTTGCAGGGCCTTATTTTTACTATTTTCGATAGTGGTTGAAATATCTGGCAAAAAGTCATCATAGCCCTTTGTATTATTTCCAATAAATTGTTCTTTTAATAAATCAAAGAGTGCTTTTAAAGATTCATCAGATTCATCAATTTTAATTTGAGAAATACTTTTTTCTATATATTCGTAGTATTTATTTCTTGTTATTCTAATGGGAATATTCCTTAATAATTGATGAATAACATTTTCAAAGTCATTTTTATCAATATAATCGGATATAAATAAAAAGCATTCTTCAAAAAAGAGGTCGTAATCTAAGGAATCAACATCTTTATCATCTAAAGATAGCTCATTATATTTATCATTAATAATATGGCTTGCTATATAGAGTTCGGTATTATAGGAAGATAAAACCCTATACATTTCTTCTAATTTCATTTTGTAATTAATTATTGTTTCTACTTTATGAAGTTTTTCTTCAGTATTTTCATCTAGTATATCTTCAAGATTAACAAGCAGATTTATTGCAAAGTTGGACATCTCATATAAATCTATATTAATGTCATCAATAAAAGTTAAGGATTCATTATCATATATTTTTATGAAGCTATTAAGAAATTTTAGAAAGGCAAGAGGAACAGTTTCCTTAAAAGAATTATTTAAAATAACTTCTAAACTATCTTTGTTGTTTATCAATTAAATTCTCCTTTCATCTTTTGTCATACAATTATAACATAAAATATTCTATTAAATGATGGTGAATTTTTTAAAAATATATCCGATATATATATTAGAGTAAAAAATGGAAGCTTGTAGCAAGACAGTGGAGGTAGGAAATGTATAAGGTATTATGTATTGATGAAGAAAAAAGTCATTCTAACAAAATAGTTAAAATGATAGTTGATTCAGATCTTGGCTTTATGGTTTTAAAGAGTGTAAAATCCAGAAAGGAAGCATTGGAGTTTTTAGAAAATGAGCAAGTAGATTTAATTATTTCTGATATAAAGCTGCCTGATTATAATGGTTATAAATTATTTAAGGATCTAAAAGAAAGTCATCCTGAAATTAAGATGATTCTTTATACATCTTATAATGAATATGAGTATGTTCAAAAGGCTTTAGAAGAAGGCCTGATAGATTATATTTTTAAACCTGTAAGAGAACAGGAACTAAGGAGAAGTTTAATAAGAGCTAAGAAGTTATTGGACGATATTTCTAAAAGATATGAAGAACAAAGCAGGATATTAGCTAAGTTCGATAAATCTCTTCCTATTTTACAAGACAGGTTTTTAACTAATTTAATTCATGGATACCCAGAAAAGGAAAGTGATATACATAGTACTTTTGAATATTTTAATTTAATGATTGCTCCTGGTTACACAGTGATGGTTTTAAAAATTGATTATTACGATAAGCTTTCTCTTATAATGGAAGAAAAGGATAAGCACATGCTTATATTTTCAGTATTGTATAAAGTTGAATCCATTTTGGAAGAATATAAAAATGGTGTTGCTTTTATCAACAGACATGATGAAATAGTAATAATTTTAGGTGCAAAACTCACTATTAATGAATCTATAGAAATAGGGGAAAAAATAAGAGGATCTATAGAGTATGATTTAAAAATTACTTGTACAGTTGGTATTGGCAAGATGTACAATGAAGCTAGAAAGATAAATATTTCCTATAAACAAGCTAAAGCTGCCATAAGATATAATCATTATTTAGGATTAAATTCAGTAATACATATTAACTATGTAGAGCCAAATAATATCATTACCTATGAATATCCTTTAAAAAAAGAAGAGTATCTTGTATATGAGACTGTTATTGGTAATGAAAAAAGAGTTTTAGAATTATTAAAGGATTTGTTTAAGGTATTAAATGAATGTCAACCTTTGCCTGACAAGCTATTGCCAAAAATTATTTTAGATATAATTGTATCTATAAACCGTTATGCCAGTGAGCAAGGAATAAATATAGATAGCTTTTTTAATAAAAATTTTACTATGAAAGAAGTTTTACAAAACAAGGGCAACGATGATGCCTTTAACTATCTCTCGAACTTATTACCGTCAATTTGTAAATATATTAAGGAAAAGAGAAAGAAAAATGAAGAACTAATTCTTTCTAAAGCAAAAAAGTATGTTGAAGAAAACTTTCACAGTAATATTTCTCTTAACCAAACAGCTATACATGTACAAACTACACCAGAAAATTTAAGTGTTCTTCTTGCAGAAAAAGGATTTCGTTCTTTTTATGAATATTGCACTAAAATTAGAATAGAAAAAGCAAAAAAGCTAATGAATGAAAGCAATTTAACTGATGAAGCAATTGCTTTAAGGATTGGCTATGAAGATAAAAATTACTTTAGAAAAATATTTGAAAGATTTGAAGGAATGACAACAGAAGAATATAGATTAATAAAAAAATAAACCGGGAATACTCGGTTTATTGGTTTTTATATCATTATTTATCAATGAAAAGTCCTATGGACTTTATTGTTTATTATTATAAAGCATGATAAAATAAACAAGATGTCATGAAGATTTAAAATAGTATGAGACGTGTGTATTATCTAAATTATTAAGTGTAATGGAGGGTAATATGAAAACAACTGCTAATAAAATAGAAATGTATGAAATTATTAATTCTGAACATAGAAATCCCCACAATATTTTAGGAATTCATGAGATAATAATTGATGGGGAAAAGGCTGTTGCTATTAGAGCATTTATCCCTCAAGCCTCTAGTATAAAGGTTATTGAAGAAAAAAATACAAGCTTAAAGTATGATATGGAAAAAATTCATGAGGCAGGTTTTTTTGAAATTGTATTTTTAAATAAAAAAGAAAAATTTAAATACAAACTAGAAATTACAGCTTATAATAATAACCAATGGATAACATATGACCCTTATTCATTTAATCCAATTATATCTGATTTTGATAAATATCTTTTTAACCAAGGAACACACTATAGTATTTATGAAAAATTAGGTTCTCATCCTATGACAATTGAAGGCGTAAAGGGGACTTTATTTGCAGTATGGGCTCCTAATGCAAAAAGAGTCAGTGTTATTGGAAATTTCAATGACTGGGACGGAAGAAGACATCAAATGAGATGTTTAGGGGATAGTGGCATTTGGGAATTGTTTATTCCTGGTATAATCGAAGGAGATTTATATAAATACGAAATAAAAACAAAAGAAAATTATATCTTAAAGAAAACAGACCCTTACGGATACTATATGGAACTTAGGCCTAACACTGCCTCCATCGTATATGATATTGGAAAATATAAATGGAATGATGAAAAGTGGATGGAAGAAAGGGCAAAAAAGGATACCTTAAATCAGCCTATTTCAATATATGAAGTCCATCTTGGTTCATGGATGAGAGTAGTTGAGGAAAACAATAGATTTCTTAGTTATAAAGAAGCAGCTCACAAATTAGTAAACTATGTTAAAGACATGGGTTATACCCATATTCAATTAATGCCTATTGAAGAACACCCCTTTGATGGCTCGTGGGGATATCAAGTGACTGGTTATTATGCACCAACAAGTCGCTACGGCACCCCTGAAGATTTTATGTATTTTGTTGATTATTGCCATGTGAATGGAATAGGTGTAATTCTTGATTGGGTTCCAGGGCATTTCCCTAAGGATGCTTATGGTTTAGCACGCTTTGACGGAACAGCTTTATATGAGCATGAAGACNCAAGACAAGGTGAACATCCAGATTGGGGAACTCTAATATTTAATTATGGACGTTATGAAGTAAAGCTATTTTTAATAGCTAATGCTCTATATTGGTTTGAAAAATATCATATAGATGGCTTAAGGGTTGATGCTGTAGCTTCCATGCTTTATTTAGACTATGGAAGAAAAGATGGAGAGTGGATTCCTAATCCATATGGAGGACGCGAGAATTTAGAAGCAGTTGAATTTTTAAGACATTTAAACTCAATTGTATATAAATATCATCCTGGAATCATGATGATTGCAGAAGAATCTACAGCATGGCCCAATGTATCAAGGCCTACAGATATAGGAGGCTTAGGTTTTGGTTTTAAGTGGAATATGGGTTGGATGAATGATTTTTTAAGATATATTGCAAAGGATCCTATCCATAGAAAATACCATCATAATGATTTAACTTTTGGACTTATTTATGCTTTTACTGAAAATTTTATTTTAGTTTTATCTCATGATGAAGTGGTTCATGGAAAAGGCTCTATGATCAACAAAATGCCTGGAGATTACTGGCAAAAATTTGCTAATTTAAGAGTTGCATATGGTTTTATGTATGGTCATCCAGGTAAGAAATTATTATTTATGGGGGGAGAATTTGCTCAATTTGATGAATGGAGCGAAGCAAAAAGCCTTGACTGGCACTTGTTAGAATTTGATAAACATAGGGAAATCAAAGAATATGTAAAGGACTTAAATAAACTTTATTTAAAAGAAACTGCTTTTTGGGAATATGATTTTTCATGGGAAGGTTTTGAATGGATTAATGGCTTTGATGCTGATAGTAGCACTATTTCTTTTATAAGAAAAGGAAAAAAACCTGATAATTATTTAATCTTTATTTGTAATTTTACGCCTGTTCCACGCTATACCCATAGGATAGGAGTTCCCCAGAAAGGCAAATATAAAGAGATATTAAATAGTGATTCTTATAAATACGGTGGTAGTAATGTAATTAATGATGGAGAAATCCTATCCGAAGCCATAGAATGGGATGGCAGACAAAATAGCATAGAATTAAAAATTCCACCTTTAGGAATGGTAATAATCAAGAAGATTAATGATTAATTTTATAATGAGGCATCTAGTGTTTTTATAGAAGTTTCAATAATATTAATTTGCTAGAAAAGTGTTTTGCATAATTATATAGGGGGAACTAAAAATGCTTAATGGACTTTGGGGAACTGAAATTAGAGAAGAAGTTGGCATCAATATTAAAAATGAAAGTTCTCTCCATAATCAAATAAAAAGCTGGTATGGCAAAGAAGATGATAGGTTTGAAGTTAGAGTGGGAGACTATATTATTGATATAGTAAGAGACAATCAATTAATAGAGATTCAAACAGCTAATTTTTCTGCTATTAAAAACAAAATTAAAGTCTTGCTTAAAGATTATCCTGTTCGTCTTGTTTATCCTGTTTGTAAAGAAAAAACCATTATTACAGTAGAAAAAAATGGAGAAATAGTTAGTAAGAGAAAGTCTCCCAAAAAAGATAGTTTTCTTAGTCTTTTTGATGAATTAGTATATTGTCCTGAATTAATAAATGAAGAAAATTTTTCTGTAGAAGTGCTTCTTATTAAGGCTGAAGAAATCAGATGCAAAGATGGCAAAGGCAGCTGGAGAAGAAATGGAGTTAGTATTGTAGACAGATATTTATTGGATGTGTTCCAATCAAAAGTATTTAATAATAAAGAAGACTTTATTTCTTTTCTTCCAAAAGGTTTAGAGATTCCTTTTACTAATAAAATTCTTTCAGAAGTTCTTTCTATAAGTGTTTATAAAGCAAGAAAAATAAGCTATTGTCTTAAAAAAATGAATTGTATTGAAGCCGTAGGAAAGCAGGGAAATGCAATTCTTTATACTGTTAAACCCTCTAATTAATAGAGGGTTTTTGTTTATTAATTGTAGAACTTAAAAAATACTTGCATAAAATTTCATTAGTATGTATAATTATTAATAATTATTTTAAGATAAATTAAATAAATGCAAATTTTAGTTCTTTATGGGAGAGATGCGTATGAAAAAAATTGATGGCGGTGTTACTAGTCCTAAAGGCTTTATGGCAAATGGAAACTATATAGGAATTAAAAAAAAGAAAAAAGATTTATCAGTGATTTATAGTGAAAGTCCTGCAAAAGGAGCTGCCGCCTTTACAACAAATATTGTTAAAGCAGCCCCGGTATTATGGAATCAAAAAATTATTGATGCAAAAACTAATATTCAAGCTATTGTCATAAATAGTGGTAATGCCAATGCCTGTACAGGAGAGCAAGGAATGCAGGATGCAATCTTAATGGCTCAAACTACGGCAGAAGCATTAAACTTAAAAAAGGAAGAAGTATTAGTAGCTTCAACGGGGGTCATAGGGGTTTTATTGCCCATGGATATAATATGTCCTGGCATTAAAAAAACAATAGCTGCTTTAAGTGCATCAAGGGAAGCTGCTAAGATGGCTGCCGAAGCAATTATGACAACAGACACTTATTCAAAAGAGATAGCTGTTAGTTTTACCATTCAAGGGAAAACAGTTACTATAGGCGGAATGGCTAAGGGGTCAGGTATGATTCATCCTAATATGGCAACTATGCTGTCCTTTATTACTACAGATTTAAATATTGCTCAAGATTTATTGGATAAAGCATTAAAAGAAAGTATTGTGGATTCATATAATATGATTTCTGTAGATGGTGATACCAGTACCAATGATATGGTAATAGTTCTTGCTAATGGTGCTGCGGCTAATGAAATAATAGATAAGGAAGATCAAGATTACGAAATATTTAAAGAAGCCCTTCATTATGTGAACAGCTATTTAGCAAAGGAAATCGTTAGAGATGGAGAAGGAGCAGGAAAATTTATAGAAGTTAATGTTAAAGGCACAAAGACAAAAGAAGATGCAAGAATAATTTCCAAGTCAATTATTAGATCAAATTTAGTAAAGACAGCCTTTTTTGGTGAAGACGCCAATTGGGGAAGGGTTATTTGTGCCATGGGTTATTCAGGTGTAAAATTTGATGTTAATAAAGTAACTATTGAATTTTCATCAAAAGCAGGAAAGATAAGCTTAATGGAAAAAGGACTTCCTATTAAATTTGATGAAGATATTGCCTTAAAGATTTTGAAGGAGAAAGATGTAACTGTTACTGCAACTCTTAAAGAAGGTATTGAAGAAGCCACAGCCTGGGGTTGTGATTTAAGCTATGAATATGTACGTATTAATGGAGATTACAGAACATAGAAAGGTGATAAAATGGAAAAATTAATTGAAAAAGCAAAAGTCTTAGTTGAAGCATTGCCTTACATAAAGGAATTTTATGGGAAGACGGTAGTAATAAAATATGGCGGCAGTGCTATGATTGATGAAAGGATCAAAGAAACGGTTATTCAAGATATTGTTTTAATGAAATTGGTTGGCATTAACCCTGTTATTGTTCATGGAGGAGGCCCTGAAATCAATAAGGTTTTAGAGCAAATGAATAAAGAGTCACGATTTATTAATGGATTAAGAGTTACAGACAAAGAGACCATGGAAGTAGTCGAAATGGTTCTATCTGGGAAGGTAAATAAAGATATAGTAAGTGAAATTCAAAATCAAGGTATTAGTTCCGTAGGAATTAGCGGAAAGGACGGAGGAAGTCTTTTAGTAGATAAAAAAATGGTCAACGGTTATGATTTAGGTTATGTAGGAGAAATAAAAGCAGTTAATCCTAAATTAATTTTAACTCTAATTCAAACGGATTTTATACCTGTAATAGCACCTATTGGTATAGACAAAAAGGGGAATTCATATAATATCAATGGCGATTATGCTGCTGTTGCTGTAGCAGGAGCCCTAAAGGCTGAAAAATTAGTATTCTTAACTGATGTTGAAGGAGTATTAATGGATGTATATGATAGTTCTTCAGTTATTTCCAGACTTTCTGTAAAAGATGTGGATAGTTATATTGAAAAAGGAATTATTTCTGGAGGAATGATTCCAAAAGTTCAATGTTGTGTAGAAGGAGTAAAGATGGGAGTAAGAACTGTACATATTTTAGACGGCCGTATAGAACATTCCTTGCTGCTTGAAATATTTACCCATAAAGGAGTAGGAACGATGATAATGAAATAAAGGAGAATACAATGGATAAAAGAGAAAAGAAAATTACTAGGGCTTCATGGGTTGGAATAATTGGCAACGGCATACTGGCTGTATTAAAAGTATCTTTTGGACTTATTTCTGGAAGTTTGGCTTTAGTTGGTGATGGAATAGATTCCTTTACTGATATAGTAACAGGTTTTATAATATTATTTGCTGCAAAAATCATGTCAAAACCGCCTGATAGAGAGCATCCTTATGGTCATCACAGGGCAGAAACAATCGCTACAGTATTATTAGCATTTATTATATTTTTTGCAGGAGCACAACTTATTATTAATACGGTGTCTGCTTTATTAAGTACAGAATCAGTAGCCTTGCCTTCTGCAATATCTATATATATAGTTATTATCTCAATACTCGGCAAGATATTTTTAGCTTTTTATCAATATAGAATTGGCCAAGATACTCAAAGTTCTATGCTAATTGCAAATAGTAAAAATATGAGAAATGATATTTTAATATCTTTTGGAGTGTTACTGGGTTTAATTTTTACCTATTTATTCAATCTTCGCATATTTGATTCTATAGCAGCTTTAATTATTGCTTTATGGATCATAAAAGAAGCTTATGATATAGTTATGGAGACAAATATAGAACTAATGGATGGAGTGGAAGATACAAAAATCTATCAAGAAGTTTTTGATGCTATTGATAAGGTAGAAGGTGTATACAACCCTCACCGTACAAGAATAAGGAAAATGTCAAATCTATTTATAATAGATACAGATATTGAAGTAGATAAAAATCTTACTGTATGTGAAGCCCATAATATTGCTATGGAAGTAGAAAAATCTATAAAAGAAAATATAAAAGATGTTTATGATGTAATTATCCATGTAGAACCTTTAGGAAATATAGAGCATGATGAAAGTTTTGGCTTATGTGAAGAAATGCTAGATAGAAAACAAGACTCCTCGAAGGAGTCTAAACCCTAAAAAATATTATCAAATGTTTGAAAATACCTATGAATAGTGTAGGTATTTTTTTATTTATTTATTCTTAATTAAAAATAATAAATTTGTATTTACATTTAAACACTAATAACAAGTAACTGGAATATAATACCACTAGAATGATATGACCAGGAGTGATATAAATGTGGAGATTTCCTAATGTAATATATATAGTTAGACCTGGAGATTCTCTTTATAAAATTGCTAGTCAATATGGAGTCAGTATTGAGGAAATAGTCAATATAAATGGAATTGTTGGTACTACAATTTATCCTGGACAAAGACTTATTATCCCAGTTGCTTTTTATACTGTCCGCCAGGGAGATAGCCTCTATAGGCTGGCACAAAAATTTAATACGACAGTTGAAAGTATTATGGTCTTGAATAATTTAGCTAGTCCTGCATTAAGAATTGGACAAAGGCTTCAAATTCCTCAATATTCAGAAGCTGTGGTAAATGTTGAAAGGGCAAATATACGCAGGGGACCAGGAATAAACTTCCCCATAGAAGCAGTTATGGTAAGAGGAGCTAAACTTCCTATTGTTAACACCAGTAATAATTGGTATGAAGTTGCATTATTTAATGGGAGTCGCGGTTGGATTTCAAAAAATATTGTTGATTTTAATGTTTATGGTGTTAGTTTACCTCTTGCAAACATTTTAGGATTTTATACTTTAGAAGAAGGACCGGCTCTTCCTAGTTCCTATGAATCTTTTGTAAATAATAAAGGAGAAATATCTCAACTTGCTTTGTTTATGTTTAGAATTGATGCAGATAATCCAACAGAGATAGAAAAGTTTGGTGGAGATTTTACTAATGAATATGTAGAAGACTTGATAAGAATTGCTCATGAAAATAATATTAGAATAGTTCCTGTAATACACAATTTGCTTTATGAAAAAGGAGATGTAACTGTTGCTAAAAATACTGTAAAGACTATGCTTGCAACTGCACAGTCTAGAGCAGCTTTTATACAAAATATTATAGAATTAATTGAAGGCTATGGTTTTGACGGAGTAAATATTGATATAGAAGATGTGTATTTAGAGGATAGTGTAAGATTATCAGCTTTTTATAGGGAGCTTGGCCGTGCCCTAGATGAAAGAGGTTATTTTTTGTCTGCTTCTGTTCCTTCAAGAATAAGTGATGAACCCTTTAATCCTTTTTCTGATCCCTTTCAATATGCTCCTATTGGGGCAGCTGTAGATGAATTTGTAGTAATGCTCTATAACGAACACGGCTGGCCTGGAAGCGGACCTGGGCCTGTAGTTTCTATAGGTTGGATGGATCGGGTTTTAAGATATACTATGACAAAAATGCCTAGAGATAAAATTATTGCTGCCGTATCTGTTTTTGGCTTTGATTTTAATTTAGACACAGGAAGAAATACCTATGTTACTTATCAAATGGCAATAGACAGGGCACAACAATACAATGCACAGATAATTTTTGATGAAGAAACACAGACTCCTATGTATTCATATGTTGATGAACAAGGTCAAAGACATGAAGTTTGGTTTGAAGATTCAAGAAGTATTCAAGCTAAAGTTCAAAAGGCATGGGATTTAGGTATTAAAGGGATTGCACTTTGGAGACTTGGTATGGAAGATCCGGCAATATGGACTATGTTAAGAGATGAAGTTGTTGTCAGAAAAGACAGAGATAATTAAAGATTAGATTTTAAAGGGAAAGTGTGCTTTTTTGCACACTTTTTTAAATTGGATTTAATTATTAAGCCACTCAATTAATGAGTCATAAAGATTTTGGATATCATTATAGCCTTGTTCATACAAAGCAGAGAGTTTTTTGGGATTTTTTTCAACTCTTTTTACTTTTATTGGTTTTGAAGGATAAACAACAAAAACTTTTCCTTCTTTTTCTAATTGCTCAATATAATCTAAAGTTGAATTATACATTAGGTGGCGGTTAGCCATGGCCTCTATCAAATTTGGATATTCAGCATAAATTTTTTTTGCAAGNTTTGTGGTTTTAGAAGGCTTTTTCCTATATCCTTTATGTCTTGTTAATATAANAACATTTTTTTCATTTCCATCTTCAATAGATTTTTTTATAGGGATTGCATCACTAATGCCTCCATCTAATAAATAGTTATCCCTAAATTCAACAATATTACTTATAAAGGGAAGACTCATGGAGGCTTTGACTGCTTCAAAAAAATCTTTTGAATTGTCTTTGTAAAAATACATAGGCTTTCCAGTAACACAATTTGTTGTACATACTACGAAGGTTTCTTTTGCATTATAAAAGTTATTGTAATCAAAGGGACATAGCCTATTGGGAATATCGTCAAAAAGAAATTTAGTTCCAAATAATTCTTTATCCCTAATAAGATTTGAAAAACTTATGTACCTTTTGTCTGTAATGTAATTAATATTAATCTCTTTATTTCTTCCACGTTGCCTAGAAATATATGAGATAGCATTACATGCACCGGCGGAAACACCAATCACATAGGGAAAAAATAAGTTTTTGTCAATAAAAAAGTCCAGTATTGCTGACGTATATACCCCCCTTAGTCCTCCGCCTTCTAATACTAGTCCTACTTTTTTCAAAGTGTTTCCTCCTTTCTATGGTAATAATTGTAATGATAATCCTTTGAGATAAAAATGTCAAGATTTCTACAAAAGATAGTATTTGACAGTTAATAATAAACAAAGTAAATTAATAGGTAAGAAAATAATGGCAATAGGGAGGTAACTCATGTGTTTACAAGAGAAGAGACCTATAATTTATTAAAAAAATATACGAAATCTCAAAGTCTTATTAAACATGCTTTAGCGGTAGAAGCTGCTATGAGGGGATATGCTAAAAAGTTTAATGAAGATGTGGAGTTTTGGGGAATAACAGGCTTAATTCACGATGTGGATTATGAATTATATCCTGAAAAGCATCCCTATGAAGGAGTAAAAATATTAAAAGAAAGTGGATATCCTGAAGAATTAATTGATGCGGTAAAAGGACATGCAGATTTAACTAATACACCAAGGCAGACACTTTTGGCAAAGACTCTTTATGCAGTAGATGAGTTATCTAGTTTTATCATTGCATATATATTAGTTAGGCCAAATAAAAGTTTTGAAGGTATCAAGTTAAAATCTATTAAGAAAAAACTTAAAGATAAAGCTTTTGCCAGAGCTGTAGATAGAGATTTAATTAATAGGGCTGCTGAAGAATTAGGGGTAGAATTGGATGAACATATTATGACAGTTGTAGAAGCCCTTGTAGAAAGAGAAAAAGAATTGAATCAAATAGCTGAAAGTTTAGTATAAATATACATTAAGTTGTTTAAATATCACGAATATTTAAAGTTGTTATTGCATAAAAACACAAACGGGTGTATAATTATAAAATAATTAACTGAACTTAGGAGAGATATTATGAGTAATATGGAATGGATTAGTCGTGGAAAAAAGGTAATCATGAATACTTATAACAGATTTCCCCTAACCTTGACAGAAGGTAAAGGAGTTTATGTTAAGGATGCAGAAGGGAAAAAATATTTAGATTTTGCTTCAGGGATAGCCGTAAACGCATTAGGATATGGCAATAAAGCTCTTGTAGAAGCTTTGGAAGAACAAATTAATAAAATTATGCATTGTTCTAATTTATATTGGAACACGGCTGCTATAGAAACTGCAGAAATAATGATTAATCATAGTATTTTTGATAAAGTATTTTTTTGTAATAGTGGGGCTGAAGCTATAGAAAGTGCCTTAAAGCTAGCAAGAAAATTCGGTAAGAAAAAACATGGTGAAAATTGTTATGAAATAATTACTATGAAGAATTCTTTCCACGGAAGAACGCTTGGGGCTATTACAGCTACAGGACAAGAAAAATATCAAAAAGATTTAAATCCCCTACTGGATGGAATCTTATATGCAGATTTTAATGATTTTGAATCTGTTAAAAAATTAGTATCCGAAAAGACTTGTGCCATACTTGTTGAACCTATTCAGGGTGAAGGTGGCATAAGACCGGCCAAAAAAGATTTTTTACAAAAATTAAGAGACTTATGTAACGAAAAAGATATTTTACTTATGTATGACGAGGTTCAATGTGGAATCGGCCGTACTGGCTACTTATTTGCTTATGAGGCTTATGGTGTGGCTCCTGATGTTATTTCTCTTGCAAAAGGCTTAGGTGGAGGTTTCCCTATAGGGGCTATGATGCTTGTTGAAAAATATTCTGATATTTTTGAGCCTGGAGATCATGCTTCAACTTTTGGAGGAAATCCAGCTGCATGTACTGCAGCTAAGGTTGTATTAAATTCCTTAATGAAGGCTAGTATTTTAGAAAATGTAAAAAAACAAGGTGACTATCTTAAAGAAAAGCTTAATAAACTAAAAGAAAGATATGAAATAATTATAGATGTGCGAGGAATGGGCTTAATGCAGGGAATTGAGTTAAGCCTTCCAGTAGCTGATATTATTAATCAATGTATTAAAAGTGGTTTACTTCTTGTTGGAGCAGGCTCACAAGTTATAAGATTTGTTCCTCCTTTGATTGTAGATAAAAATGAAATAGACGAAGCAATAAATATACTTGAAAATGTATTAAAAGAGGTTTAAGCTAAAGTTAGCATTATTCTTTAACAATTGATAATTTTTAAAACTATAATTTGATTACTGAGGGGGTAACTTTATGGGAATAAACTTAAGAGGGAGAAGTTTATTAACTTTAAAAGATTTTACTGCATTTGAAATAAATTATTTATTAGAATTAGCAGAAGACTTAAAAAGAAAAAAGAAAATGGGTATTAAAGGGGAACTTTTAAAAGGAAAGAATATTGCTCTTCTTTTCGAGAAACCTTCAACAAGGACCAGATGTGCTTTTACAGTAGCTTGTATTGATGAAGGGGCTCATCCTGAATATCTAGGAAAAGATGATATTCAATTAGGAAATAAAGAATCCGTAGAAGATACGGCAAGGGTATTAGGAAGGCTATTTGATGGAATTCAATTTAGAGGTTTTAAGCAAGAGACAGTAGAAAAGTTAGCAAAGTACAGTGGAGTTCCTGTTTGGAATGGTTTAACTGACTTGTATCATCCTACACAGGTTCTTGCTGATTTTTTAACAATAAAAGAAAAGTTTGGACGCCTAAAAGGGATTCGTTTTGTATATTTAGGAGATGGACGAAACAATATGGCAAACAGCTTGATGATTGGTGCTTCTAAAATGGGAATGGATTTTGTTATTGCTGCTCCTAAAAGCCTTTGGCCTGAAGAAGCTTTAATCGAGGAGTGCAAATTATTTGCAAAAGAATCAAAAGGCAGTGTTACAATTACGGAAAATATTGAGGAAGCTACGGCAGGAGCTGATGTCATTTATACAGATGTATGGTGTTCTATGGGTGAAGAAGATAAAGCTGAAGAAAGAATTAGACTATTAAAACCTTACCAAGTGAATTCTTCTTTAATGAAAAAAACAGGAAAAGATGAGACTATTTTTATGCATTGTCTTCCAGCTGTAAAAGGCAATGAAGTGACTGAAGAAGTTTTTGAAAGTCCTCAATCAGTAGTGTTTGACGAGGCGGAAAATAGAATGCATACAATTAAAGCGGTAATGGTTTCAACCTTATCATAAAATCTTTCAGATTAATTTAATAAATATAATAAATTCATTGACGAAATATTTATTTTTAGCTATAATTTTTACAAACATTGTTAGTAAAATATCAATTAATATTGTAAGACTTTATTTTAGGAGGAGTAAAATGGATAGAGTATATAATTTTTCAGCGGGACCTTCAATGCTTCCTTTAGAAGTTTTAGAAAAGGCACAAAAAGAGTTAGTTGCTTTTGGTGATTCTGGAATGAGTGTTATGGAAATGAGTCACCGTTCTAAAGTTTACGATGAAATTATAAAAGGAGCAGAAGCAGTTTTAAGGGATATAATGAATATTCCAGAAAATTACAAGGTGCTTTTCTTACAAGGTGGAGCTTCAACTCAGTTTGCTATGGTACCTTTAAATCTTTTTAGAAATAGTAAAAAAGCTGATTATGTTAATACGGGACAATGGTCCAAAAAAGCTATATCAGAAGCAAAAAGATATGGAACAATAAATGTAGTAGCTTCTTCAGAAGATACTACATTTAACTACATACCTGAGTTAGATAAAAGTACTTTTTCATCAGATGCAGATTATTTCCATATTACATCTAATAATACTATTTACGGAACTAGATATATTGAATTACCTGATACAGGAGATGTTCCTTTAGTGTCAGATATGTCTTCTTGTATTTTATCTGAAGTTTGTGATGTAAGTAAGTTTGGATTAATATATGCAGGAGCACAAAAAAACATGGGTCCTGCTGGTCTTACCGTTGTTATTATTCGTGAAGATTTAATAGGCCATGCAATGGATATAGCTCCTACGATGTTAAATTATAAAACTCATGCAGATAATGATTCTTTATATAATACACCGCCTACTTATAGTATTTATATTGCAAAATTAGTTTTTGAGTGGGTTAAATCAAAGGGCGGTTTAGCTGAAATGGAAAAAATCAATAAAGAAAAAGCTAGTATTTTATATGATTTCTTAGATAATTCTGGATTTTATAAAGGAACAGTAGTTCCAAAATATCGTTCTCTAATGAACATACCTTTTGTTACTCCTTCTAAAGAGTTAGATGAAAAGTTTGTAAAAGAAGCAACAGCAAAAGGATTAGTAAACTTAAAAGGCCATAGGACTGTAGGAGGCATGCGTGCAAGTATTTATAATGCAATGCCAGTAGAAGGAGTTAAAGCCTTAGTTGACTTCATGAAAAAATTCGAGATGGAAAATCGTTAGGGGGATTATTATGTATAAAATAAAGACATTAAATAAGATTTCAGAGGAAGGACTAAAATACTTTGATAGTAATAAGTATGAAATATCTGATGATTGTCTCAATCCGGATGGAATAATAGTTAGAAGTGCAAAAATGCATGATATGGAGTTTCCTCCTTCATTAAAGGCTATAGCAAGGGCAGGAGCAGGGGTAAATAACATTCCTGTTGATTTGTGTTCTGAAAAAGGTATTGTTGTTTTTAATACTCCTGGTGCTAATGCTAATGGTGTAAAAGAATTAGTTTTAACTGGATTATTATTATCTTCAAGAAAAGTTGTTGATGGAATAAACTGGGCTAAGACTTTAAAAGGAAAAGGCAGTGAAGTAGCTAAACTAGTTGAAAAAGGAAAATCACAATTTGCAGGCCCAGAATTAAAAGGTAAAAAATTAGGAATAATAGGTTTAGGAGCTATTGGCGTATTGGTGGCTAATACAGCTAAATCCCTTGGAATGGAAGTTTATGGTTACGACCCATATATATCTATAGATGCAGCTTGGGGCTTGTCAAGGGCAGTTCATAGAGCTGTTAGTATGGAAGAAATTATTTCCGATTCAGATTATATTACAATTCATGTACCTCTTCTTGAGGAAACCAAAAATATGATTAATAAAGAAAAATTTTCATTGATGAAAAAAGGAGTAAGACTTCTTAATTTCTCAAGGGGCGAGTTGGTTAATAATGCTGACTTACTTGAGGCTATTAAAGAAGGAATTGTTGCTTCATATGTTACCGATTTCCCTACAGATGAATTATTAGATGTAGAAAATGTTATTGCAATTCCTCATTTAGGAGCTTCAACCCCTGAATCTGAAGATAATTGTGCAGTAATGGCAGTACAACAGATTATGGATTATCTTGAAAATGGTAATATTAAAAATTCAGTTAATTTCCCTGATTGTGAAATGACTAGAACAACTAATTATCGTACAGTTGTTGCACATAAAAATATTCCTGGTATGGTAGGTAAAATAACTACTACTATAGCTAATGATGGCGTAAATATAATGGATATGATGAATAAGAGTAAAAAAGATTGGGCATATACAATCATTGATTCTGATAAAAAAGTATCTGATGAAGTAGTAGAAAAGTTAACCAATGCTGAAGGAATACTTACTGTAAGAACAATATAATTTACTTTTATAATAAGTTTTTGACAACAGATTTTTAACTAAGTATAAAATCTGTTGTTTTTTTAAAAGAAAATGAAATTTTTGTATATATTATAATTTTTTATTAAGTGAGGTGCTCATATATATATGAATAATGAAAAAATAAGTTTTTTTACCAAATTAAACAAGTCTATATTTGATTTAAATTATTATCCAAAGTTAATTAGAGAATCAACAGGAAGGGCAATAGCTTTTTTAGTTTTATTTTCATTAATTTTAGGAATACTTGGTGCCTTTGTTTCAAGTTTTAAGTTCTTAGTTGCCGGGAGATTAACAGGGTTTGTAGAAGAGATGGCCTATTTTGAATATAAAAATGGTATTTTATCAGTTGATTCGGATGAACCTATTGTTGATAATAATCTTACTACATTAGTAGTTATTGATACTAATGATCAAATAGATATGGAAATTATGGATGATTATAAAGAAACAGTTATTATGCTAAGTGATAGAATAATTTTTAAACAAGTAACAGACGTTCAGGTAATAGATTACAAGGAGTTTTTTTCCACATTTGGATTTGACAGCAATTTTAGCTTTAACAAAAATGATGTAATGAGAATTTCTAATAAAATTGATATAGTTATTGTTTTTCTGATATTTGCTTTTGCATTATTTGGAACAATTATCTCTAAACTTATTGGTTCTTTATTTATTAGTATTATTGGATTAGTAGTTAATGCTGTAAAAGAGACTAAATTACCTTATGCTGATATATATAAAATAGGAATATATTCCATGGTATTAGCTTCAGTTATTGATTTTTTATATTCAGCATCACTTTTTTGGGTTCCTTTTTTGAGTATATTATTTTTCTTTGTTTATTATGCTATTGTAATTACTTATATTTCATTAGCTATGACAAAAATAAAAAGAATCCAAGATTTACAATATCAACAATATAATCAGTAATATATGGAGAATTAAATAAAATAATAAAATTGTCTTAAATAAAAATACTTCCAAGTTGAAGCTCTAATTTAGTAAAATTAGGCTCTTAATTTGGAAGTATTTTATTGAAAAATTAGGATTACTAGAAGACAAGCTTGAAGATTACATAAAGAATATTGAAACTATTGATATTTTAATTTTACTAAAGTATTGGTTGAATGGAAGAACTAGATGATTTTAATGAATCAATTGCCTTTTTAAGGATTAAGATTCCTTTTTGAATTTGTTTCTCGTTTACAGCAGCAAAGCTAAGCCGTATATAATTACTAGATTCTTTTGAAAGAAAAAACAAGGAGCCTGGTGCAATAATTACATTTCTTGATAAAAGCAAATCAGACAGTTTATCTAGGGGGATAGAATTATTTAATTTAATCCATATACTTAATCCTCCATTAGGAGCTATATAGCTTATTTCATCTTTTAAATGCTCATCAAGTAAGCTAGTCAGACATAGATATCTATTTTTATATATTTTGCAAATGTCTTTAATATGATTTTTCCAAAGTCCTTTTCTAAGATATAAATCAAAGGCCCTTTGTATAAATCCTGATGTAGTAATATCTGTCGTTTGTTTTGCTGATAAAATACTAGGCATTAGATTCTTAGGGACAACTAAAAAAGCTAAGCGGAGTCCAGGCATTAATATTTTTGAAAAACTTTTAATGAAAACAACTCTATTTCTATGATCCAAGGCCTTTAAGGGCACATTTTTTTCATCAGAATAATTTAAATCACTTAAATAGTCATCTTCAATAATATAGGTGTTATATTTTTCAGCTAAGTCCAATATTGCTCTTTTCTTTTTTAAAGAATAAGAATAACCAGTGGGATTTTGATAATAGGGCATAAGATATATAAATTTTGGATGATAAATCTTTAGATAGTTTTCAAGAACTTCCAGGTCCATACCATCAAATTCTAATGTTAGTTCTATGATTCGAGCTCCTCGGCTTTGAAATGCTGCTATTGCACCATGATAAGTAGGTTTTTCAACAAATAAAGTATCCCCATATTGCAATAGGGCTTTAGAAAGTATATCTATACCTTGCTGAGCTCCAGATATTACTTGAATTTTATCTTCTGTAGTAAAAATACCATATGATTTAAGGCAATCCGCAATAGATTCTCGCAGCTTTTCATATCCTTGACTTTCTTGATAGCTAAAAGCATTGCCCTTATCCCTTTCAAGAATTTCATTTACAATGCTTTTAAAACTTTCTACAGGAAATAAATCAGTACTTGGAGATATACTTGCAAAATTAATGGTATCTTTGGTCATGGTGATTTGCTTTATTTCTTTTTTTTCTTCGAAAGGAATGGGAGAGGGAGTATTTTCTATAGGAATAGGAGATACATAGGTACCGCTTCCTACTTGTGCATAAACAACTCCCTTTTTTTCAAGATATTTATATGCATTAACAACAGTTACATTATTAACTTTTAATTTTTTGGCCAGACTACGAATTGTAGGTAGTTTTGTATTAGCTTTTAAGATATCTTTTTCAATTAAATCATACAAAGAATCTCCTAATTGCTGATAAAGAGGAGTTTTGCTATTTTTATCCAACTGTATCGATACAAAGTAATCCATTCAAAAAAATCCTCCTTTTTTATTGAAGCAAGCTAGTATATAAGTATAATAATGATTATATAAAAATGCATTTTTAATTTATCCTTATATATTGTATCGATACAATATTTTATCATACTAATTTTTACATGTCTATTAATTAAGTTGAAGTTTTATTTAAATTTTAAATTATCAAGGAGGCTTAAAATGAGCAAACAATATAATTTAGATAAAAATTTAGCAGAAAGTTTAAAAGGCGGAGTAATAATGGATGTAACTAATGCAAAAGAAGCAAAGATTGCACAAGAGGCAGGAGCAGTAGCGGTAATGGCCTTGGAGAGAGTCCCTGCAGATATAAGGAAAGAAGGGGGAGTGGCAAGAATGTCAGATCCCAAACTGATAAAAGAAATAAAAGATGCAGTTACTATTCCTGTAATGGCAAAATGCAGAATAGGCCACTTTGTGGAAGCACAAATACTAGAGGCTTTAGAAATTGACTATATTGATGAAAGTGAAGTTCTAACTCCTGCAGATGATAACTATCATATAGATAAAAAACTTTTTAAGACTCCTTTTGTATGCGGAGCCAGGGATTTAGGAGAAGCCCTTAGAAGGATAGGAGAAGGAGCTTCTATGATACGGACAAAAGGAGAAGCAGGAACAGGAGACATAGTTCAAGCAGTTAGGCATATGAGGACTATGATGGCACAAATTAGGCAATTAAAAAGCATGGCAAAGGAAGAAAGAATGTTCTTTGCAAAGGAAATAGGTGCCCCTTTTCATTTACTCGAAAAAGTAGCTCAGCTAGGAAAACTTCCTGTAGCCAATTTTGCAGCTGGTGGAATAGCAACACCTGCTGATGCAGCTCTTATGATGCAGTTAGGCAGCGACGGGGTTTTCGTAGGCTCAGGAATATTTAAATCAGGAAATCCTATAAAAAGAGCAAAGGCAATTGTTGAGGCAGTTAAACATTATGAAAATCCTAAAAAATTAGCAGAGATAGCTGAGGATTTGGGAGAGGAAATGAAGGGGGAAGCTAGAGCATAGAGGATGTGCTAAGAAGTAGGAAGGCAGAGGTTGAAATTGAGAATGATATAAATGATTGATTAGCCAGTAGAATATCTACTGGTTATTTTTTATGACATTGATTTATTTTTAAATAGGTGTAAAATTCATTGTAGATAATATCATTAACTAAGTATATAAGATGATTATTTAAACTTTTTTATAAGTATCTAAAACATATTATAGGAGGAGTGGAACTAATGAAAGAGTTGTCTTTACACATTTTGGATATAGCTGAAAATAGTATTAGGGCAAATGCGACAGAAATATATATAGAAGTAGATGAAGATATTGATAATAATATTTTTTCTTTTGAAATAAAAGATAATGGTAAAGGAATGGATAAAGAATTTGTAGAATCTGTAAAGGATCCTTTTAAAACTTCCAGGACAACAAGAAGAGTTGGTTTGGGAATACCTCTTTTAGAAGCAGCATGTAAAAGGTGTAATGGAGATGTAAAAATTACTAGTAGTCTTAACAAAGGAACACAGATTAAGGCATGGATGGATTATGACCATATAGATAGAGCGCCTTTGGGGGATATTGTAAGTACTATAACAAATCTGATATTAGCTAATCCTGATATTGATTTTATTTATTGTCATAAATATAATGACAAGTCTTTTGAATTAGATACTAAGGAAATTAAAAATGTACTTGATGGAGTACCTATTAATGATTTAGGAATTATAAACTGGATTAAAAATTATATAAAAGATGAATTGACAGAAATTAAACAATGATAATTATAAAAGCAGTAAAATACTTCTTATAATATTTAGTTTTTTTAAACAAAAAGCAGCACATTGTATACAGGATACGCATATTTCAGTAAAAAATATAAGATTTTAATGGTAGTTAATCCTAAGTTTATTGTGCATTTTTTATCATTTCTTGATGAATTAAGGGCTTTGTATTATGATATATAGTATATTAGCTTAATAAGATTAAATTTTTATTATACAGAATAATAAAGGGGGATTTATATGCAGTTGCTAACATTTAAAAGAGGCATTCACCCTCCTGATGGAAAACATTTAACGGAAAATAAACCGATAGAATATCTTCTTCCTAAAGGAGATTTGGTATATCCTATGGTTCAACACATAGGAGCACCATGTGAGCCTACAGTTAAAAAAGGAGACAGGGTCTTAGTTGGNCAAAAGATTGGAGAAGCTAAGGCTTATGTTTCAGCTCCTGTTCACGCTACTGTATCTGGCACAGTAAAAAATATTGCACCAATGCTCCATCCTAATGGAGATAAAATTTTGTCAGTAATAGTTGAAAATGATGGTTTATATGAAGAACACGAATCTATTGGACCAAAAGGTGATTATAAAAATCTTTCCAGAGAGCAGATTATTGAAATTATTAAAGAGGCAGGTATTGTAGGTATGGGAGGAGCGGGATTCCCTACTTTTATAAAATTATCACCTCCTCCTGAGAAAAAAATTGATTCTATAATTGTTAATGGGGCAGAATGTGAACCTTATTTAACTTCTGATTACAGAGTAATGTTGGAAGAAACTGACAGAGTAGTAACAGGTTTAAAGATTATTCTGAAGTTATTTCCCGAAGCAAAAGGATACATTGCTGTGGAAGATAATAAGATGGAAGCAGTAAAAGCTCTTTTGGAAGAGACTAAAAATATTGATAATATTGAAGTTAAACTTGTAAAAACAAAATATCCTCAAGGGGCAGAAAAACAATTAATTTATGCAGTTACAAAAAGAGAAGTGCCTTCTGGCGGACTTCCTGCAGATGTAGCTTGTATTGTTCAAAATATTGATACAGTTGTAGCTATTCATAGGGCTATTGTAAGAGGAAGACCTTTAATGAGAAGAATTGTAACAGTTAGTGGTGGAGCTGTTAAAGATCCAAAGAATTTTAAAGTAAAAATAGGGACTTCATATAGAGAACTTGTAGAAGCAGCAGGAGGACTTGTTTCTGAACCTGTAAAGATAATATCTGGAGGACCTATGATGGGAATGGCTCTTACTAGCTTGGATGTACCAGTATGTAAGGGAACTTCTGCAATTTTATGTCTAACTAAAGAAGAAGCTGAATTACCCGAAGAACAAAACTGTATCCGTTGTGGCAGATGTATTGCTGCATGTCCTATGAATTTAATGCCTTTACAACTTAATCAATATGCAATTCATAAAGAAATAGATAAATTCGAAGCGATACACGGCATGGATTGTATGGAATGTGGCTGTTGTTCTTTTGTATGTCCTGCTAAAAGACATATAGTTCAATCCGTTAGAACAGCTAAAAAGCTAGTACGAAGTAATAAGAAAAATGCATAAGGGGGAAGCTTAATGTCTGTCAATAAGTATACAGTATCCTCATCACCTCATATACGTTCAAAGGATACGGTACAAGGAATTATGGGAGATGTTTTTATTGCACTACTGCCTGCAGCAATAGCAGGAGTATGGTTTTTTAGATTTTCTGCTTTGTTTATTATTCTAATATCTATAGCTTCTTGTGTTGGAGCAGAAGCGATATGGCAAAAATTAACTAAACAAAAAGTTACTATAAATGATTTTAGTGCAGCAGTAACAGGTTTACTTCTTGCACTTAACCTTCCTCCAACGGTTCCTTTTTGGATTCCCATTGTGGGGGGAGTATTTGCTATTATAGTTGCTAAGCAGTTTTTTGGAGGGTTAGGTCAAAATTTTATTAACCCTGCTTTGGCTGCAAGAGTGTTTTTACTTACCTCCTGGACTCCTCAAATGACTAGTTGGACCCTTGACGGAGTTACAACTGCTACGCCTTTGGCATTATTAAAAGAAGGAGCTTTACAACTACCTTCTTTTACTGATGTGTTTTTAGGAAATATTGGTGGCTGTATAGGAGAAACCTCTGCTATTGCTTTATTAATTGGAGCGGCATATTTACTTTATAGAAGGGTTATATCAATAAGAATTCCTGCAACTTTTATAGGAACTGTATTTATTCTTACATGGCTTATTGGAAGAGATGGAATGTTTTATTCTAACGCCATATATGAAATTTTTACAGGGGGACTTATTTTAGGAGCATTTTTTATGGCTACTGATTATTCTTCTTCTCCTGTTACGGAAAAAGGACAATATATTATGGGATTAGGTTGTGGGATTATAACTGTTGTAATCCGTTTATTTGGTGGTTTACCTGAGGGTGTATCTTATGCCATACTCATTATGAATTTAGCTGTACCTCTTATCGAAAGATATACAATGCCCAAACGTTTTGGGGAGGTGAAACAATGAAAGAAATTATAAAACTTGGACTTATTTTGTTTGTTATTACGGCTATCTCAGCAGGTATATTAGGTTTTGCATATGATATTACTAAAGAGCCAATAGAAAAACAGGTTAGGTTAGCCAATCAAGAAGCAATGACTAAGGCTCTTCCCCAAAGTGAAAAATTTGAAAAAGTCGAAGTAGACATACCAGAAGCTTCTAATATTATAGAAGTTAATGCTGGATATAAAGGTGATTTATTAGATGGTTATGTAATAAAAGTTGTTTCAAAAGGTTTTGGTGGTCCTATTGAAATGATGGTTGGACTATCAAAAGAGGGTGAAATTCAAGGAGTAAGTATATTAAGTCATGCTGAAACTCCTGGATTAGGTGCTAAGGCCCAAGAAGATTCTTATTTATCACAGTATAAAGAGAAGTCTGGTATTCTTTCAGTTGTAAAGGCTAAAGCCAGCAAAGAAGATGAAATAGAAAGTATTTCAGGAGCAACGATTACGTCAAAGGCTGTAACTGATGGAATAAATGAAGCAGTTGATTTCTTACAAAAAAATCTTAATAGATAATTTAAATAAAGGAGGATAACATTGAAGGTATTAGCAGAAAGGATTAAAAACGGGATTATATTAGAAAATCCCACGTTTGTTCAAGTAATAGGAATGTGTCCTACCTTGGCTGTTACTACAGGAGCAAAAAACGGTATAGGAATGGGCTTGGCAACCACTGCTGTATTGGTTGGTTCTAATGTATTTATATCTCTTTTAAGAAAATTCATTCCCTCAAAAATACGTATTCCTGCATATGTAGTTATTATTGCAAGTTTTGTAACTCTTATTGAATTTTTGATGCAAGGATTCGTACCAGCTTTATATAAACAATTAGGATTATTTATACCTTTAATTGTTGTTAATTGTATTATTTTAGCAAGAGCTGAAGCTTATGCTTCAAAAAATAATATATTAAGTTCTCTTTTTGATGGTTTAGGGATGGGCTTAGGTTTTACTTTGGCATTGACTATTATAGGTTCTATTAGGGAAATATTAGGTGCAGGCCAATTATTTGGATTTCAAATTATGCCTTCATCTTACCAACCAGCTATTATTATGATTTTAGCTCCCGGTGCATTTTTCACCTTAGGCATTCTTATGGCAATTTTAAATCATTTTAGAAGTAAAAATACGAAAAAAGCATAGGGGGAATCATGATGGAGTTATTTATCATATTTTTGAGTGCTATTTTAGTTAATAATTTTGTTTTATCTAGGTTTTTAGGGATTTGTCCTTTTCTTGGAGTATCCAAAAAGGTAGAAACAGCCTTAGGAATGGGTGTAGCAGTAACTTTTGTAATGACTTTAGCATCTATAATTTCTTATATGGTCTATAATTGGATGTTGGTACCTCTTAAAATAACTTATTTGTATACCATTGCTTTTATATTAGTTATTGCAGCTTTAGTACAATTTGTAGAAATGGTTATCCAAAAAACAAGCCCTACTCTTTATCAGGCATTGGGAGTATACCTTCCTTTAATTACAACAAACTGTGCTGTATTAGGGGTTGCTGTAATTAATATGAATGAAGGCTATAATTTAATTAAGAGTGTAGTTAATGGTTTTGGTGCTGCTTTAGGCTTTACGTTAGCTATTGTTTTATTTGCAGGGATTAGAGAAAGAATTGAAAATAATAATATATTAAATGCATTTAAGGGTTTTCCTATTGCATTAATCACTGCAGGATTGATGTCTATAGCATTCTTAGGATTTCAGGGATTACTTTAGGAAGGAGGGAAAACTGTGGACATAACTAGTATTGTTTATCCCATTGTAAGTATAGGTGGCTTAGGTATATTATTTGGAGCAGGTCTAGGATATGCATCAAAGAAATTTGCTGTAGAAGTAGATGAAAGAATTCCAAAGGTTAGAGATTTACTTCCTGGTGCTAATTGTGGAGGTTGTGGCTTTGCAGGCTGCGATGCTTTTGCTACGGCAGTAGTGGAGGAAGGAGTTGACATTTGTTCTTGTCCAGTAAATAGCGATGAATCTGCAGGAAAGATCGCTGCTTTATTGGGAGTGGATCCTTCATGCAGCATAAAAAGAGTTGCCTTGGTAAAATGTAAAGGCACTTGCAGTAATAGTCAAAACAAATATGATTATTACGGTATTATGGATTGTAATGATGCTGCAGCTATTCCCGGCGGTGGTGCAAAAGCTTGTAGTTATGGTTGCTTAGGACTTGGAAGCTGTAAAAAGGTTTGTCCTTTTGATGCCATAAGGATAGAAGATGGTATTGCAGTAATTGATGAAGATAAATGTACGGCTTGTGGGAATTGTGTTGATGCCTGCCCAAAAGCTGTAATAGAATTGGTTCCGAAACAAAACAAAGTAAGAGTTTTATGTAATTCCAATGATAAAGGTAAAGAGGTAAAAGAAGCTTGCTCAGTGGGCTGTATTGGTTGCAAACTTTGTGTAAAATCTTGTGAATATGATGCCATAGATTTTGAAGATAATCTTGCCCATATAAACTATGAGAAATGTAGTCATTGTATGGCTTGTGTTGAAAAGTGCCCGACTAAGATTATTGAAGGGCAACATGTGTTAACTGAAGCTTAATATTTTCTAAAAGTGACTATGCGGTGCTTTGTTTTATAATAAAACAGCACCGCTTTTAATATTTTAATTCATCCTTGCCTGTGCTAAAATATAATAAATATTTATTAGGAGTGATAAATCTTGAATATTAAAAAAGGAAAGAACAATTGGGTGCTTTTTATTTTTATTTTAATGGGGATTGTTATTGGTGGATTTATTGGTCATTATTTGGGCCAAGCTCCTTATTTTGAATGGATTAACTTCGGGAAGGAATTTGGATTTGATGCTCCAGCGGCATTAGATTTACAAATAATATACATAGAAATAGCTTTCAAAATAGAAATTACTATTGCAAGTATATTAGGTGTTATAGCGGCTATACTTATATATAGAAAAATATAACAATTTTTTATTCTATCTAGCAGGTGGTGTAGTAATCATGGATAAAATAATTTTAGCTTCTGCTTCTCCTAGAAGAAAGATGCTATTAAAACAAATAGGGATTCCTTTTGATGTTGTTGTTAGTGATGTTGAGGAAGAAGTTAAATTAGCTCTTACTCCAGAGGAACTGGTAATAGAATTATCTAAGCAAAAGGCGATAAATGTAGCAAATAGTTTAGGAGAAGGTTTTTTAGTAATTGGTGCTGATACAATTGTAGTCTTTGAAGGGAAAATTCTTGGAAAGCCTAAGGATAAAGAAGATGCTTATAAAATGCTTTCTATGCTCCAAGGTAATTGTCATGAAGTTTATACGGGAGTTACTATTATACGGACAAAAGACAAGCAAATAGAATCGGATTATGAAAAAACGAAAGTTTATATGAGAAAACTTTCACAATCTATAATAAATAAATATATAGACACAAAGGAACCTTTAGATAAAGCTGGAGCATATGGCATTCAAGAAAAAGGTGGCCTTTTTATTGATAAGATAGATGGTGATTATAATAATGTTGTAGGTCTTCCTTTAAAATTGATTTTAAGATTAACAGAAAAAATGGACATTAATTTATTTAATAATTATATATTTAATACTAGGAGTTGAGAATATTGACTTTTCCTAAAGAGGCACATATGTCAATGAAAGATTTACCAAAGCTTGAAAGGCCTTATGAAAAGTTAGAGCATTTTGGCCCACAGGCCTTGTCCGAAGCAGAATTATTGGCAATTATATTTAGGACTGGTTCACGAAATATAAGGGCAGTTGAATTGGCACAAAGATTATTAGCTTTAGAAAAGGATGAGGGCATATACGGCTTGTATCAATATAGCTTGGATGAATTAATGAATATAAAAGGTATTGGTAGGGTAAAAGCAATTCAAATAAAGGCTGTATTAGAATTATCAAAAAGAATATCAAGACATCAAGCTGCAGTAAAATACAGAATTAATTCTCCAGCTAGTATTGCATCTATTTATATGGAAGAAATGCGTTACTTAAAACAAGAACATTTTAAAATCGTATTATTAGATACAAAAAATCAAATCATTGGCAGTCAAGATATTACTAAAGGAAGTATTAACTCTTCGATAGTTCATCCAAGAGAAGTATTTAAATATGCCATAAAGAAAAGTGCAGTAGGCATTATAATGCTCCACAACCATCCTAGTGGAGATCCATCTCCTAGCAAAGAAGATATTGCTGTCACAAAAAGAATGAAGGAAGTAGGAGAATTAGTAGGAATTAATTTATTAGATCACATTATTATAGGAGACGGGCTTTATATTAGCCTAAAAGAAAGAGAAGTAATATAGTTAAAGAATTAAATTTAAATTGAGGACCTAAGCAAATAAGTTGCCTCCTTTTTATGTTTTCTATATTTTTTGTTGAAAAAAATAATAAAAAAGGTTATGATGTTACTAGCATAGGGAAAGATTATCTATAATAAATAATAACTTAATTTTTAATTAGTATATAAATGTTGGCTATACAAATAATATAGTATTAATAATGTTTTTTTATTATTTTGGCCTTATTTGATTGATGACTAGGAGGAAGAATTATGTTTTTTTCAAAGGATTTAGGTATAGATTTAGGAACTGCAAATACATTAGTATTTGTAAAAGGGAAAGGCATTATTGTTAGTGAGCCTTCAGTAGTTGCTGAAAATAAAAAGACTAAGGAAGTATTAGCAGTTGGTGATGAAGCAAAACAGATGATTGGTAGAACACCAGGAAATATTGTTGCAACAAGACCTTTAAAAGATGGTGTTATTGCAGATTTTGCTACTACTGAAGCTATGTTAAAATATTTCATTGACAAGTCACATAAAAAAGGTCTTTTTACTGGTAAGCCCAGGGTAATTGTATGTGTTCCTTCAGGAGTCACTGCAGTAGAAATGCGGGCTGTTTATGATGCTGCAAGAAATGCAGGTGCTAAAGAAGCCCATCTTATTGAAGAGCCTATGGCAGCTGCAATTGGAGCAGGCCTTCCAGTTGAAGAACCTACAGGAAGCATGGTAGTAGATATTGGTGGTGGTACTAGCGAAGTAGCAATTATTTCGCTAGGTGGTATAGTAACAAGTAAATCTTTGAGAGTAGCAGGAGATGAAATAGACGAATATATTGTCAGTTATATAAAGAAAGAGTACAATCTTATGATTGGGGAGCGTACAGCAGAAGATATTAAAGTAACAATAGGTTCAGCATTTCCAAAAGACAAAGAACAAAGTAAAGAAATAAGAGGTAGGGATTTAGTTACAGGACTTCCTAAAACGATGAAAATTACGTCTACGGAAATAATGGAAGCTATAAAGGATCCAATTAATGCTATTGTTGATGCGATAAAAATTACTTTAGAAAAGACTCCTCCTGAATTGGCAGCAGATATCATGGAGTCTGGGATTATGTTAACTGGAGGAGGAGCACTTCTTTCAGGATTTGATAAAAAGATTTTCCAAGAAACCGGTATGCCTGTTCGAATTGCCGAAGAGCCTTTAAATTGTGTAGCTTTAGGAACAGGGCTTGCATTAGAAAACATAGAGACCTTAAGAAACATACTGATATCTCCTAAGAAAATTTAGTTAATTTTAATTGATAGGAGAGGTTTTGTGAGACGTTCGTTTAAAATTAAAGAAAAGTATGTGATATTACTTGTTTCAATTATTTTAATAATTACAATATTCTCAACTGCTGGTAAAAGGTATAATATTACTTTTATTGAAAAGGGTTTAGGCTATATTGTTATGCCTATCCAAAAAATTATTAGCGGTATAGGAGAATGGGCTGGCGACCAAATAAACTTTATTAAAAATATAAAAAATCTTGAAAAGCAAAATGCTGAATTATCAAAAAAGGTAGATGAATTATCTTATGAAAATAAGATTTTACAACAATACAAAGATGAAAATACTCGCTTAAGAAAATTATTAGATTTAGATAAAAAATATGCAGATTATCCCAAAATAGGAGCCGAGATTATTGGTAAGGATCCTGGAAATTGGTATAATGTATTTTTGATTGATAAGGGTAGTAATGACGGATTAGAAGTTGATATGGTAGTACTTTCAGGGAATGGTTTGGTTGGACATATAATTGAGGTTGCCCCTAATTATTCTAAGGTACTGGCAATTATTGATGATAGAAATGCTGTAAGTTCAAAAGTTCTAAGGACAGGAGACTTAGGAATAGTTAAAGGAGATTTGTCTTTGTTAAACCAAGGTTTATGTAGAATGGAATATGTAGATGCTGAGGCAGATATAATAGTAGGGGATGAGATAGTGACATCAAATTTAAGTGATATTTATCCCCCAGGTATAATGATAGGTACAGTAAAAGAAATTGAAACTGAAAGTCATGGCCTTACAAAGTATGCACTTATTGAACCTGTGGTAGACTTTAAGCACCTAGAAGAAGTCTTGGTTATTAATATGAAATGGAATAAAAAAGATGATGCAACAAAGGAGTAATTTAATTGCGAAGGATTCTAGCAATAAGTTTAATTTTGTTATTTACTAATATTTTGCAAGGAACATATTTTCAAGGCTTTGAAATTAGGGGCGTTATTCCTAATTTCTACATTATTGTTATAGTTTCCTTTGCTTTACTAAGAGGTAGTAAAGAAGGTGCAATAGTAGGCTTTTTTGCTGGTTTATTACAAGATATTTATTATGGAACGACAGTTGGATTTTATGCACTCCTTGGAGTATACATAGGTTATTTCTCTGGTAAGTTAAACAAAAGTTTTTATAGGGAAAATTTTTTTCTGCCTCTTATTTTAACAATTGTTAGTAGTTTTTTTTATGATATGGCCATATATATTTTTACATATTTAATAAGGGGTAGAATTCAAATATCATATTATTTTTACAATATTATTCTTCCAGGTGTTGTTTATACAGGTGTTTTTTCAATATTTATTTATCAAGGAATATATTTTCTAAATGAAAAATTAGAAATCCGGGAAAAGAAATACAGGAATTTTTTTAAATGAGTCTAAAGTCTATTAAAGGCTTAAAGGTGGGGAAAATATGATAAATGATAATTCAGTTATATTTAAAGGAAGCAAAGATGGATTAATAATATTATTAAGCCCTGATATAGATTTTAATAATTTAAAAACAATTTTAGAAAAAAAAGTTGAGGATGCTAAAGACTTTTTTAAAGACGCTAAAACAAGTATAATGTTTAAAGGCAGAGATTTAACTGAAGAAGAAGAGTATCAGTTGCTTCAAATTATTACAGATAAAGCACAACTTAACGTAAGTTATATTTATGATGAAAAAAGCAGTATGGAACCATCAAAATCTATGCCAGCAGACAAATTTAATGATGGAAGAATACAAATTGATCAAACTAAGTACTACAAAGGAACAATCCGTTCAGGACAATGCCTTGAATTTGATGGCAGTATAGTAGTAATAGGAGATGTTAACCCGGGTGGAGAAATATATGCCGGAGGAAATATTATAATACTAGGTTCTTTAAAGGGAATTGTCCATGCAGGTTGTAAAGGTTATGACAAAGCCTTTGTTGCTGCTTTGGCAATGAACCCAATGCAGCTTAGGATTTGCAATATTATTACAAGATCTCCTGATAATCAAGCTTATAATACTCACTCTAAGACATTTCCTCAAATAGCCTATTTATATGAAGGAAATGTATATATCGAACCTATTGATTACAAACTATTAGATAATTTGTGATTTTTACATATTATATAGAATTTTTTGTAAAAATAAAAAGGGTGCATTTTGCTTCATTATCTGTTAAAATAATATTATTAGATTATGTTTTGCCAACAAGGGGGAAATAACATGAGTCAGGTTATTGTTGTTACTTCAGGTAAAGGGGGCGTTGGAAAAACTACTACAACGGCTAATATAGGTACTGGTCTTGCATTAAAAGGCTATAAAGTAGTCTTACTTGATGCAGATATAGGTTTAAGAAACTTGGATGTTGTTATGGGATTGGAAAACCGTATTGTCTATGATTTGATTGATGTTTTAGAAGGACATTGCAGAGTAAAACAAGCTCTTATAAAGGACAAGCGTTATTCAGGTTTGTTTTTACTTCCTGCTGCCCAAACAAGAGATAAAAATGCTGTTAATCCTGAGCAAATGCAGAAATTATGCGATCAACTAAGGGAAGAATTTGACTACATAATTATTGATTGTCCTGCTGGTATCGAACAAGGATTTAAGAATGCAATTGCTGGAGCAGACCGTGCAATAGTTGTTACAACTCCAGAAGTTTCTGCTGTGAGAGATGCAGATAGGATTATCGGCCTATTAGAAGCTAGTGAATTAAGAAATCCAACTCTTATTTTAAACCGTATTCGTATGAATATGGTTAAAAGAGGGGATATGATGGCAATGGAAGATGTGGTGGAAATTTTAGCAGTTGATTTACTTGGCGTAGTTCCTGATGATGAGAACATCGTGATATCAACAAATAGGGGAGAGCCGGCAGTAACTAATCCAGATTCATTAGCAGGACATGCATTTAGAAATGTCGTCGAACGTATTTTAGGAAATGATGTTCCACTTTTGGATTTAGATATTAGTGAAGGTTTCATGGGTAAGATTAAAAAAATATTTGGAATAGGTAATTAAAGGATGTGAATTACCATGGATTTATTTAGTTTTTTTAGCAGGAAACAAAGTTCTAGGGATGTTGCAAAGGATAGATTAAAATTATTGCTTATTCATGATAGGATTAATTGTTCGCCCGACCTCCTCGAAATGATGAAAACTGACATCATAAGAGTAATATCAAATTATATGGATATCGATGAGGATGAATTAGATATTCAAATAGGTCAAACTAAGTCAGAAGGTAGTAATGGTAGTGTGCCAGTTTTGTATGCAAATATTCCCATCAAAAATGTTCGTAATGCGGGTAATCAATAAAAACTTTTAAGCAGGAATATATTCCTGCTTAATTCATTATGAAAGGCGATTTATAATGATTTCAAAGAAACAATTAAAATCCTTTGATATATTAATGGTATTATTAGTTATAGTATTAGTAGCTATAGGAATAGTAGCAATAAGTAGTGCACAACATGTTAATTCTGGTGCAGATCCCATATATGTTAATAGACAATTGTTATTTTTTGTTATCGGGATTATCTTAATGTGTATAGCTGCATTTATTGATTACCATTTTTTGGGCGACTTATATATAATAGCTTATATAGTAGGTATCTCTTTATTAGTTTTTGTCTTATTATTTGGAGATGCTAGTAAGGGAGCAGTAAGGTGGCTTGAACTAGGATTTATCAGAATTCAACCTTCAGAATTTGTAAAAATAATAATTATATTATTTTTTGCAAAACTTACAGATAAAAAACAAAAAGAAATAAATAAATTTTCTACTTTAATACTATTAGCTATATTGTTAATTATCCCTGTGCTTTTGATAATGAAGCAGCCCGATTTATCAACCAGCTTGGTTTTTGTCTTTATTTTTTTAATGTTATTGTATGTTGGTGGAATAAGTTATAAGTATATTATAAGTGCTGTTTTAATAGGAATTCCTATTATATTTCTTATTCTTATTTATATCCAAAATCCTAATCAAAAGTTATTAAAGGATTATCAAAGAGATAGAATAATGGCAATGATTCATAAAGATAATAAAGAATATGCCGATGATTATTTTCAAACTAAGCAATCCGTACATGCCATTGGCTCAGGACAGCTTTATGGTAAGGGTTTATATAAAGGAACTTTAAATCAGCTAAGTTATTTACCTGAACCTCACACGGATTTTATTTTTTCTGTTATTGGTGAAGAGTTTGGCTTTGTTGGATGTATTTTAATACTTGGACTTTTCTTATTACTGATAACACGGGCCTTGTGGATTGCAAAAGATGCAAAAGACCTTTTTGGGAAGCTATTAGTTGTCGGTGTAGTTTCTATGTTAGGCTTTCAAGCTTTTGTAAATATTGGAGTTGTTACGGCACTTCTTCCCAACACAGGCTTACCTCTTCCTTTTATTAGTGCAGGAGGAAGTTCTTTATGGACTAATATGATAGGTATAGGATTAATATTAAATGTTGGCATGAGAAGAAAAAAGTCATTCTATTAGGAGGGAATTTTATGAATATTGGTTTAGTTGCCCATGATGCAAAGAAAAAGCTTATGGAAAACTTAGTAATAGCTTATCGCCACATTTTATCTAGGCATAATCTTTATGCAACAGGAACTACGGGAAGATTAGTAGAAGAGGCAGCAAATATAACAGTTCATAAATATCTTGCCGGCCATTTAGGGGGGGAGCAGCAATTAGCTACTCAAATTGCTCACAATCAAATAGATATGGTGATATTTTTAAGAGATCCTGTATCAAAAAAACATCATGAGCCGGATGAAGAAAATTTTATGAGATTATGTGATATTCATAATATTCCAGTTGCAACAAACTTAGCTACAGCAGAGCTTCTTATAAAAGCATTGGAACGTGGAGATTTAGGATGGAGAGACATTATTAAATAAAAAATTTCATAAAAGCCCCAAACTTATAATATAATTTACTAATTATATTTTTACTTATTAATATTTGTAAAGTGGCAAGATAAAGTATTGGGAGGGGCTTTAATGGAGAAAAAGAGAAGTTCTTATAGCTACTCGAGAAAAAAAAGCAGAAATCGTAAAACATCTACTAAGGAACTTTTTTTAAATCTGCTTATGAAACAATTTGTTGTTAGTAGTTTTTTATTTGTGTTAATTATAATACTTAATCTTTTACCTTTAAAAAGTACTATTAATCTTATGCAAAATATCAACGAAAGAATTTACTATACAATGACTTGGAATGAAGCAGTAGAAACTCTAAAATATACTGCTTTTCGGATTCCTAAAGTAAAGGACTGGATGAATAGTGGCACAGAAGATGATAGATATAAAGAGGATGAAAAAGAGAATAAATCTCCTATTAATAATGGAATGATTCAAGAGGATGTAATAGATATTGATAATCTAGATAAGATAGATGATGATATAATTGATACACCAGAAGATATATTTATAATTGAGCCAGACTTGGGGGAGTCCCAGGAGGGAATAATTCCATAATCTTAAGAAGAGAAGTCCGAATCTATAATGAAGAATGGATAAACCCTGTAGAAGGAATTATTACCTCTTATTTTGGTGAAAGAATCAATCCTGTTTTAAATAAAAAGGAATTTCATGACGGGATAGATATTGCTGCTCCTAAAGATGAGCCTATTGTAGCAGTAAAAAGTGGAACAGTAATAAAAGTTGAGTCTTCCAGTACGTATGGAAAGCTAATTGAATATGAAGTAGAAGGCGGTTATATTATTAAATATGCTCATTGTAATGAGATATTTGTAAAAGAAGGAGACAGGGTGGAACAGGGCCAAATTGTTGCATCAATAGGAAATACTGGTTTGTCTACAGGCTATCATCTGCATTATACAATATTAAAAGATGAAGTTTGTATTGACCCTGTGGATTTTGTAGACTTGCCTATTATGGAAACTTTACAGGAATAATCAAATTTATAATTTGATTATTTTTTTTATCTAATGTATCATATAAAAGATAAATTTTAATTTTTGACCCCAAAATATCGGAGGGAAATTTATGACAAAGCTAAGAGTAACAGATGCAATACTTAAGCAGGTAGAAAAACCTGCAAGATATATTGGAAACGAAGTTAATAGTATAATAAAAGATAAGGATAGTATTGATATAAGATTTGCTTTTTGTTTTCCTGATGTTTATGAAGTTGGAATGTCTCATTTAGGAATGCAGATATTATATTATTTTTTGAATGAAAGAAAAGATACTTATTGTGAAAGAGTTTTTGCACCATGGACGGACATGGAAGAAAAAATGAGAGAAAATAATATTAATTTATTTGCTTTAGAGTCTCAAGATGAGGTTAAAGGCTTTGACTTTATAGGCTTTACTCTACAATATGAAATGTCTTATACAAATGTTATTAACTTAATAGATTTAGCAGGGATATCACCATGGAGTAAAGAAAGAAAAGAAGAAGATCCCATTATTTGTGCAGGAGGACCTTGTGCTTATAATCCTGAGCCTTTGGCAGATTTTATTGACTTCTTTTATATAGGAGAAGGAGAAGCTTCTTTAAATAAAGTATTAGACATCTATAAGGAACATAAGAAGAATGGAGGCTCAAAAAAAGAGTTTTTAGAAAAGTTATTAGATATAGAAGGGATTTATGTTCCAGCCTTTTATGAAGTAAAATATAAAGATAATGGAATAATAGAAAGTTTTTTACCTACTCACAAGAATGCTAAAAGCAAAATAAAAAAACAAATTATTAAAGACCCAAATCAATCTTTTTATCCTTCAAAACTAATATTGCCTTGGGTTCAGACAGTTCATGACCGTGTTAATTTAGAGATATTTAGAGGCTGTATTAGGGGATGTAGATTTTGTCATGCAGGCTTTGTTTATCGTCCTGTAAGAGAAAAGTCTAAAGAAGTCCTTATTGAGCAAGCAAAAAAACTTTTAAAAAATACTGGCTATGATGAAATATCATTATCATCTTTAAGCACTAGTGATTATAGTGAATTTGAAAGCTTTTCACAAGAATTATTACAAACTTGTAAAGATGCCAAAGTAAATATATCTTTGCCTTCCCTTAGAATTGACAAGTTTTCTATTGACTTAATGAGTAATATTCAAAAAGTAAGAAAGAGTAGTTTAACTTTTGCTCCTGAAGCAGGGAGTCAAAGGTTAAGAAATGTTATTAATAAAGGTATAACTGAAGAAGATATTTTAAAGGGATCTAAACTAGCCTTTGAAGGTGGTTGGGATAGGATTAAATTGTATTTTATGATAGGCTTACCTACGGAAACTGAAGAAGATATTATAGCTATTAAAGAATTAGCTGACAAAATCCTTGACACTTTTTATAGTATTCCAAAAGAAAATAGGGCTAGAAATGCTAAAGTTGTGGTAAGCTCTTCTTGTTTTGTACCCAAGCCTTTTACTCCTTTTCAATGGGAAGCTCAAAATACTTATGAAGAATTTATGGACAAGCAGCAATTTTTAAAGAAAGTTATAAAAAGAAAAGGAATTCAATACAATTACCATGATGCTATTTTAAGTTCTTTAGAAGGGATGCTTGCTAGAGGGGATAGGAGAGTTGGAAAGGTAATCTATTATGCTTGGAAATTTGGTGCAAAGTTTGACAGCTGGACAGAAAAGTTTAATATGGCTCATTGGGAAAAAGCTTTTGAAAAAAGTAAAATTGAACCGGCTTTTTATGCCAATAGAAAAAGAGAATATGATGAAATCCTGCCTTGGGATCATATTTGGGTAGGAGTAAGCAAATCTTTTTTAATAAAAGAACATCAAAAGGCCTTAGAAGAAAAAACTACTCCTAATTGCAGAGAAAAATGCCAAGTGTGTGGGGCTACGATATTTCAAGGAGGAGTATGTTATGAAGGTACGAATTAAATTTACAAAAGAAGGTAATTTGAAATTTATTGGTCATTTAGATTTGTTACGTTTATTTCAAAGATCTATTAAAAAAGCAGAGTTGCCTGTTGAATATTCAAAAGGTTTTAACCCTCATCAGCTTTTATTTATAGCTCTTCCCCTTTCTTTAGGTACAACTAGTGAAGGAGAATATATAGATATAGAATTAAAAGATTTCCCTATTTCAGAATTAGAAATTAAGGATAGATTGAATTCAGTTTTTCCACAAGGCTTAAAGGTAAAAGAGCTAAAATTTTTAAAGGAAAATATAAAAAATGGAATGGCAGCAGTTGATGGAGCAGAGTATGATATTTATATTAGTAAAGAAAAACTGTCTGATCATTTTTACCAAAAAACCAAAGAATTTTTTGAACAAAAAGAGATATGGGTTGAAAAAAGAGGCAAAAAGGAAAGCAAGAAAATAAATATAAAAGATAAGATATTCGACTATAGCATTAGAGAAAATAAAGATAGCTGGATTATTAATTTATTATTGTCAGCAGGCAGTAAAGATAATTTAAAAGCTGAAATAGTTATAAAAGCTCTTTATGAATATAATCTTTTAGATTTTAAAGAATACGAAATTGATATTCACAGGATTGATATTTTTTCAAGAATTGACAATCAGTTAATCCCCCTGTCAAATATATAAAAAGGAAGTGAATAAGCATAGTGTTCACTGATATTATTCTTGATGTCGGAAGCCATCAAATAAGGGTTGGCGTAGTAGAAAATCAAAAGTTAGTGGAGTTATATATTGATGAAGAAAATGAAGAAAAAACAGTAGGCAATATCTATCGGGGGATTGTAAAAAGAATTTTACCGGGAATACAAGCAGCTTTTATTGACATTGGAAAAAACAAAAATGCTTATTTAAGCTTAAAAGAAAATAATATTGCAGATGAAAACGGCAATAAATTAAAACAAGGAGACCATATTACTGTACAAATCCAAAAGGAATCAATGGGTACTAAAGGTTATAAAGTAACTAGAAATATAAGTATTGCTGGGAAGTATACTGTTATGATGCCTGGAGAAAAGTCCATAGGTATTTCACGAAAAATTAATGATGAAAATGAAAGGCTCCGCTTAAAGAAGCTTTATAAAAATTTAAATGTCAATAATTACGGAATAATATTTAGAACTGATAGTTCAGGAAAAAATGAAGAAGAATTAATTAAAGAGATTAATTATTTAATTAAGCAGTGCGAAACAATAAAAATGAAAGAAAGCTATATTAAAGCACCTGCATTATTATATAAGGAAATATCTTTACCTTTAATTGCTGCTAGAGATTTTATGACTAAAGATATAAGGCATTTTGTCATTAACGATAAGGAAAAGTATGAAGAAATAGCAAACTTCTTAGAATTAATAGACTCTAGTTTAAAAGATAAGCTAATATATAAAGAGGAAAAAAATTTATTTGAATACTATTTGATTGAGAGCCAAATTGAAAAGGCATTAAGTCGTCATGTATGGCTAAAAAGTGGGGGCATGATTATTATTGACCATACGGAAGCCTTGACGGTTATTGATGTAAATACTGCAAAATACACAGGAAAAAAAGATATGGAAAAAACGATTCTTCAAACAAATATAGAAGCTGCCCATGAAATTGCAAAACAGCTGAGGCTTAGAAATATAGGCGGCATAATTATTATTGACTTTATTGATATGAAAGAAGAATCTCATAAAGAAAAACTAATAAAAATTCTTGAAGAAGAACTAAAAAAGGATAGAGTAAAAACTAGTTTATTGGGCTTTACTAAATTAGGTTTAGTAGAATTAACAAGGAAAAAGACAGGTCCTTCTCTTACATCTTTATTACTTAGTAAATGCCCTAGCTGTTTAGGCAGAGGACTTACAGCCTCTGTAAAATTTATTGGAGATAAGATAGAAAAAGAAATAGATTATATTTTTACTGAAACAATTTATAATAATCTTGTCATTGAAGCAAACCATGAAATAGTCAATTGGTTTTGTAGTGGGGAAATTTCGTACAAGCAATCTATCGAAGAAAAATATAAGAAAAAAATTGATTTTATTGAAAACTATAAATTCCCAATAGATAAATATAATATTATTAAAAAAAAATAGTATTGCAAGATTATTGAGCTATCTTGACAAAAAAACAATCATATGTTATTATCTATCGGTATGTAGCCGCACGAAGAGGTTTAAACTTCGTATAAGAAGTACCGTATTCGGCGAGTTTCTGTTTAAGGAGGTGTACTCATGTACGCAATTATTGAAACAGGTGGTAAGCAGTATAAAGTACAAGAAGGAGACATTATTACTGTTGAAAAACTTGGAGTAGCTGAAGGTGAAAAAGTTACTTTTGACAAGGTTCTTGCAGTATCCAAAGATGACGCTCTTACAATTGGTGCTCCTTTTGTAAACAATGCAACTGTAACTGCTTCCGTAATTGGAGAGGGAAAAGGAAAAAAAGTTATTGTTTATAAGTACAAAGCTAAAAAAGGCTACCACAAAAAACGTGGTCATAGACAACCTTTTACCAAAATTAAAATTGAAGCAATTAATAATTAATTATGTTGAAGGTAGTTTTTTATTTAAATAAGAATAATAATTTATGTGGTTTTCAAATAACCGGTCATTCGGGATATGGGGAATACGGCTCAGATATTGTATGTGCAGCAGTTAGTGCCTTGACTATTAATACAGTTAATTCAATTAAGTGCTTTTCTTCTGATATTTTTAATTTAGAGTATGAAGATGAAGGTGGCTTAATGATATTAACTATGGATAAAGAGTCAAGAGATTACCCTTCGGCAGAGACTTTGCTGCTTTTACAATCCCTGGAATTAGGTTTAAAGAATATCCAAAAAGATTATAATAATAATATCTCTATTAGTTATAAGGAGGTGTAGTCATGTTAAGAATGAACCTTCAGTTTTTTGCAACTAAAAAAGGAGTAGGATCTTCAAAAAACGGTAGAGATTCTATTTCTAAAAGATTAGGTGCTAAGCGTGCAGACGGACAAATCGTAAAAGCTGGTAATATTTTATATAGACAAAGAGGAACAAAAATTCATCCTGGTAATAACGTTGGAAGAGGCAAAGACGATACCTTATTTGCTTTGATTGACGGTCGTGTTAAGTTTGAAAGAAAAGGTAGAGATAAAAAACAAGTTTCCGTTTATCCTGCATAGCATAAAATAAACTGCTAAAAAGGCTTCAAATGAATTAATTTGAAGCCTTTTTTATTTTTTTAATATAGCACTAAATATATTATTTGTATATAATATTGATATTAATATAAAATCCATATATTATTTGTTTAGAATTGTAATAAAGGCAGATTGTAAAGAGAATAATAAATATAGACAGAATTAAGAAGGTGAAGTAAAAGTGTTTGTAGATCGTGTTAAAATTTATATTGAATCTGGTAGTGGTGGAAATGGAGCAGTATCTTTCCGTCGAGAAAAATATGTACCCAATGGAGGTCCTGACGGAGGAGACGGTGGAAAAGGTGGAGATGTAATTTTTGAAGTAGACGAAGGCATGAGCACATTAATGGATTTTCGTCACAAAAAGCATTATAAGGCCGAAAGAGGCGAAGACGGGAAAAAAAGCAAATGTAATGGCAAAAAGGGCAAGGATTTAATTATTAAAGTCCCTCCAGGAACTATCATTAAAGAAGTAGAGACAGGAAAAATCATGGCAGATTTAACTGGAGAGACTAAATCTAGGGTATTATTAAAAGGTGGAAAAGGTGGAAGAGGCAATCAGCATTTTGCTACGGCAGCAAGACAGGCACCAAGATATGCAGAAAGAGGACAAGAAGGCAAAGGCTACTGGGTGATACTTGAGTTAAAAGTTATTGCCGATGTTGGCTTGGTAGGATTTCCTAATGTGGGAAAGTCAACTCTTTTATCAGTTATGACTAATGCTGAGCCTAAAATTGCTGATTATCATTTTACTACCTTGCATCCTAATCTAGGGGTAGTAAGAAATCCATATGGAAGAGATTTTGTGATAGCCGATATTCCAGGAATTATAGAAGGAGCTCATGAAGGAGTTGGATTAGGTCATGATTTTTTAAGGCATATAGAAAGAACAAAAGTTTTAGTTCACCTTGTTGATGCCGCTGGCCTAGAAGGGCGTAACCCTATAGATGATGTTGAAAAAATTAACTTTGAGCTTAAGGCTTACAACGAAGAATTATGTAAGCGTCCTCAAATTATTGCAGCTAATAAAACAGATGTTATGGAAAATGAGGATAATATTAATTTACTAAAGAGCACTTATGAAGATAAAGGAATTAAAGTTATTCCTATTTCAGCTGCAACGAAAAAGGGAATAAAAGAATTATTAATAGAAATCAATAAAATGTTGGAAAAGGTAGATACAGAGCCTATTACCTTCGAAGAAGATTTTGATTATTTTGAAGAAGTAGAAGAAATAAATGAGCCTTTTACAATTAATAAAATTGATTCCTCTTATTATTTAGTAGAAGGCGTAGGAGTAGAAAAAATGATAGGCTATACTAATTTTGAGTCGGAAAAAGGATTTGCTTTCTTTCAAAAATACCTTAGAGATAAAGGTATTATCGATGCCTTAGAAAAAGAAGGTATTAAAGAAGGAGATACTGTAAGGATATATGATTTAGAATTTGAGTATTATAAATAATATTTAAGAGTAAGGTGATAAAAAATGATTTCAAGTAAACAAAGAGCATATCTAAGGGGTTTAGCTAATAGCATAGAGCCAATTTTTCAAGTAGGTAAAAGTGGGATAACTCCTGATTTAACTAAAGGAATTCATGATGCTTTAGAAAAAAGAGAAATAATTAAAATTAATGTTTTGAATAACTGTATCTTGTCAGCTCAGGAAGTTGCTAATATACTTCAAGAAAGAACTCGCTCTGATGTAGTTCAAATCATTGGGAATAAAATTGTTTTATANAGACCATCAAAGAAAAAACCTACAATATTATTACCTCAATAATGATAGCGACCTAATGAAAGGATATATTCTATGAGAACTGTATTTAATGAGTTAAATGTTTCAAATTCTATAGCAATCATGGGGGGAACTTTTGATCCTATTCATTATGGCCATCTTGTTACTGCTGAAGCAGTGCGGCATAAGTACAATATAAATCAAGTCATTTTTATGCCTACGGGACATCCACCCCATAAAAATAACAAAGAAGTAAGTCATAGTGAACACAGATATTTAATGAGTGTTTTAGCTACTGCTGCTAACCCGTATTTTAATGTTTCCAGAATGGAAATTGACAGAAAGGGTACTACTTATACTATTGATACAATTAAGGGCTTAAAAGAAGTTTATGGTGAAAAAACAGAGCTTTATTTTATAACGGGAGCTGACGCCCTCCATTATATTTTTACATGGAAAGATGCAGAGGAATTACTAAGATTATGCACTTTTGTTGCAGTAACCAGGCCGGGATATAATAAAGAAAAATTAGTTAAAGAAATAGAAATAATTAAGAAAAATTATGAATCGAAAATTCATTTTTTAGAAGTTCCGGCACTTTCTATATCTTCAACAGATATAAGAAATCGGGTAAGAGAAGGAAGACCAATTAAGTATCTAGTTCCTGAATCTGTAGAAAATTATATATATAAATTTAAATTATACATATAAAACTATTAAAGAAGGGCTATTATGATAGATTTTGATGAAATAAAACTAAAACTTCAATCTTCTCTTTCACCTAAGAGATTTTTACATACTTTAGGAGTGGTAGAAACAGCTGAAAAATTAGCAGAGATTCACAATGTAGATAAAGAAAAAGCGGTTATTTCAGCATTTCTTCACGATTGTGCAAAAGATATTCCAGAAAGTATGCAAATACGCTTTTGTAAGGAATTTCATATAAGATTAGATGAATTTATGAAAAAAAATATTGCTTTATGTCATAGTTTTTTAGGAGCTGAAATAGCAAAAAGAGAATATGGTATAAAAGATGAAGAAATATTAAATGCTATTAGGTTTCATACAACAGGCAGAAAGAATATGACAAAGTTAGAAAAGCTTATTTATTTGGCTGATTATATTGAACCTAATCGTAAATACTTTGAGGGTTTAAAAACTGCAAGAGAATATGCAAAGAAAGATTTAGATAAAGCGATGATTCTTGTCTTGACTAATACAATAGAATATATTAAGAAAAAAAATGGAATACTTCATCCTTTAACCTTAGAGGCCTTAGAATATTTAAAGTCCGAGAAAGGAGAATTTGTAAATTGGTAGATTTGAAAAATTCACAAGAAATAATAAAAATTTCTTATAATACATTAGACGATAAAATGGGAGAAGATATAAAAATATTAGATATTCATGAAATATCAGCTCTAGCAGACTACTTTCTTATTGCATCAGGCAGAAATATAAATCATATTCAAACTTTAGCTGATACTGTTGAAGAAAATTTATCAAAAAGTGGATTTAATATAATCAATAAAGAAGGATATAGTTCTGGAGGTTGGATATTACTAGATTTTGGTTTAGTAGTAATACATATATTCGATAAAGAACTAAGAGATTTCTATTGTTTAGAGAGATTGTGGAGAGATGCAAAGGCTATATCTATTGAAGAATTAAATTAAATTATTGTATTAAAAAATGGGCAAATTAATTTGCCCATTTTTTAACGTTTACCATAATTTTTATAGAAATAGCTTGGCCGTTTTCTTTGCTTATAGCGGTTAATAAGATATAATACGTAAAAGAACAAAGCCATAATTACTAATGTAACTATTAACATAATTGCTATCCTGACAATTCTATTATCCAAATAGCTAGTAGAAGAGCCAGTTTTATTAATTCCTTTTGTAGACATGGTTTCTATAGCATCGTTTCCTTCAATCTTTTCAGAAGAAATAACATCGACACTAGCAAGCAGTTTGTTTTGATAAAAATAATTAAGAGTTCCAACGATATCGCCTTCATTAATTGGTAAGGATAAGTCTTTTGAAATAGAAAGATCATTAGTAATCTCTTCTGTCAATTCTTTAGCCATAACAGTTTCAAGATTTTCCTTGGCATATACTTCAATAGTTTTTTCATCGTTCCCATCTTTAGTTAGGGGGATAGATATTTCTCCAGCAGAATCTCCTTCTTCAATTAAAGTGACTAATTCAAAATTATCAAAACAATAATCTAATAAGAGTCTAGTATCATTATACATTTCTTGTTTTTCTGCTTTAAGTACAACTACAATAAGCTCTAAATCATCTTTTTTTGCATAGCTTACTAAGGTATGTTTTGCTTCATTTGTAAATCCCGTTTTTCCGCCTTCACATCCTTCGTAATAGGAATTTGGATAGGCTTTTTTATTGTAAAGTCTATGCTGGTGTGCCAAATATCTAGGCTCATTCACAAGGTTAGTGGGCTCAATAATATATGTAATTGTACCTGAAATTTCCCTAAACTTATCATATTTGAGAGCTTCTTTAGTAATTAGAGCCATATCATATGCCGTAGTATAATGATTTGGATCATGCAGACCATGAGGGTTAACAAAGTTTGTATTATAGGCTCCAAGATCTTTAGCTTTGTCATTCATGTTTTTACAAAAATTCTCAATAGAACCATCTATATGTTCTGCTATTGCATTGGAAACTTCATTGGCAGACATAAGAAGCATTCCATATATGGCATCATTTAAAGTTATTTGTTCTCCTTCTCTCATACCTATATGGCTGCTACCCCAGCCAATACTATATACTGCATTGTTTGAAAAAGTAATTGTATCATCAAGGTTTCCTTTTTCTATTGCTAAAAGGGCAGTCATTATTTTAGTAATACTAGCTGGATACTGTTTTTTATGAATGTTTTTGCTATAGATAACTGTTCCAGTTTTTGAATCCATTACAATTGCCGAATCTGATTGTATATTTGGTTCATTTTGGGCAAAGATTTTAAAGGATGGAGTAAGTTGAAATAATATTATCATTAAAAGCAGAATAGCACGACGTCTGCTTAAAAATCTAAAGATTAACATTATCTAGCTCCTCTCTAATTATGTCAAATACAGTCATGTAAAATATTTTACCCTTTAAAATAAAAAATTAAATATGAAAAGGATGATGAGATGAATAAACAATTATTTTTTAAGGGATGCATTATAATAGTATTTATTATATGTGGAATATTATACATCAATAATCAATTTGATTCTAGACATACTTCAAATAATCAAGCAATTTTTTTAGAAGAGGACATCCTGGAAGATGATGATTATTTTGTGGAGTCTTTTGATAATAAAATTGAAGCTCTAGATAACAATGAAAATGATGGAGAAGTTATAAAAGAAGATAACAATGATGTAGAAGACATAATTGAAGAAGAAATTGAAAATATCTTTTACGTGTATATATGTGGTGCAGTAAAAAAACCTGGTGTTTATTCATTAAAAGAAGGGAGTAGGATAATAGATGTTCTGGATATGGCGGGGGGAGCCTTGGAAGATGCAGACTTAAATTTACTAAACTTGGCTGAAAAAATATTTGATGAACAAAAGATTTATATACCTAAAATAGGAGAAGAAATTGACAAATCACAAATAAAAGTAGAAAATAGAGATGACGGTGAATTAAAAGTACATACTGCTAATAATTCTGTTAAAAATTCTACTAATAATTTAATAAATATAAATACTGCATCTTTGGATCAGCTGCAAAGTTTACCAGGAATAGGTGCAGTTATTGCACAAAACATTATTGATTATCGTAATTCTCAAGGTCCTTTTAGATCAATTGAGGAAATAAAAAATGTTTCTAGAATAGGGGATAAAACCTTTGAGAAAATAAAAGATAAAATTACAGTAAATTAGGAGGTTGGCTATGAAGAATAAGGTTCTTGTTGTTGACGATGAAAAGTTAATTGTTAAGGGCATTAAGTTTAGTTTAGAACAAGAGGATTTGTTGGTAGATGCTGCCTATGATGGAGAGGAAGCCTTAGAAATGGTGAAAAAGGAGAAGTATGATTTAATTGTACTGGATGTTATGCTTCCTAAAATCGACGGTTTAAATGTTTGCCGTCAAATTCGTGAGTTTTCTAATGTACCTATTATTATGCTTACTGCTAAGGGCGAAGATATGGATAAAATAATGGGACTTGAATACGGTGCTGATGATTATATTACAAAACCTTTTAATATTTTAGAACTTAAGGCCAGGATTAAAGCAATATTAAGAAGAGTAAGCAATATCCAAAAAGCAAGCAATAAGAAGAAAATTAAGGTTAGCGGCCTTGAGATGGATATTAGCAGTAGAAGGGTCTTTGTTGATGGAAAAGAAGTAAATTTAACTGCAAAAGAATTTGATATGCTAGAGTTATTTGCTTCTAATCCAGGAAAAGTTTATAGTCGGGATAGTTTATTAGAGACAATATGGGGTTATGACTATCCAGGAGATGTAAGAACGGTTGACGTTCATGTTAGGAGGCTAAGAGAAAAAATAGAAAAAAACCCTAGTCAGCCAGATTATATTCATACAAAATGGGGGGTAGGTTACTATTTCAAAGATTAGATTTAACAGCATACGTTGGAAGATATTAGTTAGTCTTATCTTAGTAAATTTCATTCCATTAATCATATTTTCAATGACCGTATATAAAAGACTTGAAAGTTATTTTATAGAAGAAAGAAAGGCAGAATTGCTTAGACAAGCCAATGTAACTGCCGGTCATATTGCTATAGGAAAATATATGTTAGATGACACAAAAAAAGAGCTATTTCTATATGAAATTGAACAAATTAGTAAAGAACTTGAATCCAGAATAATTGTAGTAGATTCCCAAGGATTTGAAGTCCTTGATTCAAGCATGAAAGAGAAAAAAGAGGAAGGGAAAAAGACCCATGTATACAAGGAAATGCTTATAGCTCTTGAAGGAAAGGATTTAGCAGTAAAACAAGAAGATAATACCATAGATGCTTTTGCTTCTATAGTTGATCAGGAACAGATTTTAGGTGTTGTAAGGATTTCAGCACCTATAGATAACTTAGTTAGTGAAACATTAGATACATTAAAAAACCAACTTTATATTTTTACTGTACTTATTAGTGTGATTATAGGAATAATTAGCTTTTTTGCTTCCGAAATCATTACAAATCCTTTAAAAAGGATGTTAAAAGTTGTACAAAAGATTACTGAGGGACATTTAGACCAAAAAATTGATGTAAAGGGCAGAGATGAATTAGCAGAGCTTGGGCATGCTTTTAATAATATGTCTAGCAAGCTTTTACAGATAGATCAATCAAGACAGGAGTTTGTTTCAAATGTTTCCCATGAATTAAAAACTCCCCTTAGTTCTATTAAAGTTTTAAGTGAATCCCTTACACTGCAAGAAAATGTTCCTGTAGAAATGTATAAAGAGTTTTTAAAAGATATTGATTCAGAAATAGATAGGCTAACAGCAATTATTAATGATTTATTATTATTAGTGAAATTAGATCAAAAAGAAGTACCTATGACAATAAAGAGTTTTAACCTTAACCAATTGGTAGAAGATATTTTAAAACGTCTTTATCCTTTAGCAAATAAAAAGAATATAGAGTTGATATATGAAAGCTTTCGTGAAGTAGCTTTAGAGGCAGATGAGATGAAAATTACCCTTGCTATTTCTAATTTAGTCGAAAATGCAATAAAATATACTCCTAATGATGGAAGAGTAAAAGTAGTTGTTGATGCTGACCATCAAAATGCTTTTATTAAAGTAATTGATACTGGTATAGGTATTCCGGAAGAGGATTACGAAAAGATTTTTCATAGGTTTTATAGGGTAGATAAAACAAGAGACAGAGAAACTGGTGGAACAGGATTAGGTCTGTCAATTACCCACAGAACGGTTTTACTTCACCATGGAAGTATAAAAGTAAATAGTGCTGAGGGTGAAGGTTCAGAGTTTGTTGTACGCCTACCTTTAAAACAAAATTAATAGTTTTGTAATAACTATTTGTTATGATTGTAATTATTATATTATATGATGTTTAGGTATGGCGTTAATAGTTTTTCTCTAATAGCCGTATAAGATTCAAAAAATTTGAAGCTTATAGTCCCAAACTATTGATATTGCTTTCACAATTAAATATAGGCTTCAAGTGAGGAATGAGGGATAAAATGAACTCTAAAAAAACAGTATTAATATTAATACTGAGCTTATTAGCCTTAATTATTTTATTAGCAAGCTGTAATAATGGAAAGAACAAGGATAATAATAAAGTTAACCAAATAAAATTATATTTTATNGATAGTGTTAATTCTGAACTGGTGGAAGAAAAACGCGAAGTAGACTTAGAAAAAAAAGACGACTTAATTAAATATGCAATAGAAGAATTACAGAAAATGCCTAATACTGTTGGGCTTAGGCCTTCAATACCCGAAGGTTTAACAGTATATACGGCAGTTTTAAAAGATGATAAGATTGAAATTGATATTTCTTCTTATTACAATAATATGTCGCCGCAAGAACAAGTACTGCTAAGGGCATCTTTAATAAAAACCTTAACTGAATTTGATTTTGTTAATTCTGTAGAGTTTTTTATTGATGGAGATTCCCTTTTAGGCTATGACGGAAAAGCTATTGGTGCAGTTACAAGAGATGATGTTTTATTAGACTCTCATGGTAAAGAATTAACATCAAAAAATGTTCAAAAAATAAAGTTATATTTTGCTGATAATAATGGAGAGAAATTAGTATTAGAAGAAAGGGAAGTAGATGTTAATCCTAATGTTCCTTTAGAAAAATATGTTGTAGAACAGCTTATTTTAGGTCCGCAAAGAGATGATTTGTTTATTACAGTTCCTAAAGAAACAGTAATAAAAGATATTAAAACTAAAGATGGCGTTTGTTATGTAGACTTAAACAATGATTTTAGAGCAAAACATTGGGGTGGTTCAACAGGTGAAACTCTTACTATTTATTCAATAGTAAATTCATTAACGGAATTACCTAATGTAAAAAAGGTTCAATTTTTAATTGAAGGGGAAAAACAAGCAGAATTTAAAGGACATTATGATTTTAGTATCCAATTTGAAAGAGATGAGAGTTTAATTGAAGACTAGTTTATTTGGAGGATTAAAATGAAGCGTCCGCTAGTTTGGATATGTTTATTTTATTTATTTGGTATATTAGGGGGACGGTATAGCTTATCAATGAGCTATGCCGTCCTTATTTTTATCTTACTTGTTAGTATTCAGTTAATTTTGTATAAGAAGTCCTCGTGGAAGGGAATATTATTTTTTCCATTAATCTTTCTGTTAGGATTTGTTAATATAAATGAAGCCTTAATGCCACAAGATGATTTAATAAATCAGTTGATAGACAATAATAAGTCTAAAAAGCTTAAGATTATAGGAAGAGTAGAAGATATTAATTATTATGAGGATAACAAAATTACTGCTATTATTTGCTCAAAGAAAATAAAATCTGCTAATAAATATTTTAATTGTCCTTTAAAAATAAAGATATATATAGATTATAAGGAAAAAGTTCAAGTTGATGATTTAATTGAAATTGAAGGAGAAATATTAAAGATTGAAGCTTGTAGAAATCCTGGACAGTGGGATGAAGCCTTATATATGAAAACAAGAAGAATTGATTATAAATTATATGGTAAATCATATCGTGTTCTATCAAGATCTAATTCTTTAAAAAATAAGTTGTTTAACTTAAGAGATAGTATTTCAAAGGTCTATGATAATCTATTACCAGAAAAAGAAGCCTCTATTATAAAAGCTATGATTATTGGAGAAAAAAGCAGTTTAGGCCAAGAAGAAAAATTAATTTATCAACAGGGTGGTATATCTCATCTTTTAGCTATTTCAGGCTTACACATATCAATTATTGCAATCTTTTTAAAAGGCTTGCTAAAATCCTTAAGAATTAATAAAGTTTTTAGGAATTTATTTATTATTCTTTTTTTATCTTTTTACTGTATATTGACTGGTTTTGGAGTATCTACTATAAGAGCTGTAATAATGATTAGTATAATTTTACTAAGTGAAATATTGTTAAGAAAGCATGATATATATACTTCATTAAGCTTGTCGGCCTTTTTAATACTTTTGTGTCAGCCTTTATTCTTATGGGATGCCGGCTTTCAATTATCCTTTACTGCAATATTGGGATTGCTTTTTATTAGCCCCCTTTTTAATAAGGCTCATTTTATTAATAAAAGAATACGTGAACTATTAGGAGCATCTTTTGGGGCAGGGCTTGCAACATTGCCTATTGTAAGCTATCATTTTTATTACATTTCAAGCATTGGTTTTTTGTTAAATATAATCGTAGTACCTTTGGCAAGTTTTCTTGTAGCTTTTGGCTTTTTAGCAGGGGTAGTGGGTCTTTTTTGGATAGATGGAGCAAGTTTTATAATGGGAATAGTTTATTATATACTTTGCTTTTATGAATATATAATAAAATTATTTTTAAAAATACCCTATGCTAATATTATTACGGGGAGGCCTTTAGCTTGGCAGATAATATTATATTACTTATGCTTAATAATTCCTGTATTGTATATATTTTTTAAAAGAAAATACAAGATTAATAAAAAAGTATTTCTATATGGATTTATTTTTTGTATGAGTCTATGGCTTATAGTTTTTATTAAACAAGATTCTTGCGAAATTGTTTTCTTAGACGTAGGTCAGGGAGATTCTATTGCAATTCATACAAAGAATAATAAAAATATTTTAATTGACGGAGGAGAAAAAGAAGCTAACAAGATAATTCTTCCTTATTTACGCTATAAGGGTGTTCAAAGTATAGATGCACTATTTTTGACTCATCCCGATAAAGATCATTTAGGGGGCCTTATTGGAATCTTAGGGACTATTAAAGTAAAAAATATCTATATAACAGCAAAAGATATAAAAGAAGATGAACTTTACCGGGATTTTATTATTAAAGCAAATCAATTAGGAATCTCTTGTAATTTATTAAAACAAGGTGATAAAATATCCATTGACAAAGTAGAATTTTATTGTTTTTATCCTGAAGATAATGAAACAAAATATGATGAGGGTTGGAATAGTGCTTCTTTGACTTTGAAGGTGCATATTGATAAGCAAACATTTTTGTTTACAGGAGATATTGAAAAAGAAGAAGAAATAAAGATAATTAATAAATATAAGCCTATAGATGTTGATTTTTTAAAGGTTCCTCATCATGGTTCTAAGACTTCTTCTAGTTTGGATTTTATAGAATGGTGTAATCCTAAGTATGCTATAATAAGCTGTGGTAAAAATAACAGATATGGTCATCCTCATGAGGAAGTAATAGAAAGATATACTAGTAAAAATATTAATATAATTAGTACTGCAAACAGTGGAGCCGTTATGATATTTACAGATGGGAAAAATTACAGCATTCATACAATGCTAAAAAATAGGGGTAATGAATATGATAAGGTTAAAGGAAGAATTGAAAAAAAATATTTTTCGACCAGTATACTTATTTTATGGGGAGGAGCAGTATTTACTCAATTATTATTTAGGGGAAATACAAAAAAAGCTAATTCCAGCTGATTGTGAAATAATGAATATGTCTTTGTTTGAAGGGGAAGACATTTTAGCAGATCAAATTATTGAAAGTGCCCAAGCAGTTCCTTTTATGAATGATAAAAGGTTGATTATAGTAAAGAATTCAGGATTTTTTACAGCAAAAAGAAAAAAGGATGCGGAATTAATTTATAGTTTTTTAGATGATATTCCTGCTTTTACATGTTTAATTTTTGTTGAAGATAATATAGATAAAAAAAATAAATTATATAAGAAATTTGACAAAATGAAGTTTGCAGTGGAATTTGAACTTCCTAAAGAACAAGAATTATTAGTCTGGATTGGAAGAAAATTTAAGAAAAACAATAAAGACATTGACCAAAGGACTTCTCTTTACTTAGTTAGAACTGTAGGCAGGTCTATGGTGGATTTAGAAAATGAAATTAATAAATTAATTTCATATAAAGAAGATAATAATATTATAACAATAGAAGATATTGATAAGGTATGTATAAAGTCTTTGGAATCTCATATTTTTGATTTACTTAAGGCTATGGGCTATAAAAAAACTGATGAGGCTTTAAAAATTTACTCTAATCTTATTAATAATAAAGAACATCCAATAAAAATATTATCTATGATAACAAGACAAATTAGATTAATTTTACAAGTGAAATATTTATCTGAACAAGGCTTTAATGCTAAAAAAATATCAGAGTCCATCAAAGAACCTTTTTTTGTAGTAAATGATTGTTTAAAGCAAGCCCAACTTTTTACTTTGGATAAATTAAAAGAAGGGATTAATGATTGTTTAGAAACTGATATTGCTTCAAAAACTGGTAAAATGGACCCTAACTTAGCAGTAGAAATATTTTTAGTTGAATTTAGCAAATAAAAAACCGTCCTATAGACGGTTTTAATTATGCTCCGATACTATTAACAAGTTTGGATAGACTTGATTTTTTACGAGCACCATTATTTTTATGGAAAACACCCTTTGACACTGCTTTGTCAATTTCTGCTGCAGCATGGGCATAAGCAATTTTAGCTTCTTCTAGATTTCCTTCATTAACTGCTAATAATACTTTCTTGATAGCAGTTTTAACTTTGGATTTAATTATACGGTTTCTTAAGGTTTTCTTTTCGATAACTTTAATTCTCTTTTTTGCAGATTTGATATTTGCCATCTTGTCACCTCCTCATAGATTAACCATGTATATGAATTAGACACATAAGTATGGGGAATACCTATATTTTAGTTTAGTCAAACATAATATATTCTAATCTAAAATAATAAATAAGTCAATGAATATAAGAAAAATAACTGGAAAAAATACATTTATGCCGTTAAAGATAGAATTTCCTTTCATTAATAAAATAAACATCTAAAACATATTATACGAGGAGTTGAGAATATGTCAAAAAAAGTTGTAGAAAATAAAGATCCTGCATTTAACATCCGTACAGATTTAGCTATTGAAAGCAGGGAAATGATCAGAAAAGAAGAAGATGTCGAAATCCCTGGAGTAAAGTTAAGTATAGAAGAAGATGAAGAAAGAAAAATAAAAGTAAGCTGGGTAAAAATATTGAATGCTGAAGGAGAAAAACAAATGGGAAAGCCTATTGGTAATTATGTTACCATAGAAAGTCCTCTTATGAAGGAAAATGATATAGATGCTCATGAAGAAATTATTAAAGTTTTAGCAAAGCAATTGGTAAAAATAAAGGATTTACATGATGATGAAGTAATATTAGTAGTAGGATTAGGAAATTGGAATATTACTCCTGATGCCTTAGGTCCTAAAGTAGTCTCTAAAATTTTTGTGACAAGACACTTATTAGAACATATTCCAGAGCAAGTAGATGAATCTGTTCGCCCAGTGAGTGCCATAGCACCTGGTGTAATGGGTTTAACAGGAATAGAGACCAGTGAAATTATTGAAGGAGTTGTTAAAAAAATAAAGCCAGATTTAATAATTGCTATTGATGCCCTTGCTTCTAGAAAAACTAGCAGAGTTAATACAACTATTCAAATTGCAGATACAGGAGTTCATCCTGGTTCAGGAGTTGGCAACAGACGTAGAGGTTTAAATGAAGAAACTTTAGGAGTTCCTGTGATTGCTCTTGGAGTTCCTACTGTTGTAGATGCTGCAACCTTGGTAAACGACACCATGGATCATTTAATTGATGCTATGTTAAAGGAGGCAAATCCAGATAAAGATTTTTATAAGATGTTAAAGAATTTAAATGAACAAGAAAAATATCAATTAATAAGAGAAGTTTTAAATCCTTATGTAGGAAACTTATTTGTGACTCCTAAAGAAATTGATGGGGTAATAGACAGGCTAGCAAGTATTATTTCAAATGCAATTAATATAGCCCTTCATCCAGGGATTGATTTAAAAGATATTAATAGATTTACTTATTAATAATCATAAATATTTCCCTGATTTAATAATATATATAATATCAATTAATATTTTTAGGGGGAAATATTTTTGGTTAGGATCCATACAATTAATTTAAAGAAGATAAAGATGAAGTTATTAATTGGCTTGGTTTTTCTTTGTGTTATAGGAATCATTAAATTACAAGAAAGCAAAAGCTTTTCAATAAATATTAATTTTAATAGTAAAATTTCAAACTATCTAAAAGGCCAATCTTTAGATTCAAGAAGCTATAAAAAGATATTAGAAGAAACAATTCCTTATGTAGAAGACTATTCAAATGTTGGACATACCTCCGATAATTTTTTTTCTAAATCATTTTTGCTTTTAACAGGAATCAGCTGGGATAATTTAAACACCGTTATAGAGATAATTGTACCTACTGCAAAATATTTTAATATAAATAGTCAGGAATATGCTCAAAATATCATGGAAATAGGAGGAGCTTTTGAGGAATATAAAAATAGTCATCAAATCATTCAGGATGAGGAAGATTATTATGATTTAGAAGACGAAAATACAGATATTTTCGAAGATCCTTTTAATAATACAGGAATTAAATATACAAAAGAACAACTTGCAGATATGAATTTTTTACAAAGAAACATATATAATTTTGAAGGGAATTTAATTTTAAGCCAGAAGGATTTACCTGTTTTAAATCTTATGAATAAAGATTTATCAATAAAGAAAAAAAGTAATAAGCCCCAGATACTTATTTTTCATACCCATTCACAAGAAGCCTTTTTAGATAGTAGCCCCGGAGATTTAGATGAAGGTGTTGTAGCTTTAGGTGAAAAAATGGCTAAGACCCTTCATGAAAAATATGGTGTCGGGGTTTTACATCATAAAGGGCAATATGATGTAGTTAATGGAAAATTAATGAGAGAAGGAAGTTATGAAAGAATGGAACCTGCCCTAAAGAAGATAATTAAAGAAAATCCTTCTATAGAAGTAGTTATAGATATTCACAGGGATGGTGTTCCCGATAATGTAAGGCTAGTTTCAAAAGTAAATGGAAAATCTACAGCTAAAATTATGTTTGTAAATGGTATATGCAAGACAATGCAAAACAATAAGCTGGTTGATATTAAAAGCCTTCCTAATCCTTATATTGAAGAAAATTTAGCATTTAGTTTACAAATGCAGCTTAAAGGTAATGAGTTATATCCAGGATTTTTAAGAAAAATTTATATTAAGCCTTATAGATATTCTCTACATTTATGTCCTAAAAGTTTAGTGGTTGAAGTAGGAGCCAATACTAATACATTTGAAGAAGCAGAAAATGCCATAGAGCCCTTATGTGAAATATTGGCAGAAGTTTTAGAACTTAAAGAATCAAACTATTGAGCCTAAAGATAGCCTGTGTTATAATATATCGAAGTATTAAAAATACAAATATAAACATTACACAACAAGTACGCTTTGGCGTACTTGTGTGCCCATTTCATATGAAATAAATATATTTCTATTAGATGATATAGGGTTGTTTTAAAATATAGTAAGGAGGAACATTATATGGTCCTTTCAAGGCAAGAAAGAACTCGTAATTTTTGTATTATTGCTCATATTGATCATGGAAAATCTACTTTAGCGGATCGTATAATTCAAAAAACAGGTTTATTAACAGAAAGAGAAATGCAGGAACAAGTATTGGATAATATGGATTTGGAAAGAGAACGGGGAATAACTATAAAGTCTCAGGCAGTAAGATTAATTTATAAGGCTGAAGACGGTGAAGAATACATATTTAATCTAATAGATACTCCTGGCCATGTGGATTTTAACTATGAAGTTTCTAGAAGTCTAGCAGCTTGTGAAGGAGCAATTTTAGTTGTAGATGCTGCTCAAGGGATTGAAGCTCAAACTTTGGCCAATGTATATTTGGCAATAGAACATAATTTGGAAATTATTCCCGTGATCAACAAGATTGATTTACCAAGTGCAAATCCTGATAATGCAATAAGAGAAATTGAAGATATTATTGGTATTCCTGCAGAAGATGCCCCTTTAATTTCAGCAAAAACAGGTATAAACATAGAAGGGGTTTTAGAAAAAATTGTAAAAGATGTACCTAGCCCAATAGGAGATGAAAATGCTCCTTTAAAAGCATTAATTTTTGACTCATTATATGATCCTTATAAAGGAGTTATAGCTTTTATCAGAATAAAAGAAGGCAAAATTAAAAAAGACATGATTATTAAAATGATGTCTACAGGAAAAGAATTTGAAGTTAATGAAGTTGGAGTCTTTGGTCCTGGTCAATTTATTGTGACAGACGAATTAACTGCTGGGGATGTAGGCTATATCACTGCCAGCATAAAAAATGTAAAGGATTCCAGAGTAGGAGATACTATTACTGATGCAAACAATCCTGCTTTAGAGCCCTTGCCAGGGTATAAGAAAGTAAATCCTATGGTTTACTGTGGAATGTATCCTGCAGACGGGGCAAAATATGAAGATTTAAGGGAGGCCCTAGAAAAGTTACAACTAAATGATGCAGCTTTAGTATTTGAACCTGAAAACTCCGTAGCCTTAGGTTTTGGTTTTAGATGTGGTTTTTTAGGCCTGCTTCATATGGAAATAATTCAAGAACGTTTAGAAAGAGAATATAATTTGGATTTAGTCACAACGGCTCCTAGTGTTATTTACAAGGTTTATAAAACCGATGGAGAAATCATAGACTTATCCAATCCTACAGATCTTCCGGATCCTTCTGAAATAGATTATATGGAAGAGCCTATGGTAAAGGCTGAAATTATTGTTCCAACAGAATATATAGGAGCAATAATGGAATTATGTCAAGAAAGACGGGGAGAATACCTGGGGATGGATTATATTGAAGAAACTAGAGCAGTACTTACTTATCACCTTCCCCTTAATGAAATAATTTATGACTTTTTTGATGCTTTAAAATCAAGAACAAGGGGTTATGCTTCTTTTGATTATGAATTAATAGGATATCAAGAGTCTGAGTTAGTAAAGCTTGATATTTTGGTAAATAGAGAAGTTGTAGATGCCCTAAGTTTTATTGTCCATACAGATAAAGCTTATGAACGAGGAAGAAAAATTGCAGAAAAATTAAAAGAAGAAATACCTAGACATTTGTTTGAAATACCCATTCAAGCAGCTATTGGAAATAAAATTATAGCAAGGGAAACTATTAGTGCCCTAAGAAAAGACGTCTTAGCAAAGTGTTATGGAGGAGATATTAGCCGTAAGAAAAAACTTCTCGAAAAACAAAAAGAAGGAAAGAAAAGAATGCGTCAGATTGGCAATGTAGAAGTACCTCAATCAGCCTTTATGAGTGTTTTAAAACTGGAGTAATAAAGATGGATAATTATATAAGTCTATATATTCATATACCTTTTTGTAAATCAAAATGCTTATATTGTGATTTTACATCTTTTGATAATATGAATCAAAAGATGCGTCCTTATGTATTGGCCTTATGTGAGGAAATAAAGCAATATGGAGAATTTCTTTATGATAAAAAAGTTGATACGGTATTTATAGGAGGAGGAACCCCAACAGTTCTTCCTCTAGTTTTGATGGAGAAAATTTTAAAAACCTTGCAAGAAAGTTTTAAGTTTAGTTCTTCTTTGGAATTTACCATTGAAAGTAATCCAGGAACACTCAATAAGGATATGCTTCACCTATTGAAGGAAAATAAAATTAATAGATTAAGCATAGGACTTCAAGCTACTCAAAATAAGCTGTTAAAAAGCATTGGCCGAATTCATAATCTTGAAGACTTTGACAATAATTATCATCTGGCAAGAAAAATAGGATTTAAAAATATCAATGTTGATTTAATCTTTTCCCTTCCCAAACAAACATTAAAAGATTGGGCAAGTAGTTTAGAATATTTAGTAAAAATAGAACCAGAGCATATTTCTTGTTATAGTTTAATTATTGAAGAAGATACCCCTTTTGGAAAACTAAAAAGTGAAGGAAGATTAAGTGAAGCTTCAGAAGATAGTGATAGAGATATGTATCACTATGCAAGAAATTTTTTGCAAGAAAATAAATATAAGCATTATGAAATTTCAAATTTTTCTAAGGCTAGTTTCGAAAGTAGACATAATTTAAATTGTTGGGAATATAAGCCCTATCTAGCTATGGGTTTAGGAGGCCATTCCTTTTTTAATGGAGAACGTTATCACAATTGCTATGACTTAGAAAAGTATATAGACAGCAAGGGCAAAATCGAAGATATTAAAGAAGATATTGAAAAAATTCCTTTAGCCATGCAGTACAGTGAGTATATGTTTTTAGGTCTTCGTCTTATAGAAGGTATATCTATAAAGGAGTTTGAATCTAGATTTAAAATATCTTTTGATAAGCTTTTTGGAGATAAAGTCAAAAAGCTTGTAGAAATGCAGCTTTTAATTAAAGATGGTAATAATATAAGGCTATCTACAAAAGGTTTGGATTTATCTAACATAGTATTTGCAGAATTTTTACTTTAAATAATAAAATAATCTCTTGACAAATGTTGTTTTGAATGGTATTTTATTTGTGAAGTTAGCACTCGAGACAACAGAGTGCTAACAACCAAGGGGNGAGACCTATGTATTTAGATGAAAGAAAAATTAAAATACTAAAAGCAATTATAAAAGATTACATACTTACTGGGGAACCTGTAGGTTCTAGGACTATTTCTAAAAAATATGAACTTGGAGTTAGTTCTGCAACTATTAGAAATGAAATGTCCGATTTAGAAGATTGGGGTTTTATTATACAACCTCATACTTCTGCTGGAAGAATACCTTCAGATAAAGGTTATCGTCTGTATGTGGATAAATTAATGGAATATGAAACCATAGAAGATAAAGGGCTTAAGCTGTTTGAAAGAATATTAGAACAAAAAATTAATCAAATTGATGAATTAATGAAGGAAGTTGCAAAACTTTTATCTAGTTTTACGAATTATACATCGATGGTATCATCTCCTCATATTAAAAAAACAAAATTAAAACATTTGCAGCTAATTCCATTAGATACAAGGTCAGTAATGCTAATTATTGTAACCGATGCAAATATTGTTACTAATAATGTTATAAGGATGGATATTCCTGCTGACTACGATACTCTAAATGTATTATCTAATATGTTAAATGAGTCTTTAAAAGGACTTACAATTGAAGAAATAAATCTTCCTTTAATTCAAAAACTAAAAGTTAAGATGGGGATTTATGGAGAAATAGTGAGTTCTATTTTGGATGCAATTGATCATACCATTCAAATGAAGGATACTCCAGAAATTTATCTTAGCGGTACTATGAATATATTGAACTTCCCCGAATTTGAGGATCTTGTAAAAGCAAAACAACTTTTCCACACTTTAGAAGAAAAAGAACTTTTGGCATCACTATTGGCTAAAGTTACAACAGATGGTATTAAGGTTACAATCGGTGAAGAAAATGAAATTGACGAAATGAAACATTGTAGTATAGTTACTGCTTCCTATGATATAGATGGTAAAACGGTAGGAACAATTGGGGTTATTGGCCCTACAAGAATGGAATATAGTAAAGCAGTTTCTGTATTATCTTATATTTCTAAGAACTTAGATAAATTACTTAGAAAAATAGCTGACGGATAAAAATTTTAGAAAAGGGTGTGTCAAGTGGAGCAAAAAGAAAAAAGCAAAAAGGATTTAAATAACTTAGAAAATGAAGATTTAATAAAAGAAGATGTAAATGATTTAAACGAAGACTCAAATGAAGATACTAATAATTTAGATGAAAGCTTAGAAAATGACGACACTACAGTCTTAGATGAAGAGACTGATTCTGAAATAGATTTAGGAGTTATGAAAAAAAATCTTCAAGAAAAAGAAGCTCAATGCTCAGAGCTTTTAGACAGACTTCAAAGGACAATGGCTGAGTTTGACAATTATAGAAAACGGACACAAAAAGAAAAGGCTGTCCTTTTTGAAGACGGCGTAAGGAGTACTATTGAGCAAATTCTACCTGTTATAGATAATTTTGAAAGAGCTTTATCTACAGCTGATGCAGACGAAAACAATCCTTATCTTCAAGGCTTAGAAATGATATACAGGCAGTTTCAAGATATCTTATTGTCAATAGGAGTAGAAGAAATTAAGGCAGTAGGAGAAAAATTTAATCCTGATTTCCATAATGCAGTAACTCATGTTGAGGATGAAGCTTATGGAGAAAATGAAATAGTTGAAGAATTTCAGAAAGGATATATTTATAAAGAAAAAGTGATTAGATACAGCATGGTTAAAGTTGCTAATTAATTAAGACTACATTGATTTAAGGAGGAAAAAATATGGGTAAAATAATAGGTATCGATTTAGGTACAACAAATTCATGCGTTTCAGTTATGGAAGGTGGAAAACCTGTTGTTATTCCAAATTCAGAAGGTTCAAGAACCACTCCTTCTATAGTTGCTTTTGCTAAAAATGATGAAAGATTAATTGGTGAACCTGCAAAACGTCAAGCAGTTACAAATCCGGATAAAACTATTATGTCTATTAAAAGACATATGGGTTCAGATTATAGAGTTAGCATTGATGATAAATCATACACTCCTCAAGAAATATCTGCTATGATTTTACAAAAATTAAAAGCTGATGCTGAAGCTTATTTAGGAGAAACTGTAACAAAAGCTGTTATTACAGTACCAGCTTATTTTTCAGACAGTCAAAGGCAAGCAACTAAGGATGCAGGTAGAATTGCTGGCTTGGAAGTTAAAAGAATTATAAATGAGCCAACTGCAGCTGCCTTAGCTTATGGTCTTGAAAATGAAAAGGAACAAAAAATTATGGTATACGACTTAGGGGGAGGAACTTTTGACGTATCTATCATTGAAATTGGAGATGGAGTAATAGAAGTTCTTGCTACCCATGGAAATAATCGTCTTGGAGGAGATGATTTTGACGAAAGAATTATTAATGAATTAATCCAAGACTTTAAAAATAAAGAAGGAATTGACTTAAGCCAAGATAAAATGGCAATGCAAAGACTAAAAGAAGCTGCTGAAAAGGCTAAAAAAGAACTTTCTACAGTAACAACAACTAATATTAACTTACCTTTTATTACTGCAAATCAAGAAGGACCAAAACACTTAGATATGACTCTAACAAGAGCAAGATTTGATGAATTAACAAGCGACCTTGTAGAAAAAACTTTAGAACCCGTAAGAAATGCCTTATCTGATGCAGGCTTAGAGTCTTCAGAATTAGATAAAGTTATTTTAGTTGGAGGTTCAACCCGTATACCAGCAGTACAAGATGCAGTTAAAAGATTAACTGGCAAAGAACCCTTTAAAGGAATAAATCCTGATGAATGTGTAGCTATAGGTGCATCTATTCAAGGTGGAAAACTTTCAGGAGATGAAGGTGCAGGAGACATTCTTCTTTTGGACGTAACTCCACTTTCACTTGGAATTGAGACTCTTGGAGGAGTTGCTACTCGTTTAATTGAAAGAAATACAACAATTCCTACAAGAAAAAGTCAAATCTTTTCAACTGCTGAAGATAATCAAACAGCTGTTGATATCCATGTTGTTCAAGGTGAACGTCACATGGCAAGGGATAATAAAACCTTAGGAAGATTTAGATTAGATGGTATACCACCAGCGCCAAGAGGAATACCTCAAATAGAAGTTACTTTTGATATAGATGCAAATGGTATTGTTAATGTGTCTGCAAAAGACCTTGGAACAGGAAAAGAACAAAAAATTACAATTACTGCAAGTACTAATTTAAGTGATGATGAAATTGAAAGAGCAATTAAAGAGGCAGAACAATTTGCAGAGCAAGATAAAAAGAGAAAAGAAGCCATCGATACTAAAAACGAAGCTGATTCTTTAGTATTCCAAACAGAAAAAACATTAAAAGAGCTTGGAGATAAGTTAGATGCTGCAGATAAAGCAAAAGTTGAAGATGAGCTTAAGAAAGTAAAAGAACTTGTTGAAAAATTTGACACAGAAAATATTAATGATAGTCAAGTAGAAGAACTTAAAAAGGCAAAAGAAGATTTAACTAATGTCTTTTATGCAATATCAGAGAAATTGTATCAGCAGCAAGCTCCTCAAGGAGATGCTAATGCTAATAATACTGAACAAAAAGATAATGGACCTGATGATGTTGTTGATGCAGACTATAAAGAAATATAATATTTTAAGCAAAAGAAGCCAAAGAGAAATTCTTTGGCTTTTTAAAAGTTATATTGCTTTTAAGATATTTAATATATATAATATATTAATTGATGTAAATAGTTTGCCAAAGACCAGGGAGAAACATGGAAGAATAATAGTTATGTTTGGAAGGTGAGGTAATGGCAGATAGAGATTATTACGAGATACTAGGAATAGATAAAAATGCTTCCGAAACGGATATAAAAAAGGCATATAGAAAATTGGCAAAAAAGTATCATCCTGATGCAAATCCAGGGAATAAAGAAGCAGAACAAAAATTTAAAGAAATAAATGAAGCCTATGAGGTTCTAGGTGACCCTGAAAAGAAAGCAAAATATGACCAGTTTGGTCATGCTGCTTTTGGAAATGGAGCTGCTGGAGGTTTTGATGGTTTTGGAGGCTTTGGCGGTTTCGGAATGGATGATATTTTTGACATGTTTGATATTTTTGGAACTAGAAGCAGAAGAAGCAATCAACCAACTAAAGGTGAAAATATTCGTACTAGTATAGAATTGACATTCCAAGAAGCTGCTTTTGGGATATCCAAAGAATTAAAAATAAATTTATGGGATACTTGTGAGACATGTAGTGGAACTGGAGCAAGAAAGGGAAGTCAGCCAGAAACTTGTAATAAATGTGGAGGCAGTGGACAAATAAGATTTACACAAACTACATTTTTAGGAACTATGTCCAGGGTGCAGACTTGTGATAGTTGTCATGGAGAAGGAAAAATCATAAAAGATCCTTGTCCAACTTGTAGTGGTAGAGGAAGAGTTAGAGTTACCAAGAATATAGAAGTTGACATACCTGCAGGGATTGACCATGGGCAAAGTATAAGAATCCAAGGTAAAGGAGAGCCGGGAGAAAGAGGCGGACCTAATGGGGATCTCCTTATTACAGTATATATAAAAGAGCATCCTATTTTTGAAAGACGTGGAAACGATGTTTATTGTGAAATTCCCATAACTTTTGTTCAAGCAACACTAGGAGGAGAATTAGTTGTTCCTACTTTAGATGGGAATGTACAATATACCATAAAAGAAGGAACTCAGACAGGAACTGTATTTAGATTAAAAGGAAAAGGTATCCCGCATATTAGAAATCCTAAAGTACGTGGTGACCAATATGTGGAAGTAAAAGTAGATGTTCCTACAAAGCTTAATGAAGCACAAAAGAAAGCCCTGCTTGAGTTTGCTAATATTAGTGGAGAAGAAGTATATCAGCAAAGAAAGGGTTTTTTTAAGAAAGTAAAAGAAGCTTTTGGAGATGCCTTTGGAAATTAATTTAAGAGGAGATGTACAATTTGAAATGGATTCGTATTATAATAAAGACAAATAGCCAAGGAGTTGAAGCAATAAGTTATGCTTTATGGCAAATGGGTCTTCAAGGAGTAGAAATTGAAGATTTTTCAGATATAGTTTCTGCCTTAGAAAAGAAAAAGCAAAAGGGCAATGTCGAAGCAGACTGGGATTATATTGATGAAAGTCTTCTTCAAAATAAAAATCAAGATGAAATAGTTATAAAAGCTTATTTAGCAGAAAACGTTCCATTTGAGGAAAAATTAATTCAAATTCAAGAAAAAATAAATCATATAAAGTCTTTTCTTGATATAGGCAGTGGAAGTATTGAAATTGAAAAAATTGATGAGGAAGAATGGGCTAGTTCATGGAAGAAATATTATAAGCCCTTTAAAATAGGAAAACATATAATCATAAAACCTTCATGGGAACAATATGAATTAATAGAAAAAGATGATATAATAATAGAAATAGACNCGGGAATGGCATTTGGTACTGGCAGCCATGAAACAACATCAATGTGTATTAAATTAATTGAAAAATATATCAATAAAAATGACATGGTGTTTGATATTGGCTGTGGAAGTGGAATTTTAAGCATTGTTGCGGCAAAATTGGGAGCAAAAAATGTAGTGGCAGTGGATTTAGATTCTAATGCTGTAGAAGTAGCTAAAAAGAATATAGTTTTAAATAATGTCCAAAGTGAGGTTAAAGCATACAAAGGAAATCTACTAGATAAAATCTCAGATAAAGCAAACATGGTAGTTTCTAATATTATTGCAGACATCATTATTAGTCTTTCTCAAAGTGTTTTTGACTATTTAAAAACAGAAGGCATATTTATAGCTTCAGGAATCATAAAAGATAGAATAAACGAAGTAAAAGATGCTATTGAAAGTAACGGCTTTGATATTCTTGAAATTTTAGAAGAAGGAGAATGGTGTTCTGTTGCAGCTAAAAAGAGGAGTTGATTTTTTTGGCAAGGTTTTTTGTCAGTCCTTCTCAAATAAAAGATGAATATATAATAATCGAAGGTGATGATGTAAAACATATTTCAAAAGTTCTAAGGCTAAAAATTGGTGATAAAATAACAATTAGTGATGGACAAGGGACAGATTATGAGTGTATAATAAAAAATATGGAAAAAATAATTACTGTTGAAATTATTTCCAAAGATAATTCGACAACAGAAGCCCAGAGCAAAATAACACTATTCCAATCATTAACAAAATCTGATAAAATGGATTATATCATTCAAAAGGCTGTGGAGTTAGGTGTATACAAAATTGTCCCTGTTAGCACAGAAAGGACAATAGTAAAAATAGAAAACGAGAAAAAAGAACACAGCAAAATAATAAGATGGAATAAGATTTCAGAAGCTGCAGCAAAACAAAGTCAAAGAGGAATTATTCCTAAAGTTGAACCAATTATTTCATTAGTGGATGCTTTTAAAAAAGCACAAGAAATGGACCTAAAATTTATAGCATATGAAAATGAAAAAAACAATAGCCTAAAAAGTTATTTAACAAATTGCGCCAGCAAGAGTATTGCTGTATTTATAGGTCCTGAGGGTGGATTCGGAGAAAATGAAATAAGTCTTGCCAAAGAACACGATATTATTCCTGTTACTTTGGGAAGAAGGATTCTTCGCACTGAAACTGCAGGGCTGGTTGTTTTATCAATTATGATGTACGAAATGGGAGAGATGTAAAATGTCAAAGCTAAGATTTTTAGTGGTAGATGATGCAATCTTTATGCGCACCGTACTCAAAAAAATGCTCACAGAAGAAGGATTTGAAGTAGTAGGTGAAGCGGGTAATGGTCTGGAAGCTATCCAAATGGCAGCTAAACTTAAGCCCGATATTATAACATTAGATATAACAATGCCAGAAATGAACGGAATAAAAGCAGTTCCTGAAATATTAAAAGTAAGTCCAAAATCAAAAATAATAATTTGTTCTGCTTTGGGGCAACAAGCAATGGTTGTGGATGCTATTAGAAAAGGAGCAAAGGATTTTATTGTAAAACCTTTTGAAAAGTCAAGAGTACTCCAAGCAATTCATAACGTTTCAAGAAGGTAGAAACTGGTAGGTAACCCTACCGGTTTTTTTTGAGATACTTATAATTAAGAGCAATATAAAAAAGAAGGTGGAAAAATGGAAGAAATATATTTTGATAATGCTGCAACAAGCCAGCCTTCTTCTAAGGTTATCGATAAAATGATAGATATCCTTACTAAAGATTATGGTAATCCTTCTTCTCTGCATTTAAAGGGATTAGAAGCAGAAAGACACATAAAGAACACTAGTAAAATATTTTCATCTATTTTAAAAGTAGAAGAAGATGAAATTATTTATACTTCAGGAGGAACTGAATCAAATAATCTAGCAATTATTGGTACAGCTCGCAGCTATCAACGCAGAGGAAAACACATTATTACAAGTAAAATAGAACATCCTTCTGTATATCAAGTATTTAACTACCTTGAAGAAGAAGGCTTTGAGGTAAGCTATATTGAAAATGATTCACAAGGATATATTGATTTAAAGCAATTAAAAAATGAAATCCGAGAAGATACAATATTGGTTAGTATTATTCATGTTAATAATGAAATAGGTACAATCCAGCCAATTTCCCAAATCGGTGAAATAATAAAAACTGTAAATACAAATACTATATTTCATGTAGATGGAGTTCAATCTTTTGGGAAAATGCCAATTACCCCCAAAAAGTGGAAGGTTGATTTGTTTAGTATTAGCTCTCATAAATTTCACGGCCCCAAAGGAGTAGGAGCATTGTACAAAAATAAAGATGTGAGGCTTAGGCCCTTATTATTTGGAGGAGGGCAGCAAAAAGGTCTCAGATCAGGTACAGAAAATGTTCCGGCTATAGTAGGTTTAGGTGCTGCGGCTTATGAAATATATAATGAATTAAATGAAAATAGAAGTCATATCTACCGTCTTAAAAACTTGCTTTGGGAAGGCATTTCTAATAATATAGAAGATGTATCTATTAACGGACCCAATATTAAAGAGGGTTCACCCCATATTATCAATATCCTTTTTAAAGATATTAAAGGGGAAGTTTTACTTCATGCCTTAGAAGCTAAAAATATTTTTGTTTCAACGGGTTCTGCTTGTTCTTCAAATCAGCCTCATCCAAGTGATACCTTAAAGTCTCTAGGCCTGACTAATGAAGAAATTCAAAGCTCCTTAAGATTTAGTTTTTCAAAATATAATACTGAAGATGAAGTAAAAAAATGTATTCAAGAATTAGTAAATATTATACCTATGCTTAGAAGATTTAAAGCGGGAGGAAGACATAAATGAAAAATATTTATCTAGTAAAATATGGGGAAATTGCTATAAAAGGAAAGAACAGATATCTGTTTGAAGATGCTCTTTTATCTAATATAAAAAATAGCATTAAAAGACTCGGTAAATTTCATATAAAAAAGGAGCAAGGCAGAATATTAATAGAACCTGAAAATGATATAGATAGTGATGAAGTTATTGATAAATTAAAAAAAGTATTTGGAATTGTAGCTGTTTGCCCGGGGATAAAGAATGAAGAAATAAGTATGGATTCTATTAAAGAAATGGCTTTATCACATATGAAAAGTATATGTCAAAATAACAAATATACTTTCAAAGTAGAAACAAGACGCTCTGATAAGAGTTTCCCTTTAAATTCAATGGAAATATCAAGAGATATAGGAGCTTATTTGCTAAAAAATATGGATGGACAATTATTAGTAGATGTTCATAATCCTCAAATCCGCTTAAATATTGAATTAAGAAATTCGGTTTATGTGTATTCTAAGGTAATTCCTGGACCTGGTGGTATGCCTGTAGGTACAAATGGAAAGGCAATGCTTTTACTTTCAGGAGGAATAGACAGTCCTGTAGCTGGTTGGATGATTTCTAAAAGAGGAGTAGAAATTGGAGGTATTTATTTTGAAAGTCCTCCTTATACTTCAGAAAGAGCAAAAGAAAAAGTTATTGACTTGGCGAAGACAATAGCTTCTTATACAGGAAAGTTTAAATTATTTATAATTCCTTTTACTAACATCCAGATGGAAATATTTGAAAAATGTCCTCATGAGCAATTAACTATTATTATGAGAAGAATAATGATGAAAATATCTGAAAGAATTGCAAAAGAGGAAAATGCCCAGGCTTTGATTACTGGGGAAAGTATAGGGCAGGTAGCTAGTCAAACAATCCAAAGTTTAGCAGTTACCAATGCTGCAGTAGAATTGCCAGTATTTCGCCCTCTTATAGGATTTGATAAAGAAGAAATTGTTAATATTTCAAAAAAGATAAATACTTATGAAATATCCATTCTTCCTTATGAAGATTGCTGTACTATTTTTGTTCCTAAACATCCTGAAACTAAACCTAAGCTAGAATATATTCTTCAATCGGAAAAAAGTCTTTATAATATGGAATCTTTAATTGAAGAGGCTGTTGCTAATAAGGAAATAATTATGATAGAATAAATAATCCACTTTTTAAAGTGGATTATTATTTAATGATATAATCTTTAATTTCAGAAATTACTTTGTCAGCAATGCTGTCATCATGAATATCTAATACTAAGGGAGCACTTAAGTCCAAACTAAAAATTCCCATAATGGATTTTGCATCAACTTTATATCTTCCAGAAGACAAATCAAAATCACCATTGTATTTTCCTATAGTATTAACAAATTGTTTAACCTTTTCAATAGAATTTAAGGAAATTGTAATTGATTTCATAGAAACCTCCATATCAATTATATACTTGTATTTATAATTAACTCTACTATAATAGTAAGTCTTAAAGAAATTTTTGTCAATCTTATTGTAAAGAGGTGAAAGAATGGCAACAGCAGCTTTTTACACCTTAGGCTGCAAGGTGAATCAATATGAAACAGAAGCATTAATTGAATTATTTAAAAATAAGGGTTATGAAATAGTAACTTTTGGAGAGTACGCTGATGTGTATGTTATTAATACATGTACTGTGACCAATTTAGGAGATAGAAAATCAAGACAAATGATAAGAAAGGCAAAGAAAATAAATCCTTCTTCAATAGTTGCCGTAGTAGGTTGCTATGTTCAGGTAGCTCCAGAAAAAGTAGAATCTATAGATGAAGTAAATATTATTATTGGAACCGATGAAAGACACAGGATTGTTGATTTAATAGAACAATATAAAAAAGAACAAAATAACATCAGTTTGGTAAAGGATATAATGAAAGTAAAAGAATTTGAAGAATTATCTATTACGGAATTAGAAGGTAGGACCAGGGCATACCTTAAAATCCAAGAAGGCTGTAATCAGTATTGTTCTTACTGCATCATACCCTATGCAAGAGGACCCGTAAGAAGTAGAAAAGCAAAAAATATCATGAATGAAGTTATAAAACTGGTAGATAACGGTTTTAAAGAGATTGTTTTAACAGGAATTCATGTGGCTTCTTATGGTAAAGATTTAGAAGATATCAATTTACTAAAATTGCTTGAAATGGTGCATACTATTAAAGGATTAGAAAGAATAAGATTAAGTTCAATTGAACCTTCTATAGTTAACCATGAATTTGTTGATACTATTAAGTCACTTGATAAGATATGTCCTCATTTTCATTTATCCTTACAAAGCGGTTGTGATGAAACCTTAAGAAGAATGAATAGAAGATACACTACTAAAGACTATAAAGAAGCTGTTGAATTATTAAGAGCCAATATTAAAGATATTGCTTTTACAACAGATATTATAGTAGGTTTCCCTGGAGAAAGTGAAGAAGAATTTAATAAATCTTATCAATTTGTAGAAGAAATTGCTTTTTCTCAAATTCATGTTTTTAAATATTCTCCTAGAAATGGTACACCAGCTGCTAAGATGAAAAGTCAAATAGCTCCTGAGATTAAAGAAGAAAGAAGCAGAAAGATGATTCAACTAGCCAATGTTTTACAAAATAAATTTTTAAATCAGCAGATAGGAAAAACTATAGAAGTATTATTTGAAGATGAATTAGAAAATAATAAAGGATTTTATGAAGGTCATACTCCTAATTATCTTAAAGTTGAGGTCTTTTCGAAAGAAGATATAAGAAACAAGATACTCCCCGTGACTATTGAAGCTGTAAAAAATAATAGCTTAATAGCTAATATTAAAAATTAATAACAAATCATAATAAAGTTTGCACAAAGAAATTTTTTGTATTATGATATAGATATATTAAAGCTTTGGTATTAATTATGGAGATATGCAGGGGAGTGAGAATATGAATGAATTTAATGAAACAGTTCAATTTAATGTAGATAAAGAAAAAGTTAATGAAATAAGAGATATTTTATTTTATGTTTATGAAGCATTAAAGGAAAAAGGTTATAATCCTGTTAATCAAATAGTTGGTTATATTTTATCAGGTGATCCTACTTATATAACAAGTTACAATAATGCAAGAAGTAAGATTAGAAAACTTGAAAGAGATGAGCTACTAGAGGAAATAATTAAAAGCTATCTTGAGAAAAACTAAGGAGTTTTTGCTTAATGTTTAAACGAATATTCCTTTCTTTTATTAGTTTAATGATTTTTTTTGCACCCTATTATATTTATGGAGATAGTACTAAAACCTTATTACTTATAGTATCAGAAAGTAATTGGGAAGAATTTGTTTCTTCACCTTTTATCTCGAATTTTATTCCAAGAAGTAGTATAGGTTCTATGAGTATTAGAACCAATCATCAAAATAAAAGAATTGAATATTATGGAACTATTAACGCGGGAAGAAGATGGAATTATTATGAATTAAATGATATGGGGGCTGTAGATAACGGATTGGGGGATTATCTAAACCAATCAGGATTATCTACAGCCTTTTTTTCAGATAAGGATGAATTGATAAAAATAATTGAAAACCAATATGGTAAGACAAGTTACAAGACAGAGGATTTTGAAGAATTATATTCTGATAATAATAAAAAGACCTTGTTAAAATCTGATATAATTCTTATAGATATGGACTTATATAAAGGTGAAGAAAATCAAGAGTTTTTAATAGATTTTATTGAAAACAGGCCTATACGTCTTTATATTTTTTGTCCTTATAGTCAAGACAATAAACTAACGCCTTTTTTATTGTATGATAGTAAGGAAGCTTATCCTGGGTTAATTAGATCGACTACTACAAGAAGAGAAGGAATTATAACGAATTTAGATATAGCACCTTCCATTCTTTCTTATTACGGTATAGATTCTAGTACTATGGTCAGTAAAGGAATAGAAAGTTATTATACTAAAGATGCTTATAAAAAAATAATAAAAGACTTGGAAAAGATTTGCTTTTTAAATTACTATCGTTCGGACATAATAAAAAATTATATTATTTTTCTGATTACTACATTAATAATTTATGTTCTTCTTGAAAAAATTGATAATAAAATATTAAACAGATTTTATGATTCTCTTACAATATTTGCTTTATGGCTACCAGTTTTATTTATGATGACTTTTATTAGAAATATAAACTTTGTATATGGATTATTTATAGTATTTTTTCTATTAATAATAATTTTGTTAAATAAATTCCCTTATGAAAAGATATTAAAGTTTACTGCTCTTGGGGTATTTATTATACTTGTGTTTGATTCTATATTTAATTCTTTTTTGCAGCAAAATTCTTTTTTGGGTTATGATCCTGTTATTGGTGCACGTTTTTATGGTATTGGCAATGAATATGGAGGAATTATTTTAGGGAGTTTTTACTTACTGATATATTTTATTTCTAATTCTTCTTATTTTATGATAATTTCTCTTGCACTTCATTTTTTTCTTGCTATAATATTAGGGATGCCTTTTTTTGGTGCAAACTTTGGAGCTACAATTTCTCTTTTTGCAGGGATGATTTTATTTTGTATTCAGTATTGCAAAAATTACAATATAAAAAGTTTAAGTTTATTGTTTATTATAATAATAGTCTTTTTTATTATATGGATTTTTATCGATAATTTTTTAATAGAAGAAAAATCACATTTAGGGCAAATGATTTTTCAAAGCACAAATGGAAATATTAATGTTTTTATACAAGTTATATGGCGTAAATTAATAATGAATTTACAGCTTATAAGATATTCTTTATGGTCTAAATTATTAGCCTTTTCTCTTATTATAATGACTATAAAATTTGACTTAAATAATGACTTTTTAAGGATGTTAGCAGTGCCTTTTATAGGAGCTATAATAGCAGGAATTATATTCAATGATTCAGGAATTCTTATGGGATCAACTAGTTCAATATACTTTGTATTTCCTTATTTAAGAAGCTGCAGCTTATATAATGTGGAAAAA
>JGI24708J26588_10000010_pt1 | contig 115418 bp, 106 predicted proteins | sample BioPla1DNA2_FD_26588 | JGI IMG/M metagenome (IMG submission 26588) | reverse complement strand
GGGGGGCTGGTATGAAAAGGCCATCTTTATCTTAAATAAAGATGTCTCTACGAGGCAAAAACCAAAAGATATAGTACAGGAAGCAGAAAAGATTATTGGTGATTATATGAAAAGGTCTAGTCCACAAAAAAGTGGATTTTCAACAATGATTAAAACAAAAAGTATCACTAATAAATACAAAAGAAGATTTATCAATAGGATTTTAAATCTTTGTTTAATCGTCAGTATAGCATTATTTGTATACTGTGTAGTTCAAGTATTTATATAGTATATAACCAGGCGGTGTGAAGTTTATACATCGCCTTTTATTCTTTTCCTTGCATTTGCATTGTATTTTTTGTATCATTTATAAGAGAAACGCAAAGGAATATATTATCGTATCTACATAGGAAATTAATCTAGAAGAGTCAAAAATTTTGGTAATTTAAGTCAGACTATGAGAATTTTAATTAAGATTGGTGTTAAAATCTATGATAAGAAAAACCCTAAAAATCATAAAACAATATAATATGATAAAAAAAGATGATAAGATAATAGTTGGCGTGTCAGGGGGGGCAGATTCCATGTGCCTTCTTCACGTTTTAAAAGAGATTTCTATAACATATCCCTTTACCATTAATGCTATACATATTAACCATGGAATAAGAGGGAAAGAAGCAAAGAAAGACGAGAATTTTGTCCGAGATATGTGTAAAGAATGGAAAATAGCATTTAGGGCATATTATATAGATATAAAAAAAGAGGCTCTATTAAGAAAATGTAGCGAAGAAGAAGCAGGTAGATTAGTAAGATATGAGACATTTGAAAGGGTTAGAAAAGAAATCAATGGAAGTAAGATTGCAGTAGCCCACAACATGAATGACCAGGCAGAAACTGTACTAATGAAAATATTTAGGGGTACAGGTATGAAAGGCTTAGGGGGAATTCCTTATATAAGGGATAATATAATAAGACCTCTTCTAGATATTACTAGGGAGGAAATTGAGAATTATTGTATCCATCATAATATAAATTATAGGCAAGATTATACTAATGAACTAAATATATATACAAGAAATAGGATACGCAATGAACTAATTCCTTTTGTTGAAGATAAATTTAATCCTAATATTATAAAAGTCCTATATAATATGAGTAATATCCTTAGGGAAGAGGAAGATTTTTTAGAAGAACAGGCAGAAGATAGTTTTATGATATGTAAAAAAGATGAGGGTTTAAATGTTTTAAAATTAGACAATGTTTTACTTAAGTCCCTACACCCTGTGCTTCAAAAAAGAATCATAAGAATTGCCCTAAAAAATTTATCTGGTCATATAAGAAATATAGAATATGGTCATATTCAAGATATTATAGATTTATCTGAGAAGCCTACAGGGAAAAGGCTGAATCTTCCTAATCAGGTGATTGTAAAAAAGGAATATGAAGAATTAATATTTCAAATAGGGGAAGAAGACTTTTTACCATTTTCATATGAACTCCCGGTTCCTGGAGTTTTATTTATTAATGAATTAGGAATAAGTATAGAAACAAAAATATTAGATAACAAAAACTTTACCTTAACTAATAAGAATAACTATACTAAAATATTTGATTATGATAGAATAGGGAATACTTTGCATATAAGAACCAAAAATAAGGGGGATAGAATTTCCCTTGGGAATGGTAATAAAAAGTTAAAAGATTTTTTCATTGATGAAAAAATTCCAAGAGATATTAGAGAAAAAGCTCCCCTTTTAGCGGACGGAAATAAAGTTTTATGGGTTATAGGCTATAGATATAGTGATGCCTATAAGATTACCCCATCTACTACTAGGATTTTACAGGTAAGGGTAGCTAATATGGGTGAACATGAGGTATAGTGTATTTATTTGTAATGTGGGAGGATAATTGTATGAATCAGCTAGAAATATTGCTTTCAGAGGAGAAAATCAGAAGTCGTATTAAGGAATTAGGAAGCCAAATAACAAAGGACTATAAAGGAAAAGAAATATGTCTAATCTGTGTTTTAAAGGGTGGAGTCATGTTTATGGTAGACTTATCCAAAGAAATCAACCTTTTAGTAGAAATGGATTTTATGGCAATTTCAAGCTATGGCAATGAATCAACCAGTAGTGGCATCGTAAAGATTATAAAGGATTTAGATGAGCCTATAGAGGGAAAACATGTACTAATTGTAGAAGATATTATTGATTCGGGCCGTACCTTGAGTTATTTAGTAAAGATATTAAATGATAGAAACCCAGCAAGTCTCCGTATTTGTACCCTTTTAGACAAACCGGAAAAAAGGATAACGAATGTTAAAGTGGATTATGTAGGTTTTACTATTCCTGATAAGTTTGTGCTAGGATACGGTCTTGATTATATGCAAAAGTATAGAAATATTCCTTATATAGCGGTTATGAAAGATTTGGACTAACATTTATTGTCCTATAAGTTGCACTGATAAAACTAGTATGATATCATATTTAAATGGTATAATCCTATTTTTAGGTAGAGGAAGGAGGAACATGTTTGAACAAATATTTTAAGGGTCTTAGTTTATATATGTTAATTTTTATTATTATTATTCTAGCAGTAATTTTTAGTACTAACGGTATTCCAAGAAACCCTGAAAAACAGGTTACTTATGATCAACTTATAACCAAACTAAAAAGTGGTGATGTCCAAAAATTAGATATTTATCCTGAAGCTGATTCTAGAGGTGCAGAAATTAAGATAACTTTAAAAAACGGCGATTTAGCAGAAATTAATGTTCCAAGTGTGGAACATTTCATGGAAAGAATTAGGGAGTTTGAGGAAACAACGGAAATTGAACCCCATGAAATAGCCCGTTCTAATTGGTTCTTGAATCTTTTGCCATCTCTCGTAATCATGGTTTTAGTTGTTATTTTATTAATATTCATTATGCAGCAGATTCAAGGAAGTGGCGGAGGAAGCAGGGTTATGAGCTTTGGAAAAAGCCGTGCCAAAATGGTTGTTGATGATAAAAAGAAAGTTACTTTTAATAATGTGGCAGGGTTAGATGAAGAGAAAGAGGAATTAAAAGAAATTGTAGATTTTCTGAAGCAACCTAAAAAGTTCGTTGAACTGGGAGCTAGGATACCCAAGGGCGTTTTGTTAGTGGGTCCACCGGGGACGGGGAAAACCCTTCTTGCTAAAGCTGTAGCTGGAGAAGCAGGAGTTCCTTTCTTTAGCATATCCGGTTCTGATTTTGTGGAAATGTTTGTAGGAGTGGGGGCATCCCGAGTAAGAGATCTCTTTGAACAGGCTAAGAAAAATTCTCCATGTATTATATTTATTGATGAAATCGATGCTGTAGGGCGAAGACGTGGAGCCGGACTCGGAGGAGGCCATGACGAGAGAGAACAAACCCTTAACCAATTATTGGTTGAAATGGATGGGTTTGGTGTCAATGAGGGAGTTATAGTGGTTGCTGCCACTAATAGAGCTGATATATTAGACCCTGCTCTTTTACGTCCCGGTCGTTTTGATAGGAGAGTAGTAGTAGGCAGACCAGATGTAAGAGGGAGGGAAGAAATTCTTAAGGTTCATGCAAAAGGCAAACCCCTAGAAGAAGATGTTGATTTAAGGATAGTTGCACAAACGACTGCCGGATTTACAGGGGCTGACCTTGAAAGTCTTCTTAATGAAGCGGCGCTATTATCAGCTAGGGAAGATAAAAGGGCCATTAATATGGAAACCATACAAAAAGCATTTGTGAAGGTTGGAATAGGAACTGAGAAAAAAAGCCGTGTAGTATCTGAAAAAGAAAAGAAAATTACAGCATATCATGAGGCGGGTCATGCTGTAATCCATCAAGTTCTTCCTGAACTAGACCCCGTTCATAGTATTTCCATTATTCCTACAGGTATGGCAGGAGGATATACAATGCCTCTTCCAGGGGAAGATAGAATGTACATGACCAAAAGGCGCATGGAGCAAGAAATAGTGAGCTTGCTTGGAGGAAGGGCGGCTGAAAAAATTATATTAGATGATATAACGACAGGGGCATCTAATGATATCGAAAGAGCAACAGCCATAGCAAGAAATATGGTAACCAAATATGGTATGAGCACCCTAGGGCCACTTCAATTTGGAAATGATAATGATGAAGTATTCATAGGAAGAGATTTAGCACACACAAGAAATTATGGGGAANAAGTTGCATCTGCCATAGATAAAGAAATTAGATTAATTATAGACGAATCTTATGAAGAGGCTCAAAATATTCTTAAAAATCATATGGAAATACTCCATAAAACAGCCAAATTACTAATAGAAAAAGAAAAAATAACCGGCAAAGAATTCAGTGAATTATTTGAAGACCAGGAAATTAGTGATGGTAGCTTAAATCTAGACACTACAGTATAAACTGTAGTGTTTTTTAACCTAGTCAGGGGCGGGACCTATCCCATAGCAGTTATTTGTTATAGGGGGCATACTGACCTATAAAGTAAGGAGGAAATATGAAATCAAAAATTATACAACTTCTAAAATCTGCCGATGACTACATCTCGGGGGAGGAAATGAGTAAAATCTTTGGGGTTTCAAGGACAGCAATTTGGAAAGTAATAACCCATCTAAAGGGTCAGGGTTATATCATAGAGTCTGTCACTAACAAAGGCTACTACCTGAAAAGTAGCCCTGATTTATTAACCGAAGAAGAAATCATCTATGATTTAAAGACAAGATATATAGGAAAAAAAGTATACCATTATGATAAAATTGATTCAACTAACAAAGAAGCAAAAAAGTTGGCATCCAAAGGTGAAAAGGAAGGGATTGTTGTAGTTGCGGAAGAACAGTTGCTAGGAAAGGGTCGACTAGGAAGAACCTGGTCATCCCCCACAGGGGTTGGGATATGGATGTCTATTATTCTCAGGCCTGAAATTTCTCCTATAGATGCTTCCAAAGTAACCTTAATAGCAGGGCTTGCAGTATGTAGGGGTATAGAAAGTGTTACAGGTCTAAAATCGCAGATTAAATGGCCTAATGATATAATTATAAATAACAAAAAAGTATGTGGTATATTAACAGAAATGAGTGCTGAAATAGAAAAAATAAACTACATTATTTTAGGAATAGGCATGAACGTAAATACATATTCATTTCCAGAAGATATAATGAACAAGGCCACATCTTTAAAGATTGAGGGAAAAAAGAATTACGACAGGAAAGACATTTTACAGCAAATTTTAGTAGAGTTCGAGAAAAATTACGATGATTTTATCAAAAACAATAATATGGATAAAGTCTTAAGGGAGTATAAAAGGAACTGTTTAACCCTTGGAAAAGACGTTAAGATAATTGAAAGAGCCGGTGAATTCACAGGAAAAGCATTAGATGTATCAAAAGAAGGAGAACTTATAGTGCAAAAGGAAAATGGAGAAATGGTAACAGTGCTTTCAGGAGAAGTATCGGTTAGGGGTATGTACGGATACATTTAGGAGGGAATTATGGAAAAAGAAGTTATGGCATCAGCTTCATATTATGCACAAAAATATTACAGCAATCCAGAATTTGACGAAATACCCATTGCTATTAAGGATGATATCAAGTTTATTTGTATATCCTTGGCAGAAAAACTACAAGGAATTTTTTCCATGGGTTTTTATAAAAATGGAGATATTTATTTTGAAATAAAATCAGATGAAAAAGACTATGATTTTGATGAGATAGGGGCGTCCCTGGAAATCAAAAAACTAGAGAAGGAAAATAAGGAACTTATAAGAATGCTAAAGATATGGTACAGAATATATAAAACAAAAGAAGGAGAAGCTATAAAAGAAACAATATTAAAAAGAGATAAATAGATAATAAAAAAGGCATTGCCTATTAAAATTGTATTGAATTATTTTTGTTTTTAGATATAATACTTACATAGCTGAAATTCTATTTAAAAGGATTGATTTTGATAAGAACTTAAATCAACCTCGGTTTCAATTCTGTGAACCAAGAATTCAGACTATATAAAACTAAAAAGAATATGCGTCTTGTATCCTTTTGGAACGAGAACGGAGGTGAAGAAATGAGTCAAACAGCAGTGGTAAAACAGGGCTCTACCAAAAGATTGGTTACTGCAGGTATGCTTGTGGCGATTTCTATTCTTCTTGATGCAACACCCTTTGGTACCATTAGACTTCCTTTAATCAGTGCCACTATTGCCCACATTCCAACAATTATCGGGGGAATTTTGTGCGGACCCTTAGTAGGAGCTATTATAGGATTATCCTTTGGGCTTGCTAGTTTAATCAGGAATTTAACTCAGCCTACAAGTATATTATCATTTGCCCTTATGAACCCCCTAATATCTGTGCTACCAAGAGTATTAGTAGGGATATTATCTTATTACACCTATCACGGAGTAAGAAAGTTTGCAAATGATTACCTATCAATCATAATAGGAGCGGTAATCGGGAGTTTTACAAATACTGTGGCGGTCTTGGGTATGATTTATATAGTCTATGCCAAGGATGTTGTAGAAAAGTTTTCAGAAGNAGGAAAGATAGGCAGTGCCCAAACTATTCTATTGGGAATTGCAAGTGCCAATGGACTTCCGGAAGCTATAGTGGCTGCAATTTTATCCGTTATCATTGTAAAAACACTGAAAAAAATATATAATATTTAAAGATTACTAAGCAGACACTGTAGTGTCTGCTTTTCCATATTAAAGAAAGAGGGAGAGTTATGATATTAGCTATTGATGTCGGTAATACAAATATTGTATTAGGAGCTTATGAAAAGGAAAAACTAATTGCTTATTGGAGAATGACAACCCATGCCTATAAATCTGCCGATGAATTAGGGATGTTTATATACGATTTATTACAGCATAATGATGTAGATACAAGAAAGGTAGAGCAGGTGGTAATTGCATCGGTAGTCCCAGATATTATGTATTCCCTAGAACACGGAATAAGAAAGTACCTCAAAGTTAATCCCTTAATAGTAGGACCAGGGATTAAAACTGGTTTGAATATTAGAATAGATAACCCCAAGGAACTAGGAGCTGATAGGATTGCAAATGCAGTGGCAACTCTTTCACTTTATGGTGGGCCTGCTATTGTCATTGATTTTGGAACGGCAACTACTTTTGATATAATTTGTGAAAGCGGGAGCTATGTAGGTGGTGTCATTTCCCCAGGTCTTAGTATTTCTGCCGATGCCCTATGGCAAAGGGCAGCAAAACTACCTAAGGTTGAGATTCAAAAACCAGAAAAAATTATAGGTAAAAATACTGTAGATAGCATGCAAGCAGGTCTTGTATATGGATATATAGGACAAATCGATTATATTATAAAACGCATTAAGAAAGAAATGAAGGCACCAAAGGTTAAAGTTATTGCCACTGGAGGATTAGCTAAGGTTATAGCCCCAGAATCTAAGACTATAGAAGAGGTTAATGGATTATTGACCCTACAAGGACTTAAAATTATCTGTGAAAAAAATAAGTAGGAGGATTTCATGAAAATTAAAAATATAATTATTCAAAATCCGGTTTTTTTAGCACCTATGGCAGGAGTTACAGATTTACCCTTTAGACTCCTTTGTAAAGAGATGGGTTGTGGATTGGTATATACGGAGATGATTAGTGCTAAGGGACTCTTATATAATAATGAAAACACAAAACTTCTTCTTGCAGTAGACAAGAAAGAACATCCTGTGGCGGTCCAACTTTTTGGTTCAGATCCAAATATCTTAGCAGAAATGGCAAAAAAAGTAGAAGAAAGCGATGTAGATATCATAGATATAAATATGGGATGTCCTGCTCCAAAAATCACAAAAAATGACGAAGGCTCCGCCCTTATGAAGAATCCAAAGGAAATTGGAAAAATAGTTAAGGCAGTCTCCATGGCAGTTAAAAAACCAGTGACAATTAAAATAAGAAAAGGTTTTGATGAAAATACCATTACAGCTATAGAAGTTGCTAAGATAGCTGAGGAAAATGGTGCATCAGCCATAGCAGTCCATGGAAGAACTAGGGAACAGTATTACAGTGGAAAGGCTGATTGGGATATCATAAGACAGGTGAAAAATACAGTAACTATTCCTGTTATAGGCAATGGGGATGTATTTGAACCAAAGGATGCAAAAAGATTAATGGATGAGACCCAATGCGATGCTGTAATGATTGGAAGAGGGGCACAAGGGAATCCATGGATTTTTAAAAGGATAAGTCATTATTTTAAGACGGGGGAAATTTTAAAAGAGCCTACACCTGAAGAAAAAATAAGTATGGCCCTTCGTCATGGCAAGATGCTGATTGACTTTAAGGGGGAATTTATAGGTATAAGGGAAATGAGGAAGCATGTATCTTGGTATACGAAAGGATTAATAAAGGCAGGAGTTTTAAGAAACAAGATTAATGAGGTGGAAAGTTATATGGAATTAGAAAAACTATTAAAGGAATACATTATATCATCCTAAGAACCTTATAAGACTTTACTATTGAATTAAGGTTATCTATAGCAGTGACGAAAGAGATATCCACATAATTTCTCTTGTCCTTTCATACAATCATATAAAAGGACAAAGGGGGGATAGTTTGAAGAAGTTTGCTTCTTTAAAATGGGCAAGCAGCCCAGAGGATATAGTATTCCAGCATAAATGGATAAAGGATTTACCTTCATTTTTGAAAGATAGATATATTCTCAAAAAATGCCCGATTCAAATAAAGGAAGTATCCATATTAAAAGCTCATGGATATGAAGTGGTACTTCCCGTAACAAGAGAAGAAGTAAAGGGAAAGTCCCCGGAATACATACAAAATCTTATGGATAAGACTATAGAACTTTTAAAGGAGAATAAGGTTATAGTTATTAATCCCCCAAGGGAATATGGAGATAAGCTTTCCTATTTTATCAAAAAAGCCAATGGAAATAGTATATTGCCTATTTTTATTTTACCGGCAATTATAAAGGCTGCAAGCAGACTAAATAAAGATTTAAAATATGTAGATGTTACAATAATTGATGGGCAAAATGCCAAAACTGACTTAGTTCTAGATATCTTATATCCTCAACTTAATTATCTAAACATTGTAACCAGTAATCTCCATAGATTTAAAGATAAATCTATAGAAATTTATGAGGATGTAGGGTTAAATTTACAGATTTCATCACATAATAAAAAAATGGTTCTAGGGGACTCCGATATAATAATAGATTGCACAGATGAACCCCATATACATTTTTATCACTGTAAAAGAAATGCTGTATACTTTTATATAGGCAATGACAATGATACAGTAAAAAATATACTCTTAAAGAGAGAAGATTTAATAGTTATAGATGATTTTATATTATCTGTACAGAACAAAAAATTTACTACCAGCTTTTGTAAAATGATTTGGTATGTTTCAAAGCCTTGGCTTAATAAAATACTATCGAATAAATATGATTTAGAGTCCTTAAATAAGATTGCAAAGGATATAAAACGAGATGGCTGGAAAGTGGAACATTTTTGTCAATATGGTAATATTATTAAAATCTAAACTACAATCATATTGACAAGATATTATAGGTAGGCTATAATCCTATGAATATGGAACTTTAGATGTCTTTATATCAATTTATTAAATTAATCGTAACAGAAAGGGAGTTGCATTATGGCAGAAAAGAAAGTAATTTTAACCTATGAAGGATTGCAAAAATTAGAAAATGAACTTCAAGAGTTTAAAACAGTCCGAAGAAAAGATGTGGCAGAGAAAATAAAAGAAGCAAGAGGTCAAGGGGATCTTTCTGAGAATGCGGAATATGATGCGGCTAAAGAAGAACAAGCAGAAATAGAAACGAGAATAATGGAGCTTGAAAAGATTCTTCGCAACGCCCATGTGATAGATGAAGATGAGATAAATGTGGATGCAATAAATCTTGGCTGCAGGGTTAAAATATTTGATATAGAGTTCGGTGAGGAGTTAGATTATGCCATTGTAGGTTCAACAGAGGCTGATCCTTCCGAGGGTAAAATATCCAATGAATCCCCAGTAGGAGCTGCATTAATAGGACATAAAGTAGGAGATATAGTTGATGTTGAAGTTCCTGAAGGAAAACTTCAATTTGAAATATTGAACATATACAGGTAAAACCAATCAAACCAAGGAGGAATAAGGATGTCTGAGGAAAATCAATTCCACTTAGAATCAGAGGAACAAGATATTAATGAATTATTAAAAATTAGAAGAGAAAAGCTTAAAGAACTTCAGGAAAATAATAAGGACCCATTTAGGATAGTAAAATACGAGGTTGTAAATCATAGTAGTGAAATTCATAATGGATTTGATGAAATGGAAGGACAAACCGTTTCGGTTGCAGGCCGTATGATGTCTAAGAGAATCATGGGAAAGGCCTCCTTTTGTGATGTGCAGGATAGGGAGGGAAGGATTCAAGTATATGTTAGAAAAGATGGCATAGGAGAAGAAGACTATGCAGATTTTAAACATTTTGATTTAGGGGACATTATAGGTGTTAAGGGTGAAGTATTTAAGACCAGAAAAGGTGAGATTTCTATTAAGGCGGAGGAAGTAGTACTTCTTTCAAAAAGCCTTCAAATTTTACCGGAAAAGTGGCATGGTTTAAAAGATACGGATCTTCGTTATCGTCAAAGATATCTTGATTTAATCGTTAATCCGGAAGTTAAAGATACCTTTGTAAAAAGAAGTGCAATAATAAAAGAAATAAGAAAGTTCTTAGATGATAAGGGATATATAGAAGTGGAAACCCCAGTACTCCATACCATTCCTGGGGGTGCTGCTGCTAGACCTTTTGTTACACATCATAATACCCTAGACATGGATATGTATATGAGAATTGCCCTTGAACTCCATCTAAAAAGACTTATTGTTGGTGGGATGGAAAGGGTTTACGAAATAGGTAGGGTATTTAGAAATGAAGGGATGTCTATTAGACACAATCCTGAATTTACCCTTATGGAACTTTATGAGGCATATACAGATTATCACGGTATGATGGATTTAACCGAAAACTTAATTAGAACAGTGGCAAAGAATGTTTTGGGTACGACCAAGGTTACTTATGGAGAATGGGAAATAGAATTAGAAAAACCCTTTAAAAGACTCACTATGTTAGATGCTGTAAAAAAATATGCTAATGTAGATTTTAATGAAATAACTACTTTAGAAGAGGCAAGAAACATTGCAAAGAAACATAATATCGAATTTGAAGAACGCCATAAAAAGGGAGATATACTTAACTTTTTCTTTGAAGAGTATGCTGAGAAAAATTTAATTCAACCTACATTCATTATGGATCATCCTGTAGAAATTTCGCCATTGGCTAAGAGAAAACCTGAAAACCCTAACTATACAGAACGTTTTGAATTATTTATAACAGCTAGGGAATTCGCCAATGCATTTTCTGAGCTTAATGATCCGATTGATCAAAGAAGCAGGTTTGAGTATCAAGAAGAATTAAGGGCGGCAGGGGATGAAGAAGCCAATATGATAGATGAGGATTTTATAACTGCTCTAGAATATGGAATGCCTCCAACGGGAGGACTTGGAATAGGTATAGATAGGCTTATAATGCTTCTTACTAATTCTTATTCTATAAGAGATGTACTTCTATTCCCGACGATGAAACCAAGAGACTAATAAAAAAACCTAGGCATTTTGTAATTGCTTAGGTTTTTTATTGATATTCTTTACCAAGCTAATTTGTAGTTACATATAAAAGAATTTATAAACATATAATAAAATATAAGTGGATTTTGTTGAAGGAATATACTTTGTATGATATAATGTAAAAATTAAAGGTAAAATCTATAACATGGGTTGGAGGAAAAGGCATGAATTCAGGCAGGAAAATAGCAGTAATCACATTGGTAGTTATTATAGGAGTAGGGTCATTATTCCTTTGGAAATACGGTTATTCTAGTTTTTTTGGGAAAAGGGTAGCAGAAGATAAAAATATCTCTAAGCAAGAACAAGCAATCAAAAAAAGTGCAGTATTTTCCTTTGAAAGCTATATGGAGCAACCGCAGATTAATTATGCAACTTTTCTAGAACCCAAAAAACTAAGGGCAATTTATGTAACAGGTTGGAAAGCAGGCGTACCTAAGTATATAGATGAGTTGATTGAAGTAGCAAATGCTACAGAAATAAATGCTATGGTTATAGATGTTAAAAGTGATGATGGATGGATTACCTTTGACGCAGATGTACCTGTTGCAAAGGGGATAGGGGCTACTAGTAAAGTAGGAATTAGGGATATTCATGGACTGATGGATAAGTTAAGGGAAAATAATATATATCCCATAGCCCGGATTGTTGCATTTAAAGATCCATATCTAGCAGAGAAAAGACCGGATTTTGCAATCAAAAATCAAGATGGGAGTATCTTTCGCGCTAAAGGCATTGCATGGGTAAACCCTTATAATAAGGATGTATGGGAATATGTTTTAGATATTTCAAAGGAAGCGGCAAAAGTTGGATTTAAGGAAATACAATTTGACTATATAAGATTTGATACTTCATCAGGCATGAAATCTGTAGATCTAGGACCTCTAGCAGAGGAAAAGACTAAAACAGAGATTATTACAGAGTTTACACAATATGCAATGGAAGAATTAAAGCCCTATGGGGTATTTGTCTCTGCCGATGTCTTTGGAACTATTATCACTAGTAAGATAGATGCGGATATAGTAGGACAGGATTATGTAGAAATGGCTAGGCATCTAGATTATATCTGTCCGATGGTATATCCTTCCCATTATGCGGATGGTTCCCTGGGGATAAAATATCCAGATTTGCAGCCTTATGATATGATTTTAGCTGCTATGAATGCATCAAATGAAAAACTTGCAGTTATACCCGAGGGGGAACATAAGGCCATTGTTCGACCTTGGCTTCAGGATTTTACGGCATCTTGGATTAAGCATTATCAACCCTACGGGCCTAAGCAGCTTAGGGAACAAATACAAGGTACTTATGATGCGGGACTTGATGAATGGATTTTGTGGAGTCCGTCCAATCGTTATTCCATAGGAGGATTATTGCCTGAATAATATTAAAAACCCGAAGCCATTCGGGTTTTTAATATATAAGATATATACAAAAAAATAAAAAATAAAACAATTTTATTGATTATTATGTTATAATAAATAAATGTAAAATACAAACTATTGTAAAGGAGTTTTTTATTAGGGGATGAATATAATACTTATTAGGTTTTAGAAGGAGTGGTAGATACTTGATTGAGGAAGAAAAGATTAAATTAATGTCAAAACTAGCAGTTTACGAAAAAAGCTATGGGACATCGGATGAAAAAATTAATAAATATTATAAATCAGATTATGTATACATACAAAATTGGTGGTCTAGGATTTCAGCAGTGGTAGGGGGTATCCTGCTCATAGGATTGATGCTGTTTCATAAAATTGTTGCACAGGAAATCAATGTTTTTGATATAGACTATAGGGTATATGGAACATGGATAGGCATTTTTATGGTTATTCTTATAGTTTTTTACTCCCTTTTATCTACATATGTTTACGGAAAAAGATATGAAAATGCACAAGGAAGGATAAACAATTATTTACAAATGTTAAGACAGCTGGACGAATACAAGCCATCAAACCAGCAGGAGGAGGTAAAAGAAGAAGCCTATGAACCAAATTTATCAAATTCGAGAGACGATAATCGGCTTTTATAAAACCTATGAAAAGGTTATATTTTCAATACTTAGGTTTATACTTTCATTTATAATTTTTCAGTTTATAAGTAGGATGGGTTATGCCGTAGTTCTAACGAAAATGCCCGTAGGTATTTTGTTTGGTATCATTGGAACTATTATTTCAGTCCAATGGTTTTTTCTGCTTATTGTAGTTGTTATCTGTACCCATCTAGCCTTTGTATCTATTGAAGCTGCAGTTTTGGTATTTGTACTATCTACCATTATTTATCTTTTATATATCAGGTTATTTCCAAAGCAAAGTTTGCTTATTATAGCCTTGATATTAGGATTTTATTTCAGGATTCCTTATGTAGTACCGTTATTTGCGGGATTATTTGTAGGTGTTTCAGGTATTGTTCCTATTATTTTTGGGACTTTAATATGGCATTTTATTCCTCACATTCAAAGTCTTATTGAGATGAAATCATCAGAGCTAATGGAAATGCCCAATACCCTAGCTAACATGTATATTTCAACTATTCAGTGGCTTGCAAAGGATCAGACAACAATAATTACCATCATTATTTTTTGTGTCACCGTTATAACAGTCCATTTAATTGCAAAACTTTCTATAGATTACTCTTGGTATATAGCTATAGGAATTGGAGCAGTAGTCAATCTTATAGGTTTTTTAATAGGACTTTTAATAGTTGATATAGATATTAACTTATTTGGGGTGGTATTATCCACTATTGCCTCGATGATAATCATGTTTAGCATCCAATTTTTCCATATAATCGTAGACTACTCTAGGGCTGAAAGAGTAGAGTTTGAAGACGAGGAAAACTATTACTACGTAAAAATTATACCTAAGATTAACTTAGAAAAGCCAAAAAGAGAAATAAAAAGGATTGTTCAAGATTAAGTGTAAAATTATTATCATAGGAAGACTTTTAAAGGAAGCAGACATGATAAATTAATAAAAAAATATGCAAATAACTCCATCTTAATTTTTAGGTGGAGTTATTTGTAAATATTTATTAGGGTGATTGTATGGACTTTACAGCTAAATACTTTGAAAATATATGGATAACCCCGCCAAAGGATAGAATACTTTATAGGCTGGGATATAAAAAAGGAAAGACCGTATTGGATAAAAATGCAATGGATGAAATAGAAGAAATAATTTGGGAGGGAGTAAGTCTTTGCCATCCCAAGGGGGCATTTATGATAATGCCAATAACCAAAAGAACTGAAGAAACCGTAACGATAGGAAAACATTTAGTAGAGAGTAGGAATTTAGCCAAGCTCCTAATAAAAAGTGACTATGTTACCCTTATGGCTTCTACCATAGGGGGCGGAATTATAGATAGAATAAACGAGGAAATACAAAAAGAAAATTCAATAAAAGCTATAATATTTGATTCCACAGCTTCGCAAATGGCAGATAAAACAGCTGCATGGATAATGGATTTTGTAAATAGCACTATTAGAAAAGAAGCAAAGCAGCTTACAACCTTTAGGTATAGTCCGGGATATGGGGACCTAGACTTAAAATACCAAAAGATATTTTTTAAAGAACTAAAACTAGAAAAATTTGATATGAGTTTAACGAAAAAATATATGATGGCGCCAGAAAAATCAGTGACTGCTATATGCGGAGTGGAAAATAGAGTGGGGGAAAAAGAAAATGACTAGACTGAAATTTAATGAAATGCTTAAGGACAATATACTCATTTTAGACGGGGCAACAGGAACGGAATTACAAAAAAGAGGCATGCCTAAGGGAGCTTGCCCAGAGGAGTGGATACTAAAAAATCCTAATGCCATCATAGAAATTCAAAGAGCATATAAAAATGCAGGCTCAGATATAGTTTATGCCCCTACCTTTGGGGCTAATAGGTGGAAACTTAAGTCTTTTGGCTTGGAAAACAAGGTAGAAGAAATAAATATAAATTTAGTTAAACTATCAAGAAAAGCTGTTGGGAATGAGGTATTGGTTGCAGGAAATCTTTCTCCTACAGGGGAATTTATAAAGCCCTTTGGTGAAAAATCCTTTGAAGAAACTGTAGATGTATATAAAGAACAGGTTCATGCTTTAGTAAAAGCAGGGGTAGATTTGTTTGTGATAGAAACCATGATAGATATTCAAGAGGCAAGGGCAGCCCTTTTAGCAGTAAAAGAAATCAGTAATCTCCCTATCATGGTAAGTATGACCTTTGGTGAAGATGGTAAAACCCTAACAGGTACTAACCCAATAACAGCTGTAATTACTCTTCAATCATTAGGGGCCGATGCCATTGGTTGTAATTGTTCTACAGGACCTAAGGATATGATATCTATAGTTAATGAAATGAAGAATGTATCATGCATACCTATTTTTGTAAAACCCAATGCAGGATTGCCAATATTAAAAGACGGTCAATGTTTTTATGATTTAGATGCAGAGGGATTTGCAAACTTCATAGAGGACTTTGCAAGGGTGGGTATAAATCTCATAGGGGGTTGCTGTGGCACAACAGATGAGTACATTAGGCTATTAAGCAAAAGGACCAAAAAATATACCCCAAAACCATGGTTGGATAAGAGAAAAAGTGCAGTCACCTCTGTTAGAAAGACTGTTTTCATGGGAGAAGAAACACCCCTTACGGTAGTAGGAGAAAGGATTAACCCCACGGGAAAAAAAGAACTACAGCAGGAATTATTAGAAGGAAAATTAGCAGAGATAAGAAAATTTGCTTTAGAACAACAACAAAAAGGTGCTAATATGTTAGATGTTAATGTGGGGATGCCAGGGATTGACGAAAAAGAGGTGATGGTTAAGGTAGTAGAAAGCTTATCAACTATAAGTGAACTGCCTTTATGTATAGATTCATCAAATTCAGAGGTTATAGAAGCTGCTCTTAGGATTTATCCAGGGCGTGCTCTTCTAAATTCCATATCGGGAGAAGAAAAGAAATTAAAAGAACTCTTNCCTATTGCGGCTAAATATGGTGCTATGTTCATAGCTCTTCCCCTAAATGATAAGGAAGTTCCAAGCACAGCAGAAAAAAGAATAGAAATTATAAATAGGATTCTAAAAGAAGCAAAAGGTATAGGCTATGGACCAGAGGATATGGTGGTAGATGGTCTTGTTATGACTGTTTCCTCAGACCAAAAGGCTTCCATAGAAACATTGAAAGTAGTAGAATATGTATCATCTATTTTAAAAAGTTCAACTATATTGGGGTTATCAAATATATCCTTTGGACTTCCAGAAAGAAGCTGGCTTAACTCAGCTTTTTTAATGATGGCTATGGCAAAAGGTCTTAACATGGCAATATTAAATCCTAGCAGTGAAAATATAATGGAGTTAAAAAAAGCAGGGGATATATTAACAGACAGGGATAAAAATTGCAAAAATTATATAGATTACTTTGGAAATTCCAAAGAGAAACCTATAAATAAAATATCAAAGGAAGAAAATACCCGGGATAAAATATATAACTCTGTATTAAAGGGAGAAAAAGAAGAAATTATAGGATATATCAAAAATGCCTTCGAGGAAGGATTAACCCCTTTTAATATAGTGGATGAAATATTAATACCTGCAATCAATAAAGTGGGAGAATTATATGATAAAAAAGAGTACTTTCTTCCCCAGCTTATTTTAAGCGCGGAATCTATGAAAAAAGGTTTTGACTATCTGGAACCTTATTTACTTAAAGAAGATAAAAGGAAAGAAAAGACTAAAGTAATGATAGCAACAGTAAAAGGAGATATCCACGATATAGGGAAAAACATAGTGGGATTGATGCTTAAAAATTATGGATTTGAAGTAATAGATTTGGGTAAGGATGTTAAGAAAGAAGATATAATTGAAGAAATTAAAAGAACTAAAGCCCCCATAGTGGGGTTATCAGCCCTTATGACTACTACCATGGGTGAAATGAAAAAAGTAATAAATGAAGCTAAAAATGAGAAGCTTTCCACCAAATTTATGATAGGTGGGGCAGTAATAACAAAGGAATATAGTGATGAAATAGGGGCTGATGGATATGCTAAAGATGCTATAGAAGCCGTAAGATTGGCTCGGAAATTAGCAGAAACAGATATATAGGGATAACTTTTTATACCTGCATTAATTAATTCCGGGTAAATCCTTATCATCTTCTCGATTTCTTAAATGATTTTTAATCTTGATGACACCTTCAATATTAGCAATTAAATCCCCTGCCATTTCAACTTCATAGCGATGATCCACCATTCCTTCTATGGTTACAATGCCCCTATCAACATTAGGGATAATAGAATGTCTTGATAAATCGGAATCATTTAAGGCTTCTGCAATTATACTTTTTAATATATTATTATCATATATGTTGGCAGAAGTTTCTATATTTAGATTACTGGCAACGTCCTTAAGGCCAGTAGTCTGCCTTGCTACTTCAAGAGCCTTTATTTCATCAGAAAGAGTTCTTACACTACCTATTAAAGTCCCAGAACCCCCCTCAACTTTAATTCCTACATTTTCAACTCTATCAGCAAATTCACAATGGCGAAGGTTATCCACTGTTTGTTCCTGAAGCTGCTTGTCAGTTATACTTCCGTTCATGGCAATTGTTAAGTTATTTTCAAAGCGAATATTAGGCACATAATTTTGAACAACCTTACCTGCTTGGATTTTATCTGTTAAACAATCAACAAAACCTGTTAAATAAACAGTTCCATCAGTAAGATGAACATTTAAGTCAATAATTTGATGTTTAAGACTGTCCCTTAGGCTATCTTCTAACTGCTGAATTAATGCATCGTCTTTATTCATATAAATCTCCTTTCAATACCTTTGTTTCTAAAAATAGTATTTCTAAAAGATGGGGGTTTTATGCTACAGAAAAATATATAATTATAACAGATATAATAATGTGGAAATAAAGTCGAAGCCTATAACAATATGTATAATTTACCATAATAAAATAAATAACAAATAAATTAACAAAACCACAGGAAACATGATATAATTAAAAATAACAATATAATAAGAGGAGTAATTGGTTTGAACTCTTTAAAAGATATCTTATCACAACTTAAATTATCGATTATGAATGTTCCACATATTCGCATTGTGGATATTATTGACATACTTATTGTTGCATATCTTATTTATAAAATAATTACATGGATTAAAGATACCAGAGCATGGGCTCTTTTTAAAGGGCTTGTTGTTATTTTTGCTGTTGCAATCATAGCTTATGTATTCCACTTAAACACGGTATGGTGGATACTATCTAATACCATATCCGTAGGGATTATTGCTGTATTTGTGGTATTTCAGCCAGAATTTAGAAGGGCCTTAGAACAATTAGGAAGAGGACATTTATTTTCATCATTTATGATTTTTGATGAACAAAGGGATAAAGATGAGAATCTTTCTGATACTACAATAGAAGCAATAGTCAAGGCCATAGAACATATGTCTAACTATAAAACAGGAGCCCTTATTGTAATTGAAAAAAATGTAAAGCTTGGAGATTATGAAAGAACGGGTATTACGGTTGACGCCATGGTGACAGCACAACTTCTTATTAATATCTTTGAAAATAATACTCCTCTTCATGATGGAGCAGTTATTATAAAAAACAATAGGATATCTGCGGCCACCTGTTATCTTCCTCTAACCGATAGTCTAGAAATAAGTAAAGAATTAGGAACAAGGCATAGGGCGGCTTTAGGAGTTAGCGAGGTTTCAGATGCCATAACGATTGTTGTATCCGAAGAAACGGGAACCATATCTGTAACTCAATCGGGTTCCTTAACGAGGAATGTAAAGGGAGAATTCATAAGAACTCTGCTTGTGGATACTCCAGGTAGAAAAATTGAAAAGAAAAAACTTGTATTATGGAAGGGTCGACACAAGCATGAATGATTTTTTTGGGAAAAACCTAGGTTGGAAGATTTTTTCTCTTGTTATTGCCATAGGGTTATGGTTTATAGTGATTAATATTAAAAACCCAGAGGAAACCATGACTTTCACTATTCCAGTTGAAATTCAAAACATGGATAAATTAACATCAAGATATGATATAGTCATATCTAATTTGGATGAAATTGAAAACAAAACTATTTCATTAAATATAAGAGGAACAAGGTTAACCCTTGAAAAATTAAAAAACAATAGAAGATATCTAGACGTCATTAAGGCTACGGCTAACCTAGAATTATTCAGACATACCAAGGCTACAGAAGTAAATAAAATTCCTATCGAGATTACTTTTTCCGATGAATATAGAGGATTAATTTTTGAAGAAAGAAACCAGATTAGATATTTAGACGTAGTCCTTGAAAACAAAAAAACTATTACAAAACCAATTCAAGTAGAAACCATAGGACAAATCGAAGAGGGATATGTGGTATTAGAGCCTAAACTAAACCCTGGTGAAGTAATTTTAACAGGAGCCCAGTCCCTTATAAATAAAGTGGATATAGTAAAAGTTATAGTGGATGTTAGTGATATTACAAATAATCAAAAGGTAGCACAAGCTGAGCCTAAGGTATATGATAAACAAGGTAAAGAAATAAAGGATATCGAAAAAAACATAGATATCATAGAGGTAAATATTGGAGTGGGTAAAAAGCGAAAGGTGTCCCTCATTCCACAGATTCAAGGGACTTATGCCGAGAACTATATTTCTACTGGTATAAAGATAGAACCAGAGGAAATAGTAATAGTAGGAAGCAAGGAAATTGTTGATGGTTTAACTCAAGTTCAGCTTTCAACGATTATATTTGAGGATTTAGACGAAACAACAACATTTAAGCCTGATATTATCCTTCCGCCTGGGGTTAGGAGATGGGATAGTTCAGAGAATAAAGTATCCGTAACCATAGAAATAAAAAAACAAATAGTAAGGGAATTTAAGATTCCTACATCAAAATTAACCCTTAGAACTGATAAGCAGTTCAAGTATATTTCGAAAGAAGTAACCCTATACCTCCAGGGTATTGAAAGTGAAGTACAAAGAATAACCGTAAATATGCTTCTAGGCAGTATTGATGTTTCGGGACTTAAGGAAGGCAGACATAAAGTTCCCATAGCCTTTAATATTCCTAAAAATATTAAACAAGTAGGGGAATCACCGGTAGTAGAAATTGAGTTAATTGAATCTGCTGAAGAGCAAGAACCGGATGAAGAGGAACAACCGGAACAGGGGGATGCACCTTGATTAATCGAGGTGCATCTTTTGAGTATAAAAGTTGTTGTTGTATTAATGGAATGTTATAATAGGTGGTATTAAAATATAAAAGAAGGTGACTAAAATGGGAAGATTGTTTGGAACCGATGGGGTTCGGGGAGTGGCAAATACTGAACTTACAGTTGAATTAGCATATAGATTAGGTCAGGCGGGAGCCCATGTACTTACAAAAGAAACTAAGCATCAGCCTAGTATTTTGGTTGGACGAGATACGAGAATATCAGGGAGTATGTTAGAAGCAGCCTTGGTTTCCGGGATTTGTTCTGTAGGGGCAAAAGCTATAACCGTAGGAATAATACCTACTCCTGCCATAGCACATCTTACAAGGCAATATAAAGCTGATGCAGGGGTTGTTATTTCTGCCTCCCACAATCCGGTAAAATATAATGGTATTAAATTTTTTAATAGCGATGGATACAAACTAAGAGATGACCTTGAAGAAGAAATAGAGGGTATCATATTGGACAATATAGAGAACCTTCCAACCCCCATAGGGGAAGAAGTAGGCACTGTTAAAGAAAACCCTGAAGCACTAGATGAATACCTACAATTTTTAAAATCTAGTATTGATGTAAATCTTGAAGGACTTAAAGTAGTACTTGATTGTGCTAATGGGGCTGCCTATGAGGCAGGACCTAAGGTGCTCAAAGATTTGGGGGCAGAATTAATTGTGATAAGCAATAAACCTGATGGGTGCAATATAAATAAAAACTGTGGCTCAACTCATATGGAGAGCTTACAAGAAACCGTAAAACAAAAGAAAGCTGATATAGGTATTGCTTTTGATGGGGATGCAGACAGATGTCTTGCAGTAGATGAAAAAGGGAATATTGTAGATGGAGACCAGATTATGGCAATATGTGGTCTTCAAATGAAAAAAGAAAATATTTTAAAGGACAACACTATAGTAGCAACTGTTATGAGTAATCTAGGACTTTTTATAATGGCGGATAAAAACAATCTAACCATTGAAAAAACAAAAGTTGGGGACAGGTATGTTTTGGAGGAGATGTTAAAGAAAGACTATAAGTTGGGAGGAGAACAATCAGGACATATTATTTTCTTAGACTATAATACAACTGGAGATGGCATACTCACAGCCCTTAAACTCTTATCGGTAATTAAAAAAACCAATAAGAGGCTTTCAGAATTAACTAGAGTTATGGAGGTTTTACCACAAGTTCTGGTAAATGCTAAAGTTCCCAATGATAAGAAGGATGCTTATCTAAGTAATGAAAAAATAAAAAATGCTATAGATGAGTTAGAAAAAAAGTTTGCAGGTGAAGGAAGAATACTTATCCGTCCCTCAGGAACAGAGCCCTTAGTTAGAGTAATGATAGAGGGAAAAGATGAAAAGGTACTACAAAAAGAGGCAGAAGAACTAGCAAACTTAATTACAAGGGAACTAGATAAAAATAGCTAAAGTTCTATTAGGGGGGGCGAAATGAACGATTCGAAAATCTTTGGTTTACCTAGCCATATAGGTAGGTGGATTTTTATTCCTTTTGGAACTCTTATATTTTTATGCATGGGGACAATATATTCATGGAGCATATTTAAAAAGCCTATGGAGGAATTATTCAATATAAATGCTACACAGAGTGGTCTACCTTACATGGTATTTTTAATATTTTATACTCTTGCTATGGCGTTAACGGGACAAATTATTGAGAGAATTGGACCAAAGCTAATTATTGTATTGGGAGGGATATTAGTTGGGCAAGGATGGATATTATCTTCCTACACTCAAAATATCTATCAGATAATAATTACCTATGGTGTTATTGCAGGTTCAGGGGTTGGAATCGTGTATGGGGCTCCTATGTTGGTGATAACAAAATGGTTTAGAGATAAAAAGGGTCTGGCCCTTGGGTGGGTTCTAATGGGCTTTGGGCTTTCGCCCTTTATAACAGCTCCTTTAGCTAGATATTTTATAGAACAGTATGGGCTTATGGAGAGTTTTAGATATTTAGGGATAGTATTTTTAATCATTATCCCAACCTTAGGATTGGGTTTTAGGTTGCCTGAGGGAGGAGAAAATCTACCTAAAAACTTGAATAATCCCGAAGATTTATCACAAGAAATAGGAGCAAAAGAGTTGTTTAAAAATCCATCATTCTATAGTCTATGGATTTGTTTTACCCTTGGAACATTTATAGGGCTTATGATAGTAGGTATTACAAGTCCTATAGGGGAGGAAATAATAAGGTTAAATCCCAGTAGAGCAGCGACATTTATGTCCATTTTTGCAATATTCAATGCTCTGGGACGACCTTTTTTTGGATGGTTTACAGATAAGATAAATCCAAAAAACAGTGCGTTATTATCATTTAGTCTTATGCTATTATCCTCAATACCAATGCTTTTTGCAAAAGAGGATAGTATCTTAATATATATAGTATCCTTTTCAATTTTTTGGATGAACCTAGGAGGATGGTTAGCCATAGCACCAGCTGCTACGGCTTTGTTTTTTGGAGATAGATATTATAGTATAAACTATGGCATTGTATTTACTGCCTATGGTATAGGGGCGGTTCTTGGAACTTTGTTATCAGGGATGCTTAAGAGTACCTTTGGAAGTTATAGATATGTTTTTTATCCTATAATATTTATATCACTTATAGGAGTGGCAACTTCTAGAAAATTAGTGAAAAATGATATTTGACAGAAATACAATGTAGACATAAAATGTTATTAGCATATGCTAATAACAAAAAAGAGGTGTTTAAAATGACTAACTGTGAAACTTGTCCTACAAAGGAAAGCTGTAAAACAAAGGAAGGTTGCCTCATAGAAAATAATCCCAACAATCATGTAAAAAGAATAATCGGGGTTATGAGTGGGAAGGGCGGAGTGGGAAAATCGACAGTATCCGCTCTTATAGCAGAAACATTGAATAAAAAAGGTTATGCTGTGGGTGTTTTAGATGCTGATATTACAGGTCCAAGTATACCAAGATTCTTAAAAGTAAAAGATAAAAGGGCGATGCAAAGCCAGGAGGGAATAATACCTGTTACTAATGAAAATGGAATAAAGGTAATGTCCTTAAATTTATTAATGGATAATGAAGAACAGCCTGTTATATGGCGTGGACCCCTAGTAGGAAATATGGTAAAGCAGTTTTGGACAGATGTTTTGTGGGGTGAACTTGATTATCTCATGATTGATATGCCGCCGGGGACAGGCGATGTTGCCTTAACAGCAATGCAATCCATACCTATTAATGGAATTGTGATGGTATCAATTCCACAGGATTTAGTGTCTATGATAGTAGCAAAGGCGGTAAATATGGTTAAAAGGATGGACATTAAGACCATAGGAGTCATTGAAAATATGAGTTATGTTTTATGTCCAGATTGTAATAAGCAAATTAGGATATTTGATAATGAAAATACAGAAGAATTCTTAGATAAACTAGGTTTAAAACTTCTTGGGGAACTACCCATGACTAGGGAAATAGCAGATGTAACAAGGGAAAAAACAGCAATAGATTCAACCATTGATGAGACTATAAAGTATATTACTGAAGAGATTATTAATTCAGTAAATAACTAATGGATGGAGAAATTTAATGGCAAGACCGATAAAATGCAGAAAAATTGAGTTTTTCCTTGAGAGTAGACATTTTATGCCCATAGAAAAAGAAAACCACGGGATAGGAAAAGTCGTTCTCAAGTTAGAGGAATTAGAAGCTATGAGATTAAAAGATATTGAAGGATTAAGTCAAGAAGAGAGTGCCATTAAAATGAATATTTCTAGGCAGACTTTTCAAAATATCATAGATAGTGCAAGGAAAAAGATAGCTATAGCACTGACAGAGGGCAGGAGTATACATATAAGAGGAGGTAATTATACCTTTGGTTCATGTATTGTAAGATGCTTAAGTTGCGGTGAAATTTATAGTGTTGAGTATGAAAGGAATGAACATAATTGCCCCTCCTGTAACTCAAGTAAAATAATTTGTAAAAAAAGGAATAGATTTTGTGAGAACTTAAACAGTGATTGATATATTACAGGAATATAGATATAATAGTAATGTATTATCTTGTTAGGTGAGGTTACTGCAAAGATATACGCTACTACCCAGAAATGTCCAAAGACGCCAACGGGTTAGCAGGTACTATCGAATTAAGGTTTTACCTAATGTAGCTGGGATTACCCAAAGCTTTGCAGAGCTAAAACTCAACGAGTAGGGTATAGTTAATAAGATTATGATTTTAACTCTCTACCCAATTTAGTAGGGGGTTTTTTATTTGGGGGTGGTTATTGTGGATTTAGACGAGGTTCCTAATTATTTTAGAAGAACAGTAAATACTATATCTAGAGCCGCAAAACCAACCTTTTTATGGCTCATTTAAGGAGGTCACAAAGTGAAAGAAAAATTTATGGGATTACTAGAACAAAATAAATTAGGACAGCTAAGACAAGAAATCGTAAACATGAATACTGTTGATATTGCACAGTTGTTGGAAGAACTAGATAAAAAGTATCTTTTGATTGTATTTAGAATTTTACCAAAAGAAATATCAGCAGATGTTTTTTCCTATGTATCCTATGATGAGCAAAGATATATCATAGAGTCGATTACAGATAAGGAAGCAGAACATATTATAAGCGAGTTATTTCTTGATGATACAATTGATTTTTTAGAAGAGATGCCCTCGAATGTCGTTAAAAAGGTTCTAAAAAACACAGATGAGGAAACACGAAGACTTATTAATCAATTTTTGCAGTACCCGGATGAATCGGCGGGAAGTATAATGACTATCGAATATGTAGACCTAAAAAAAGAAATGACCATAAAAGAGGCCCTAGACCATATTAAAAAAACAGGGGTAGATAAGGAAACCATAGATACCTGTTATGTCATAGGAAAAAACAGGATACTTGAAGGTACTATAAGTATTAGAAAAATTATTCTAAGCGATGAGATGCAGTTGATTAAGGACGTAATGAGTACAGATGTAATATATGCAAAGACCTTTGATGACCAAGAAACCATTGCGGATATCTTTAAAAAATATGATTTTATATCCATGCCTATTGTAGATAAGGAGAAAAGATTAGTCGGGATAGTGACAATCGATGATGTTGTGGATATAATTGAGCAGGAAAATACAGAGGACTTACAAAAGATGGCGGCTATGCAGCCTTCCGAAGAGGAATATCTAAGAACGAATGTATTTAGTTTGGCAAAGAATAGGATTATGTGGCTGCTCATACTCATGATATCTGCCACATTTACAGGAAATATAATTAGAAAGTTTGAGGATGTATTGCAATCGGTTGTTGTATTGGCATCGTTTATCCCAATGCTTATGGATACGGGAGGAAATGCCGGCTCTCAGTCTTCAACCTTGATTATTAGAGGATTGGCATTAGGAGAGATAGAACTAAAAGACATCCTAAAGGTATTGTGGAAAGAATTTAGGGTTAGCTTAATCGTAGCTGTGGTATTATCAGTAGTAAATTTCTTAAGGGTTTATTATCTTGAAGGGGCAGAATTTGCTATATCAGTAACCGTATGCCTAAGTCTTTTTGCTACGGTGATCCTAGCAAAAGTGGTTGGAGGAGTATTGCCTATAATCGCTAAAAAGTTAAAGTTAGACCCTGCAATAATGGCGGGTCCCTTAATAACCACGATTGTAGATGCCCTTGCTCTTTTACTATACTTTGCCATGGCAACTACCTTTTTAAATATTTAAATTTTTTGGAGGTTTTATGGAAACTAGAGTTGCTATTATAGGAATAATTGTAGAAAGCAGTGAATCTGTTGAAAAACTAAATAATATTCTTCATGATTATGGTCGATATATTATTGGAAGAATGGGTTTACCTTACCGTGAAAAAAACATTAATATTATAAGCATTGCAATTGATGCACCACAGGATATAGTCAGTGCCCTTTCCGGAAAGCTAGGTAGGCTTTCCGGAATCAGTACAAAGACTGCATACTCAAAGATATCATATAAAATAGAATAATAGTTTAAAACTATTAAATAAAACTAACGGGAAAGAATAATCTGACCCGGAAGGAGGAATTAAATGTATAATCCAAAATCACCAAAAGCAGAAGAATTTATTTCTCATGAAGAAATCCTTGACACCCTTGAGTACGCTGACAAGAACAAAAACAATGTAGAGTTTATTGACAAAATCCTCGAAAAGGCAAAACTTAGAAAAGGTCTAAGCTATAGAGAGGCCTTGGTTTTACTTGATTGTGAAATCGAAGAAAAAAATCAGGAGATTTATGCCCTAGCGGAACAAATTAAAAAGGACTTTTATGGCAATCGTATTGTTATGTTTGCCCCTTTATACCTTTCCAATTACTGCATAAATGGCTGTGTATACTGCCCCTATCATATGAAAAACAAGCATATAGCAAGGAAGAAAATGACCCAGGAAGAGATTCGAAAAGAAGTAATTGCCCTACAGGATATGGGGCATAAGCGCCTTGCTATAGAATCAGGAGAAGACCCCGTCAACAATCCTATCGAATATATTTTAGAATCTATTGATACCATCTATAGTATAAAACATAAAAACGGTGCCATAAGACGGGTTAACGTTAATATTGCGGCAACCACCGTTGAAAACTATAAAAGGCTGCATGAAGCGGGTATTGGTACATACATCCTTTTCCAAGAAACATATCATAAGAAGAGCTATGAAAAACTTCACCCTACAGGTCCAAAACATGATTATGCCTACCATACCGAAGCAATGGACAGAGCCATGAAAGGAGGCATAGATGATGTGGGGCTAGGGGTATTATTTGGTCTTGAATTATATCGGTACGAATTTGCCGGCCTACTCATGCATGCAGAACATCTAGAGGCTACTTTTGGAGTAGGCCCCCATACCATCAGTGTGCCGAGGATTCGAAAGGCCGATGATATTGACCCTAGTGCCTTTAACAATGGGATAAGTGATGATATATTTGCTAAAATAGTAGCATGCATTCGTATTGCAGTGCCCTATACAGGAATCATCGTATCCACCAGGGAAAGTAAAGCTTGTAGAGAACGGGTATTGCATCTAGGAGTTTCCCAAATCAGCGGTGGTTCTAAAACCAGTGTTGGGGGTTATTCAGATACTGAGATAGAGGATGAGGGTACTGAACAATTCGATACTAGTGATAAAAGAACTTTAGATGAGGTTGTCAAATGGTTGATAGAGTTAGGATATATCCCAAGCTTTTGTACTGCCTGCTATAGGGAAGGTAGAACAGGGGATAGATTTATGAGTCTAATAAAAAGCGGACAAATTCAAAACTGCTGCCATCCTAATGCTCTGATGACTCTTAAAGAATATGTAGAAGATTATGCCAGTCTCAAAACACAAAAAATCGGTGAAGCCTTAATTCAAAAAGAAATAGAAAATATACCAAAGGAGAAGGTAAAAAACATAGCAAGGCAAAACATTATCGATATAGAAAATGGCAGCCGTGACTTTAGATTCTAGGGGGGATGAGCATGGGACTTAATAAGACGCCATCTGCAAATAGAGTTCATATCGGGTTTTTTGGAAGAAGAAACGTAGGCAAATCTAGTATCGTTAATGCCATTATAGGGCAGGACCTTGCTGTTGTCTCCAATATAAAAGGGACCACCACGGACCCCATCTATAAATCTATGGAACTTTTACCCCTAGGTCCTGTGATGATTATCGATACCCCTGGAATCGATGATGAAGGGGAACTAGGAGAACTACGAATAAAAAAGACCCATCAGGTTCTTAATAAAATTGATATTGCAATACTTGTGATTGATGCTACACTGGGTAAGGCTTCAGAAGATAAAGAATTAATCACCTTATTTGAAAAAAGGGATATTAATTATATTGTAGTTTATAATAAATCCGATTTGGTAGCTGAAAAGATATCAGGAAATGATAAGGAAATCTACGTTAGCGCTATAACCAAATACAATATTGAAAGCCTAAAAGGAAAAATCGCCAATATAGAATCAACACGGGGATCAGACCGCAGAATTGTTCAGGACCTCATTAGCCCCTCGGATTTTGTTGTCCTAGTAACACCCATAGATAAGGCCGCTCCTAAGGGACGGCTTATACTACCACAGCAGCAAACCATCCGTGATATTCTAGATGCTAATGCTATAGCCATTGTAGTAAAGGAAACCGAACTAAAGGAAACCTTAAGAAACTTGGGGAAAAAGCCAAGGCTGGTGATTACCGACAGTCAGGTATTTAATAAGGTATCCTATGATACCCCAAAAGATATCCCCCTAACTTCTTTTTCCATTCTTTTTGCAAGATATAAGGGTAGTCTGGAATCTGCAGTAAGGGGAGCAAAAACATTAGAATCCCTAAAAAATGATGATGCTATCCTTATCTCTGAGNGCTGTACCCACCATAGACAATGCGAAGATATCGGCACAGTAAAACTTCCGGGCTGGATTAGAGATTACACGAAGAAACAACTTGATTACCAGTTTACATCGGGGACGCAGTTCCCCGAGGATTTATCCAAATACAAGCTTATTATCCACTGCGGTGGCTGTATGTTAAATGAAAGAGAGATGAAATATCGAATAAAATCTGCCCAAGATCAAAATATACCCATAACCAATTATGGTATACTAATAGCCCATATGGAGGGAATTTTAGAAAGAAGCATAGAAATGTTTTAATATAGTGCCTGTTTGTCTACATTTCCACATTTGTTTCAATGTGAAAGTGTTGGCTGACAGGCCTTTTAGCTTTCGAATAGTAATAGGATAATAAAAATTAATATGTTTATAATTACGATAGACAATGTATTATTGAATATTGCAAAAGTATACTATGGAATAATTGACTAAATTATTGTATCATTAATATTAAAGGGCAATCTGTAAACTAATTTATTTAAAATTCATACATAAATGAAATTTAGATGGGAGAATCAAAATGAGAATTTCTACAGGGCTAAGAATAAGAAGATTTATAAGATGGATAAAAAAGGTCTTATTAATCAGTGTAGCAACTGTTGTTGTAAGCATAGTAACCGTATTTGGCATAAATAATTATGTGCAAGTATCTGTTAAGGATAAGATTATTCCTAGTGTAGAGGATATAGATTTTAAGGCGGATTGCATACTTATTCTTGGAGCAGGTATTTGGAATAACAGTACCCCAAGCCATATGTTAGAAGATAGATTGCTACAAGGAATTGAGTTATATGATATGGGTGCATCAGATAGGTTATTAATGAGTGGAGATCATGGGAGAAAAGAATACGACGAAGTCAACGTGATGAAGAAATTTGCCATAGACTTAGGAGTACCATCGGAACATATTTTTATGGATCATGCAGGTTTTTCTACGTATGAAAGTATATATAGGGCAAGGGATATCTTTAAGGCAGAAAAGATTTTCATAGTAACTCAGGAATATCATTTATATCGTGCCCTATATGTAGCTAAAAGTTTAGGTCTTGAAGCTTATGGGGTACCTTCTGATCCAAGGCAGTACATAGGACAAGATTATAGGAATGCTCGGGAAGTGTTGGCAAGGGTAAAGGATTTCACATATGGGATTTTTAAGCCTAAACCTAAATATATAGGGGAGGTAATACCAGTAAGCGGGGACGGAAATTTGACCAACGATTAATGAGCCTAAGTTTTTTTAATCATTTTCAAATCACAGATGGTAATGGTTTTTTGATCATACAAAACCAAGCCATCTTTTTTCATTTTACCAAGCTCTCGAGATAGGGAGGTCCTTTGCACCCCTAATTTTTCAGCCAATTCCTTTTTTGTCATATTGATTTTTATCTTTGGATTATTTTGAGCGTAGTATTCATATTTTAAAAACTCGACGATAGATTCTCTTATGGTTTTCATTGAGATAGATTTTATTTTACTTGTGAGAATAGCGGTTTTATCTGAAATACAAGTCAAAAACCGGATTAAAAAATCTTGGTTATTTTGACATAATTCTAAAACCAGTTTTTTATTAATGTGTAATATGTCTACATTTGATTTTGATAGGACACTCATAGGATAATAGGGTTGTTTTGAAAATAATAGATTGCCTCCTATATTATCCCCTACCTTAAATTCGGTAACCGTCAAGACATTACCCTTTTCATCAATCTTTTGAATGATAACTTCTCCTTTTAAAATAATATCCCAATAAATACATTTTTCACTTTCAAAATGAATGATATTATTTTTCTTATGCTTGGAAATGATATATTGATTTTTTTCAAATATATTAAGAAGTTCAGAAGAAGAAAATCCGTTAAAAAGCCCCGTCAAAGTTAAAATGTTTATATAGTTTTTTATACTCATAAAATCACCTTTTATTAAATGTGTTACCATGGTAACTGTTTATATTTTGAGTTTATTATAATATAAGGTTACAAATTAAGAAAGGGGGGATTTTATGTTGGAGAAAAAGTATAACTATAGCATCATAGATGACAAAAGAATTGAAAGAATCATAGACGATGAAAATATTAATTTAAATCATATGGTGCTACCTAAGGGAGCGGCTTTGCCAGAGCATTATTCAAACTCCAATGTGTATATGATTATTGTTAGGGGAACCTTGACCATACGGTTGGATGAGGAGAAAGCTCATGAGTATCAAAGGGGTCAAATAATTAATATACCTTACAATGTAAAGATGAATGTGGGAAACAACTACGATGAAGTATTGGAATTCTTTGTAGTGAAGTCACCAAATCCGAAAAATTATAGGGGGTGATTGGGTGGATATATTTACAAAGATTTTATGGGTAATAGCAATAATAGCATTTATAACTTCTTTAATAAAAAACAAGAAAAAGACCATAGATGCTATGAAAATGTCTAGTGGTATGATGAAAAATATGGCTGGGCAGATTATTGGCATATTGTTTTTAATAGGATTGGTACTAACTTTTATTCCACCAGAAACCATAAGCAGTATGCTCGGTGGTGGAAATGTTTTATTTTCAACAGTTATTGCAGCATTAGTGGGTAGCATAACTTTAATACCTGCTTTTGTGGCATTCCCACTGGTAGGTTCCTTCGTAAACGTAGGAGCCAGCATAGTCCCGGCAGTGGCATTTTTAACCACTCTAACCATGGTAGGTATTGTAACCTTTCCTTTGGAAAGCAAGGAATTTGGTGTTAAGTTTACATTAGCCCGCAATATTCTTAGTTTTGTATTTGCCATGGGTATAGCATTAGTGATGGGGGTGATTATGTGAAGGCAGTAGGAATTATTAAAAAGAATAAATTATTAACTGCCGTAGTATTAGTATACATTTTTCTGTTTATAGTAATGCCTGATAAGGCTGATGTATCGGTAAAAAACAGTATGTATTATGTATATGAAATGCTACAAATCATGCCTGTTATTTTCATATTAACAGCTATTATAGAGGCATGGGTACCTAAAGAAGTTATTATGAATGGTTTTGGTGAAAAAGCAGGAATTAAGGGAAGTTTCTTTTCTTTTCTGCTGGGAAGTTTTTCGGCAGGTCCTATTTATGCGGCATTTCCTATAAGCAAGATGCTTCTTAAAAAAGGAGCAAGTATTGGCAATATAGTTATTATACTTAGTTCCTGGGCGGTTATAAAAATACCGATGCTTGCCAATGAGGCAAAGTTTCTAGGGCCTAAGTTTATGGGAATCCGATGGGTGTTAACTGTAATATCCATAATCATAATGGCTTGTATTGTAAGCTTATTCGTTAAAAAAGAAGATATCCCAGATGAAGAAGAAGTAGATATAAGTAAAATAACCGAGGTTAGAATTGATGAGGATTATTGTATTGGCTGTGGCTTATGTAAAAAGTTATCCCCAGAGCATTTTGAAATGGTAGATAAGAAGGCAAGATGGAAGAAAGTCAAAGTTGATGATATGGAAATAAAAAAACTAAGACCGGTTATTGAAAAGTGCCCATCTAAGGCTATAGGTTTTAAATAAGTAGGTTAATAAATGCCCCGATAATGTATGTTTTATACATTATCGGGGCATTTATTAACTAAAGTTCCTGATATATTCTTTTTCTTTTTGTTTCGAATTCTTCCTCGGAAATTTCACCACCAGCATAACGCTTTAATAAAATATCTAATGCTTCCTTTTTAGGGGAAGAAACCGCAACATTATTAATAGTAGAAACCGAAGAACGATTTCGCATTAAAAAATATATAACTGCTGCAACTATAGCAATGCATAATAAAATCATAAGAGGCATCCCGAAAGAACGGTGACCATGCATATACCTTAGTCCACGCATATTGTTGAATCCACAATTATAAAATCCCATGTTAAGCGTCTCCTATTATTTTAAGTTTAGTAAATAAATTATATAATATAAATATGAATAGTTTATGAACAATCATTTGTAGGCGCACCTTGTCTTATTTTAGATTTGACTTATGATTTATAGATTTAAATATTTAATTACAATTTTTTATATGGATATTATTATGAATTCGTATATAATATAAATATAATTACATACAAAACATATAAGAATAAGAGGATATCTATGAATTGGAATTTTTATAATATATTGAGATTATTTNATTATGATGATAAAACGAATTTGCTATTAGATGGAAAGTGGGGACTAGAAAGAGAAACCCATAGAATTCTCACCACTGGAGATATAGCCCTAACCAATCACCCAAGTGCTTTAGGAGATAAGTTAAAAAATCCTCATATAACGACGGATTTTGGGGAAAGTCAGTTGGAGTTTATTACATCCCCCCATTATCTTATAGAAGAGGCCTATGGGGAGTTAAGTGAGATTCACAAGAAAGCAGAAGATGTTCTTGAAAATGAAATCCTATGGTCTATGAGTATGCCCCCAAGACTTCCTAGGGAAGAGGAGATACCTATCTCAAAGTTTAGCAATTCAATAGAAGGGAAAACAAAAGAAGTTTATAGAAAAGGCCTAGCTTTAAGATATGGGAAAAAGATGCAAATGATATCGGGTATCCATTATAATTTTTCTTTTGGGAAGGAATTCATACAATATTTATTTGAAAACTTTGGGGGTAATACTGATAAAAGAGTATTTGCTGACAAGATATATTTTGCTATGGCGAGAAATTTTCTAAAGTATAGGTGGATTTTAATCTATCTTTTTGGGGCATCCCCTAATTTTGATGAAAGTTATGCTCCTTTAAGTGAAGGGGATTTTAATTATGCTACTTCCATAAGGGTTAGTTCCCTTGGGTATGCTAATAGCACAAAGAATAAATACAAAGTTACATATAACAACTTGGAAGGATATATAAAAGATGTGAAAAGACTATTGGCAACAAAAAGCAATTTCTTTTCAGAATTAGGAATTTACAACCTAGGGGAACAGGTACAGTTAAATGATAACATACTCCAATCAGAAGGGGAGTTATACTCCTATGTACGATTTAAACAGGTTTTACAAAAGGGCGAAACCCATATGGAAGCCCTTAGTAAGAAGGGGGTAGATTATATAGAAATTAGAATTTTAGATATCAACCCCTTTGAAAAAGTAGGAATTTCCATAGGACAATTATATTTTATGCAGGTGTTTATGCTTTATTGTTTATTTGAAAGCCCAGAGGAAATAACTGATGAAATATTAGACTTAACCGATAAAAATCATGAGATGGCTGCACTTTATGGTAAGGACTGCAATCTGCTCATGAAGGATTATAATAATCAAGAGATCACATTACAGGATTGGAGTAAGAATATATTTAGGAAACTTAGATATATTGCAGAGGCCATGGATAAGAAGGCTAAATATAAAAAATATGTAGATACAATAAATAAGGAATACGAAAAAATCATAAATCCGTCAAAAATTCTATCTTATAAAATTAGTGATGAAATGAATAAATACGGTGAAAACTTCCTTGAATTTGGTTTAAGAAGAGCCAAACTAAATACAGGGATTAAAAAGAATAAATAAGTATGGAGGGATACCATGGAACTTTCTACAGAAATTCTTATAAAGGAAGCTTTAAATAGAAATATAAAAGTGGATATATTGGATGCAGGGGATAATTTTATAAGGCTTATAAAAGGAAATAAAATAGAATATATAAAAGAAGCCACCAGGACTTCCCTAGATACATATATCGCTCCTTTAATAATGGAAAATAAACTGGTGACTAAGTTCGTATTAAAAGAAGCGGGATTTAGTATCCCAGAAGGGATAACAGTAAAGTCCATGGAAGAAGGGGATAGGGCCTGGGAAATGTTTTCAGGTTCTTCTACAGTGATTAAACCCAAGAGCACAAATTTTGGTATAGGAGTAGTAATACTTATTGATAATAATTCTAAGGGGCAATTTATGGATGCCATAAAAGAAGCATTAAAACATGATAATACAGTTTTAATTGAGGAGTATATTGATGGAAAAGAGTATAGATTTTTAGTCTTGGGTGAAGAAACGGTGGGAATTCTTCATAGGATTCCTGCCAATGTAGAGGGGGATGGCACTCATAATATTGAAGAATTAGTAGAGAAGAAAAACAAGAATCCCCTAAGGGGTGAGGGGCACCTTACTCCTTTTGAAAAGATAAATCTCGGAAAAATAGAAAAGGACTTTTTAAGGTTTCAGGATAAAGATATATATTATATTCCAAGGGAAAAAGAAATTGTTTACTTAAGGGAGAACTCTAATATAAGTACTGGAGGGGAAAGCATAGATTATACTGATGAAGTAATAGATGAATATAAAAAAATAGCAGTAAAGGCTGCAAAGTCGGTAGGTGCAAAGATTTGTGGAGTAGATATGATTATTAAAGACATTTACAAATTGCCTCATGGAAAAGATTATAGTATTATAGAACTTAACTTTAACCCAGCCATTTATATTCACAATTTTCCCTATCAAGGTAAGAATAGATATGCAGAGAAGAAATTATTGGATTTATTAGGCTTTTAAAATAGCATGAATGATATATTCATGCTATAATACGGTGGGGATAATGGACTTTTTTGTCGATTAACATCCATAATATAAAGAGGAAGGGGATTAAAATGAATTACACCCATGAAGTAGAAAAAATGACTTGTGTAGTTAAAGGGCCCAATCATGGTCCAGCACCTATACCACAGGAAGGACAGTGGACAAAGGCAAAAGAAGTGAAAGATATTTCAGGCTTAACCCATGGGGTAGGCTGGTGTGCACCACAACAGGGAGCTTGTAAATTAACCCTTAATGTTAAGGATGGCATAATACAAGAGGCTTTAATAGAAACCTTGGGATGTACGGGAATGACTCATTCCGCAGCGATGGCAGCGGAAATTTTAACAGGAAAAACAATCCTTGAAGCACTGAATACTGACCTTGTTTGTGATGCTATCAATACAGCTATGAGGGAATTATTTCTTCAAATTGTATATGGAAGAACCCAGACTGCTTTTTCGGAAGGGGGACTTCCTGTAGGTGCAGGACTTGAAGACCTGGGAAAAGGCCTAAGGAGTCAGGTAGGGACATTGTATAGCACAGTATCAAAGGGCCCTAGATACTTAGAAATGGCAGAAGGTTATATTACAAAAACAGGACTAGACGAGAACGATGAAATCATAGGATATGAATTCATTCACCTAGGAAGAATGATGGAAATGATTAAAAAGGGTACCGATGCTAACGAAGCGATAAAGAAGGCTACAGGAACCTATGGAAGATTTGATGAAGCTGTAAAACTAATAGACCCAAGAGAAGAATAATAGATTAGGAGGATAAAAGAATGCCGTTATTTGAAGGATATGAAAGAAGAATAAATCAGATTAATTCTGTTTTAAATACATATGGCATCACTTCTATAGAAGATGCTAAAAAAATTTGTGATGAAAAAGGAATAGATGTTTATAACATTGTAAAAGAAATTCAGCCTATCTGCTTTGAAAATGCATGTTGGGCATACATAGTAGGAGCTGCCATAGCTATTAAAAAAGGATGCACCAACGCATCCGATGCAGCTAAAGTTTTAGGAGAAGGTCTTCAAGCTTTTTGTATCCCAGGATCTGTTGCCGATGATAGAAAAGTAGGAATAGGCCATGGAAATCTCGGGGCGATGCTTCTTAAAGAAGAAACAAAATGTTTTGCTTTTCTTGCAGGTCACGAATCCTTTGCTGCGGCTGAAGGAGCTATTGGTATAGCAAAATCAGCAAACAAAGTTAGGAAAGAACCCTTAAGAGTTATCTTAAACGGTCTTGGAAAAGATGCAGCTCAGATTATATCAAGAATTAACGGATTTACATATATTGAAACAACCTTTGATTATTATACGGGAAAACTTAGCATAGTAAGTGAAACTCCATATTCAAAGGGAGAACGTTCAAAGGTAAAATGCTACGGTTCAGATGATGTAAGAGAAGGGGTAGCTATAATGCATCATGAAAAGGTAGACGTATCCATTACAGGAAACTCTACAAACCCAACAAGATTTCAACACCCAGTAGCAGGAACTTACAAAAAGGAATGTACAGAACAAAATAAAAGATACTTCTCCGTTGCATCCGGTGGTGGAACAGGTAGAACCCTTCATCCAGATAATATGGCAGCAGGACCTGCTTCCTATGGAATGACAGATACCATGGGAAGAATGCACTCTGATGCTCAGTTTGCAGGTTCTTCCTCTGTACCAGCCCATGTAGAAATGATGGGACTTATAGGAATGGGTAACAACCCAATGGTTGGGGCTACAGTAGCGGTTGCAGTAGCGATAGAAGAAGCAGAAAATAAATAACAGGTTGATAATGAGTTGTGGATAAAAGTGTAGATTTAATCTTACCTTTGTGCACAACTTTTTATTTTAAAATAGATAATCTAGAAAGATACAATAAAATTAGTTTTTATAGTGTATGAAAATTATAGGTATCTCATAAATATGAAATAACCATATTTATAAAGGAGTTGAGTATATGCTTCTTACCTACTTTTTATTTGGAATTGGACTTATTTTTATTATAAAAGGAGGGGACCATTTTGTTGATGAAGCAACATGGGTTGCACGGGTAACAGGTCTTCCAGAGGTGCTTATTGGGGCAACTATAGTAAGCTTGGGTACTACATTCCCTGAAACTAGTGTTTCAGTTATATCCTCTATGCAAAATCGTCCAACGGTAGCGATAGGAAATGCTATTGGATCAATCATATGTAATATTGGATTGGTTTTAGCAATGTACAACGTTATTAAACCCAGTAGGATAGATTCCCGTATTTTTAAGCTAAAAGGAATGATGATGATAGGGTATATCGTCTTTTTTTGGTGGTCTGCACAAAAAGGGTACATAGGGTTATCCTCAGCGGTTGGGTTATTAATGTTATTATTAGTATATATAATTTTTAATGTTACAATTGTGCAATATAAAAACAAAACAAAACATACAAAAAGACAAATAAAAAGACAAACAAAAAGAAAAACTGTCCCCAAAGGAATTAGTAAACATGTGGCTATGTTCATTTTGGGAATAATCCTAATTCTAATGGGGTCAAACTTCTTAGTTACATATGGAGTGAAGATTGCCAATAGTTGGGGGGTACCCGAAGCAGTAATAAGCCTTTCGATGATTGCCCTAGGGACCTCGCTACCAGAATTGGTTACATCAATGACCGCTTTAATAAAGGGCCATGATGAGTTATCCATAGGTAATATCTTAGGTGCCAATATCCTAAATATTTGTTTAGTCTTGGGGGCTTCTGCCAGTGTTTCACCTCTTACGATAGAGCGACAGACCATTGTACTTGATATCCCGGTAGCTATGATTTTATCCTTAGGTTTGGTTATTCCAACTATAGTTACTAGGCGGATAAGTCGGATACAGGCATCATTACTCTTAATGGTATATGTAATTTATATGGTTATTTTATTTTTCTTTCTATAATAACATACCATTATTTGTTTTTTGATAAATTAGGTATCATAGATGTTTTCCTAAATTAACACCATATGTAGATTAGAGCTGGCTAGCCCTAAATACTGCCTTAGAACCGAATTTTTTTCTTAAATCGTCTATGCTCTTGTCTATTGCTTGTTGTTTTTTTATATCGGAAGTATTAAATAAGGACATTTGGCAAGATTCATCATTACATAATTCTGACACCCTTATTCCAAGGCTTCTTATGGGTTCTCCCTTCCAAGCTTCATCAAACAAGCTACAGGCATATCTATAAATATAGTGGGTGCTATCCGTTGCCATACCAATTTTTCTTTGATGCGAATAATGCCTAAAGTCGCTGGATTTAATAGATATAGAGACTAGCTCCCCATAATATTTTTCTTCCCTAAGTCGCATTGCTACATTTTCAGCAAGGGACAGAAGAATTTTATGGGCTGTTTTTCTATCGATTATATCTGAAGAAACAGTTGTAGAATTACTAATTCCTTTAATAGGAGAATAGTCCTCACCTATTATTGGTGAACTTTCAATACCATTGGCAAAGTTCCAAATTAAAATTCCTTGGCTTTTAAAATGCTGTGATAGAAACCTTGGATTTGCCCTTGCCAAATCTCCTATAGTATATATTCCTAAATTATAAAGTTTAGAGGCGGTAGCGCCCCCTACCATAAACAATTCTTCTACAGGAAGAGGCCACATTTTTTCTCTTATCTCATGGGGAAATAAGGTATGTACTGCATCAGGTTTTGTAAAATCCGAGGCCATTTTTGCCAAGAGTTTATTATGGGAAACCCCAATATTTACCGTAAACCCCAAGTCCTTTTTGATGCGATTTTTTATTGAGTATGCGGCAGAAACAGGATCCCCAAAATGACACTCCATATGGGTATAATCTAAAAAACATTCATCGATACTATACCTTTGAATAATAGGAGAATATTCCTCTAGCACCCTCATTAAATTGTTGCTACATTCCATATAAAGTTCATGATGGGAGGGAACTATTGTAAGATTTGGGCATTTTTGTAGGGCTGAAAATAAAGATTCACCGGTTTTAATCTTATATTTTTTTGCGGGGATGGATTTGGCAAGGACAACCCCATGCCTTTTTTTAGGGTCTCCCCCAACAACAGAAGGGATGGTTCTTAGATCTATTTTATCACCTTGTTGTAATCTGTACATGGCTTCCCAACTGAGATAGGCTGAATTCACATCAATATGCATAATTACAAAATTAGAAGAAGTCATCATAGAGCCTCCTAAAAATATATGGTGCCTGTTAGTAAATTTATTAATATATACGAATTCTACCTCTTATTATCATACTTTAAGAGATAATTGGAACTACTAATAGGTACTAATTCTTATAGAACTATTATATGCTATTTAATATGGGAAAGCCATCCTATGTCCAAGCTCTTCTGGAGTTATTTTTCCTCCTAGATATTAGAGTTCTGATATATTAATTCTTGGACTTAAGGGGTATATATAGTATTATAATAATTGTTTTTCTATACTTAAAAGAAAGAGGGAATCCCAATGAAAAAATTTTTAGATGAAAATTTTATGCTTCAAAATGAAACAGCTATAAGGCTCTATCATGATTATGCAAGGGATATGCCAATATATGATTATCACTGTCATATAAATCCCAAAGAAATATGGGAGAACAAAAAATTTGAGAATATAACAGAGGTATGGTTATACGGTGATCATTATAAATGGAGAGCTATGAGAGCTAATGGAATAGATGAAAAATATATAACTGGGAATGCCAGTGATTATGACAAGTTTAAAGCCTGGGCTAAAACTATCCCTTACACCATAGGAAATCCCCTATATCACTGGACCCATTTAGAATTACAAAGATTTTTTAGAATATACGAGNTTCTAAATGAAGAAACAGCAGATAAAATATGGAAAGAAGCCAATGCCAAATTAAACGGAAAAGATTTTGGTGTAAGAGATTTAATCAAAAAATCCAATGTAAGATATATTGGAACCACTGATGATCCAGTGGATGATTTAAAGTATCATAAGCTTATTAGAGGAGAAGGAAAATTAGAAGCCACAGTATTCCCATCTTTTCGCCCTGATAAGGGAATCAATATTGAAAAAGATACCTTTATCCCTTGGGTAAAACAGTTAGGAGAAGTAAGTAGTAAGGCCATTGTGAATTATGATGAATTCTTAAATGCATTAGAAGAAAGAATAAACTTCTTCCACAAAGAAGGCAGCCGCTTATCAGATCACGCTTTTGATTATGTTCCATATAGAGAGGCATCCAAAGAAGAAGTATCGACTATTTTTGTTAAGGCTCTAAAAGGAGATAGTATTAGCTTAGAGGAAGAAGAAAAGTTTAAGACAGCGCTCCTTCAATTTTTAGCCAAATTATATGCAAAACTTGGCTGGACAATGCAGCTTCATATCGGCACCATGCGTAATAATAATACTCGTATGTTTAATGAAATAGGACCAGATACAGGATTTGACTCTATTAACGATTTAAATATCGCCCACCCCCTATCAAGATTTATGGATTCCTTGGATAGGGAAAATAAACTGCCTAAAACCATACTTTATACCCTCAACCCAAAGGATAATTATGTGCTAGGCACTATGATTGGCAACTTTCAAGGGGGTATTCCAGGTAAGATTCAATTTGGTTCTGCCTGGTGGTTTAATGATCAAAGAGATGGAATGATAGAGCAAATGAAAGCATTGGCTAATTTAGGTTTATTAAGTCGATTTGTTGGAATGCTTACAGACTCAAGGAGTTTCTTATCCTACCCAAGACATGAATACTTTAGAAGAATCTTATGTAATTTAATAGGCGGATGGGTGGAAAATGGAGAATTCCCAAATGATATGAGGTTACTAGGTAAAATTGTACAGAATATCAGCTTTAATAATGCGGAAAAGTATTTTGGGATAAAGTAAAGAAAATGGAACTTTTAAATTTTTCCTTCGTCTATATAGTAGAAAGGAGAGATATATATGAAAATATCTAAAAAACTTGTTATAGCACCAATGATATTATGTATGGCAACAAGTACCGCAGTATATGCAGAGGGAAATAAGATTCCCATAGGGCAAGCCGTGCCAATATCTGCACCTATTATGGAAAGTGTAGTCGATTATATTACATACAAAGGAATAATTAAAGAAGTAAATATAGGAGAAAACCATTTTTCTATATGGGTTGAGGGAACTGAGGAAGGACAAATTTCTGAAAGTATAATTTTCTATGTTTCCGATGATGTGGTTCTTTTAGATGATAGCAGCAGAGATTTTGTTAGCAAAAACAATCTAAAAGAAGGAATGAGCATTTCTGTATACTATGGAAAAGATACCATAATGGCACTTAGTATGCCTCCTAGAATGAATCCAGATGTTATTGTGGTTAATAGTAATGAAGACTTTGGTAGTGTAAAAGTATCAAAATTCGACAATGAACTTTTAAGCGCAGATAGAAACCTTAAATTGAATGTATCAGATGAAACCGTAATAGTTGATGAAAAGGGAAACACCGTAGACAGCAAGGATATTTATGATAAGGATTTGATTGTTTTTTATACCATTACCACTAGGAGTATCCCAGCCCAAACGCCCCCCGAAAAGATAATAGTAATGGATAAGGAACCAATGGGCAGGGCGGGAGAAGTAGAAACCATCGAAGAAGAAACAGCTCTTGAAAAGATTGTTTTAAAAGAGGTTACCCTTAATGTAAATACGTATAAAAACAATAAAAATGTAACCATGATACCTCTAGCTAAGGTTGCAAAAGCCCTGGATTATACGGTTAGATGGAATGGAAAAGAACAGTCTGTAGAATTATCGAGAGGTCCCCAATGGACTAGGGTAGTAATAGGGCAGGATAATTACAGCTTTGCAAGAATGCTTATAAAGTTAGGAACAGCACCGGAAATAAGGGAAGGCACTACCTATGTGCCCTTTGAGTTCATTAAAGAAGTATTAAAGGCAGATGCAGAAATTCTTGACAATGGTCAAATGAATATAAAATACTAAAAAGCCCTCTTAATCTTAAGAGGGTTTTTTAATATTCTTCTTCAAATTCATCCCAGTCTTTTAAAAGTCCTTGGTAATTAACAAGTTTAGTCAATTCCGAGAAAATAAGATCATACAAGAGGTCATATCCTTTTTCATTCAAATGGAGGCCATCATCGGCTAATAAGTCCACATAGTCACCATAACTTATCATGTGTTCAAAAAAATCTATCAATGGGCAATNATAATCCTTGGCTATGGTTTTTACGATATGTCCATACTGTCTTAATCGATTATTGTTTCTAGTGGGAGAGCAAACATTTTCATAAACGGGGGGCGGGGTAATTAGGATAGGAATTGGAACACACCCGTTTAGCCCCGTGCGATTGTTATGCCGCTTGATATTTTTAATGATTTTCATAAGATTACTTTCGTATTCGTCTAAAGTCCTAAATTGGGTCTCGTTCATAGAAGAGTCATTAGAGCCAAAAAGAACAAGTACTACATTTGGGTTATAATTAAGGACTTCTTTTTCCAACTTTTCAAGCCCTTCTCTAGTGGTATCTCCATTACAACCGCTATTTACAATGTACCAAGATATACTAGGGAAATATTGGGGCATGTGTTTTTCTAATCTCTCAATAAATCCTATATTACTAGGAACACCGTATCCATAGGTAAGACTATCTCCAAAGCCAACGATGGTTGTTTTAATCATTTTCCACCCTCCAAAAATAAAAAACCAGCACTTAATAAAATCTTATAGTTAGAAATTCATAGATACATTATAATTGATTCTTTATATATAAGCAAATTGGAGCTAGAGGTTTTTTAAAGTAGTAAAGAAGTTAGGGTAGGAAATATCTGCACACTCACTGTTATTAATAATAGTTTCATTTTCCGCTTTAAGAGCTGCTATTGCTAAGGACATAGCTACCCTATGGTCATGATAACTTTCAACTGCGGCGCCTTTTAAAGCTTTGACCCCTTCTATAATCATTCCATCTTCAGTTTCTAAAACTTTGGCTCCCATTTTATTTAGTTCTGCAGCCATGGCATGAATTCTATTAGATTCTTTAACTTTAAGCTCCTGAGCATCCTTTATTACGGTTATTCCATCACTGTAACAAGAAACTACAGCCAATATGGGGATTTCATCGATAAGTTTGGGAATGATGCTTCCTCCTATTTTTATACCATGAAGTTTTGAGGAGCGGACTAATATATCGGCAACAGGTTCTCCGCATTGATACCTCCGGTTTAACAAATCAATATTGCCACCCATTTTCTTAAAGACAGTAATAATCCCATCACGGGTAGGATTGATTCCTATATTTTGAATTAATAGTTCTGAATTTGGTAAAATTAAAGCAGCAGCAATAAAGTATGCTGCCGAGGATATATCCCCTGGGATATTCACCTTTTGGGCAGTAAGTTTTTTGACTGGGAAAGATACAATTTCGTTATTAGTTTGTATTATATTTCCACCAAAATGATTTACCATGATTTCCGTGTGATTCCTTGAGGTTCTAGGTTCATAAATTTTCGTTTCACCTCTGGCATAAAGGGAAGCAAATAATATAGAGGATTTAACCTGAGCACTGGCTACAGGCAACTTATAGTTGATTCCGTTTAAGTTTTTACCTTTAATATGGAGGGGACAATACTTACCATCTTCTATACCATCGATATCCGCACCCATTTCCCTAAGGGGGCTTACTACCCTTAACATAGGTCTTTTTTGGATGGAAGAATCCCCAGTGACTTCAGATGAAAAGGGTTGAGAAGAAAGGATACCTGTTATAAGACGTATAGTGGTCCCACTATTTCCCACATCCAATATATCAACCGGAGGGGTTAAGGCTAAAAGCCCACTGCCATGGACAATTATTTTTTTATCGGTTACATCTATTTGTACCCCTAGCTTTCTGAAACAATCTATGGTGGATAAGCAGTCATTTCCCATTAAAAACCCCGTGATTTCAGTCTTACCCTCTGCTATGGAACCAAGCATAATTGCCCTATGGGAAATAGATTTATCACCAGGGATAGTAATTACCCCATTTATATTGCACCGTGGATTAATAATCATACCTTACCCCCTATTTCTTATAAATTATATAATTGGTATCTTTTAAAAGCTTAACGCTTTTTTGCCTATCATCTTCCTTGTCGAATAAAATTTGTAGAACACCGTTTTCATACTCTCTGCTATTTATAATTCCAATATTTTTGATGTTAATCTTATGATTACTTAAAAGAGTAGCAATATTAGCTATGATTCCAGGTTCATCCACTACATCTATAATAATTTCGTAAGTTTTGGCAAAGGCCCCTGGACTCCTATTTGAAAATGTATCCCTATATTGCTTTGCACTTTCAAAAAAGTCCCATATAGCATCATCTTTATTATCGTTTATAGCAGATGAAAACTGTGTAAGGATTTCTATAAAATGATCAAGTACAAATAGGATTTCTCTTTGATTGGATATACAAATATTATGCCACATCTCAGGGGAGGAAGAAGCGATACGAGTAATATCCTTAAATCCTCCTGCTGCTAATAAATGCATGTATTTATTGGTATCATCGAGGGTTTTAACCATATGAACGAGGGATGAAGCAATAATATGCGGGACATGACTAATAGATGCTGTAATTAAATCATGATATTCTGGTGAAATAACAATAGGTATAGCCCCTATGGCGGTAATGAAATCTTTTAAAATATCCAGTTTAGTTTTTGGAGTTTTATTATTAGGTGTAAGGATATAATAAGCATTTTCAAATAGATGTCCCCTAGAGGCATCATAGCCCATTTTTTCGGAACCTGCCATGGGGTGTCCACCTATAAAGTAAATACTACTTTTGTCTAGTAAAGACCCTAGTTCATTCATTATGGCATTTTTTGTACTGCCTACATCTGTTAAAATACATTCTTCTTTTATAAATGGGATTAATTTATTAACACAGAGAGCAATTTTTTTAACAGGGATACATAAGAAGATAATATTACAATCGCTAAAATGGCTATCTATAGATGTCGTAAAAGAATCGATAACTCCTTCCTCAAAAGCTTTATTGAGTATGGAACGATCTAAATCCATGGCAGTAATATGATTAGTGCCACATTTTTGTTTTAATGCTTTTGCTATAGAACCACCAATAAGTCCAAGACCGATAATTCCAACTTTATTCATGACTATTAAAGCTTCTCCCCATAATATTTATCAACGGTTTTAAATCAGAAGTAAGTGTTAAGAAATCTTCAGGGTTAAGAGATTGGGGACCATCTGATAAGGCCTTAGAAGGATTAGGGTGAACTTCTATCATAAGTCCATCAGCTCCTGCTGCAATTGATGCCTTTGCCAAAGGCTCTACAAAAGCGCGGATTCCCGTAGCATGACTTGGATCTACAATAATTGGGAGATGGCTTTTTGATTTAATAACGGGGACTGCACTGATATCTAAAGTGTTTCTAGTAGCAGTTTCATAGGTCCTAATTCCTCTTTCACAAAGAACAACATTAGGATTTCCTTCACTCATAATATATTCAGCAGCATTAAGCCATTCATCGATTGTAGCACTTAAGCCTCTTTTGAGCAGTACAGGTAGCTTAGTTTTACCAACTTCTTTAAGAAGTTGGAAGTTCTGCATATTTCTTGCCCCTATCTGCATCATATCCACATATTTAGCAGCAGTCTCTACAGCTTGAAGACTGGTTACTTCACAAACAATAGCGAGGCCGGTTTCATTTCTTGCGTCCACCATATACTTTAGACCTTCTTCTTCTAAGCCTTGGAATGAATATGGAGAGGTCCTTGGTTTATAAGCCCCCCCACGGAGTATTTGTGCCCCTGCTTTTTTTACTGCATGGGCAGTGAGAAGAAGCTGTTCTTTACTTTCAACAGCACAGGGTCCTGCCATTATAATAATTTCTTTTCCACCAATTTTATAATTTCCTATTTTAATGACAGAAGGCTCCACATTAAATTTCTTATTCGCCAGTTTGTAGGATTCGGTTACGGGGACTAATCTATCCACCCCAGATAGCAGTTCTAAGTTTGATTCGCTTATTTTAGATTTTTCACCAATAACACCTATTATAGTTACTTCTAAGCCCTTAGATAGATGGACCTTCAAGCCGCAATATTCTATGGTTTGTATTACATTTTTAATATTTTCTTCTGTAGCCTCAGGACGCATTACAATAATCATATTAAATCCTCCTTATAAATTTCATATTTTGAATATAATTAAAACCTAATCTTTAAGGTTGGCGATTCATTGAGGTTTTAAACATTTTACACTTATAAAGTATACCTGTCAACAAAGTAAGTATTGGGAGGTTTCTTTGAAGATTCACATTTTAATACTTAGAATTTAGAAGAAAAAGTTAAATAGGATGAATTTTAGAGTGAATAATGAATAGTAATATTAAAAATATTATAAGTGGATATAATAGGTAGTAGGAAGATTGTGCAAAATAATTAATTATTAAGAAGGAAAAAGATTTTTTGTGTGGAATATATCTAATATACAGAAAACGAAGTCTAGTTATAGAAAACTAGAACTCTATAGTAGACTTTACAAAAATATAAACTGGGAGGAAACTGCAATGAAAAACTATAGCATGGATCAAATTCGCAATGTTGTACTTTTAGGCCATGGTGGATGTGGGAAGACAACTATTTCAGAAGCAATGTTATATGTTGCAGGACAGACTAAGCGACAGGGAAAAGTAGACGAAGGAAATACTACAAGTGACTATGACTCAGAAGAAATTAAGAGAAAGTTCTCTATCAATGCTTCAGTTATTCCCATTGAATTTAAAGAACATAAAATCAATATTTTGGATACCCCAGGATATTTTGATTTTATAGGGGAAACCAAACAGGCAATTCGTGCTGCCGATTCTGCTATCATTGTTGTTTCAGCAAAATCTGGCATAGAGGTAGGAACGGAAAAAGCATGGGAATATACTGAAGAGGTGAACCTCCCTAGAATGATTTTTGTAAATGGTATGGATGATGAACATGCAAATTTAAGGGATATATTGGAAGACTTAAGAGAAAAGTTTGGAAAAACAATTGCCCCGTTTCAAGTTCCTTTTAAAGAAAATGATAGATTTGCAGGATTTATTAATGTAGTTAAAATGGAAGGAAGAAGATTTGCCAATGGAACCGTAGTATCTTGCGAAATCCCAGATGGAATGGATAATGAAATAGCACCTGTTAGAGAAATGATTCTAGAATCTGTGGCGGAAACCAGTGAAGAACTTATGGAAAAATATTTTAATGGGGAAGCATTTACTCAAGAGGAAATTACAGATGCCATTCAAAAAGGGGTTTTAGATGGAAGTATTGTACCTGTTTTATGTGGTACGGCTATAAATCACACGGGTATTAGGGTTATGCTTAACTCCATACTGAATTACATGCCTTCTGCGTCCCAATTTAAAGAAGAAATAGAAGGCGAAAATCCTCACACGAAAGAAATAGAAGTGCGTAAATGCTCCATGGATGAGCCGATATCTGCATTTGTATTTAAAACAATCGTAGATCCATATATCGGCCGCCTTTCTATCTTTAAAGTATGTTCTGGAGTGTTAAAATCGGATTCTATATTGTATAATGGAAAAAAGGATATAGAAGAAAAGATTTCTAATATTTATGTCCTTAGGGGAAAGGAACAATTTGCAGTACCGGAACTTAGAGCAGGGGATATAGGAGCTGTTGCTAAACTCCATAATACCATGACAGGAGATACTCTATCGGATAAAAACAAACCAATTGTTTATGAAGAAATAGAATTTCCAGAGTCCTTGATGAATATGGCTGTATTTCCAAAGGGCAAAGGAGATGAAGATAAAATGTCTTCAGGCCTTCAAAGACTCATGGAAGAAGATCCGACATTCCATGTATTTTTAGATAAGGAAACCCATGAGCAGATTATATATGGTATAGGTGAACAACATTTAGATGTCATAACCAATAAGTTAAAATCGAAGTTTAAGATAGAAGTAGATTTACTTGCGCCGACTATTCCCTATAGGGAGACTATTAAAGGGAAGATTAAAATTCAGGGGAGGCATAAAAAGCAATCAGGAGGTCATGGGCAGTACGGAGATGTTTGGATGGAATTTGAACCCCTAGGAAATTTAGAAGTACCTTTTGTCTTTGAAGAAAAGATATTTGGGGGAGCAGTGCCAAAGCAGTATTTTCCGGCAGTTGAAAAGGGACTTCAAGATTCCGTCAAATCAGGAGTATTGGCAGGATACCCTGTAGTTGGATTAAAAGCCACCCTAGTAGATGGTTCTTATCATCCGGTAGACTCTTCTGAAATGGCATTTAAAATAGCTACATCTATCGCTTTTAAAGAAGGACTTAAGAAGGCAAAACCTGTGATACTTGAACCTGTGGTTAAAGTTACGGTAGCTGTTCCGGATGAATATATGGGTGATATAATAGGAGATCTTAACAAACGTCGGGGAAGAATCCTAGGGATGATTCCTAAGGGAAAATGCCAACAAATAGATGCTGAGGCACCTATGGCAGAAATGTTTAAATATGCAACAGATCTTCGTTCAATGACCCAGGCAAGGGGAAGCTTTTCAATGAAATTTGATAGATATGAGGAAGCACCAATAGAAGTACAACAAAAAGTTATGGAATCAAGGAAAAAAGAGGCATAGAACTAAGGTGATATCATCTTAAGTGAAGTAAAAACCTAGATTTTTCAATGCATCCGAAATAGCGAGGCATTCTCATAATGATAATTAATTATACCTTGCATTTTTATAATTGGTATGTTACAATTGCCTCAAAAAATAGTAATAAAAGCATTGAAAAGGATTAGTAGATACATCTAAGATTTTAGAGAGCTGTTGGGCGGTGTAAAACAGTATCAAAGAATATCGAACTCACCTTAGAGTTTCTCGCTGAAATGAGTAGGTGGAGACGGAATTCCCCGTTAAAGGAAGAAAGTGTATTCTCATTGGGAATAAACTAGAGTGGTACCGCGAAAAAGCCTTTCGTCTCTAATAAAGACGAGAGGCTTTCTATAATTAATTTAGGAGGAATGACCTTGAACAACATACGCTACGACCATAAGATTATCGAAACGAAATGGCGCAAAATCTGGGAGAAAAAACCCATAAATCAGGATGGACCAGGTAAGAAGAAATACTATTGTTTGGACATGTTCCCTTATCCATCAGGGAATGGTCTTCATGTAGGACACTGGCGAGGCTACGTTCTTAGTGATGTATGGAGTCGTTATAAAATATTGCAAAATCATTATGTACTTCATCCCATGGGATGGGATGCATTTGGACTCCCAGCAGAAAACGATGCAATTAAAAGGGGAGTTCATCCAAGGGTTGGAACCGCCAAAAATATTGCTAATTTTAAAAGGCAGCTTCATGAAATCAGTGCAATTTATGATTGGGATAGAGAGGTCAATACTACGGATCCCAATTATTACAAATGGACCCAATGGATTTTTGCAAGAATGTTTGAAGAGGGATTAGCATACGAGAAGGAAATGCCCATTAACTGGTGCCCAAGTTGTAAAACAGGACTTGCAAATGAAGAAGTAGTAGGGGGAGAATGTGAAAGGTGCCATACTGTAGTTACCAAAAAGAATCTTCGTCAATGGATGCTTAAGATTACAGCCTATGCCGAAAGACTCCTTAATGATTTAAAAGATTTAGACTGGTCTGAGAAAGTAAAGAAAATGCAAACCGATTGGATAGGAAAAAGCTATGGGGCTGAAATTGATTTTAAGATAGAAGGGCAAGATAAAAGAATAAAAGTTTTTACTACAAGACCAGATACTTTATATGGGGCAACTTTTATGGTACTAGCTCCAGAACATGAGATGGTTAGTGAAATTACTACTAATAATCAAAAACAAGCTGTAGAAGATTACGTTTTTAAGGCATCTACAAAATCTTCTATAGATCGTATGGCAGATAAGGACAAAACGGGAATATTTACGGGAAGTTATGTGACGAACCCTCTTAATGGTGCAAAACTTCCTATTTGGATTTCCGATTATGTATTGGCTGATTATGGTACGGGGGCCATTATGTGTGTCCCAGCCCATGACGAAAGAGATTTTGCCTTTGCTACAAAGTTTAGTCTCCCTATTATCCAGGTTATCAAGAAGGAGGAGGAAGAGGAAAAAACATTAACAGAAGCCTATGTAGAAGAAGGAATAATGATTAATTCGGGAATATTTGACGGTATTTCTTCTGACGAAGCTAAGGAAGTAATTGCCAATTACCTTCAGGAACAGGGAATAGGAAAGAAAACAGTCAATTATAAATTAAGAGATTGGGTATTTTCAAGGCAAAGATATTGGGGGGAACCCATTCCTATTATACATTGTGAAAAATGTGGGGCGGTTGCAGTACCGGAGGAGGATCTTCCAGTAACCTTACCGGATGTAGAATCCTATGAGCCTANAGGAACGGGGGAATCTCCCTTAGCAGCCATTGATGAATGGGTTAATACTACATGTCCAAGATGTGGAGGACCCGGAAAAAGAGAGACCAATACAATGCCTCAATGGGCAGGATCTTCCTGGTATTTCCTGCGTTATGCAGATCCCCATAATGATAAAGAATTAGTAAGCAAGGTACAAATGAAAGAATGGCTTCCGGTAGATATTTATGTAGGTGGGATAGAACATGCCGTGCTTCACCTTCTTTATGCTAGATTTTATACTAAATTCTTATACGATATCGGCGTGGTAGATTTTGAAGAACCATTTAAACGTCTGTTTAATCAGGGAATGATTACAAAAGATGGCGCCAAAATGAGCAAATCAAAAGGAAATGTGGTATCTCCAGACGGATTAGTAGAAAGATATGGGGCAGACTCTCTTCGTATGTATGAATTATTCGTAGGTCCACCAGAACTGGATTCAGAGTGGGACGACAGAGGGATAGAAGGAGTGTATCGCTTTATTAATAAAGTATGGAAGTTAATTACTGAAAATAAAGACTCCTCCGTAGCAGCTACTAGAGAAATGGAAAGAACAAGGCATAAATTAATTTATGAAATAACAACTAGAATGAATGATTTCCATCTTAATACCGTTGTTAGTGGGTTTATGGAGTATACTAATAAATTCATGGACATTGCAAAATCCTCAAAAGGCTTGGATAAAAAGACTATAGAAACTCTTGTTATACTTTTAGCACCCTTTATTCCCCATACGGCAGAAGAGCTTTGGGAAATGATTGGGCATGCAGATACAGTATTTAATGAATCGTGGCCTGTATATGATGAGGGAAAAATGAAAGAAGATTCTATTGAAATTGCAGTTCAGGTCAATGGAAAATTAAGGAGTACAATTGAGATAAGTATTGAAGAATCTAAGGATTCCATATTGGAAAAGGCAAAAGCTTCGATAGATGATAAGTTAGATGGAAAGAGTATTATAAAAGAAATATATGTACCAGGAAAGGTTGTTAATTTGGTTATAAAGTAAACAAAGCTAATCCTTTGTCATTCTGAACGAAGTGAAAGATGTAAGATCCTTCGCTAATGCTCAGAGTGACAAAGAATTAAAATATTATCATATACATATTTTACTTTAACATTGCCCAAAATAATATAGAAATTACCCTAAGGAGGCAATGATATGAAAGTAAGAGATATTATGACTCAAAATATATTTTCGGTAGATGAAGAAGAATCGGTTTTAAAGGCATCTCAGATTATGAGGGATACTAATGTAGGATCTGTACCTGTTAGAGATGGGGAAGAGATTGTTGGAATTATTACGGATAGAGACATTGTAATTCGTAATGCTGCAGAGGGACAAGATGTAAGGGATACCATCTGCAGGGAAATTATGTCAAAAGATGTAATCACATGTTCACCAGATATGGATATTAATGAAGCGGTAGATTTAATGGCCCAAAATCAAATAAGAAGAATACCGGTAATTGAAGATAATAAAATTGTCGGCATGGTTTCTTTAGGAGATTTAGCAACTAAACAGACTATGCAAAGTGAAGCTGGAGAAGCTCTAAAAGATATTTCTACTCCAAGTATGCCGGATTATCAGTAAAAGGTATGGCTAAGCCATACCTTTTACTGTCCCATATATAAGGAGAGATTTTATGAGAGAAAAGAGAATTAACTGGTTTCTTATCGTATTTGCTATTATTAGTATTCCTATTTTTTATAGTATTAGTGAAAATAGCGCTATGATTCAAGGCAACCTTATAAAGGGTAGGGATAAAAAAGTGCCAAAGGTGATTTACGATTTAAATACAGCCTTGAAGAATCATATGATTAGCAAAATGAAAACCTATGAGCTAAAATCCGTACAAATTTCAAAAAAAGATGCAGAGTCCTATGCGAAAAAGCTTGGTATAGATACCATTAAAGAAACTAATTTAGAATTCAGGGGTCAAAGTCAACAAAATCAACTTATTATTTCCAGAAACTTAGGGATTATCCAATATAATAATCTAAACAAGAATACTTCGGATTTATCTAATAAAATAACATCAGAAAAAGCTGGTGAAAGTATTATAGATTTTATGGAGAATATAGGACTTGATTGCAGTCACAAAAAAAGTCTAATAGAAGATATTCCTCAGGAAAACAGATACCGGGTTAGATTTATTAATACCGTTGAAGGGATTTTAAATTATGGATATTGTGCAAAAGCTGATATAAGTTACAGTGGCGAGATATTAGGCCTTGAATGCCATAAGGCAACGTACAAACCCCGCACAGTGGTATCGATTAAACCAGCTAAGAAAGCATATAAAGAACTAATAAAACTACCCATTGATAAAGAATATGTTCAGATAGATATTAAAAAAGTAGATCTGGTATATTATTTAAATAATGACAACACTAAAGAGAGATTATTAGTACCAGCTTATCGTTTTTTTGGCGAAGTGAATAATGGGGATTCATTTGAATATTTTGTATCTGCAGTAGAGTAGCAATGACTCTTTATAAAATGGCAGAATGATATAAGAATTTTCACTTATGATATTGACAGGAATCCTATTTATGAATAATAATATAAGAGTATATTTAGTTTTATCATTAATAGGAGGAGAATTGTAGTGTCAAAGAAAGAAACTGAATTTGATCGCTATGAAAGAATGAAAAGGCTTCAAAAAGAAGCAGAGGCCCAGAAGAAAAAAGAAGTAGATTTAGAGATAAGCAGAAGTAAAAAGAAGGGAAGAGTGAAGGTATCGAATAGCGGTGGTCGCAAAAAAGATTGGACTAAAGACTACATTAATGGTTTTGGTGAAGATGAAGAAGATTATGATGGAGTATATTAAATAAATAGTACTAATATAAAAATTAAAGCTATAGGAAATCCTATAGCTTTTTACATACTCAACATTTCCGTTATCTTTAATAAAGCATCAAATTTTTTTCTTTGATTGAAGGGAAGGGATTCCCTCATAGCTTCTAGAAGAGCCTTATTTTGTTCTTTAGTTAATTTCTTACCTGAATTCTTTTTTTGGGCAGATAATTTGATAAGTGTTTCTAGAACTTCCACTTCCGACTTTCCCTTAAGATTATTCATAACGTCATTAACTTCCTGTAACATATCCGGATCTAATCCGCTTAAAACATCCTTTTGCATATAAAGTCCTCCTTGATATTTTATAAAATCTATTCTATTAAAGTAGTTAACATAGAAAGCATTTGTTTTTGATTTTCATCAAGCATAGGCGTGAGAGCCTGCAAAAGTATTTGCTTTTGATTGTTGCTGCCCGAAGGTTGTGTTTCAGCCTCCGATTCTTTAGGTGCTTTTAGAGTTTTTACCCTATTTATCAATTCGCCAATATCCATTATCTTAACTAACATATCTAAGACGCACTGCCTATCTTCAGAGCAGTGAGGTCTAATAGAATTTAGCATATCAGTTTTCCAGTTGGGGTTAGAAGTTAAATTAGCAGCTCCTAAGGGGCTGTTAGCATTGCTATAAACATCCAATACCTTTTTTAATTCCAAAGATTTGATAAATACCCCTAGGATTTTTTGGTTGGAATATTCCATATATGGGATGGCAGCTTTTATTGCTTTCATTTTAGGGGTATGAATGGTTTCATCAAATAAAATTGAAGGACTGGGATATACGACAGGAATAGGCTTAGTCCTAATCTCAGTTTCACTTTCTACATTATTTTCTTTGCTACTATCAGACATTAAAGTAGAGAACAATTTTACCATCTCAAGAATCTTAGAAGCATCGAATTCATCATTTTCTTGGGGATTAGAGGCTTCTGGAGGAACAGGGTTTTCTTCATTCATAGGTCAACCTCCTTAAAAAGTATCTTATACAATATCATTTAATATTTATGTACAAACTAACAAAAACATGACAAGTTCTAAAAAATATCTATAGGGAACATTGCTAGAGTTTCATTTACTTTGTATCTTAAATGATTTCCTAGGACATAGGATAAGGCACCTTATGGTGCCGGCTTACTGTTTATAGCTATGTTTTTTTGTGAGAATAAAATATAAAAAATAATCAGAGAAAAGAAAAGCTTTTCATCGGTTAAATCATTATCATTATCAAATAAAAGTAATAGGAAGAACAAAAAAATCATTTCATATAAAATTAGAGAGTTCATGTAATCCCCCCTTTATATAAGCTTCTAAGAGTATTGTATGAAACATAAACAAGAAATGTTCGAAAGCAATGAATTAATTAACAAAGTTTTACTTTTTAACATACATTGATATGGAGGTATTAGATTAATGATAGGAGGGGGAACATGGGAAATAACGAATTGTTACAGGATATAGGCAATATTTTAGGGTGCAATATAGATTTGCAGCAAGATATGATAGATATTAAGGAAAATATCAGGAGCATGTTTCAGGAAAAATATATAAATAGGGTTCAGTCTTTAGTAAATCAAAATAAAAGTAGGGTGGAGACAAATCCTACTAAGGAAATTGCTCTACTCCAAGCTCTAAAACCATTTATAGGTACTGAGATGCATTGGAAAATTGATAAACTTACGGAAACTATGAATTCGTTTAGAACAATCCAGCTACTAAATGATAAGATACAAACAGCACAGCCCCAAAGAAGTGAAAAAAAGGAGGAGAAAATATTGAAAAGAAGCGATGGTGTATATGAAATAGATGAGGTTTGCATGAAAGCTAAGGAACAAGGTTCAGGCGGCGGATTCATTATATTTATTTTTATTATTTTTATGTTGATGGGAAAGCCCTTTTACTTGGGTGATTTTAAATAAGAGATATTTAGACCTGTATACTGAGGGGGTTATATTAGGATTGAGCTAGGAGTATGGTGGAGTGGGGGTAGCTATCTGAATTTGAAATGGATATGTAAAAAGCAGAGGATTTATATCCTCTGCTTTTTTGCTGCTTAACAGATGCCACCACCGCATCCGCCAAATAAAATTAAGAAGATAATCAAGAAGAAAAATAATGAATTGTCGCCACAGCCGCCGAATCCTCCTTGACCTTTTGAGTCGCAGCCAAAAAATCCACCGCCGCCACTGTTAAAGAGAAGTAAGAAGAAGAATAAAAATAGTATGTTATTGCCGCCTCCGAAGAAAGATTTAGAATCTGCCATAAGAATAGCCTCCTTATCTTAAATTTATATCCTACGTTTATATTCTATGCACGATATGAAAAGAAATGACCAGTTATGAAAAAAATGGTGAAAATTGGGACAAACTATCCCCAAAACATCATTTACAATAATAGTGTGGAATAAAGTGTAAACTAATACTGAAGAATTTAATACATTAACTATTAGAATCATACATTTAATATATAGGGTATAAAGGAAGGAGTATAAGTATGGATTTATCTATTTTATTGCTTTTATTAGGAGTTATGGGCCAAGGCAAAGTAAAAAACACAAGTGTAAATCGGCCTAAAAACGATAGCACGTTAGAAGAAACTGTTCAGGTAATTGTAGAATGTAGCATGGATGATGAACGGGAGTGTCAAATATGTGAATTAGGAAAAGTAAAGCATAGGCTTCCTATGATTGATTCCTATGTTATAGAAATACCGGTACACAATCTCCATAAACTTCGGGAGCTCAAGGGAATAAGAAGGGTACAGCAAGACTCTCATATTACCGCTCAAACCGATATTGCAAGGCAGGTCATAAAAGCTAATTGGGCACAGGAGAGGGGGTACAAAGGAAGGAGTGTAGGGGTTGTAGTATTAGATTCCGGAATTTATCCCCATGAAGATTTTCTATATCCTAGGAGTAGAATTATCGCTTTTAAAGATTTTGTGAATGGTTATAATAATCCTTATGATGACAATGGACATGGAACTCATGTAGCAGGAATAATTGGAGGGAATGGAACAAAATCTAATGGAAAATATGTAGGGATAGCTCCTGAATGTAATCTAATAGGTATTAAAATATTGGATGAAGAGGGCAGTGGAAGCACTTCTAATGTTTTAGCAGGAATTCAGTGGATGATTGATAATAAGGATAGGTATAATATAAGGGTGGCTAATTTATCCATAGGGAGTCCAGATAAAGAAGGCGAAAGCGATCCTATGGTAAGGGCAGTTAATGCAGCCTGGGATGCAGGAATTATCACCCTGGTGGCTGCGGGAAATGATGGACCTCAAAGAAAGAGTATCACATCCCCAGGAGTCAGTAGAAAAATTATAACAGTCGGGGCATCAGACGACCAAAAAACCGTCAATATTTTTGGGGATACTGTTTCTAACTACTCGGGGCGCGGACCCACGAAAGAATGCATAAAAAAACCTGATGTGGTAGCACCAGGCTCTAATATAATGGCTTGTGCAGCAGATACAAAGTATATCCCTAAGGAAGGGGTAAGCCTTAAGGACAGCTTAGAAGTAGCATATGTAAAGAAAAGCGGAACATCAATGGCAACCCCCATGGTTTCAGGGGCATTAGCCCTTCTTGTTGAAAACAGCCCTTATATGACTCCTGATGATGTTAAATTTTATCTAAAAGATTGTACCAATAATTTAGATTTTCCACAAGAGCAGCAAGGCTGGGGGTTAATTGATATTAGGAAGCTATTTGAAAGGGGGAATTCTTATGGTAGAAAATATTAATGCCACTGAAATAACCAATATGATAACTAATAGAGAATATATAAAAAATGATATGATGGAAATTACGAACATAGTAAGGAAACTTCTAAATGATAAATACATTTCAAGAATGGATGAACTTGTATCACGACATAAAGAAAATGTTACTAATAATCCACCTAAGGAAGTTATGCTTATGCAGGCAATAAAACCCTTTATGCAAAAAGAGGCACAAATAAATGTCGATAAAGTAATAGAAATGATGAATATCATAAATACTGCAAAAAATCTTCAACGAGAATTAGAAAGAGTTAAGAGTGAGAAAATGAATAGAGATATATAAATAAAAAATATGCACCTTTGAAAATAAGGGTGCATATTTTTTTGAATCAATANCCGTATCCGAAGCCAACTCCACCAAATAAAATTAGGAAAATTAATAAGAAAAAGAAAAGGGAGTTATCAAATTTAGCTCCATAACCTTGATTAAATAATAATAAGAAAAAGAATAAAAAGAAGATACTGTATTGATTATAACCTTTAGCTCCCATTGCGACACCTCCTTCCAAAAGGAAATTTAGATAATTACAACATGGTTCCCAAAATAGATTTCTAGCATTACATGACAAAACAAGGGGTATACAGTTTGAAATCTATAGTACATTCTATGAAATAAAAAAAACAATTGTTACTAAACAAAAAAGTCCCTGAAAGGACTTTTTAAAAGGATTACCATTTATAATCGCTTAAAAGTATAAAAAGAAGTAGAATTAAGAATAAGTCTTCTATGGCAAATGATGAGCGGGCGCTGCTAACGGTTGTTGATGTTTGGGGTTCAGTTGTATTAATCACGTTAATATTAGAAAAGTCTTTACGTTGCCCCCTAAACGGTTCAGGGATATCTTGAAGTCCATAGGAATTCTGATTTAAATGATTCATAGCTACCTCCTTATTCTATAAATATTAAACTTTAAAGTTGTTTCCTTATAAATCTATGTAGAATATTTTTATTTTATGACATAATAATAAGTAATGGTCCTGTACCATTTTCATATGATTTATGTATACCTTGTAACCAAATATCCACAGCTAAAATTTGTATACAAAATAAATGTGGAGTATGTGGAAAAATGGTACGAGCCTTTTAAAATGATAAATAGAGATGTGCATAACTTTGTGGATAGTGTGGATAAGATAAAAAGTTATCCACGGAATATATATAAATTATGTTAAATAGCGTTATAAGATTATAACAATTATGTAATATTAAATAGATTTCCCGTAATAAAGATAACCCTGTGAAAGGAAGAATAAATTGAGAATAAACACTTATATCAAAGATAGGGGACCTTTTGACATTATAGGGGATATTCATGGATGCTATAAAGAATTAAGCATTCTTTTAAAAGAATTAGGGTATCACAAAAAAAACGGAAGTTACATGCACCCTAAGGGAAGAAAGCTTATATCCCTAGGGGATTTAAATGATAGGGGACCTGAAAACTTAAAAACTATAAATCTTATCATTAATATGGTTGAAAATAACAATGCTTTATATGTGTATGGCAATCACTGTAATAAATTTTATAGATATTTATTAGGAAGGAAGGTTCAAATCACCCATGGATTAGAGGGTACGGTAAAAGAATACAATGAACTCACATGGGAAGAAAAAGAAAACTTTAAAAATAAGTATATTAATTTTTACGAAAAACAATCCCATTACTGGATACTAGATGAGGGTGATTTAATAGTAGTTCATGGGGGTATTAAACAATCCCTAGTAGGAAGAGATGATCCAAGAACCCATAAGTTTTGTTTATATGGAGATATAACAGGAAGGAAAGATGAGGAAGGTCATCCCATAAGAAGAGATTGGGCAAAGGAATATACAGGCAGGGCTATGATTGTTTACGGTCATACCCCTATATTAAAACCTATATGGATTAATAACACCCTAGACATTGATTTGGGCTGTGTATTCGGCGGAAAACTTGGAGCTCTTTGCTATCCGGAGAAAAAAATTATAACCGTAGATTCAACGAGGCCCGAAGATGAGGCCCAATTAATAAGGATGAAATCAAAGTATCAGGAACTTACAAAATCTAATTAGGAAGGAAAATCCATATGAATCTGGTTTGTCCCTTATGTAATGCCCTAAAGACCAAAGAAATAATCTGTGAGACTTGTCATACTAAGATGGAGGATGGGGGAATGATAGGTGATTACTATGATGATTACAGCCCTTATCTTCCCATATCCATAACCGCTAGGATAGACGGCTGTCCACCTAGTCAGTGTGTTCATTTATTTTATTGCCCTAAATGTGGTAGGGATAAAAGAGTATCTATAAACAAACAAGAAATATAATCTTGCTTTCAAGAAGTGTTTATTTGAAGGATAAAGATGACACTGATTCATTTTGGTGATAAAACATTCATGATAATATAATTAAATCCTTGGCAATCATGAAGAAATTAATGCATTTATAATATAGAATGCAACTTTCAAAAAGGTAAGATACAATTTCAAGAATATTCATTGACAAAATCGGCATAATTGTATACAATCATACGTAAAAATATAGGAAAAATAATGAGGGGGCACTATATGTTAGAATTTAATAAGAAAACGAATTTATTAGAAAGAACAGAATTTACTTATCCGCTTCAGGATATTAAAGAGCCGAATTTATATCGGAATTTATTTAATTATGAAGAAGTTCCAAAGATAGCATTTAACCATCGTCATGTACCAATAAATATGCCGAGTGAAATATGGATTACGGATACAACATTTCGGGATGGTCAACAATCAAGGCAGCCTTATACTACAGAACAAATAGTTCATATATATGATTTGCTTCATAAACTTGGGGGACCAAAAGGCATTATAAGACAGAGCGAGTTTTTTTTATATAGTAAAAAAGATAGGGATGCAGTTTATAAATGTCTAGAAAGGGGATATGAGTTCCCCGAAGTTACTAGCTGGATTAGAGCTTCTAAAAAAGATTTTGAAATGGTTAAGGAAATCGGGCTAAAGGAAACGGGAATCCTAGTTAGTTGCTCTGATTATCATATTTTTTATAAAATGAAAATGACAAGAAAACAAGCAATTGAACACTATTTATCAGTAGTAAAGGAATGCATCGAAACAGGAGTTAAACCAAGATGTCATTTTGAGGATATCACAAGGGCGGATTTTTATGGGTTTGTGGTTCCTTTTGTGTTTGAACTTATGAAATTAAGTAAAGAATCTGGAATGCCTATTAAAATCAGGGCATGTGATACTATGGGATATGGACTTAGTTTTCCAGGCGTTGCACTTCCAAGAAGTGTACAAGGAATCATTTATGGGTTACTGCACCATGCAAGGGTACCCTCAGAGCTTATTGAGTGGCATGGGCATAATGATTTTTATCGTGCTGTAAACAATGCATCTACGGCTTGGTTATATGGTGCATCTGCTGTTAATTGTTCCCTACTTGGAATAGGAGAAAGAACGGGAAATTGCCCCCTAGAAGCCATGGTGATGGAGTATGCACAGCTTAGAGGGACAACTGACGGTATGGATACAACAGTAATAACAGAAATAGCGGAGTACTTTGAAAATGAAATAGGATATGATATACCCCCTATGACCCCCTTTATAGGCAAGAACTTTAATGTTACAAGAGCAGGGATTCATGCGGATGGGCTATTGAAAAATGAAGAGATTTATAATATATTTGATACAGGCAAACTTTTAAATCGTCCTTGTCGTGTAGCAGTATCCAATACATCAGGACTTGCAGGAATAGCCCACTGGATTAATTCTTACTTCAATTTTAAAGATGAAGAGGCTGTAGATAAAAAAGATGAGGTAGTTGTAAAAATTAAAGAGTGGGTAGATGCTCAGTACGATGAAGGAAGAGTAACAGTTATAACTGATGAGGAATTGGAAGAAGTTTTCCTCAAAGTAAAAGGGAACTAGAATTAGATAATAAACAGGAGCTGATTTAATTGATTAATTTGTTCAAAGGGGGAGCCTATTTAATTAATGGGCAAGAAATAGTTGAGGATAACATTAATGCACAGGAAATTATAAAATCAAAAATGGGAAAAACCATAGAAAAGACAGAAGCCTCCAAAAATACTATGGCCTATTCGATTCTGGAGGCTCATAATACTTCAGATAATATGGATAAACTTAAAATAAAATTCGATAGAATGGCCTCTCATGATATCACATATGTAGGTATCATACAAACCGCCATGGCCAGTGGGCTTGAAAGGTTCCCCATACCATATGTATTAACTAATTGTCATAATACACTTTGCGCCGTTGGGGGTACAATCAATGAAGATGACCATATGTATGGTTTATCTGCGGCCAAAAGATTTGGCGGCATATATGTACCTACTCATCAGGGAGTTATTCATTCATATATGAGAGAAATGATGAGTGGTTGCGGCAAAATGATTATAGGTTCTGATAGCCATACCCGTTATGGTGCTCTTGGCACCATGGCTGTAGGAGAAGGGGGACCTGAATTGGTTAAGCAACTTCTTGGTAAAACCTATGATATCGATAAGCCAGAGGTTGTAGGGGTATATCTTACAGGTACTCCCAATAAGGGAGTAGGGCCGCAAGACGTTGCCTTAGCGATTATTGGAGCTGTATTTGATAATGGCTATGTTAAAAATAAGGTGATGGAGTTTGTTGGAGATGGGGTTAAAAATCTTAGTGTAGATTTTAGATGTGGTATAGATGTTATGACTACGGAAACTACCTGTTTATCTTCTATATGGACTACCGATAATAAGGTTAAGGAATACTATGAAATCCACGGAAGAGTTAGGGAATATGCTGAAATTTCACCAAAAGATATCGCTTATTATGACGGGATGGTTTATGTTGATTTATCAAAGATTAAACCAATGATAGCTATGCCATTTCATCCAAGTAATGTATATACTATTGAAGATTTAAATTCAAATCTTTTAGAGATAATAGATAAAGTAGAAAAAACAGCAATCAAACAGTTAGATAATTCAAAGATTAAATTTACCTTGAAAGATAAAATAAGAAATGGAAAATTAATTGTAGATCAAGGGGTTATAGCTGGTTGTGCCGGCGGTACTTATGAAAATATCTGTGATGCAGCAGATATTTTAGGAGGAGTATCTACTGGAGCGGGTAATTTTTCTCTTAGTGTATACCCAGGCAGCCAGCCAATCAATATAACTCTTATGGAAAATGGTGTTATGACAAGACTTGCTACGGCAGGGGCAGTTATAAGGAGCGCTTTTTGTGGACCGTGTTTTGGAGCAGGAGATGTCCCAGCGAATAATGGTTTGAGCATTAGGCATACAACAAGGAACTTCCCTAACCGCGAGGGCTCAAAGCCGGGAGATGGACAAATAGCATCAGTTGCTCTTATGGATGCCCGTTCAATTGCAGCAACGGCGGCAAATAAAGGATTGCTTACAGCAGCTACAGATATTGATGTAAACTTTACAAATCCCAAATATTATTTCAAAAAAGATGTTTATGACAACAGGGTTTATAACGGCTTTGGCAAGGCGGATGATAGGGTAGAAATTAAATACGGCCCCAATATAACACCATGGCCTAATATGCCACCACTAACAGAGAATATTATGCTTAAAGTAGCATCTGTTATAACAGACCCTGTTACAACAACTGATGAATTGATACCCTCAGGGGAAACTTCTTCATATCGCTCTAACCCCTTAGGCCTTGCAGAGTTCACTCTTTCAAGGAAGGATCCTACTTATGTAGGGGAAGCAAAAAAGGTACAAATAATTGAAAAAGCAAGATTAAATGGGGAAAATCCTTTAGAAATTAGTAGTGATTATAAAAAGATATTTAAAACCGTGAGAAAAGTTTATACAGATATAGAGGTAGGCAGTACGGGAGTAGGTAGTGTTATATATGCCATTAAACCAGGAGATGGTTCAGCTAGAGAACAGGCGGCAAGCTGTCAAAAGGTGCTAGGAGGGTGGGCAAATATAGCAAAAGAGTATGCTACTAAAAGATATCGCTCCAATCTTATTAACTGGGGTATGCTTCCCTTTATATTTAAAGAAGAATTACCATTTGAAAAAGGTGATTATATATTTATCCCTGGAATAAGGGAAGCAATAACTAATAAAGCTAATGAAATTAAAGCATATGTTGTACATGACAAGTTAAAAGAATTTACCCTTGAAATGGCGGATTTGACAGACGATGAAAGAAACATTATACTTTCAGGGTGTCTAATCAATTTTTATAAATCCTAATCTAGTGCTTAGGACGTTAGGTATTCGGTTACTGGATGACTAAAAGGAGGGTTATTTGTGAATACGATAATTGAAGAAGCAAAAGAGAAATTTGGTAAACTTATTGAAGAACAGTTGGAAAGAGTAGAGATGATGAAAGCTCAGGAAGATTTTATCAACTATCAGGAACTTGATAAAATCATAATTGGGGTTGCTGGGGGAGATGGCATTGGGCCTGCTATTACAGCACAAGCCGGGAGAATCTTAGAATTTCTCTTAAAGGAAGAAATAGAAAAAGGGAAAGTAGAATTTAGGACAATAGATGGACTTACTATTGAAAATAGAGCAAAAGCCATGAAGGCTATCCCAGAGGACGTTTTAGCTGAACTTAAGGAATGCCATGTAATACTAAAAGGACCTACAACCACTCCAAGAGCAGGAGATCCTTGGCCAAATATTGAAAGCGCTAATGTAGCAATGAGAAAGGAATTAGATCTCTTTGCCAATGTACGACCTGTAAGAGTACCGGAACAAGGTATAGATTGGACTTTCTTCAGAGAAAATACCGAAGGAGCTTATGTACTTGGTTCTAAAGGATTTCATTTAAATGATGATATAGCTTTTGACTTTAAAGTAATGACAACCCAGGGAATTGAAAGGATAGCAAAAGCAGCTTTTGATTATGCAAGGGCCAATGGTAAGAAAAGGGTTACTGTCGTAACCAAAGCCAATGTTGTTAAAACAACAGACGGTAAATTCCTAAATATTTGTAAGGAAGTAGCTAAAGATTATCCTGAAATCGAAATGGATGATTGGTATATTGATATTATGACTGCTAAATTGGTAGATGAAAAAAGAAGAACTCAGTTCCAAGTTTTAGTTCTTCCAAACCTTTATGGGGACATTTTAACCGATGAAGCTGCTGAATTCCAAGGAGGAGTAGGAACAGCAGGAAGTGCCAATATTGGTAAAAGATATGCTATGTTCGAAGCAATTCATGGTTCAGCACCTAGAATGGTAGAAGAGGGAAGAGCAAAATATGCAGATCCAAGTAGTGTTATCCGCGGAGCTTCCATGCTTTTATCCCATATTGGATACATAAGAGAAGCTGAAAAACTTGATAAAGCAATGGACATCTGTTCCCGTGTCGAGAAAAAGCTAGTTATAACAGGAAGAGATACCGGAGCAACCAATGAGGAATTTGCAGATTATATAATGGAAACAATCAAATCCATATAAACCAAGAAAAAGGCTGACATATCGTCAGCTTTTTTGGCGCTTGTTTGTCCACACTTTTATATTTGGGTTGGAAAGTTGACTGTCGACACAATATAAATTATCCTTATAATAGGAATTAATTCATTAATGGTATAGGTATAAGATATTTATATTATGAAAAGATTATTAGGAGGAGTTAATCAATGTTTAAAGAACATGACATAATATTATTTGATTTAGATGGAACCCTTACAGATCCTAAATTAGGAATAACCAAATCCATACAATATAGTTTAAAGCATTTTGGAATTAATGAATCCTGCTTGGATCGATTGGTACCATTTATAGGGCCTCCTTTAAAAGATTCCTTCATGGAATTTTATGATTTCACTGAGGAACAAACGGAGGAGGCAATAAAGAAGTACAGGGAGTACTTTGCGGAAAAGGGCTTATATGAAAATGCTATCTATCCTGGTATATATGAATTACTTGAGGAATTATATAACGGGGGTAAATTCCTATATGTTGCTACTTCTAAACCTACAATTTTTGCTAAAAAGATTCTTGAACATTTTGGTATATCTCGGTTTTTTAAGTCGATTGTAGGGAGTAACCTTGATGGGAGCCGGGTTGATAAAGGAGAAATAATATCCGATGTAATAGAAAACATAGACAATCCAAATTATAATAAGATTGTAATGATAGGGGATAGAAAATTTGATATTATAGGGGCTAGAAAATTAGGATTAGATTCTATAGGGGTACTTTATGGATTTGGTCCATTAGAGGAACTTGAATTGGAAAAACCCACATATATTGCAGAAACAGTAGAGGATTTAAAAAGAAATTTGATTTAAAATATAAAAAGGAGATAAACTAGGCATCGGACATATTAGTAGGACCAAAGATTTCTTTGGTCATACTGGAATGCTAAATATAGATAGATAAGTGGAAAATTAAAAAAATATAAGAATATGTAATAATAATCTCCTCTATTGGTAAAAATATAGTACAAACCAAGGGGGATTTCTTATTGCTCTTGTTATATAAAGAGTAACAATGAATTTAGTATTTATCATAAATATTTAATGCTAAGTTCACATTTTTATTCTATAATCAATCTAAAATATGTGCAAGTTTAACACAAAAACAAGGAGGAAAAGACTATAATGATGGAAAAAGGTAAAAATATTACACATTCAAGTAAAGATTATCCCTTTTATTACCTATTAGAGCCCTCTATAATTAAATTATCAAATAAATTTTTGAGGGGGAAATTAAAGATGAGTAAAAAACTAGTAAGTTCATTACTATGCGTAGTTATGGCTGCTTCTATCTTCGTAGGATGTGGTAAACAGGCAAACCAGCCTAACCAAGGAGAAACACCCGGAACAGAGGGAAATACATCTACACAGGGGGCAAATCTAACCCTTTGGAGCATTGCTACAGAAAGTGACGCATTCCATAGTGCTTATACAAGGGCGATAGCTGATTTTGAAGAGGCAAATGCAGGGGTAAAAGTTAAACACGAAACTTTTGAAAATCAATCATATAAAACAAAAATTAAGTCAGCAGTAGCTGCTAACGAACTTCCAGATATATTCTTCACCTGGGGCGGAGGGTTTTCTAGACCATTTATAGATGCAGGAAAGGTTTTACCTCTTGATGATTATTTTGCACCATACCAAGGTCAAATATCTGATGCAGCCCTTTCAAATGTAATGTATGATGGAAAGCTATATGGTTCTACTTTCACAACTCCATTATCAGCAATTTTTTATAATAAAAAGTTATTTGATGATAATGGAATAAAGGTTCCAACGAACTGGGATGAATTTATAGCTGCTTGTAAAACATTGAAGGATAATGGTATCACACCAATAGGTATTAGTGCAAAGGATACGTGGGTAATTGCCATGACCCATGATAACCTAGTATTAAAATCGGCAGGACCAGAAAAGGTAAATGCAGCCCTCACAAAATCCGGACAAAGTTATAATGATGCCGATTTTATAAATGCCTCAGCTAAACTTAGAGAATTAATAGATATGGGTGCTTTTCCAGAAGGTGCAGCAGGGTTATCTAATGATGAAGCCAGTGCGATGTTCTATAATGGTACCGCTGCAATGTATACAACAGGAAGTTGGATGGCAGGTTCCATTCAAACAGACCCTGAAAATCCTGAAGACTTTGATGTATATCCATTCCCTGCGGTAGGAGGTAATGGGAAAGCAACTGACCTTATGGGTGGGGCAACGGATTCATTTATGGTAAATGCAGCAACTCCTAATAAAGACATTGCAGCTAAGGCAGCATTTGAAATAACAAAAGGTATTTCGAAATATGCTTATCTTGATGGAGCAGGCATAGCGGCTTGGCAGGTGGATTACGATGATAGTCCTGTTCCTGAACTTACTAAAAAAGTAGCAGAACTTGCATCTACAGCAACATCGTTTACAATTTGGTATGATACTTTAATGGAAGCGGAAGACGCAGGTGAATATTTAACATTATTACAAGAACTGTATATGGGTAATATTAGTCCTGAAGATTTTGCTAAGGGAATGGATAATCAGCTTAGCAAATAAAATTCATAAGAGCGTGCGATTTCTGCACGCTTTTATTATGAAAGGTTTTAATCTAAGAAAGCATTAGAATGGAGGTTTAAAATGGATTCTGTAAGAAGAAACAAACTTGCCATATTTTTATTTATCCTTCCCGCCCTTATACTATTTGCTAGTATTATAATTTTACCAATTTTTATGTCTGGATACTATAGCCTACTAAAATGGGATGGCATCACCAAGGGAACATTTATTGGATTTAGCAATTACTTAGAATTGTTCACCAGTAAGTCGGCAGGGTTCCAAAGAACATTTATTAATGCGTTTTTACTTGCATTTTTATCTGTATTTATTCAACTACCTATATCCCTTGGATTAGCATTGTTATTATCAAAAGGGGTAAAGGGAGAAGGATTTTTTGTATCGGTATTTTTTGTACCAGTATTGATTTCGACAGTAGTTATAGGACAGCTCTGGATGAAAATCTATAATCCTGAATATGGTATTATAAATGTTACACTAAGGGCTATAGGGCTTAGTAAGTGGGCAAAACCTTGGCTGGGAACTCAGGAAACGGCCTTAGGGGCAGTATTTGTTCCAATACTATGGCAATATGTCGGATATCATATGCTTCTTATGTATGCGGGCATTAAATCGATTTCAAATGACTACAGGGAAGCAGCTAAAATAGACGGGGCAACTGAATGGCAAATAGCAAGACATATTATTATTCCCATGATTAAACCAGTTTTGAAAATTAGTGTTATCTTTGCAGTAACGGGCTCCCTTAAGGCTTTTGATTTAATTTATGTCTTGACTAATGGAGGACCGGCTCATGCCAGTGAAGTACCAAGTACATTAATGGTAGATATGATTTTTGGGAGAAACCGATATGGTTTCGGTAGTTCTATTGCTATTTTTATAATATTCTTATGCTTTTTCTTTGCCATTGGGATTCAAAAGGCATTTAAGACGGAGGTGGAGTAGATGAAAAAGTCACGAAGTTCAGATATAGGAAAGGTTATAACATATTCTGTATTAATTATATGGACCTTAATAAATCTATTTCCTCTTTATTGGATGTTGACATTTTCCCTAAAAAGCAACAGAGAAATCTTTGGGCAAAATGTTATAGGGCTACCTAGGGAATGGTTGTGGTCTAACTATAGGGCTGCATTAACAACTGGTAATATGGGACTGTATTTTTTAAACAGCTTTATAGTTACAGCCATAACAATTGTATTAACAACAGTGATTTCATTAANGGCATCTTATGCTTTAACAAGGCTTGAATGGAAGGGGAGAAATGCTTTAAATAGCATTTTTATGCTAGGACTTACAGTTCCAATCCATGCATCTCTTTTACCTATATTTATAATTTTACGTAATTTAAAAATGACCAATTCCTATCAAGCATTAATTATACCTTATACTGCATTTGCCCTTGCTATGGCAATTATGATTTGCAATGGATTTATTTCGGGTATCCCTAAAGAATTGGAGGAAGCAGCTTGTATTGATGGAAGCGGAGTGTATGGGATTTTCTTTAGAATTATATTACCCCTTATGAAGCCAGCACTTTCTACCATAGCTATTTTTACTTTTCTACAAGCATGGAATGAGCTTATGTTTGCTGTTATTTTTATTAGTGAATCAAGATATAGAACCTTATCTGTAGGTATTCAAACCCTATCAGGGGCCTATACAACTGCATGGGGGCCCATAGGGGCAGCTCTTGTTATTGCCACTTTCCCAACCTTGATTGTATATATGTTTGCCAGCAGAAAAATTCAAGAAAGTTTAATGGCAGGGGCTATTAAAGGATAAACATAAGGAGGTATGTAATGAAACTTAACAATTCTTATATGGAAAAAGCAAAAAAANTGGTATCACAAATGACCCTAGAAGAAAAGGCAAGTCAACTTACTTATAATTCACCAGCAATTAAAAGACTTAATATTCCTGCTTATAATTGGTGGAATGAGGCACTGCATGGTGTTGCTAGGGCTGGGACAGCTACTAGTTTTCCTCAGGCAATTGGATTAGCGGCTATGTTTGATGAAGAATTTTTAAAAAAGATTGCCGATATTATAGCCGAAGAAGGAAGAGCAAAATATAATGAAAGCACAAAGCACGAAGATAGAGATATATATAAAGGGTTAACATTTTGGTCCCCAAATGTAAATATATTTAGAGATCCTAGGTGGGGAAGGGGACATGAAACTTATGGTGAAGATCCATTTTTATCTTCTAGACTAGGGGTAGCTTTTATAAAGGGCTTGCAAGGAGATAAGGAAGTAATGAAATCGGCAGCTTGTGCAAAACACTTTGCTGTCCATAGTGGCCCAGAGGATTTACGCCATGAATTTAATGCTGAAACAAACCAAAAAGATTTATGGGAAACATATTTACCTGCTTTTGAAGCCTGTGTAAAAGAAGGCAAAGTTGAATCAGTTATGGGAGCTTATAATAGAACTAATGGAGAACCTTGCTGTGGAAGTTATACCCTTCTTCGAGATATTTTAAGAGAAAAATGGGAATTTGAAGGCCATGTGGTATCTGATTGCTGGGCAATTAAAGATTTTCATATGTATCATATGGTAACTAGCACTCCACAAGAATCAGTAGCCTTGGCCATTGATTCAGGTTGTGATTTAAATTGTGGTAATATGTATTTGGTACTATTACAAGCTTTAGGCGAAGGATTAATAACAGAAGAACATATCACAAGGGCTGCGGAAAGATTATTTGCAACTAGGTTCAAATTAGGCCTTTTTGAAGGTAGTGAATTTGATAATATTCCTTATGAGGTAGTAGAATCTAAAGAACATATAGAGATTGCTATTGAAGCAGCAAGAAAAAGTATAGTATTATTAAAGAATGATGATATTTTACCTATTGATAAAAGTAAAGTTAAGACCATAGGAGTTATCGGTCCTAATGCCAATAGTAGGCTTGCTCTTAAGGGTAATTATTATGGAACATCCTCAAGATATATTACTTTACTTGAAGGAATTCAAGACGAGGTAGGAGAAGATATTCGTGTATTATATTCAAAGGGATGTGAACTGGTTAAGGATAGGACTGAAAATTTAGNCCAATCCCATGATAGACTTATGGAAGCAGTAACTGTAGCAGAACATAGTGATGTTGTAATTTTATGTCTTGGTCTTGACGAAACAATAGAAGGGGAGGAAATAGACGAGGGCAATAATTATGGCTCAGGGGATAAAAAGGATTTAGAATTACCGGAAGTGCAGAAAATGCTATTAGAAAGAATAGTAGCAGTGGGTAAACCAGTTATCCTTAGCCTTATAGCAGGAAGCGCCATTAATTTAAGTTATGCTCATCAAAACTGCAGTGGAATACTACTGGCTTGGTATCCGGGAGCAAGGGGAGGCAAGGCTGTAGCAGATATCTTATTTGGAAAGACTTCTCCTTCTGGAAAACTTCCCATTACATTTTATAAAACCCTCGATAATATGCCATCCTTTACAGATTATTCCATGAAGAATCGTACTTATCGATATATTGAAGAAAAGCCGTTATACCCTTTTGGATATGGGTTAACCTACGGGGAAATAGTATGCACCGGTGCAGAGCTTCTAGAAGTAGTTGAGATTGAAAAAGATATAAAAGTTGAAATTTCATTGGAAAATAAAGAAACGATAGCAACAGAAGATGTAGTACAAGTTTATATAAAAGATGAAGAATCACAATATGCAGTTAGGAATACAAGTTTATGTGGATTTTCTAGAGTTTTTTTAAATCCTAATGAAAGCAAAAAGATTACCATATCTATTCCTTTTGATTCTTTAAAGGCAGTCAATGATGCAGGAGAGAAAANCTTAGATAGTAAAAACTTTATTCTTTATGTAGGAACTTCAGGGGTCGATGAAAGAAGTGAAGAATTAACAGGGAAAAAATCTATTAGTATACCCATCACCCTATAATATTTAGAAAGGTATCCGATAGAAACCATGGGAAATATGATAAAAAAAATTAAAGAATGGTTTTACTCAAAAAGGTTAAAAGAAAAAGTAAGATTCTTATTCCTAATGTTAATTGTCTCCTATATCACTATATTCTTTTTGATATATTCTGTTTTCATTAGGAAGAATATGATTGAATATATGATGGATAATAATTATAACTCAATGGTTTCTATCGGGAATAACCTTAATATCGAGTTAGGAGCAATAAGCTCAATGAGTAAACTTATTATGACTAATAAAAATGTGGTGGATTATTTAAAGAGTAATAAAGATAAAAATAGCAGATTACCCCAAAATGCTATTACATCTATATATGATATTAGTAATACCTTTAATTACATATCTTCTGTGTATATATTTAGATTAGATGAGGATTATATAGATATTGGTAGGGAAGTTACCTATGTAGATAAAAAAATTATTAACAGTGAAAAATGGCGTGAAGAAATATTTGAAAAAGCAGGTTCTTATGTCATAAAAATTAATGGAGATGGGGCATTTTCAACAAGAACTGGGACTCCTATTATATCTTTTGTACGGGTCATTAATGATATGGATACTCAAAAACCCATAGGGTTGATAGTCATTAACTTAACTACGAATATACTTGAAAATACATATAAAGATATGATAAATAATGATAAGGGTTTTTGTTACTATGATAAAGATGCTAACATCCTATTTGGAGAGAAGATAGAAGAATTTTCCTATCAAGTAAAAATAGGCGACGAAAAGTTTAAACAGGTGGCAATACAAGGATTAATTAATTCCAAAGTATTATCCTATTATAATGTTCCGGATACCCCCTTTATTATAGCTAAGATTGAAAATCTTTATATTAGCAAATATATTTCTCCCCAGGGAATTATGATAATAACAATTATTATAGCCTTAACCATAGTATGTTTAGTTATTATTGGAGTTTTTATTTCTGTATATATTATTAAACCCATTGAAAAACTTGTACAATATATAGATATATCAAATTTCGGGTGGTCTAAAAAGGAAAGCACACTATTATCTGATAACCCAATGAAATACCTAAAAAAAATTAATGATAATAAATTGGTCGAAATTAATCGATTGGTTGAAGAATTATTAGAAAATGAAAAGGCAAAGCAAAGAGCCGAATTAGAAGTTTTACAAGAACAGATAAAACCTCATTTCTTATATAATACCCTAGGTACCATAGCAGATCTAGCTATACAAAATAATGATAATGAAGTTTATGATGCTATTGAAACCTTGGGAAATTTCTATAGAAAATTTTTAAGTAAGGGTAGCAAAGAAATCACCCTAAGGGATGAAATAGCCATTGTAAAGAACTACCTAAAACTTCAAAACTTAAGATATGAAGGGGTGTTCGAAGATATATATGATTTACAAGAAGAATTGCTAGATATTAGGGTACCGAAATTAATACTACAACCCCTAGTAGAAAATAGCCTATATCATGGAATAAGACCAAAAGGAGAAAAGGGAATTATAAAGATATCTGTTTATAAAAAGGATAAAAAGGTTCATATTACTGTTTATGACAGTGGAATAGGTATGGATAAGGAACAAATATCAACAATGATAAAGGGAAATAATAAAAAAAGCTTCGGCTTTAAGAGAACAATGGATAGGATAGGATATTATTATAGTATTGAGGATGTTTTCGATATTAGAAGCGAAGAAGGGGTATACTGTGAAGTTGATATTAAAATCCCCATATAAGGGAGGGTATAATGTATAAGGTAATGATAATAGATGATGAAAGAGCAATTAGGAATCTCCTAAAAAGGCTTATAGATTGGGAAGAACTTGGACTAGAAGTAGCTGGGGAAGCGGCTAGTGGTATTGAGGCCATTAATATCATTGATGAAGTACAACCAGATATAGCTTTTGTGGACATCAAAATGCCATTTATGGATGGTATTGAGTTTTCAAAACTTGCAATTAATCAGTATCCAAATTTGAAGGTTATTATTTTAACTGCTTTTGGAGACTTTGATTATGCGAGAGAATGCATAGGAGTAGGAGTATGTGATTATCTCTTAAAGCCCATTGTCAGAACTGAAATACAAGAAACCTTACATAGAATAATAAACAGATTAGAAACAGAGCCAAGGAAAGAGCGGGAAAATGAAATTACATATCAAGAAAGTAATACCACCCATAAAATAAAAGAATACATAAATAAAAATTATATTAAAGCAGATTTAAATTTAACATCCATAGCCCAAGTTTTCGGCTTTAACCCTAGTTATTTAAGTAGGCTATTTAAAGTTGAATCAGGAATGAATCTTAGTGATTATCTTTTAAAATGTCGGATAGAAAAAGCAATGGAATATGCAAAAAAAGGTAGCTTAATGTATATAACTGCTAAGATGGTAGGAATACCAGACCCTAATTATTTTGGAAAATGTTTTAAGAAATATACAGGAGAAAGTTATTCTGATTTTATAAAAGATAAATGTGATCAAAATCTATGAAAGAATGCAGAGTAAGAATCTGCATTCTTTCATAGATGATTTAAATTTTCCCATTCCAAATATAGGTTTTCCAGTTGTGCTTCTAATTTTAGCTTTTGTTCATATATAGATGTAGATTTTTCAGGATTGGTGTATATATCCTCAAGATTTAGCTTTTTATCACATTCTTTTATTTGATATTCTATTTCATGAATTTGATTTTCAATATCTTCGATTTGAGATTGGAGTCTTCGTAGATTGGTCTGTTCTTCTTTTTTTCTAAGCCAATCTTCTTTTATCGAAGAGGGCTTTTTATTTTGTGATGTTGTATCATTAGAGGTATTAGGTTTAAGTTGAGTCCTTTTTTCAATATAGTAATCGTAATTTCCAAGGTATTCCTTGATTCCCCTAGGATTAAGCTCTAGTATTCTAGTAGCTGTCCTATTGATAAAATATCTATCGTGGGATATATAAAGTACAGTACCCCTATAACTATTTATGGCATCCTCAAGGACTTCTTTAGATAATAAATCCAGGTGGTTTGTTGGTTCATCAAGGAGTAGAAAATTCCCTTCTGAAAGCATAATTTTAGCTAAAGATNCCCGCCCTTTTTCCCCGCCACTTAAGGTAGAAATTTTTTTGAAAACCTCGTCGCCCTTAAATAAAAATGCAGCTAAAACATTTCTAATTTCTCCATGGGTTAATGTTGGATAGGAATCTGAAATTTCGTCAATAATAGTTTTGTTACAGGAAATATTTTGATGTTCCTGATCGTAATAGCCGATTTTTACATTAGCACCTAGATTAAAAGAACCATCATCGCAGTTAGTTTGATTTAAAATGATTCTAAAAAGCGTTGTCTTTCCTACTCCATTAGGTCCTATAAGCGCTACTTTTTCACCTTTTTTTAAATCAAAGGATACATTTTCAAAAAGTTTTTTGCTATTATAAGCCTTAGATAGATTTTCTACATGAACAATATCATTGCCACTTTGAATTTTAGGCTCTAGATTAAGTGTCATAGAAGAAGGAAGTGCCTCTGGTTTTTCTATTTTATCGATTTTTTCTAAAGCTTTTTCGCGGCTTCTGGCCCTTTTTATTGACTTTTCACGGTTAAAAGAACGAAGGGTTTGAATTACTTCTTCTTGACGTTTAATTTCTTTTTGTTGATTTAGGTATTGATTAAGTTGTATTTCGCGATTAATCATCTTGTGTTTTGCATAAAAGGAGTAATTACCGTTATAGACCGATGCATTATTGTTTTCGATTTCAATAACCTTTGTCGTGATTCTATCTAAGAAATACCTATCATGGGATATTATAATAGCAGTTCCGGGGTAACTTTTAAGAAAGTCTTCCAGCCACTCAATAGCATTGATATCAAGATGGTTAGTAGGTTCATCCAAAAGTAAAACTGACGGGGAAGATAATAATATTCTTGCTAAGGCAATCCGGGTTTTTTCCCCACCGGATAAGATAGATACAGGTTGTGTAAATTGTTCTTCCCTAAAACCTAATCCCTTTAACACGCCTCTGATTTGGCTTTTGAAGCTATAGCCGTTTTTTTCTTCAAATTGATGTTGTAGGGTAGAATATTGATTCATGAGGTTAGTTAGGGTATCATTTCCATGGGTACTCATTTCTTTTTCAAGGAGACGAAGGTTTGCTTCCATTTCAATGAGATCTTGAAAAACTAAAAGCATCTCATCAAAAATATTATTATTAGTATTTATCTCCATATTTTGAGAAAGATATCCTAAGGATACCTCTTTAGGCTTAAAAATTTCACCGCTATCATAGGAGATTTCACCGGCCAGTATTTTAAATAGTGTGGACTTTCCGGCACCATTAATTCCTACAAGAGCAACTTTTTCTTTTTCTTCTATTTGAAAAGTAATATCCTTAAGAATTATATCTGTTCCAAAGGATTTATTTATATTTTTGCATGCTAGAATCATATTGACACCTCAATTTATTAACATATGGATAAAAGTGTAAGGTTTTTAAAATATAAACCTATAATATTTAATATGATATCAAAAAATACATATTAAAGAAAGGTATGATTGACATATTTTTTATAAGAATGTTATACTTTAGACATAGTTTTGTTGAAGGGAGAGAATAGGGATTGAGCGAAAATAGAAGAATTTCAATAGCGGTTATTAAGCGATTACCAAGGTATTATAGATATTTAGGGGAACTCCTTGAAAATGATATTACTCGGATTTCATCTAAGGAACTTAGTATACGAATGGGGGTTACAGCCTCACAAATTCGTCAAGACTTAAACAACTTTGGAGGTTTCGGACAACAAGGATATGGTTATAATGTGGAATATTTATACGAGGAGATTGCCAAAATATTAGGGATTAACAATACATATAAGGTTATTATTGTTGGAGTAGGTAATCTAGGACAAGCTTTAGCAAACTATATAAAGTTCGAGCAAAGAGGCTTTATTCTTAAAGGTTTATTTGATGTTAACCCAAGATTAATTGGGATGACCATAAGAGGGATAGAGGTAAGAGATATAGATGAAATGGAATCTTTTATTAAGGAAAATGAAATCGATGTGGCTTATTTGACTTTGCCAAAGACAAGAGTGAGAAAGGTTGCAGAGGATTTAACAAAATGGGGAATTAAAGGACTCTGGAACTTTTCACCGGTTGATATTGAAGTTTCTCCTGATGTCATAGTAGAGGATGTGCATTTATCCGATAGTCTAATGACTTTATCTTATAAAATTAATAGAAGGATGCTTAGAAAGGAAGCAGAATCAAAAAAATAGTATAAATGAATGGAAGTGTAAGGGTAAACTATGAATCTATTTGACTTTTTTATTAGTCCTATTGCGGGAAGTGTAATAGGATACTTTACTAATTGGCTTGCGATAAAAATGCTTTTTAAACCCCACGAAGAAAAAAGGGTGTTAGGGATTAAAGTTCCATTTACTCCCGGACTTATTCCTAAAGAAAAAGACAAAATAGCAAAAAAAATAGGGGTAACCGTAGGGGAACATCTTCTTTCTGAAGATGCAATAGTAAAAATTCTTATAGAGGAGAGGACTGTTGAAAGTATCCATAATAGGATATCGAATACTTTCTCCAATCTAAAAGAAAAAGAAGAAGGCATAGATGAAATGCTGGACTTTCTCTTGGGAGAGGATAAAATAAAAAGTTTAAAACTGATAGAAGATTACCTTGCGGGGTTTATTCTACAGAAGATTAGTTCTCCAGATTCCCTGGATAGGGTTGCGGAATTTATTACAGGACAAATAGAAAAAATATTAGATAAAAATGTGGCAGATATTAATGTAGATAGGCTGATACAAATTGACTTTATAAAAAATGACTTCTTAAAACAATGGGCGATTGACCTGGTAATAAGTTCAAAAGATAAGCTTAGGCAAGAGGATGCAACCTTATCTAAAATTATCCCCCCTGCCATAAGTAGTGGCATTAAGGATATGATTAAAAGTCAAATTCCGAACTATATGCCTATTTTATTAAGTTATATGGACAAACCCTCAATACAAGATAAAGTCAAAAAACTGTTAGTAGGCATCATTGAAGCTAATGTAGGGAAATTAGGACTTATGTTTGTTGATGAAAAAAGGGTGTATGATAAACTCGTTCATTACCTCGGAGAATATATAGAAAAAGATGAAAATCAAAAAGAAATAATAAAGCAAATAGAAGAATTTATCAATTATATCCTAGAAAAGCCTATAGGGTATTGGGTAAAGAGGATTGAATTTATCAGTGAAAAAGATAAAATAGAAAAAATATATGATAATATAATTTTCTATGTAAGCGATGGCGAAAACATAAATATATTCAAATCAAAACTTAGGGATTATTTATCTTACCAAGGAGATATGAATATCCTTGATATCGCTAAAAGATTTAAACCTAGCATATTATATGATATTAAAAAGTGGATTAAAACACATCACAAGGTACAAAAAGAAGAATTAAACCAGCTAGTTAAAAACCTTATTGCAAAGGAATTAGAAAAGATATTACAAATGCCAATTTCTAAATGGATGGAAGGATTACAACCTTCCACTGAAGAAACAATTAAAGAGTCGATATTGAAATTCTATAAGGATTTCGTTATAAATCATTCCGCTGATATTACTAAAGTGGTAAACATTCCCCATATAGTTGAGGAAAGGATTATAGAATTTGAAACGGATTATGCAGAGAAAATCATTTTATCGGTTGTAGATAAGGAGTTAAAGGCAATAACCTGGCTAGGAGCCGTTTTAGGATTTATAATAGGATTTTTCCCGGTAATTTTTAATATATAAATACGATAAAAAGCTAAGTTCGGTTTGAACTTAGCTTTTTATCGGCTCTTAAACATCTCACCAAAATTATCTGTATTGTCTCTTTTACTTTTTCCATTGCTAATTGTAATATCTAAAATAAAATTAGAAACATATATTTCATCAATAAAATTGCCTGAGGGAGTGTTTCTAAGCTCTTTTTTAATTGACTCAATAAAATAATTGGTTCCATCTTTTTTTGTAATATTATTATAATCAAGGGTAGGGATGATACTTAATATAGAGGATTCTAATTCCTTTATTTGTGATTCGGTTATATTGGGTTGAGAAACAGTAATGTAAAAATCAACAGCTAAGCTATGGTTCTCCCCATCAGAAGATTGGATGGAAGCATACATTTTTTTAATTGAAATGCCTTTTTCCTTCTGGGAAAAGGGAGATAGGGAAGGATAAATAACAGTAATGGTAATAAAAACAGAGGATAAAATCAATATGCAGGAAAACAGAATAATAATCAATATCCATTTTATATTGTATGAAGATTGGTTTTTTGCCATAATAGTTCACTCCTAATAGTTTATATGGATTCCGGGTAGGATTAGATAGGGATTTTTACCCTAGGATTTTCTATTTATATATGTATCGGTGATATTATATTGAAAGCTTAAATAAACTTTACAAACAAGAGTGGGGGATTAAATATATAATAATATTTAATCTAGTTGTAATAATAATTCAATATTTATCTTTTACAATGGATATATGCTTATCCATAAAAATAGATATATAGAAACTTTAGGGGGTCACAGGATGAAAAAGTGTGTTTTTAGATTGAGTGCATTTGTCTTGGTGCTGCTTTTACTAACTAATAATCTTTGGGCAAAGGAAGAAGGAAATTATGGATCTCCCCTTGGAATATATGAAGGTGAAATTGGCATTAAGATTATTAGCTTTTCCAAAAACTGGGCATCTGTAGAAAAATTAAAAACAATCTATGAAGAACTTCTTGAAAATTTTCATGGAGAGGAAATTTTTTACTTATCTACTATATACATTTACCCCGATTCCCCTGATGGAGTTGCAGGTCGTTATTACGAAGACTATGAAATTGATAATAAGGGAAAATACATATATAAAAAGAGCCGCTCTATAGAAATATTTAATGGAAATCAGTATACGGATATATCTCAATTTGCAAGGGTATTATCCCATGAATATGGGCATCATTTCACACTATACTATCTGTTAACCGGGGAAAATAAAAACTTCAATCAATGGAAAGAAACGGACTATGCAAAAATCAGGGGATTATTAGATAATAAAGATGTGGAATATTTTTCAGTTAATACGGTAGAGTATATTCATGAATGGGATATTTCAGAGATTGCTGCAGAAGATTATGTACAGCTTTTTGGCTCTCCTACAGCTAAAAAATCCATAGTTTACAAGGATGTGCAAGAAAGAGTGGATAATAATATAAAGGAGTATTATTATTCTACTAATAGTTTTAATCTTCTTCCACAGGAGAACTTGTCGATTCCCTTAGCAGCAGATGTGCCGGGGCTTTATCTTTATTGGCTTGAATTAGCAGGATATACTACTATAGACCCCAAATTGCCAATAAAGCCTACCCTGACAATTAAGAAATATAAGGAGGTTATGCCCGGATACTGGCAGTATGAAATCTCTTGGAATCCAATTTTATTTAACGATAAAGAATATGAATACACATTAGTATCTTACCCGGCGGAAGATAATAATTTTCCAAGACCCATAAAAACAGTATTAACAGGGGAACCTATGAAAGCTTACATAGGTAGTGCTATTAATTCTAATAATAAGGACACAAATAGATTAATATTAGACGATCAGTATAAAGGGGACTATTATTTTAGGCTTTTCATTAAAGATTCTAAAGGCTTTATTTTTTCAACAGAACCTATGAAATTTAATTTTGGTAACGAGAAAAAAGACTCAGTTTATAGAATGACGGATGTACCGCAAGGACATTGGGCCAGGGAATCTATCCAAACAGTTATAGACAAAAAAATAGCCAAGGGGTATGAGGACGGTTCTTATAAGCCAAATAATAAAATAACAAAAGCGGAGTTTATGACTATGTTAATGAGAGCCATAGATTATAAAGTAGTTGGAGGAAAAAACAATGCTCATTGGTTTATAAAAGAAGGATATTTTGAAGGGGCTAAGAAATTAAATCTTATAACAACTGCAGATTATGGCCATGATTATGGAAACTTAGATTTTGATGAGGCTATTACAAGAGAAGAAGTAGCCTTTATGGTAGGGAAAATTCTTAAGGGGCTAGGCTATGGGGAATCTGTTAATTATTCTGGAAGGTTTTCGGATACAAAAAATATAAAGCACAAAAAGGAGTTTGCTATAACAACATATTATTACATTATGGATGGATATTTAGATGGTACCTTTAAGCCCTTTCATACAACTACTAGGGCAGAGGCTGCAAGGATAATTTATAAATTATTGGATTTTACAGATTAATAAAAAACTCCGGGTAAATCGGAGTTTTTTATGTTAATTTATCTAATTCAATGATAAAATAAAAATAAACATAATAAAGTGGTGAAAAGATATGGTCAATATAAGGAAAGCCGATATAAAAGATATAAATCCTTTATTTGCCTTATGGAAAGAATTAATCATATCTCATATGGGTAAAAGAGTTGTTTATCCATTATCCGGTGTATGGAGGGAAGAAAAAACAAAAGAGTTACAATGGGCTATTGAAAGTGAACGTATTATTATTTATATTGTAGAATCAAACGATATTATTTTAGGTTATATTAGGGGAAGTGTACGAAGAAACCCACCACTATACGATATAGTATATGAAGGAAATATAGAAGAAATCTATATAAATCCAAAGTTTAGGAGACAGGGTTATGCTACTTTATTAGCAAATGCTATTATAAAGGAATTTGAAAAAAGAGAAATTGCTTTTATTAATCTTCATGTTGGTATTGGAAACAAAGGTGCCCAAGTATTTTGGAAAGACTTAGGATTCGATACCATATCATTTTATAAGAGGCGTAGGATAGGGGGGAGAATGATGAATCTACCGTGGAATAAAAAGGAGCCAAAATTAAAATTAGAATTATTAAAAAAGAGTAATGTCCCTATCCTAATTCTAGATAATGTTTGGCATAATATCTTTCCTCCTGATAAGAAAACAAGAACAATACTGATATTAGAGGGAAAATTAAGCACCTTACTTAAACAACAGGGGCAGTTAAATAATAATCTTAAGGATTACTTGAAGTTAAAGAAAAAAATGATGGATGGGATACTAGAACTTACTACAGAGGTATTTACCAATGAGAATGAAAGAGCTAAAAAAGAAATGGAAAGAAACCAAAGAAATATTTTAGAGATAAATAGAAAAATAGAAGAAATTCAAGTTAGGCTAGATAAGATTCCTAAAGAAATAGAAGAAACTAATGGAAAGCTTTTGAGAGAAAGCGTTAAGGTATGCTATAAAGAGATGCGAGAACATCAGGAATATTTGAATGAATTAAACTCATGGATTGAGGAAACAAGGGAAAAATTAAAGAAGAAGTTAGAAAAAAAGGTGTTTCACGAGGAGAAAGCAACACAAATCTATACTTACCTACATAATTTGATAGGAGCGGAATTTATTGAGTATTTAGATAAACATTATTGGCGGTGATAAAATGATTGTAGGTATAGGAACGGATATAATCGAAATTAGAAGAATAGAGGAGGCTATCAAAAGAAATCCTAAATTTACAAATAAATGCTTTACTAAAGAAGAACAGGAGTTATTTAAGGATAAAAATAATAGTATTCAGACTATAGCAGGCACTTTTGCTGCTAAGGAAGCAGTAGTTAAGGCAATGGGAACAGGATTTAGAGGATTTGGGATACAGGATATAGAAATCCTTAGGGATAAAAAAGGTAAGCCCTATGTAAATTCATATAGTAATGCTAGATTAATATTTAATGAGTTAAACATTGCAGATGTTTTAATTAGTATATCTCATTGTAGGGATTATGCAGTAGCTTACGCATTAGCTAAGAGGGGGGGAAGTTATGAAGGTATGTAGTGGAAAGGAAATGGAAGTCATAGACGATATTACCATCAATAAGATAGGCATACCAGGGATTGTGTTAATGGAAAATGCATCTATATGTATTTTGAATGAAATAAAAAAAGATTTAAGAGGTATTACAAACCCCAAAGTGTCCATTATTTGTGGGCAAGGAAATAATGGTGGGGATGGTCTTGGGGCTGCAAGGCATCTATTTAATCGAGATATAGATGTGACCATAATTTTTATCGGGGATTATCTTTTATTAAAAGGTGATGCTAGGATGAATTTTGATATTGCTCGAACCCTTCAAATACCCATGGAGATACTAAAAGAAGGAGTTTTTATAGATGATGAAATTGCAAACCTAATTCAAAAAAGCGATATCATAGTAGATGCCATTTTTGGAACAGGATTATCTAAAAAAATAAAGGGGGTTTTTAGCGATCTAATTGACTTAATTAATTTTTACGGAAAACATATTATTTCAGTGGACATTCCTTCGGGCGTTGATTCTAAAACAGGAGCTATTTTGGGTAATGCGGTAAAAGCTAATAAAACGATTACCTTGGCATTGCCTAAAAGTGGCCTTTATTTATATCCTGGGACAGAATGTGTAGGGGAATTAGTTATTGGGGATATAGGGATTCCAAAAATAGTGATAGATGAAATAGAATTAAAAATGAATGTACTTAAGAATGAAGAAATAAAAAGCCTTATTCCTAAGAGACCGCCAAGAAGTAATAAAGGAACTTATGGGAGAGTTCAAGTGATTGCAGGATCAAAGGGAATGACAGGGGCAGCAGCCCTCTCGTGCAAAGGGGCCTTTAGAATTGGAGCCGGTGTAGTTAATTTGGCCGTTCCAGAGAGTATAAACTATGTTTTAGAAGAAAAGTTGACGGAAGCAATTACTACCCCTCTCCCAGAGGACAGTGGAAAGATATGTGAAAAGAGTTTTGATACAATAAAATCTCAACTTGAAAAGGCTACAGTAATAGCCGTAGGGCCAGGGATGGGGCAAACTTTGGAAATCGTAAAGTTTATGGAAAAACTTATTACAAATACAACTGTTCCCTTGGTAGTTGATGCAGATGGGATTAATGCTATTGCAAAAAATATTAATATGTTAAAAAACTTAAGGGTACCTGTTGTTCTGACACCCCATCCAGGAGAAATGGGAAGATTAACAGGTAAAAGCATTGAAGAAATATTATCAGAACCCATAGAAATTGTAAGGGAATTTTGCCATAGGTGGAATATAATTTTGGTGTTAAAAGATGCTAGAACTATAATAGGACATCCCGATGGAGAAATATACATTAATACAACAGGAAATTCTGGAATGGCTGTTGCAGGTTCAGGAGATGTGTTAACTGGGATTATCTCGGGGTTGATTGCCCAAGGAATGAATCCCTATAAGGCAGCGGTATTAGGAACATTTTTACATGGCAAGGCGGGGGATTTAGTAGCCAATGAATTAGGTTTACATGGAATGCTAGCAGGGGATATATGTAATTGCATTCCAAAAGCAATTAAACTATACTATGAAAATTAGGAGGATGTAATATGAAAGCTAAAGATATTATGCAAAGAAATGTAATGTATGTAAAAAGAGATGCACGAATAGAAGAGGTTGCTAAAATATTATTTGAAAATAAGATAAGTGGAGTTCCGGTTGTGGAAGATGATAAGACAGTGATTGGCATAGTTACCGAAAAAGATTTATTGGTTAAGGATAAAGAACCAAGATTTCCGTCATATGTAGAGTTTTTGGGGAGTATAATATTCGTAGAGGGAGTAAAACAATATGATGAAGAGCTAAGAAAATTAGCGGCGACTGTTGCAGAAGAAATCATGACAAAGAATGTTTATACCATTACTGAGGAGGCTCCAGTCGAAGAAATTGCAAAAATCATGGTGGAAAAGGGTGTAAACCGTGTACCGGTAGTTGATGGGAAAGGAAAGCTAATAGGCATTATAAGCAGAGCTGATATGTTAAAGACAATCTTATAGTTTTATGGGGGGATTGCGTGAAAAAATTAAAAGCCTTATTTTTAGCAGTTACTATGGGATGTGTTATTCTTACCTCCTGTGCTCCTAAAAAGGTTCAAAAGTCACCTATAGAAGAAATTAATGACAAACTAATGACTATGGAAACCTATGGATGCATTGCTGATTTAACTTATATTTCCAATAAGGGGGAAAATACATATAAGACAAAGCAGTATTATAGAACTACGGGGGAGTATAGAGTTGAAATGATTGCTCCCGAGGAGGTAAAAGGCCTAGTAACTGTATATGATGGAGAAAAGGTGATGCAATATAATCCCCGAATAAATGGAGAGGTCATTGATGAAATCCCAGAATCGAAAAATCGAAACGAAATATTTTTAGGAGTATTTCTTAAAAACTATCTTCAATCTGAGGAAGTAACTTTAGAAGTCTTTAACATAAACGATGAGGAATATTCTGTTTTGGAAGCTGTAATCCCTGAGGGCGGTAAATATCTTGCTACGGAAAAATTATGGGTTTCAAATAAAACTTTAGAACCTAACAAGTTGATAGTATATGATATAGAGGGAAAAGAAAGAATCATTGTTAAATATGAACAATTTAAGTATAATATTAAGCTTGAGGATAGAATTTTTCGCATAAGTAAATCCAACGAAGGACAATGAGGTGTTTTAGGGGAGGATACAAATGACACAAGAACACTACCGTGTAATTGCAGAAATTAATTTGGATGCTATCAAACACAATATAAATCAAATTCAAAAAAACCTTACTAAGGACACAAATATTATGGCTATTGTCAAAGCTGATGCCTATGGCCATGGAGCTGTCGAGGTGTCAAAAGTATTATTAGAAAGCGGGGTAGAGCGTTTGGCAGTTGCCATCTTAGAAGAAGGCAAACAACTTAGAAGGGAAGGGTTTAATGTACCGATACTTATTTTAGGATATACTCCTCTTGAACTGGCAAATGAAATTGTTTCTTTTAATTTTACACAGACTGTATTTACTTATGAAATGGCAGAGGCTATTTCTTATGCAGCCCTAAAACAAAAGAAAGAAGCAAATATTCATATAAAAATCGATACAGGGATGGGGCGAATAGGCCTTAAGCCCAACCAAGCATCTTTGAATCTCATTGAAGAGATAAGCAAATTACCTAATATCAACATTGAGGGTATTTTTACCCACTTTTCTTCTGCAGATGAAGTTGACACAATCTTTACTAACCTACAATTTGAAAATTTTACTTCATTTACTAGAAGGTTGGAAGAACTAAACATTCACATTCCTATTAAACATTGTTCTAATAGTGCAGGCTTTATTAGCTACAAGAATATGCAAATGGACTTAATTCGTCCTGGAATCATACTCTATGGTTTATATCCTTCAGAAGAGGTTGAAAAAGAAACTTTGAACCTAAGACCTGCAATGACATTAAAGTCTCAAGTAGTATATGTAAAAGAAGTAGGGGAAGATGTTCCTATTAGTTATGGGAGAAAATTCATAACTAATAGAAAGACAAAGGTCGCTACAATCCCTGTAGGATATGCCGATGGGTATTCTAGAAGATTATCATCCATAGGCAGAGTATTGATAAAGGGGGCTTATGCTCCAATCATTGGAAATATATGCATGGACCAATTTATGGTTGATGTAACCCATATTCCCGGTGTAGAGGCTGGGGATGAGGTAGTTTTAATAGGAATGCAGGGAGATAAAATAATTTCTGCCGAGGAAATCGCCGAAAGCATAGGAACAATAAATTATGAAGTTGTATGTATGATAGGAAAAAGAATACCTAGGGTTTATAGAAAACATTGCATAAAAACCTATTTCATGGGCAAAGATATGAGATAGATATATGTGCAAATAAATTATCTTCCGATTGAGTGAAAAATATAAACTCGGTTTAAAGGGAGTGATTTGCAGTGTCAAGAGGAAAAAAGGTAATCAACATGAAAAAAAGTTCTAATATGGATGAATGGATAGCAAATAAAAATCACAGTCCCAAAGGGCAGATAAAAGATGTCATGATTAAAGGATATATAGAAATGGCAGAAATTAATTTAGGGTTATCAGAATACTGCTTTGAAGCTGAAAGAGAGGTTGAGCAGTTTTTTGAACAAATTGCGGAGTGTGAGTGACGTGGTAGTTAAACGAGGAGATGTTTTTTATGCTGATTTAAGTCCAGTTGTCGGATCTGAACAAGGAGGTGTGCGGCCAGTACTTATTGTACAAAATGATATCGGTAATAAATATAGCCCCACAGTTATATGTGCGGCAATCACTTCCCAGATTAATAAAGCAAAGCTACCTACTCATATAGAGGTTGATGCAACCTCTTATGATTTGGTAAAGGATTCAGTGGTTTTATTAGAACAGATTAGAACCATCGATAAGAAAAGGCTAAAAGAAAAGATTTGCCACCTAAATAAGGATTTAATGCATAAAGTGGATAAAGGCTTAGCCATAAGCTTCGGGCTATGATACATAGAGTAAGCACCCCCCTATTCTTCAAGGAAAGGGGGTTATTTTATTCTAGTTTAATTTGACAGAATATACTAAAAGTAATAAAATAGTAAGTAATCAAGCTAAGGAGAAAGCATTATGATAATTGATATACATACCCACTGCTTTGATAACAAAATTGCTAAAAAAGCAGTTCAAGTCTTGGAAAAAGAAGCTAATGTTAAGGCATACACAGATGGAACAATATCCGATTTAAAAAGGTCCATGGAAAAAAGCAAGATTGATATAAGTGTTATACAACCCATTGCAACGAAACCACAACAAACCCCCATAATTAATTCATGGATAGAATCAATTATGGATTCAAAGATTATACCCTTTGGAACAATTCACCCTGAATATGATGATTGGCAGGAGGAAATAAATAAATTAGCATCCCTTGGAGTTAAGGGCATAAAATTACATCCTGATTATCAAAAGTTTTATGTTGATGATATAAAACTTATGAAACTTTATGAAGAAATAATTAAAAAAGATATGGTTATTTTATTTCATGCGGGAATAGATATAGGCTTGCCAGAGCCTTGTCATTGCACTCCTAAAAGATTAAAAACGGTATTGAATAATATGAAAGGAGGAAAGATTATTGCAGCCCATATGGGAGGCTATAAACTATGGGAAGAAGTAGAAGAATATCTTTTGGGAGAAGACATATATTTTGATACGTCCTATACTTCTCATGCCATGAATATGGATTTTATGGAAAGGCTTATTAGGAATCATGGAGCAAAGAAAATTATTTTTGGTACTGATTCCCCATGGGGAGAACAAGAAAAAGAAGTAGGATTTATAAAAAGGCTTTCAATAACAGACGAAGAAAAAGAAAGGATTTTTGGAATAAATGCGGTAAAGCTATTAAAATTATGAAAGTATACGGGGGGAGATATAATGGGTACTTCTTTAATTTTTACTAATGATAATTGTATTGGTTGCAATAGGTGTATTTCTGCCTGTCCGATTCCGGAAGCTAATTTGGCACAAGAGGTGAATGGTAAAAATAAAATTGTGATTAATGGAGAAAAATGCATTCACTGCGGGAATTGTATAGATGCATGTGCCCATGATGCCAGGGATTATTATGATGATACCGATGCTTTTTTTGAAGACCTAAAAAAAGGCAAAAAGATATCCTTAATCGTTGCCCCATCTATCAGAACCAATTTTCCTGAAAACTACAAAAAGTTATTTGGGTATTTTAAGGCCGTAGGAATAAATTATATATATGATACATCTTTTGGGGCAGACATTACTACATGGGCTTATTTAAAAGCTATTCATGAGAAAAAGCTTTCAGGAACTATATCACAACCCTGTCCTGCTATAGTTAATTATATCGAAAGATATCAGCCGGGGTTATTACCAAAATTGGCCCCGATACATAGTCCTATGATGTGTGCAGCTGTATATATGAGAAAGTACGAAAAAATAGAAGACTCTTTTGCTTTTATTTCACCATGTATTGCTAAAAAGGATGAAATAGAGGATCAAAATACCAAAGGCATCATCAGGTATAATATTACCTTTAAGAAGTTAATCAATTATATAAGTAATAATATTGATTTATCCCAGTATCCAGAATGTGAATTTGATGGTATTAAAACTGAACTAGGGGCCATTTTTCCTAGGCATGGAGGCCTAAGGGAAAATGTGGAATTCCATTTAAATGGCCAAGTATGGATAAGGCAAATAGAGGGTCAGGGGGATGCCTATAGATATCTAAATGCCTATCAACAAAGGATAGGACAGGGGAAGGAACTTCCTCTTTTGGTGGATATCTTAAACTGTAGACATGGGTGCAATTTTGGAACAGGAACTTCAAAGCAAGAAACTGTAGATAATGTTGATTTGATACTTCACAATAAAAAACTAGCGACCATTAAAGAATCAAAGGGACTTAGAAAGAAGAAATCTGATTTATTTAAGTACTTTGATAAGAATTTGAACATTATAGATTTCGAAAGGGAATATGATTTAATACCCATAGAAGTATATGAAGTGAAAAAAGAAGAAATAAATGCAGCCTTTAATAAGCTTATGAAAGAAACTGATAGTGAAAAATCCATAGATTGTTCCTCCTGTGGATATAAGACTTGCCTAGAAATGGCAGGAGCTATTGCTAAAGGATTAAATTATGAAAAGAATTGTATTCATTATAATAAAAAAATGGTGGAATTGGAAAATGAGAAGATAGAGGAAAAGAATAAAGAAGTAGAAAGAATGTTTAGAGAAGTAAATAAGATGAGTCTGGATAGAAAGAAAGAAGCTGAAGATCTAAAAGATAATGTTGAACTAATAACCCAAGCGCTAGAACAGGTTACAAAGGCCAGCGAAGATACTGCGATAGTAGTAAATACCATAAGTGGTGAAACCAATGATGTGGTTGAACAGGTACAACAGTTAAGAGAAATAGTAGATTTGATACAAAGAAACATTAACAAATATGTAGAAACATCAGATGTTATCGTAAGTATATCTGAGCAGACGAACTTACTTGCCCTTAATGCCTCCATAGAATCGGCTAGGGCAGGAGAACATGGAAGGGGCTTTGCCGTTGTAGCAGAAGAGGTAAGGAAACTAGCAGAACAAACTAAGTTATCAGCAGAAACTGCCCAAAATAATAATCGTTCAACCCTTCCAAATTTACAAAAGATTATCTTTATGTCCCAATCTTTCTTAAGTAAAATGGAGGAAATAAACTCAGCTATTCAGACTATTGCTGCAAGCACCGAGGAAATTACATCCCAATCTGAAGAAATAGCTAGCACTGCATCCCTAATAGTTCAAAAACAAGAAGATTAGTAGTATTACAAATAGGAGTTATTCTTAGATAAAAACCTTTTTACATCTAAGAGTAACTCTTATTTAATTTGGAAAATTGTCACATTTAATCGTTTATTTTAATATATTAGTTATTGAAACACTTATTTTAGGGAGGCAGATAATATGAAGCCTGTCGTAGAATTAAAATCGATTGTAAAAAATTACCATACCCCTTCGGGAGAAACAAAGGCCATAGATAACCTCAGTTTTACCATTAACAAGGGGGAATTTATAAGTATTATAGGTCCTAGTGGATGTGGTAAATCAACCATTTTATCCTTAATTGCAGGGCTCATAAAGCCTTCTGCGGGGGAAACATTGGTTTTTGGAAAAGTAGTAAAGGGTACGTCTTCTAGGGTCGGGTATATGCTTCAAAAAGATCATTTATTTGAATGGCGGACAATTCTTAGAAATGTCTTTCTAGGTCTGGAAATCCAAAATAAGCTAACTGAAGAAAGTAAAAAGTATTCGAAGGAACTCTTAAATATGTATGGATTAGGAGAATTTGAAAATCATTTTCCTTCAGAATTATCGGGAGGAATGAGGCAAAGGGCAGCACTTATTAGGACCCTTGCAGTAAAACCAGACATTCTTCTTTTAGATGAGCCATTTTCGGCATTAGATTATCAAACTAGGCTAAGTGTAGCTGATGAAATAGGGANCATTATCAAGAAAGAGAATAAGACTGCTATACTGGTTAGCCATGATATTTCTGAGGCTATAAGCATGGCTGATAAAGTAATAGTATTAACCCAAAGGCCGGCTAAGATTAAAGCGATTCACCCAATAAAGTTGTCTATTGATGATAGAACTCCACTTAAATCTAGGGAAGCCCCTGAATTCAGGGAATACTTTAACCTTATGTGGAAGGAGTTGAAGTCTGATGAAGAGCAGCAATAGTGTTTATTCAAATGAACATCTTAAGTATATGAATAAAATAAAAAAAACGAGGATAGCTGTTAAAATTACACAAGTCTCTATACTGGTAGGATTGCTTTTAATTTGGGAAGTAGCAGCATATTTCAAATGGATTGATCCATTCATATTTAGTCAACCTAGTAAAATTCTAAAAACTTCCTGGAATATGATATTAGACGGGAGCTTGTTCATTCACACAGGTGTTAGCCTTTTTGAAACAGTTTTAGGATTTCTCTTGAGTACATTTCTTGGTACAGCCATAGCAGTTTTATTATGGTGGAATAATTTTGTCCTAAAGGTTTCTGATCCTTATCTTGTTATTATTAATAGTCTTCCTAAGACAGCATTAGCTCCCATTCTTATAGTATGGATGGGTAATAATATGAAGTCTATTTTATTTACAGCCATATTAATGTCTATAGTCGTAACTACCCTAACAGTTTTGAGTGGTTTTTTAGAAGTGGACCATGATAAAATAAAATTGATTGAAACATTTGGAGGAGGTAAAAAAGATATCCTTAACAAGGTAATACTTCCCGCTAATGTTCCAACCATTATTAATGCCCTAAAGGTAAATGTTGGTTTATCTCTTGTAGGTGTTATGGTAGGAGAGTTTTTAGTAGCTCAATCAGGGTTAGGTTATCTTATTATATATGGCAGCCAAATCTTTAAATTAGATTGGGTAATGACGAGCATTGTTATACTTATTATACTAGCTGCCCTATTATACAAGGCGGTACTTATACTAGAAAAAAAGTTTCTTAAATGGAGAGAGTAAGTATGTTATCCCATGTGATTCACTAAATTGTGAATCCATTTTTTTGAAAGTAATCTACGAAGACCAAATATGGCTTTAAAAAGTTCTTCAGAAGATACCAAGGCAAATACCCAATAAATAGGAAGATTTAAAACTAGCCCTCCAATAAAGGCAAAGGGAACCCCGATAAGCCATACTCCAGCAGCATCCATAGCTAATCCATAGGTTGTATCTCCGCCACTTCTTAAGATTCCTACTACGGTAAATAGATTAAATACCTTAAAGGGTAATATCAGAGCAAAGATTGCTATTATCTTTGTAGAGTCTAAATAAACATTCTGAGAAATATTAAATATAGATAAAATAAGAGGAGAAGTTATTACTACGATAACCCCCATGATTAGAGCAAGAATAGGTCCTATAATGGCAAAACGTTTGGCATAGGAAAATGCCTTTTTTTCATTTCCATATCCGATTTCATTTCCTAACATGACCCCACAGGCACTACTTATACCAAAAAAGATGACCATGGCGATTTGCTCTACATTACTAGAAATGCTGATAGAAACAACAGCTTCCTTACCCATTCGACCATAAGCGATGGAGTAAAGAGTTGTCCCTAGAGCCCAAATAAATTCATTTAAAATAACAAATATAGTCGTTTTATAGAAGGCTTTCATAAAATCAGAAGAGATATCTATCATTTCTTTAAAAGAAGCTGCGAGGGAAGTATTTTTTTTATATACAATCCATAAAAACAACCCTAATTCGACTACTCTAGCAATAACGGTAGCAATTGCTGCTCCCCTAACCCCCATGGGATTAAATCCAAAATGACCAAAAATAAATGTCCAATTTAATAAGGTATTCACCCCAAGTGAAATCATACTGATTACCATAGGAATGACAGCTTCTCCAGTACTACGAAGGAGAATAGAGTAGGAAAAAGTAATGGCAGTAATGAGATAGCTAAATGCAACAATTCTTAGGTACTGGCTTCCTAAATCTATTACTTCGGTATCTTTTGCGAAAACATACATTAACTCTTTGGGAAAAAATATTGCCCCAATAGAGAAAATTATTGCAGCTATTCCCCCTGACACCAGACATATTCCCAGGACTTTTCTTATCCCTTTTATATCTTTTTTACTCCAAAATTGTGCTGTAAAGCTAGAGCCCCCGCTATTGATTCCAAATAAAATTAAGGTAAATAAGAAAAAAATCTTATTAGCTTGTGCCACGGCGGCTATAGGAGTTTCACCTATTTTCCCAATCATAAGAGTGTCTACCATATTTAACGAGGAAGAAATAAAGTTTTGTATAGCAATAGGGAGAGCTAAAGTAAAGAGGCGTTTATAAAATTCTATGTCTATTATTATTTTTTTCATGGTATTTTCATCTTTCTAGATAATTTAATTTTTTATGCATTTTTTTATTATATATGAAAAAGATAAAAAGAGAAAGATGAAAAAAGTAGTATTAAGTAAACTTATTATTATTTAATACGTATATAATATAAATAAGGCAATAAAATATGAAATAGGAGTGTATGAAAATGGAAAAGAGATTGTATAAATCAACAATTGATAGAAAAATTAGTGGTGTTTGCGGAGGTTTAGGGAAATATCTTGGACTAGACCCGACTCTAGTAAGGATTCTATGGATTTTGTTTATATTATTTGGTGGTAGTGGGGTCTTAGCATATATTATATGTGTCTTAGTTATCCCAGATGAACCTATAGGAAATGATTACTATGGTAATAATAGCAATTAACTTTAAAAACAGTCAATGATTATAGAATAATTGACTGTTTTTTAATTTGCATTTGTTTATATAATATGTTGAAATGTGGAAACATACATATTATTATAGATATAATAAATAAAAAGGGGTTGTAAAGATGACTCACATTGTGCCACCTAGGAAATGGGCCTATATAATATTTGCATTTTTTTTCATAGGAACTTCTATTTTATCCTTAATATTTTTATATCAACATTTTGGGGACGGTACTTCCTTTCTTGAATTAAGGAAGTTTAGGTATGAAACTTTATATATTATTGGTATAATGCTTATAATGTATTATGTTTTTGATGCTCTTAGGCTTTTTTATATTATCCGTGCCTTGGATATTAAAATATCTTTTTTGTATGTTTTAAAACTAGTTTTCATAAATATATTTATATCTAATATTACTCCTTTTGCTACAGGCGGAGGTTTTGCACAGATTTATTTTTTGAATAAAAAAGGAATATCTATAGGAAACTCTACAGCTGCGACTACTATAAGAACAGTTATAGCTACTGTGTTTTTTCTTATTACGACACCCATAATTATATTTACTGAAAAAAGTTTGATTGATATCTTTTCAAAAGGCGGAGGAATTGTATATGTCTTTTTAATTATTTTTATATATTTTGTTTTAATTTACATATGTTATAAGTTTATTTATCGAACTAAAATTATTAAGGGAATAATATTTAGTAGCTTTAATTTTTTGGAAAGAAAAAAATTAATCAGCAATAGAAGAAATAAAAAATGGAGCCGTTCTCTTTATAAAGAAATAGATACATTTTCAAATAGCATTAAAAGTTTTGCTAAGGGAGAGCCGAAATATATTTTATTATCTATAGGATTTGCCATTATATATTTATTTACTCTTTTTTATTTTTCAGTGGTACTTATTAATGGATTGGGATATCATATCCCTGTTATAAGCATTATTTCTTTTCAGGTCCTTATTACTTTTATTATGTACTTTGCTATTACTCCAGGAGCATCTGGAATTGCAGAAGGGGGGTATACCTTAATTTATTCAAACTTTATCAAACGGGGGGATATTATCTCTTTAACTTTTACATGGAGGTTTGTTACGGTTTATATAGGTATGGTAATAGGCGGTATTATATTTTATAAAGAAATGTTTAAAAGTGGTTTTCCAGGAGGCTATATCAATGCAAAATAGGCAGAAAACAAGGGTCTATTTATGGGCAAATGCAGCTATATTAGCGGTACTTATATCTTTTAGAGTATGCACTTATTTTTCTAATACAGATTTATGTTCTTTAAACTATAGTAATATTAAAAGAATACAAGGATTATCCAAAAATAAAGAAGATATAACTTTTGCAGTAATAGGAAATATAAAAAGTTCTGTGGAGGTATTTGATAAACGTATTATAAAAACGATTAAGGATGATGATATAGATTTTGTTATCTCTGCAGGTAACGCTGTAGTAGATGGTTCTAATAATAAATATAGGGTTTTGAATAAAAGTATCAATAAGTTAGGTGTTCCTTTCGTCATGGCTATAGGAGAAGGAGAGGTATCGGGGGAAGGTGCATTTAGATTTTACGAATATTTTGGTCCTCTATATTTTTCTTTTGGTGCGGGGGATAGTTATTATATTTTTATCGATGCTACGGAAAAGACTTCAATGTCTTGGCAAAAAGAATGGCTTATAAGGGAGCTAGAAGAGGGAAATAAATATAAAAATAAATTTGTATTTATAAGCAAATCGCCCTATAAGCCAAATCAAATAGATTATCCTGTACATAATAATTTATATATTTCCGATGCGGCATATAGTAAATTTTTAATGGATTCTTTTACAAAATATAAAGTTAATGGGGTATTTTCATCAAGTATAGGGGTGTATCACGAAGAAATAATCAACGAGGTCCCCTATTACATCACTGGCGGAGGAGGGGGCCCTCTTGTTTTAGGTAATCAAAATAGCTTTTATCATTATGTTAAGGTAAAGCCTTCTCTTGATAAGGTTGAATGTCAAGTTAAGAAAATAGGCAAGGGAGAAGAAAAAGGATTAAAGAGCGTTTTAAGTAGCAAAGCAGCTTATTTTTATTCATTGTTTAAGATAAACTTTATCAATTTTCTAATAGGATTATTTGTATTGTCTTTAGCAATACTGTTCATTTATAAAAAGGTCATAGGAGAAGTTGATTATTATAGGGACTTTGATTATTCGGAAGATGATGACTATCAAGGTGAAAAATTAAATATAGCAATGTTTACAAATAATTATTTTCCTTTCGTGGGAGGAGTTCCAATTTCTATAGAAAGACTTTCAAGGGGACTTAGAAAACAAGGCCATAAAGTATACATATTTGCCCCAGAATACCCCCAGAAATGGGAAGACGATGAAGATAGTGTTGTCAGATGCAAATTAATTACATACTACGAAACCAATCAATTTGATTTTCCTATAGTTAATGTTTTCCTGCCAGAAATAGAAAAGGAATTTTCTATGCGTAATATAGATATACTTCATATCCATCATCCTTTTGGCATCGGCCACAAGGGACTGAAGCTTGCAAGGAAATATAATATTCCTACGGTTCTTACATACCATACAAGATATGAAAAATATGTTCATAATCTACCGGTTGGTGGTAAGCTTTTTAAAAGTAAGATTCCTCATAAAATAATAAGGAAGTTTGCTCAAAGATGCAGTACAATCATTGCGCCGACAGGAAGTGCCAAGGAATATCTTGAACATATAGGGGTGACAAGACCCATAGAAGTCCTACCGACGGGGATTGAATTTGAACAATATGAAAATATAAATATGGAAAGAGTCAAAGAAATAAAGAAAAAGTATGTTGAAAATGAAGTGTTATTATGTTCCGTATCTAGATTGACTAAAGAAAAGAACTTATACTTTCTTATAGATGGTATCAAGTATATTAGAGAAAAAACTAAAAAAGATGTAAGATGCATTATTATAGGGGATGGGCCCGAAAAGCAAAAATTACAACAAGTAATAGATGACTACAATCTACAAGACACGATTTTACTGATAGGAAAAGTAGAACCTAGGGAAATAGCATTTTACTATAGAGCCTCTGACATTTTTGTCTTTGCATCCCGTTCTGAAACTCAGGGTATGGTTCTTCTAGAAGCTATGGCAGGAATGTGTCCAGTAGTTGCAGTTCGTTCTAGTGGAACCGATGACATGATTATAGATGGCGAGAATGGATACAAAACAAAGGCAAATATCAAGGAATGGGGAGAAAAGGTAATAGAGTTGGTAGAAGACGAAGATTTAAGGGTTAAGACGGGTAAAAATGCATATGATTTCTCAAAAGGGTTTTCTATCGAAGAAATGGCAAAAAAAGCATCTAGGGTATATCATAAGACTATAAGGGAACAAGAAAATGCTCTTTCTATTAGAAAAAGTTTAGATTGATATATCTATAGAGATAGGAGTTGTATTACTGACAGGGAGGATGGCATGAAAAAAGTACATGATTTGTTTCAAAAGATTATTAGTGTCATATTTATAGTCTATATACGTTTGGTTTATGCTACTAGTAAAATTGAGTTAAGCGGTAATGGTGAATACCTTAAATCCAATCATGAAGAAAAGTTTATCTTTTCATTTTGGCATGGTTCTAGCTATTCTTTTTACCCTTTATTAAAAGGAGAGCGGCTGTGTGTAGTTACCACCAAAGACCCTAGGGGAAATTATATATCAAATATATGTAAAAGTTTTGGTTATGTGCCTATTCGTGTTCCAGATGAACCATCGGGGGGGAATTTTTTTCTGAAGATTAGGAGTATCATTAGGGAAGAGGCGAACTCCAGTGTGGCAATTACCTTTGATGGCCCCCTAGGGCCTTTTCATGAACCTAAAATCTTTCCTTTCGCAGTTGCTCTCTTTTCTAAAAGAAGAGTTGTACCTTTATCCATCAGGGTAAGAAGAAAAATATCCTTAAACAAAAGGTGGGATAAATTTGTTATTCCGTTTCCCTTTAATGAAATAAAAGTATGTATTCATGAACCAGTAGAAGTAAATAAAGAGGATTTAAAAAAAGAATTCATAGAACAAAGGATAAAGGTTAGAACCGTAATGGAGCAATGGGAAAATACCGGGGGTGCTTTATGAAAGGTTTAATTGATAAATTATATGAACTTAATAATTTAGATGATGGGGAATTACTTAAACTTTTTAAGGGTATAGATGAAGAGAATACTAAATATTTAAAGGAAAAGGCTAGGAAGACTAGGGAAAAATATTATGGGGATAAGGTATATTTACGGGGGTTAATAGAATTTACAAATTATTGCAGCAGAGATTGTGTATATTGTGGAATTCAGGCTTCCAATAAAAACGTGGACAGGTATAGGTTATCCATTGAAGAAATCCTTGAATGCTGTGAACTAGGCTATAACTTAGGATATAAAACCTTTGTACTTCAAGGGGGAGAAGATAGGTATTATAACGATGAAAAGATATTAAAAATGGTATATACCATTAAAAATAAATACCCTGAATGTGCAATAACCCTTTCAATAGGAGAAAAATCCTATGAATCCTATAAAAGATATTATGACGCAGGGGCAGACAGATATCTTCTAAGACATGAAACAGCAGATAAGAAACTATATGAAACTCTTCATCCAAAGGGCAATTTTGAAAATAGAATAAAATGTCTATGGAATCTAAAAGAAATAGGATACCAGGTGGGGGCAGGGTTTATGGTAGGACTTCCAGACCAGGCCTATGGGCATTATATAAAGGATTTAAGATTTTTAAAAGAACTTAATCCCCATATGGTAGGAGNTGGTCCGTTTATTCCTCATAAGGAAACTTCCCTTTCCAAGAAAGAAGGAGGAACCACCGAAATGACTGTTATACTGCTTGCGATTATTCGTCTTTTACTCCCTAGTGTCTTATTACCGGCAACCACAGCCCTAGGAACCTTAGATGCAACAGGAAGGGAAAAGGCTTTAAGGGCAGGGGCCAATGTAGTAATGCCCAATTTATCCCCCATCGGTATAAGGGAGAAATATTCCCTTTATGATGGAAAGATATGTACTGGAGATGAGGCAGCAGAGTGCAGAAAATGCATTGAGAAAAGAATTGAAAACGCTGGTTTTCATGTGGATTTATCTAGAGGAGATAATGCATTATATAGCAAAATAGTCAATGCCTAATATTGTCAGGCATTGACTACAAAATTACAGTGGATTGGATTAGCTATTTTAAGCATTGGGTATTATAAATTTTCAGCAATATAATAAATAAGTTTTTCAGAGTCTTCCCAGCCAAGACAAGGGTCAGTTATGGATTTACCGTAGACTCTTTCATTGGCATTTTGATTTCCTTCTTCTATATAACTTTCAATCATAAGCCCCTTTACCATATCTTTTAGAATTGGAGAATGTCTTCTACTATATAGGACCTCTTTTACAATACGGGGTTGTTCCTTAAATCTTTTCATGGAATTGGNATGATTGGTATCAACGATAATAGTAGGGTTAGTAAGCCCCCTATCTTCATAATCTTTAGCAAGATTCATCATGTCCTCATAATGATAATTTGGTATATTAGTACTATAATGATTCACTGCACCTCTTAAAACAGAATGGGCAAGGGGATTGCCACTAGTCTTAACTTCCCAACCTTGATAGAGGAAGGTATGACCATGCTGCGCAGCCTGAATGGAATTTAACATAACGGAAGTATCTCCACTAGTGGGGTTTTTCATACCTACAGGAATGTCCATACCACTTACTGTTAGGCGGTGCTGTTGGTCTTCTACAGAGCGGGCACCTATTGCCACATAGCTTAGGACATCCTGAAGATAGGTATAGTTTTCCGGATAGAGCATTTCATCTGCAGGGGTTAAGTAAGATTCACTGATGGCCCGTATATGCATTTTTCGAATTGCCTTAAGTCCCTCTAGAATATTTGGTTTATCCATGGGATCCGGTTGATGAAGCATCCCTTTATATCCTTCGCCGGTAGTTCGTGGTTTGTTAGTGTATATTCTAGGTATAATAATAATTTTTTCTTGTACTTTTTCTTGTACCTTAGCAAGACGGCCGATATAATCGCAAACAGCATCTTCATCATGGGCAGAACAAGGACCGATTATTAGGATAAATTTATTGGAACTTTTTTCTATTACAGCTTTTATTTCCTCATCTCTTTTTTGTTTAAGAATGCCTAATTCTTTAGGTAAAGGAATTTCACTTATAATCTCTTCTGCGGAAGGAATATTTCTTATGTATTTAAAGCTCATCTTAAAGCTCCTTTCTACTTAAATTTTAACCATTGTATACTTTTTTTACGTATGTGTCAATAAAAGCATGAATAGGAATTAGATTTTCAATATATACTAAAATAGATAAAAACTAAGAAGGGGTTGATTATATGTCTTTTAAAATTACAGACAGTGTAACATATGTTGGGAAAAGGGATTGGGAGCTTCGCACTTTTCATGGGGAAGAATACTCAACCCATAGAGGGTCTACATATAACTCTTATCTTATTAGAGACGAAAAAGTAGCTCTTATTGATACTATTTGGAACCCATATAGTGAAGAATTTGTAGAAAACCTTAAAAAAGAAATTGACCTTAAAGAGATAGACTATGTTATCGTTAACCATGGAGAAATAGACCACAGTGGTTCTTTGTCGCGACTTATGGAGGAAATACCCGACACGCCTATATATTGTACAAAAAATGCTGTTAGTTCTCTAAAGGGACAATATCATAAGGATTGGAATTTTAATACTGTAAAGACAGGGGATAAGCTTAGCTTAGGCAGTAAGGAACTTATATTTATCGAGGCTAGAATGCTCCATTGGCCCGATAGCATGTTTTGTTATCTTACAGAAGAAAATATCCTATTTAGTAATGATGCATTTGGTCAACATTTGGCGACTGAACAAGTCTATAATGATCTAGTAGACCAATGCGAGCTTTATCAAGAAGCAATAAAATACTATGCAAATATATTAACTCCTTTTAGTTCTTTAGTTATAGATAAAATTAAAGAGGTTTTAAGCTTCAACCTACCTCTAAATATGATTTGTACAAGCCATGGGGTCATTTGGAGAGATAATCCTGTACAAATAGTAGAACAATACCTAAAGTGGGCAGACAATTACCAAGAAAACCAAATAACTATTTTATACGATAGTATGTGGGATAATACAAAGAAGATGGCAGAAGCCATCAAAAAGGGGATACAGCAAGAGGATAAAGAAGTAATCATCAAACTATATAATATTGCTCGGACTGATAAAAACGATGTGATTACAGAAGTATTCAAATCAAAAGGAATATTGGTAGGGTCTTCCACAATTAATAATGGAATATTGTCTTCGACTGCCGCTATACTAGAAGAAATGAGAGGGTTAGGATTTAAAAATAAAAAAGCAGCAGCCTTCGGCAGCTATGGTTGGGGTGGTCAATCCACAAAGATGATTTCTGACAGATTAAAAGAAGGAGGTTTTGAGCTTATTAATGATGGAATAAGGGTTTTGTGGACTCCAGATGAAGAGGCAACTAAAAGATGTGAGGAATTTGGAAAAAGCTTTATAAAAAGTTTTGTATGATAAAGATAATAAAGATAATAGGGTATCTTCAAGATACCCTATTATTTTACATAAAAATCAAAAGGTATTGAAATTTAGAGGAATTATATATACACTATAAAGGATTACATATAATCTAAAGGGGGAAGTAAGATGGCAGCAAAAGTATCAGATTTACAGCAAAAGGTTTTACAAAAGCTAGTATTGTTAGGAGAAGAAGTGCATTATAAAATGCGCAAAAATGAACTAGAGGATTCTAAACTTAAGGCTATATCAAATGAAATATGTCTGCTAGAAAATGAAATAGCACAGGAAAACAAAAACATTATACATAAAAAGGCAGAAAAGATATGTCCAAAATGTAACCAGCCCTTGGATGAAGGGACAAAATTTTGCAATAGCTGCGGCCTTGACATTAATAAATTCTATATGGAAGAAGTAAAGGAATGCGGAGTATGTAAGGGCTTAATTCAGAAAGAATCTGCTTTTTGTAATATTTGTGGGAGTAAGCAGATATAAGGAGGGATAGTGTGTATTGTAATCAATGTGGAAATGAAAACAAATCAAGTAATAATTATTGCCATAGCTGTGGCATAAAGATCAATTTATATAATGTACCAAATGTAGCCTTTGTAAAAAAACAGAGCGATTTTTGTAATCAATGTGGTGTTAGATTAGTAGGTCAATATTGCTCTGAATGTGGGAGACCGGTAGATATATATTCTATTAGTAATAAAAAAATCTCACTAGATATGGAAACTGTTAAGTCCAATACCCAAAATCTTATAACTAAGGATGGCTTTTTAGCCGAAAGAATTAAAAATTTTTTTTTGGAAGATAAAAAGGTCTGGATAGAATCATTAATTGGAGCAGGAATCGCATTTATAGTAGGGTTAGTTATTTGTTTTATGTTAGACCTTGTATTTTTAAGGGGTATAAAAGAAGGAATAAATGAAATATATAATCAAACCAATACAGTAGAGTCATCTATAAAAATGAGATTAAAGCCTAATGCTATTGACATACTCCAGGCATCTATGCAAACGCCGTTTAAGATATCTTTTAGGGGTAATTTAGGAGGGACAAATAACAATATATTAATTTCATTTAGATTTGCGTTTCTTTTATTTTTATTAATACCCGGAAGTTCATTTTTAGCGGGAAATTTTAGGAAATACAAAGAAGGCAGCTCTACTATAGATGGTTTAGGGTATTATATAAGAACATCACTAATCTTTAGTATTGTTTTAAATGTATTTTCTTTACTCAACTACAAATTGATTTCCGGAGCAAACAAATTTATTATAGACTTTTCTTTTAAATTTCACGGAGGATTTGCATTTTTCAGAGGATTATTGGGAACTTTTATGATAGCATTTCTTATTCAATTAATCTGGAGCCTAATAATAAAGAAGGAAAGCATATCAAATATTTATAAGGAAATGCCCTTTTCAGATAGTATTGGCTCCTTTGTATGGATTATTAAATGGCAGTTTATATACAGCGGAATATTAGTTCTTGTTCTATATATTTTATCAGTGATCGGTATTTTGGGAAGTGAAATGGCAAATACGATGAGAAATATAAAAGCCCTGTTATTTATTCCTAGTCTGTGGGGGTATGGAGCTTTAGCTGTACTTGGTAATGGATTTCGTGTACAAATCGGACAAGCATTTATTAAATTGGGCCTTTTTAGGGTAGCAGCGGAAGGGGTATTACCTGGTTCTGTAGATAAATCTTATGCCTTTACAGGCCTGAATGTATTGGTAGTATTGGGAACAATAGTTATTTTATATTTAGGCTTTAAGAGGATTAAAGATAAGAAAAACTGGAAAGATTTTGGAGTATTGGGTATCCTATTAGCAGTTTGGAATGTGACTTTGGCAATCACTACCCAATCGTATATTAATATAAGGGGTAATCTTGATACAGTTGGGGAGGCATTATCCATACTAGGTTTAGATATTCCCGTATATTTGCAGGAAAAAATGTGGGTGGGATACTCACCAGTATTTGTTTTTATTAATATCTTCGTATGGATTTTACTGTTTGGAATACTTAAATATTTTGGTGGAGAAAAAATAAAGCTAGATGTTTTAGAAGAAAAACTAATGAAATATCGTACATGGTGTCTAGCAGGTGGTGGAATATTAGTGTCGGTGATGATGGTAGTAGGATTTAAGGTAGTATCACCACAACCTAAGAATGTTAAGACCAATGAAAACAGAGCGAATGTGAAGGCTGTATCCCTACTTGGAAAAGATAATAGTTCTCAGATAAATGATACCTTTAATATTAATAATATAGAAACCGTGCTATTAGGTAACAATAATACATATTTTATAAAAACACATAATTCTATTTATAGATATGAGCCAAGGAAAAATAAAATTAAACCAATCTACCAAACAAATGGAGAAATCGTCTTTTTAAATATTTCTAAGGATAATGAAAAACTAGCATTATACGATGAATCCTATGATGGCGATAAAGTAATCATTATCAACGATAAGGGAAAAGAATTAAATAAAAAACCTTTTAATGATTTATATAATTTACAATGGAATTCTAAGGGAAGCGCGCTTATTTTAGAAGGGGTTACCCATCAAATGATGTTTCCTAAAAGAAGTGACAATGAGATGCTCGAAATAGGGGGAAACAATCTAATATGGACCGGGGATGATAAGATTGCCTTTCTTGAGGATGAAAAAGTATATGAATACGATTATAAAAGCAAAGTTAAAAAGGATATGGAATTAGAAGCTAACTCCCTATGGAATGGAGGAGCAAAGGTACTGGCAATAAAAAATGAGAATAGGGAAATAGAAAATGAAGATGGTAGCATAACTTCCGAATACATAACCTTTTTAGAAAGTATGGATCATACGATTTCAGAAGAATCTATTAATGAGACGATAATGCAGTATCTAGTAGATGATAATAATCAAAAATATATTATCAAGCATGATAAAGAAGGCGATAACATACTAGAAATACTAAGAAAAGACGAAACTATTGCATTAGAAAATGAAGTTTCTTATATATCGGATATCTCAGAAAAGGACGGAAAGCTGATAGTAAGGCGTATGGATACTCTAGATTACTTTATGTATGATGCAAAATCAAATGAGTGGGAAAATATTACGATGAATCTTATATATACACTAGAGCAGATGAAAGAAGGTGCAAACTGATGAATAGATGGAAGAGGGGGTTTTTATTCTGCCTATTATTTACACTTGTTGTTATCTTGTCGGGTTGTGGAGCCCAAATTACATCTAACATAAGTATTGATGAAGACGGTAAGGGAACAAAAACCGTTTATGCCTACATTAGTAGTAGTGATCTCGAGTATGTAGAAGGTGGAATTAATGCTCTAGAAGAAGTTTTGACTAAAGCAAAGCCGGATGTATTAACAATGTCGAAAGAAGATTCGGAAACTGCCGGGTCAGGGGTTCAGTATGTTTTTACATATAGCTTTGATAGCATTGATGATTATAATAAAAAAACGGAAGCCATTACGGGGAAACCCCATGATGCTATTTATGTTGCTGAAGAGAGTTTATTTGGTAGAGTTTATCGTTTTGAAGAAACAAATCCCTCTTATGATCTTGTAAAATGGGCTACGGATGCAGTAGATGCTTCAGAAATAATTTCAGAGGGTAGTGGGACAGACTTGTTTGACATGCAAGACATAACTGTTGATATTCCAGGGTATTCTGATTCATTCTATAATAGGACCGCAAATATTAAAGCAGAAGTAGATGAAACCTACCCTATAAAAAGAATAGAAATAAATACTTTCTTAGACTTTAAGGATACTATTACTAGAGAATTAAAAATAATATTTGATTCAAATATAGATAGCAAGATAGGTCAAAAAGATCTTAAAGATTACTTTCACAAGTTTTGCAATAAAGTAGAAAGAAAAGAAGAATCAGGAGAAGGTATATATACACTTTTATTTGAAAAAATGACCACTGAACAGTTAACCGAAGAAATGAACAAGTTATCAAAGGATAAGCAAAATAAAATACATTTAACTCCCAGTAAACATTCTAACACTCTACATCCTTTTTATAATTTTGATGAAGATATTGTAATTGACGAACTGTTAAAGGGAACCTACGTTAATGATAATGTAATGTATAGATTATATTATCCCAGGGGTTATGAATATTCTATTGATGGAACAAGATATTTTAATGGATACATAGATGATGAAAAAAATCAGGCTGCATTAGAATCTTATTATTCTGGGGAAGAAGTATTTTCAGTTTTTGGAGAATTTGAAAAGAGATTTTACATGAATTCCATTGATATTTCCGTAAAGATTTTAAATAACAATAAGGCAGAAAAAAGCACGAAATACATATGGAATAAGTATACTGCTAATGAAATAGGTTATGAAGAACTTGACTTGTATTTTAAAGAATTACACCCACAGATAAAGGTTATGGAAAGCGGACAACAAAGGATATACGAAGACGTATGTAATATTACTAAAGAAACAAATCAAAATTCCAGTGAAAACTTTAGTTATTATAAAAAAACAGAGGTGTCCGATAATAATAAGGATGTGTATTTATTATACGATTCTATATCCTTTAATTCTATATTAGGAGGATTAGGATTAGAAGAAGGAATAAATTATGATGTGTATATACCTAATAATTCAAAATTAAAATATGCTTCAGGNAACAGGGAAACTAAACGTATTGAAAAGAACACGAAAACTAAGACTGATGAAGATAAAAAAGAGCAATTACTTCAATTTAGGTTTAATGAAAATCACGCAGTAGTAAAAGTTTTATTAGAAAAGACTGCATTTCCTATTGTTTCCTTATTGATTTTAGGGCTGATTTTATTTATCGGAATGGTGGTAATTATTGCATTAGTAGTTAGAATAAAAAGAAAGAAAGATACTTCTTCAAATCAAGATGAACTTTCTTAAACAAAATAAAAGCATGGCAATTGCCATGCTTTTATTTTGGGCATATAGGCTTAACCTTTTGTTATTTTTTAATAGCTTCTTCTGCAAAATCAGTTGTTACAATATCTTCATAAGGAGCTCTTTTATCTAGAACACCTCCGATTTCTAATATCTCTTGAAGTAAAGTTAATGATTCTTCACTCATAACTGGGGTTTCGGGCCATGTATCTTGATCTTTATATCTTTTTATTATAATTGTCAGGAGTTCTTTATCTGTTTCCTTAAATTGCGGATGGATAGCCTCGGCGATTTCTTCAGGAGTATGTTCATTAACCCATACTAGAGCTTTATAAAGAGCATTTGTGAATTTTTGTACTGTTTCAGGATTTTTTTCTGCGTATTCTTTAGAAGCCATAAAAACGGTATAGGGTACTTTACCACTGGCTGTTCCTAGGGAAGCAACAACATGACCATTGCCTTGATACTCGATAGTAGAAGCAGTAGGTTCAAACTCTACGGAATAATCCCCCATGCCACCTACGAATGCCCCAGCGGTTGCAGTAAATTGTAAATTTGTAATGATATTTACATCCTCAAAGGGTTTTATATCATTTTGTTTTAAAATGTATTCGAATACCATTTGAGGCATTCCTCCTGGGCGTCCACCAATAACAGTTTTTCCTTTTAAGTCAGACCATTGAAAATTAGGCTCTTCTTCACGGCTTACAAGGAAATTTCCAGCTCTTTGAGTTTGTTGAGCAAATATAATACCGTGATTTTCTTGGCCTTCATTGTAAACATATACAGCAGCCTCAGTTCCCATCATTCCAATATCAGCATCTCCAGAAATAAGGGCTGTCATAGACTTATCTGCTCCCCAACCAGAAGAAAGTTCGATTTTAAGGCCTTCTTCCTCAAAAAAGCCTTTTTCGATTGCTACATACTGTGGGGCATAAAATGCGGAGTGCACTACCTCGTTAAGCCTAATTTTAGTTAAGTTATCATTACTACAACCGGTAAAAAAGCTGCCCATTATTCCTAAAATAAGCATAAGAATAATGCTAAATTTTAATTTGCGCATAGATAAACCTCCCTTAAAGAATAGATACTGTATTGTATTCAATTCCAACTTGTACTTGTGAATAAATGGGGCTGGAAATAATCCCAAATAATATTTAAGCAGTACCCTATACCGAATAAAAACTGTATTGCTATATAGTTAGTAATATGGTTTTTTAATTTTAAGAGAAAGATAATATTAAAAAAGTAAAGCAATGATATATTGCATTATTATAATATGAGATATATAATAAATAATAATAGATATTAATTGAGAAAAGAGTAACTGAACAATGGCTATTTACCAGAAATTATCAATATGATAAAATAATACTTAGTATAATATAAAGTTAAAATATATAAGAAGGTGAAAACATGCCATTTGATGATTGGAGAAATAAACTAGCTCAAGCATTGAAAACTGTAAAAGATGGTACGGGGGAATTATATCAGACTACCAAGGTAAATGTGGATCTTGGCAAAGAACAGGAAGTTTTAAAAAAAATATATTACGAAATAGGAAAAAAGGTCCATGAAATATATCAGTACGGAGGTTCCTTGGGGAAATTCTTTGATGAAAAATATACAGAAATAAAAGAAGTGGAAGAAAAGATTGAGGAACTCCAAAAGAAGATGGAGGAGCTTAGAAAATCAAGAATATGTATCGAATGCGGAAAAGAAGTGGAAAAAGGTGCAAAATTTTGCCCAAAGTGTGGGGCGCCTATGAATGACAGTGCGAAGGAAGAAGCGATGGCTAAAATAGTAAAAAAAGAAGAATCTCAGGATACCTTGTCCCAAATAAAAAACAAAGTACAATCCCAAAAGGTAGAAATAAAACGATGTCCAACCTGTAGGGCGGAAAACCAAATGGAAGATAAATTCTGCCTATCTTGTGGCAGAGCACTTTTTTAAAAGGAGAAAAAACATGAAATATCTTGAAAAAATAATAAAAAACATGGAAACAGCAACGGCATATATAGGTAAAAAAGCAAGGGATGGTATTGATTTTGCAAGACTTAAAAATACCTTATCAAAGGAGGTTAAAGATCTTAATATATTATACAAAGAACTAGGGAAACTCTCCTATGAAATCCATATTAGCTATAATGGTGATGCAGATAACATAAATAAAATCGATAATATATGTAGACAAATCAAAGAACAAATTAAAACAATTAAAAGATTGGAAAATGAAATAAAGAACATGAAAGAAGTAAATGGTGAACTTGAGGATATAAATGAGGATGTCCTAAAAGATAATATGGATAAAAGATATGCCATGGAACCTACAATAGGGGTGGGAGGATTTGCATTATTAAAATTTTGCCCTAACTGCCAAGTGGGAAATAGTCCAGAAACTAAAAAGTGCATCGCCTGTGGTGGGAAGTTATAAGCATATATTTTAAAGCATCTTATGTTATATTTATAAATGCCATGTATAAATAGCAAGAAATTGTGGGATATATAGGAAAAAGAATTGTAACTTAAGGAAAGGGGGAAATCATATGCTATGTGAACGCTGTGGTAAGAACATAGCATCGGTACATGTAACCCATATTAACAATGGGGAAAAAGCAGAAGTATATCTTTGCGAACATTGTGCAAAGGAAACAGAAACCATTCACTTTCATACCCCAATATCTTTCCAAGATTTTCTAACGGGATTATTGGATATGTCTTTGGGGGGGCAGGCACAATCAAAAGGTTATAAGGAAAACAACGAAGTATTTCAATGTCCTACTTGCAAGATGACATATGATGATTTTAAAAAGATAGGGCGTTTTGGATGTTCGAACTGCTATTTAACTTTTAAAAAACAGCTAAACCCTATTATAAAAAAACTTCATGGTGATAATATCCATACGGGAAAATTTCCTAATAGGATTGCAGGCAAATTAAAGATAAAAAGAGAAGTAGAAATCCTTAAAAAGGAACTCCAAAAGGCAATTAAGGCAGAAGAGTTCGAAAGAGCAGCTGAGCTTAGGGATAAAATCCACACACTTAAACAGGGGGGGAAAGAATGAACAAGTGGTATGAAGGAAATTTAGATACAGGTATTGTAGTCTCTAGTAGAATTCGATTAGCTAGAAATTATAAAAAATATCCTTTTTCTGCTCGTATTCCACAGCCACAAGCTGAAGATATGATTAATGAAACTAAAAGGGCCTTATTGTCTGGAAATACGATTTTATCTAGGGAGTTTGAGTATATTCCTGTATTTGGAAAGACCCCCCTAGATAAGAGGGCCTTGATGGAAAGCCATGTCATTAGCCCTGAATTGGTTAAAAAGGCGGCTCCTTGTGGAGTTCTACTTAGAAACGATGAAACCCTAAGTATAATGGTTAATGAAGAAGATCATATTAGGATACAATCCGTAGCAATAGGAATGGACATGGAAAAGGCATGGGACTTAGCAGATAAAGTAGATGATGTTCTAGAAGAATCCATAGAATATGCCTTTGATGAAGAATTAGGATACTTAACTTCTTGCCCCACAAATGTGGGAACAGGGATGAGGGCATCTTATATGATTCATATCCCTGCTCTTGAATGGTCGGGGCAGCTACAAAACATTCTCCAAGCTATTGGAAAATTAGGAATTACAGTTAGAGGATTATATGGTGAAGGAACAACGGCCCAAGGAAGTCTCTATCAAATCTCAAATCAGATTACCCTAGGTCAATCAGAGGATGAAATAATAGAGAATTTAAACAATATAACCTTACAAATTGTAGAGAGAGAAAGGCAAATAAGGGAAGGAATCCTGATAGAAAAAAGAGCAGAGTTTCAAGATAGAATTTATAGATCTTATGGAACACTTTATTATGCTAAAATGTTATCTACAAAAGAAGCCGCAACCCTTCTATCAGATATTAAGATGGGCTATGAAATGGGTATACTAGAGGAACCTAAGCCGGTTCTCAATTTTTATGAGTTTATGATATATATACAATCCGCCAATCTACAAAAAAGGGTAGGGATGGATTTAAATAGCCAGGAAAGGGATACCCATAGGGCATCTTTTATAAGAAAACAATTTGAAAAATAAATGTACAAATAAAAAGGAGGAATGCTTAATATGATGGGAAAATTTACAAAAAGGGCCCATGAGGCATTACAGGCTTCTCAAATAGCAGCAGCAGAATTAGGGCATGGATATGTGGGTACTGAGCATTTATTATTAGGCTTAATCCGCGGAGAAGATAGCGTGGCTGAAAGGGCATTAAAAAACCAAGGGGTCTCGGAAAAGGATATAGTAGATAAGCTGAAATCTGTTATTGGTAGCGGTGATGTGGTGACAGCAGAGCCACAGGACTTCACACCTAGGGCCAAAAGAATTTTAGAAATGAGCCTTAGGGAAGCACTGAAAATGGGAACAGGATATATAGGTACGGAACACCTTCTTTTAGCCCTTCTTAGAGAACCAGATTCGATAGCAATAAAACTACTTAGTAGTTTAGGAATTAATCCCCAAAAAATATATGATGACATTATGAGCATGCTAGGAGAAGGGGAAAAATCTCAAGATGGAACGCCAATGAGTAAGCAGGGAAGAAGGACAGGCAAATCAGATACCCCTACCTTAGATCAATTTAGCAGGGACCTAACTGTAATGGCAACGGAACAGAAATTTGATCCGATTATAGGAAGGGATAAGGAAATAGAAAGAGTTATTCAGGTATTAAGTAGGAGAACTAAAAATAACCCTTGTCTTGTAGGAGAACCAGGAGTAGGTAAAACAGCCATAGCAGAAGGTTTGGCACAAAAAATAGTAGAAGGCAATATCCCAGAAATTCTAAAAAATAAGAGGGTTGTATCCCTTGATTTATCTGCAATGGTTGCAGGTTCCAAATATAGAGGGGAATTCGAAGAAAGAATAAAAAAGGCATTAGATGAAATCCGTACATCAGGAGATGTAATACTATTTATTGATGAGCTTCATACAATAATAGGGGCGGGGGCTGCAGAAGGGGCAATTGATGCCTCTAATATATTAAAGCCTTCCTTGGCTAGGGGAGAAATCCAAGTAATAGGGGCTACAACCCTAGACGAATATAGAAAATATATTGAAAAGGATGCGGCTTTGGAACGCCGTTTTCAGCCGGTGAAAGTAGAACAACCAACGGAAGACGAGGCAATAGAAATACTAAAGGGATTAAGAGATAAATATGAAGCCCACCACCAAGTCCATATCACAGATGAATCCATTGTAGCAGCTGTAAAACTATCAAGCAGATATATAACCGACAGGTTTTTACCGGATAAAGCAATTGATTTAGTTGATGAAGCGGCTTCGAGGGTAAGGCTTCGTACTTTTACAGCACCCCCCAATGTTAAGGAGCTAGAAGAAAAGTTAGAAGAATTGGAAAAAGAAAAGGAAGCAGCTATTAAAACAGAAGAGTTTGAAAAAGCGGGGGAAATTAAAAAGAAACAAGATGAAATTAAAAAACAACTGGAAGATGAAAAAAACAATTGGAAAGACAGTCATACAAAATCAGCGCAAGTGGTTACAGAGGATGAAATTGCAGATATTGTAGCTAGTTGGACTGGAATACCTGTGCGCAAATTAGCCGAAGAGGAAAGCGAACGCCTAAGAAATATGGAAGGAATTCTTCATAAACGGGTTATAGGTCAAAAAGAAGCGGTAAAGGCAGTATCGAAGGCAATAAGGAGAGGGAGAGTAGGGCTAAAAGATCCCAATAGGCCGATTGGTTCTTTCTTATTCCTAGGGCCAACTGGAGTTGGTAAAACAGAACTTACTAAAGCTTTAGCTGAGGCTCTATTTGGGGATGAGAATTCGATGATACGCATTGATATGTCGGAATACATGGAAAAACATAGTGTATCTAAGTTAATTGGTTCCCCACCGGGATATGTGGGATATGACGAAGGTGGACAACTAAGTGAAAAAGTAAGGAGAAAGCCTTATTCAGTTATCCTTTTTGACGAGGTGGAAAAAGCACACCCCGATGTATTTAATATCCTTCTTCAAGTATTGGACGATGGTCATATAACAGATGCTCAGGGAAGAAGAATTGATTTTAAAAATACAGTTATCATTATGACCTCTAATATTGGAGCGAGGAATATTATTGCCCCAAAAAGATTAGGTTTCACTTCCGTGGATAATGTAGCAAAAGACTATGAAGACATGAAGAAGAATGTAATGGATGAAGTAAAAAGGATATTTAGGCCTGAATTTTTAAATAGAATCGATGAGATGATAGTATTCCATCCTCTAGATCGGGAAGATATTAAAAATATTGTATCCATTATGATTGGGCAACTGGCAAAACGAATAAAACAAAACATGGGTATTGCCATAGAAATTACTGAGACTGCCAAGGAATATTTAGCTAAAGAAGGATTTGATCAAGCCTACGGGGCTAGGCCTCTAAGAAGGGCAATACAATCAAAGATTGAAGATGAGATGGCAGAGCAGATTTTAGATGGCAAAATCAAAGAAAATGACAGTATAAAAATTGACTTAGAAGATGAAAAATTGTCCTTTATAAAACTCTAGGCATGAATTTTTTGTGTAAATTTTAGAATATAGATTTTCGATGGAATTAATGAGTAAAATAAGGTATAATGAAATAAAGTATAATTAGTCTAGGGGGTTACGAGTGTGGCAGTTATTAGAGAGTTAATACGTGTAGAAGATGATAAGACCATAAGCTTTGGGAACCATCTAATGGAAACAAAAAAGAAAGTGCTGGATTTTGAAGTAGATGGCGACTTATATAAAGTAAAAACATATAATAAGATTACAAAGCTAGAAAAGAACGGCATTTTATTATATGAATCAGTCCCTGGGACAACAGTTCACTATTTTAATATGAATGAGAAACTTGTTTCATTTTCTGTGGAGGGGGAAGAGGATGCCCAAATTACTATGGAATTAGAACCTGAAAAGGATTATAAAATATTTATTGAAAATGTGCAGGTAGGAAAGGTAAAATCAAGTCTGGCAGGGAAAGTAACATTTAGTGTTGAACTTAATGGCAGGGAGAAAGACATTAAAATAGAAAAATTAGGCTAATAATAAAGCACATCTATAATAGATGTGCTTTATAGATTTATATCAATAGAAAAAAGGAAGATAATATGGCGAAAACAAAAAATGTTTATGTATGTCAAGAATGTGGATATGAATCCCCAAGATGGCTTGGAAAGTGCCCAGGCTGTAATGAGTGGAGTACTTTTGTTGAAGAAATAGTAGCTAAAAAGGCATCTATTCAATCTAAGACCAATATAAAACTTAACCCAGTGATATTAGAAGATATAGGAATTGACAAAGAAGAGAGAATATTAACCGGGGCAGGAGAATTGGATAGAGTATTAGGGGGAGGGATAGTAAAGGGTTCCTTGGTGTTAGTAGGGGGGGATCCGGGAATAGGAAAATCCACTTTGCTGCTGCAGATGTGTGAATATATAGGAGAAAAAGGAAGCAAAATACTGTATGCCTCAGGAGAAGAATCCATTAGACAGATTAAGATGAGAGCTGACAGATTAGGAGTAGCTACAAAAAATTTACTCCTTATATCAGAAACCAATATAGACTTAATAGAAGGAGTAATAAGTAGTAGTAAGCCTGATTTAGTCATAATAGACTCAATACAAACAGTTTTTAGAGAAGAGATAACATCGGCGCCGGGGAGTGTGAGCCAAGTTAGAGAAGCCACTTCAAGTTTAATGAGAATTTCAAAAGATCAAAACATATCCATCGTTATTGTAGGCCATGTGACAAAAGAAGGATCTCTTGCAGGGCCGAGGGTTTTAGAACATATGGTGGATACAGTACTATATTTTGAAGGAGAAAGGCATGCAGCCTATCGTATTTTAAGAGCGGTTAAAAACCGTTTTGGTTCGACTAATGAAATTGGAGTTTTTGAAATGCAAGATAAGGGATTAGCAGAGGTAAAGAACCCCTCAGAGCTGATGTTAGCAGGAAGACCCTTTAATGTTTCAGGTTCCGTTGTCACATGCAGCATGGAAGGGACAAGACCTATGTTAGTAGAAGTACAGGCCCTAGTGAGCTTTACTAATTTTGGAATGCCGAGAAGAACAGCGACGGGTATAGATTATAATAGGGTAGTTCTTTTAATGGCGGTACTGGAAAAAAGGGTGGGGATGCAATTAATAAGCTATGATAGCTACGTAAACTTAGCAGGGGGAATCAAGATTACCGAACCTGCCATTGATTTGGGAGTAATTGCAGCGATTGCTTCTAGTTTTAAGGACCAAGCAATAGATCCTCACATGGTAGTGTTTGGAGAAATAGGATTAACAGGAGAAATAAGAGGGATAAGTATGGCAGAAAAAAGAGTAATAGAATCAGCTAAATTGGGGTTTAAATCCTGTGTTATACCAAAGGCTAACCTAAGGGGAATGAAAAAGGTAGATGGTATAAAAGTATACGGGGTGGAGAATGTTAGTGAAGCTCTTCAAATTATATTAAGATAATATATTAAAATATTTATGGGCGAATTAATTCGCCCATAAAACTATACCAAAAAGATTTGTGTCATTTACCGTAATGTGAACTTTCCCAACATGCGAACCCGATTTAATTCTTTAATAATAATATCATATAGATTTAAGTCTAAGGTATTGCATAAAGAGGCGAGATAAAATAAATTTCTACCGATTTCTTTTTCTATTAGGTCACGGCAGTTTTCACATAAATCGCCCTGTATATGGTCATTCATCATAGGTTTTAGATCTTCTAATGAAAAATCGGAATCATTATCTGGATATTTTTGTTTGTCAGCGAGAATTTTAATACAGCCACAATGGGTAGTTGCTTTAACGATATTTCGATTAACACGGGAACAGGAATCCTGGTACTTTGTAATTTGATCTAATATACTTTTATTTCGAACCAAAAGATTTTCTACTGTATACTGGAATTCATCAGTTATAGTACTTCTAAGATCAGACATACGGGTCACTCCTCTTAAACATGTTTTTACCTTAAGTCTATTATACCATAAGTTTATTTATTTAAGAAAGAGTTATTAAGGATTATAATTTAGAAAGAACTAGTAATTCTAACTACCCCATCGAAATTGCTCTATAAAAGTAAAAAATGAGAAATTATATTGACATGGATTAGTTTTTTGTATATAATAATTTTCGCAGCAAAAATTTAAGACAAACAAACATTAATGGAATAAAATGTAATTAGAAAAATGATTGACAGGTTGTACAAAAAATGTTATGATATATTTTGTCGGCAAAAAGAAAGTAGCCGTTGATCCTTGAAAACTAAACAGCACAAACCAAACCCATCAATTCTTAAAGAATTGTATAAAAGATTTCAAAACGCAAGCATCATCTTGCAAAGGATATT